>Ga0187894_10001479_pt1 | contig 30106 bp, 13 predicted proteins | sample GBC1701081metaG_FD_136650 | JGI IMG/M metagenome (GOLD analysis project Ga0187894, IMG submission 136650) | White microbial mat communities from a lava cave in the Kipuka Kanohina Cave System on the Island of Hawaii, USA - GBC170108-1 metaG ...
CAAATCCGTAACGGCTTCCGGCTTGGCGCCTTCCCGCAAAGCCAGCCGATAGACATTGGCCATCAAGCCCGCGCGAGCGGTGTAATAGATCGCTCCGCCATCAGCGGAAAAATGCGGACGGCCCGTCCAACTGCCACGGGTTTGCGCCAACTCCACGGGAGCGCCGCCGCCTTGAACATCCACGCGGACAAATCGGTAAGGATCAGAGATGCCGTCCGTACGCTGGAAGACCACGCTCTTGCCATCGCCGCTCCAGCTTGGGAAGAGCGCCCAGGAAGCGCCCGGCACGGTTGCGAGCGTCCGCGTCTGGCGGGTGGTGAAATCGAAAACCCGCGCCTCGCGTTTGCCGTGTTTGTCTGACACGAACGCAAGCTGCTTCCCATCGGGCGAGAAGGCCGGCTCCAACTGGTAGGCGTCTTCGGCGATCAGCTTCCTGGCCTGGCCGCCGCCGAGCGGTTGCTCCCACAACGTTCCGGCGGCCATAAACACCAGCGTGCGGCCATCGGGAGATATTCTGGGCGTCAGTACAGCGCTGATCTCGACCGTCGGTTTCGACGAGGGAGACCACTTCTTGACGGCGCGCTCGGCTGTTTCCATTTTCACGCGGGCGTTCCAGACAATCTGCTCCCGCGCGCCGCCGGGCAGGCCGACGCGCCAGAGCTTGGCGTCGGAGGCCGCATAAATCGTCTGACCGGCAATGTCCATTCGGACGCCGACGCCCGCGAATTCGCCGACGACTTTCGATTCCGTCTCTCCGAAGGCGTATTGGCGTAGGGCGCCGCTGGCGACGTAATAGAACCCGTCTCTTTTGGCGTTCAAGGCGATTGGGCCGACCTGTCCCGGAACCGATCCGAAACGGGAGACCGCGCCTTCCGCCGAGAGCGCTTCGATCGTGGTGTCGCCCGGCGCCGCTGGCTGGCCGCCGCCCGGCCGTGGTCCCTGAGCCGGCGGCGCGCTGAGCCAGGCCAATCTGCCGTCGGACAGATAGAAAACCGAACCGAACGTCCGCGGCGCGCTGAGCCGTCGCGGCGCGCCGCCTTGCGCCGGAATCGTCGAGAGCGCGCCCATCGCAGGGCCGCCGCCACCGAAGCCCGGCGCGCGACCGGCGGGGTATTCTTCCCGCCTGAGATAAGAGATGTAGGCGATGGTTTTGCCGTCGGGGCTCCAAATCGGCGGCCCCGTCTGGTAATCGCGCGTCAACTGGGAAATCTTGCCGCTCGCAATTTCCATGACGAAGATGTTTCCGTCACTGCCGTCGCGGTTGGAGATAAACGCCAGATGCGTTCCATCGGGGGAAAACCTCGGTTCGCTGTCGTAGTAAGGGCCAAACGTCAATTGCGTGGCGGCCCCTCCTGGCGCCGACAGCCGGAACAAGTGTCCGACCAGGTTGAACACAAACGACCGGCCATCCGCCGCCATGCTGAGCGCGGGTTGCGTGACCTCCGTTGTCTCAAACTCGAATGTGCGGTTAGCGCCGTATGAGGTCGGCATGGAACTTGTGAACAGAACAAGCGCCAACATCCGCGCGGCGCGGGATGCAAGAGTACTCCGACTCGTTGACATGGGCATGGAATCCTCGGCTAGGAAGTGTGTGATACATCCGAAGGATACGCCATACCGCGCGCGCTCGTGGCAAGTTACGAGCGCGCCGGCCATCCTCACCGTCTTGGATTTTATATACTAACTGCTCAGCAAGGAAAGAGAGAGTACGGAACAAACCGTTCTAAATCGAACCCACAGACATTGGCGCAGAATCAACCACGGGGAGCACGGGGAAAGACAATAACGATAAACCTCCCCGTGTTCCCCGTGCTTCCCGTGGTTGGTTCTGTGTCCCAATCTCGCCTGTTTCGATTTAGCGGATGCTGACGCTCACCGTGTTAGCCGTCTGTCCGTTGACTATTAGCGCTACATCCACTTGGCCGCGCCCGACCAATTCGCGCGGCAGGCGCGCGTTAACCTGGTCTACGCCCACCAGCGTCTCGTGCGCGCCGGCGAACAGCACCGGCGCTTCCAGGCCGCCGACGCGCATGCTGACGGCCGAGAGCGCGCTGCGGAAGCGTATGCCCGTTCCGAAAGCCACCAGGAACACTTGATCGGTCTCCGGTCCAAGATCAATCGGAACACTGACGAAGCGGTTTTGCGCCGCGTCGAAGCGCGCCACCGGCTCGAAGACTTGCGAGCCGTCGGCGCGCACGCGCAAGACAACCGCCGCCATTACGCCTTGCCCGTTGGCGTTAGCCGCGAACAGCCCCGGCGCGACTTCGGCGATGTTTGCCGAGCCGGACGAGACGCGGCCATCGCCGCTCGTGACCGTCACCAACGCGCCGCCGGGAGCCGTCCCCGCCGGGATCAAATAGTTGATCTGCGCGGGGGAGACGAAGAAGAGCGGCGCCAGACGTCCCACGCCGGCGCTGTCCATCACTTGCGCCGTGGTACCTTGCAACTCGGTCGGCAAGGGCCGGGTCATCGCCGTCTGCGTCGCGGTGGCCAAGCCCGCGCCGAAGGCGGCGGCGATTGATTCGGACGCGAACGCCGTCGCAGTGAAGCTCGCCGCCGAGAGATTCGACAGCGCGCCGGCGCGCAGGCAGCCGTTGAGCAAGACGGAGATCGCGCCGCCTGTCGCTTGGCTGTACGCGCTGGCGACTGCCAGATCGGCGCGGCCATCACCGTTGAAATCGCCAGGAGCCGTCCCGATCGCCGTGGCGACCGAAGTGACACGCGTCGGCGCGCCAGTCGCGCCGGCTAGAAGAACGTAGAAGTTGGAGCCGGAGAAATTGGAGAAGGAGTTGCCCGTCACGACGATCAGGTCGTCGCGCCCATCACTGTTCAAGTCGCCTGCGGTGATGGCGCTGGCCGCGCCTTCGAGCGGGGAACTGGCCGCCGCCGCGAAGCCGCCGCCCGCGCCGCTGAGCGCGAGCGCGAAGCTACTGCTGACCGGGCAACTGTTGACAATCGCCAGGTCGTCGCGGCCATCGCCATTGAAATCGCCGGCCCGCAACAGAGAGGGCGCGAGGTTCACGAAGCGTCTTAGGCCCGGCCCGAAGCCGCCCATCCCGTCGCCGGGGAAAATCAAGACGCTGGCTGTGCCCCCGCCGCAAGCGGCCGCCGTCGCCGCCGCCACGTCGGGGTAACCGTCGCCATTGAAATCGCCCGCCGCGAAGAGATTGAGATTCATCCCGGCGCCGAAGCTGACGGGAGCGCCGAAGCCGCCCGCGCCGTCGCCCGGGAAGAGCGCCGGCTGATCGGACGCGCTCACGGCGACCAGATCGAGCCGGCCATCGCGGTTGAAGTCCGCGAATACGAAGGGTTGCGGCGCGCCGCCGACCGGCAATGAGGCGGCGGCCCGGAAACCGCCCTGTCCATCGCCGAGCAATACCCGCGCAGCGCCGCCGCTGCGCGTGATCAAATCGAGCTTGCCGTCCTGATTGAAATCGCGCGCCGCGAGCGCCTCCGGCGCCGGCGTGTTGACGGTGATCGGATCGCCAAAGCCGCCGTCTCCGGCGCCGGGCCGGATCGCGATTCCGCCGGGCGTACTGTCGTTATGCGCGGTGACCAGGTCCAGCCGTCCGTCGCTGTTGAAGTCTCCGGCGGCAAGCGCCGCCGGCGTCCGGCTGATCAGCGTGTCGCGCGCCGCGATGAAGCCGCCTGCGGCTCCGGCGAGCAATGCGACCTGAGACGGCCGGTCGAAGTCGGCGGCGCTCGAAGACAGCACGGCGAGGTCGGGCCGGCCGTCACGGTTGAAATCGCCGGGCGCCAAGGCCCGCGCGCTGGCGCCCGCCGCGAAATGCGTGGCGGCGCGCAGGCCGCCCGTCCCCGTACCCAACAGCAGCGAGACGTTCCCCGAAAATTCATTCGCCGTGACCACATCCGCCAACCCGTCACCGTTGAAGTCGCTCACCGCTACGCGAGCGGCGCCCGGCCCGACGGGGAACTCAGCCGGCGCGGCAAATCCGCCCATGCCATCGCCCTGGAACAAGGCCACGACGCTCGGCCCAAAACTGAAGCTGTTGGCGACGGCCAGGTCTAGCCGGCCGTCGCGGTTGAAGTCGCCCGCGGCGAGCGCGCGAGGGCTGAAGTTGCCACGCGTGATGTCGCCCACGCGTCGCAGCCCGCCTATCCCGTCGCCGGCCAGGACCACCGCTATGAACCCCGATGCGACCACCAGATCGGTTTTGCCGTCGCCGTTGAAATCGCCAAGCGCCGCCGTGATCGGGGACGAGAGGCGGCTCGGGTCGCTGAAATTGATCGCCGTCCCGAAACTCCCGTCGCCGGCGCCGGGCAGGATCGAGACGCTGCCCGCGTTCAGCGTCACCAGATCGGGCCGGCCATCGCCGTTGAACTCCCCGACCGCGACAAAACCCGGGCGCGGCCCGACGCTGAAATTGCGCGGCGACGTAAAGCCTCCCGCGCCACTGCTCAGCAGAATCGAAACCACACCATTCGTATCGCCACTGGTGAGAGCCAAATCAGCCCGGCCGTCGCCGTTGAAATCGCCCACCGCGACGGCGCGCGGCGTGATCGGCGCAGTCCCTCCCAACACCACATCGGCAGGCGCGCTGAAACCGCCCATGCCATCACCCACAAGCACGGAGACCATCGCAGAAAAGTTGTTCAACACGACGAGGTCGAGCCGGCCGTCACCGTTGAAATCGCCTGCGGCCAGATCATTCGGAAAAGATGGAAGGGGAAAACCGCGCGCCACTCTGAAACTTGGCGTGGCGCACGGCTCGAACTCCTGCTGCATGGTGAAAACGCGGTCGCCGATGGTGAGCGCGCCGCTGCGGGGCGCGGCCGCCGGCGCGACGTTGAAGCTCACAGCGCCGTTGCCCTGTCCGTTAGCGCCGCTGGTAATCGTGATCCAGGCGGCGTTGCTACGCGCCGTCCATGCGCACGCGCCGTCGGGCGCGGTCAACATCACCGTGCCTGTCCCGCCACTGGCCGGAAACGATTGCTGGACGGGCGCGATGGCGAAGTTGCAGGCGACGGCGGTGAAGCTGGCCGTTTGATCGGCGCGCAAATCGCTGAAGTCCTGCCGGGACGGACGTGACACAAAACCGGGGCGGCTCGCCGATACGGTATAAGCGCCGCCCGCTGGCAGTTCGGCAAATTGATAAGCGCCGTTGCCGTCGGTCTGTCGCGTCGCCGTCTGCCCTCCACTCAAGCTTACAGTCACACCCGGCAGGCCCACGCCGCCGAGCGTCACGCGCCCGCTGATCGAAGGCAGCGTCGTAACGCGCGTCTCTTGCGTGATCGAGTTATTAGCCGTGACAGTATCGGGCGTGTTACTCGTGACGCTGGCCGTGTTGCGGAGCGGACCGGTCGCCGGAGCCGTCGCGGTGATGGTGACGGTCGCGCTGGCGCCCGCGGCCAATTCTCCCAGGTTGCAGGTGATGTTCGCCGAGCCGCTGCATGCGCCCGCGCTGGCCGTGGCTGCGACGTTTGTCAAACCGGCGGGCGTGGCGCCGGTTAACGTAACCTCGCCGGCTTCGTCCGGCCCGCGATTGGTGACCGTCAGCGTGTAAGTCGCGCGATTGCTCGCCTGAACGGGATCGGGCAGCGCCGCGCCGGTGATGGCCAGGTCGGCGCGCGGCGCGAGTTTGACAAGAAAGGATTCGATGGATGGCCCCGTCGCCGGACGTATTGGGTTGAGCGTCGGGAAGTCAGTCGAGTTGGTCGCGCCGGTCAGGTAAACGTTGCGCGCCGCGTCTACCACGATTCCGCCCGCCAGTTCGTCGCGCGAGCCGCCGAGGAATGTCGAAAAGGTCAACAGCCCGCCCTGCGAGCTGAGCTTGCTGATGAACAGATCGCGCGTCGAAAAGCCTAACGTGGTGGGCGTCTGTAGCGTGTTGACGGCAGGGAAGTCCGGCGAGGTCGTCGTGCCGGTGACGTAAGCGTTGCCCGTCGCGTCCACGGCCAGCGCCGCCGCCAAATCCTCACTGCTGCCGCCCAGATAGGTTGAATAGTCGAGCGCCGCGCCCACGGCGTTGATGCGAGCCACGAAGAGATCGAACCCGAAGTCGCTCTTGCTCGGCTTGAAGGCGTTCACAACGGGGAAGTCGGTTGACGCGGCGTTGCCCGCAACATAGACGGCGCCCGCCGCGTCAACGGCGATGGCGCGCCCTTGATCTGCGCTGTTGCCGCCGAGGTAAGTAGCATAGACGAACTCCGTGCCCGCCGGGTTGAGCTTGGCGACAAAGGCGTCCGAGGAGATCAAGTCGTCCGAGAAGCCGCGGTTCTTCGGCTGCAACGGATTGACCGCCGGAAGATCGACCGAGAATGTGGTTCCGATCACGTAAGCGGCGCCGCTCGCGTCAACCGTTATGGCGCGCCCTTCGTCGTTCTCGCTGCCGCCGTAATAACGAAAATAACTCAGCGCCGATCCGTCCGCGTTGAGCTTGCCCAGGAAAGCGTCGCCTCCGATGTTCGCGCCCGCGTAGAGCAAGCCTGCGCGATCAACGGCCAGCGCCGTCAGCAACCGGTTGGTCAACCCGGCGCCGCGCATGACGTTCCACTGCCCGCCTCCGTCGGTTGATTTGAAAACGCCGCCGGAAGTGGTCGTCGCATAGAGCGTCGCCGGTGTTGTTGGATCAATCGCCAGGTTGTTGACCGAGAGGAGAAAAGTGTCGCCGCCGAACTGATACGAGACGCCATTATTGCTCTGTCGCCAGCTCCCGCCGCCGTCGGCGCTCTTGTAGAGCGCGCCGGCAAAGCCGCCCACGCCGGCGTAGAGCGTGTTCGGCGTCGCCGGGTCAACCGCGAGCGTCAACACTTCGAGAAACGTGGACGATCCCAATCCGTTGCTAGCCGGTGTCCAGAGCGCGCCGCCGTTGGTTGTCTTGAAAAGGTTGTTGGTCGTGGCCGCGTAGAGCGTAATCGGGTTGCTCGGATCGAAAACCAGGCGGTTGACGCGGGGAGCGTTGCCGAGCGCCTGCGCCATGCCGTTGATGATCGGCGCCCAATTCGCGCCGCCGTTCGTGCTTTTGAAAGCGCCGCGCGACGTGCCGGCATAAAGAGTGTTGGGATTCGTCGGGTCAATCAGCAGCGAGAGGATGGTGGGGAAACCGAATGCGCTATCAAAGAAAACACTCTCATAGCTGTCGCCGCCGTTGAGACTCTTGAGCACGGAGAACGACGCGCCGGCATAGATGGTGGTCGGCGTGGTGGGGTCAACCGCGACGGTGTACGCAAAGACCTGCGCGCCCGTAGCCCGCCAGTTCGCGCCGCCGTCGTTGGACTTGAACACGCCGTAGTTGGTCGCGGCGTAAAGTGTGTTCAGATTCGTCGGGTCAATGGCCAGCCCGTTGACGGCGCTCGCCGTCAACCCGTTGCTTGCCACGCTCCACGTTTGCGCGCGGTCGGCGCTCTTGAGCGCGGGGGCGCCACGGCGCGCGTTGGGCGCTCCGGCGAATCCCGGCGAATCGGTGCGCCCCGTGAAATAAGCGGCGCCTGCCGCATCGGCGGCGAGACCAAAGATGGTGTCTGTATTGCCGCCGCCGAGCAACGTGCTGTAGACGAGCGCCGAGCCAGACGCGGCGATCTTGGCCACGAACGATTCCTGCCCCCCGGCGGCGGCGCGCTGCACGGCATTCGTGGTCACGGGGAAATCGTTCGAGAACGTCGTGCCGGCCAGGTAGACGTTGCCTGCTCCATCGAGCGAGACGGCGGTGGCGGCGTCGCTGCTATTGCCGCCCAGGTAAGCGGCGTAGACGAGCGCCGAGCCGGACGCGTTGATCTTGGCTACGAAGGCGTCCGAGGCTGCTCCATGCACGGCTTGGATCGGGCCACCAGTAGGAAAATCGGTCGAGTCACTAAAGCCCGCGACGTAGGCGTTTCCCTCGCCGTCTACCGCCACCGCCAATCCCTGATCCGAACGGTCGCCGCCGAGATAGGTCGAGTATTCGATCACCGGGTCAATCCACAATGTCCGCCGCCGGTCGTAGGCGCCGAAGGTGAATCCGACCTGGTTTTTGGCGAAGAGTCGGTAGCGCGCCGGGATCACCCGCCGCCCGGCGTCTGTCTCTTGATAGACCACCGGCGGGCGTTGGCGCACTTCACCGTCGACCAGGCGCAACACCAGTTCGCCCTGTTCGTTGACGCTCACCCCACGCGCGCCTTCAAAGGCCAACCGGATGCGGCGCGGGTCCGCGCCAGGGGCCACGACGAAATCGTATTCGAGCTGCCGCCCCTGGCCGTAGTAGATCAGGTCAATGCCGGGGTAGACGGCTTCGTACTTAACCTTGCCGTAGGATACGACGCCAGCGCGCCAGCGCTGAGCGTCGCGCCCGGTGAAGTAATGGGTACGGCCCCGCAATTCGTCCACGCCAACGACGACGGGAGCGCGGTTGGCGTTGGCCAGCTTGAGGCGCAACACGTCCGCGCGCGGTCGGCCAGCGCTCGACGCCGGCTCTTTGCCGCGCAGTCGCAGCACGGCTTCGGTCGCGGTGAGAAAGAGCGTGGCGCGGCCGCCACGCGCGAGGAATTTGACTTGGCTGTCGGTCTGCCCCGTGTTGGCTTCAAAGCGCAGCGGCAGCCGGGCATACGCCTCGATTGCGCGTGGAGGATCGGTTGTCGCGCCCAACGTCGCGGAATGCGTTGAGGCCACGGGTAAGCGGTCGAATACCAGGCCGCCGATGGCCAGCAGTAACGCGATAACACAGATCGGCGCGCGCGCGCCGATAACGCGATGGATGTGACAGAAAGAAGCGTAAAAATTTCCGCGGACCGAGGTCGAAATAGCCATGAGGCAGCTCCTTTGAAAATGTACCGTAGGTTGTCCAACCTGTGGATGCTTGGTTAAAGAATCATTTGGTAAATGCGCGCTTTTCGCTCCGGCTAACGAATAACTATCTGCACGCTGTTGGTTGCCTTGCCATCCACCGTCAGCGTGACGTTAATTTCGCCGCGCCCGGCGAGACTGCGTGGCAATGCAATGTTGGCTTGGTCCAGACCCGCCAGATTTCCCTGCGGCCCGGCGAAGAGCACAGGCGCGGACACGCCGCCCACCTGCGCCGTCGCGCCCGCGAGCGCGCTGCGAGCGCGGAAGCCCGTGCCGAACAGGATCAAGTAAACCTGGTCGCCTTCCGCCCCCAGGTCAATCGGCGCGGCTACGAAGCGATTGGCCATTGGGTCGAAGCGCGCCAGAGGCTCGTAGATCTGCACGCCGTTCCGGACGCGCAGCGCCACGCCCGCCGCCACGCCACGCCCGTCGGCGTTGGCCGCGAACAGACCCGGCGCAATAGCTGCGATTTGCGTCACGCCGGTAGTCACATTGCCGCTGCCGCTGGCGACGATCACCGTAGCCTCGCCGAGCGCGGTTTCCTCCGGCGCGAGAAAGTTGACCTGCGACGGCGCGACGGCGAAGAGCCGCGCGTCGCGCGTGACCCCGGCGCTGTCGCGCACTTTGACGGTCGTGCCCGCGAGCGTGAGAGGGAGCGGCGTCGTGTTGGCGACAGCCACGCCGGTCGCCAAATCCTGACCGAAAGCGGCGGCGATGGAGTCCGGGGCCAACTCCGCGGTGTTGAAGCTGGCTGCTGAAGCCAGCGTCACGCGCCCGGCCTGTGTGACTCGGGCGATCCGGCCCGCGACGATCAATGCGCCTGTGCGCGGCGTGGCGTTCGGATTGGCCGTCACCTGGAACCGAAGCTCGCCGTCGCCGCTGCCAAAATTGGCGCCCGGCGGGAAGGTGATCCAATCCACCATACTCGCGACCGCGTTCCAATCGCAGCCGCCGGCCGCCGTGACCGCCACTCTGCCGACGCCGCCGGCGGACTCGATGGTCAGCGCCGTGGGCGTGACGGCGAAACTGCAAGGCGCTTGCTGGCTCAGGGTGAGCGCATAGTTACCGCTCACGAAGGAACTGATCTCGATCGTGTAGAGGCCGCTTGCCGGCAGGAGGAAGACCCCCAGGCCGCGCGGCAGTCGCAGCGTGTCGGTTTCCGCGAGCAGCGCCCCGCCGGGGTCGAACAGCGCCAGAAAGACCGGTCCGGTCCCGATCTGCGTCGTCGCCATGATCGCGACGCGCTCGCCGGCCGTCCCGGTGAAGGTGAATCGGTCGGCCGAAGGCGGGCGGTCCTGACGCAGGCGCGAGGGGCAATCGGCCACACTGAGGGTTCCCTGGACGGTCTGCCCCGGCATGATCGGCTGCGGGACGCAATTGCCGTTGCGTCCTGCCTGTCGAACGTTGAAGGTTTGGCCCGCGATGGTGAGCATCCCCGTGCGCGGCTGACCGCCGTCATTGGCCGCGACCGTATAGGTGATTTCGCCATTGCCCGTCCCGCTCGTCCCCGACGTGATCGCCATCCAGGGGGCGCCACTCGCCGCCGTCCAGGAGCAGCCCTGGCTCGTTATCACGCGGACGCTCCCGCTGCCGGCCCCGTCAATAGCGCGTGTGGTGGGGGTGATCCCATAAGAGCAGGCGGTGGGCGCGAGTGTTAGCGCGAGTGTGTAGGCGCCGACGGCGCTGCTGAATGAGCTTGAGGCGACGACCTCGATGAAGTATGTCCCGGCTCCCGGCAGCGTGAAGAAACCGCTGCCATTCGGGATGCGGGCATCACGCCCGAAGGCGCCGTCATCCCCAGCCAGCGCGCGCCCGTTGGCGTCGGACAAATAGACAGCCGGGGGGAAGGCCGATGAAGCTACCGTGATCAACGCCTGTTGGCCGGCCGCGGCGGTGAAAGAGTACCGGTCACCATAAAACGTGCCGCCGGTCGGCTTGGTGAGCGAACGGCAGTCGGCCTGGCTGAGCGCGCCGGCGACCGCCTGCCCCGGCGCGAGCGGCGTCACTGCGCAATTGCCACCGGCCCCCGCCTGTTCGATGAGGAACGCCTGCCCGGCTATGAGCAGCCTGGCCGAGCGTGGCGCGACGCTCGTGTTGGCCGCGACCGTGAAGCCGACCGCGCCGGAGCCTGCGCCGCTCGCGCCGGAGTTGATCGTGACCCAGTTGGCCGTGGAGACGGCCAGCCATGAGCAACCGGCGCCTCCTGTCACGCGCACGCTGGCGCTGCCCCCTCCCGGATCGAAGCCCTGACGAGCGGCGTCGAGCGCGTAGGAGCAACCGGCCGGTGTGACGCTCAGGACGAGTTGGTAGCTGCGGTCTGATGGGACGCCGAACCTGGGAAGCGCGACTTCGACGATGTATGCCCCGCTCGCGGGCAGACTCAGCAAGCCGCTCGCCGGCAACCGCGTCCCTTCCAGCCGTGCGATCACCGTCCCGTCCGGCGATGTCACAGCCAACGTCGGGGTGAAACCGCCGACGGCCGAGAGCGCGATCTGCTGGCCGGCCTCTCCACTGAAGGAGTAGCGGTCGGCGCGCACGCTCTCGGTCGTCGTCCGCGAGAGGCAATCGCCCTCCGTCAAAGATCCGCTCGCCACCTGCCCTGGTACGAGCGGCGCGACGACGCAACTGCCGCCGACGCCGGCCTGCTCTACAAGGAAACTGCGGTCGCCGACGAGGAGCGCGCCGCTGCGCGCTGTGGGAGTGTTGTTGTTCGCCACCGTGAAGCGAATGGTCGCGTTGCCCGTTCCGCTGCCGCTGCCCGCGGCGAGAGTGATCCAGTTCGCAGTGGAAATTATCTGCCACGGGCAGCCGTCGCCGGCAGTGAGGTTGAAGCTGCCCTCGCCACCCGCAAACTCCAAGCTTTGGCCGGTGGGCGCGATGTCGTAGTTGCAACCGCCCGGCAGCCGCAATAACGTCAGCGTATAGTCGCCAGTATCCGTCTCGGAAGCCTCGAGGGTGTAAATGCCGCTCACAGGAAGGGTCAGGAAGCCACTCGACGGTAAGCGAAAGTCGTTGCTCCGTAAGAGCGCCCCGCGCGGGTCGAAGAGGAAGAGCCGCGGCTCGAAGAAGCTAATAGTCCGCGTCGTCAGGATCGCGATCCGGTCGCCGGCCTGAGCGCTGAAGCTGTAGCGGTCGGAGTATTCAATGGCCGAGGAGAAGTCCATGCTCCCCCGGCAATCGGCCGTGGTTATGCGCGCGCTGACAGTTTGCCCCGGACTGATCATCTGCACGGCGCAACTGCCACCGGCGCCGGCCTGCTCTACCAGAAAGCTTTGTCCGCCGAGAGTGATCGACCCGCTGCGCACATTGCCGCTTGTGTTGGCCGCGACGGCGAAGTTGATCTCACCATTGCCGACGCCGCTGGCGCCCGTCGGAAATGTGATCCAGGCGACATCGCTCGTCGCCGTCCAGGCGCAGGCGTTGCCCGCCACGACACCCAAACGGCCCGGGCCGCCGCCCGATTCGAAGCGGCCCCGCGCCAGCGTAAGCGAGTAGGCGCAGCCGGTGGGCGCGCTCAGGCTCAATGTGTAGCTGCCCGCGCTGAGGGCGTTTGACGAGGTCACTTCGATGAAATAGACGCCGCTCGCGGGTAGAGTGAGGAACCCGGTCCCCGCAGGCAGACGCGCCGCTCCCTGCGACGCCGCGCTCTCAGCGAGGATCACGCCGTCGGCGTTGGTCAGGTAGAGATAGGGCGCGAAGGACGAAGAGGTTACGTTGATAGCCAGTTGTTGCCCGGCGGTGAAATTGAAGCTGTAGCGATCGGCGTAGAAAGTACTTGTGATGCGCAGGCGCGAGCGGCAGTCGGCCGCGCTAAGACCGCCGTTGACCGTCTCGCCGAGCGACGCCGCTTGTGTCGCGCAACTGCCACCCGCGCCCGCCTGCTCGACGGTGAAGACGATCCCGGCCACAGTCAGCGCGCCGCTGCGCAGGACGCCGGTGTTGGGAGCGACCGTGAAATTGATCGTCCCATTTCCCGTCCCGCTGGCGGCGGAGGTGATTTGCAGCCAACTCGCGTTTGAAGTCGCCGTCCAGCCACAGCCGTTCGGCGCCATGACGCTGACGCTGCCCGTCCCGCCCGCTGATTCAAAGGTCTGGCTGATTGAATCAATCGCGAAGGAGCAACTTCCCGGCGTGACGTTCAGGTTGAGCGTATAGCTGCCAGTGACGCCGCTGAAGTTGGAAGTGACTTCGACTAGATAAGTCCCGCCGGCCGGCGCCACAAAGCCTCCAGTCTCCGGCAGCCGGCTACCGCGCCCCTGGGCCAGCACGCGGCCGCTGGCGTCGAGCAGATACAAATAAGGGTCGAAGTTTGCGAAGCTGATAGTAATCTCCAGGCGCTCGCCGGCGGCGGCGCTGAAGGAATAGCGGTCGGCGTAGAAAAGGCCGCCTCCCGAAAAGTCCGTACGGAGCGGCGAACGGCAATCGGCGCCGCTCAGGCTCTCGCTGACAGTCTGCCTCGGCGTGATCGCTTGCGGCGCGCAATTGCCGCCCGCGCCCGCCTGCTCGACGATGACCGTTTGCCCGGCGACCTGGAGCGTCGCGCGGCGCAGCACGGTGCTGTTGTTGGCGGCCACCGAAAAGTTGACCGTGCCGGAGCCTGAGCCGACCGCGCCCGAAGTGAATTGCAGCCAACTCGCGTCGGAGCGGGCCGTCCATGCGCACCCCGGCGCCGCCGTCACACTTACACTACCCGCGCCGCCGCCCGCCTCGATCCTTTGCGCGAGCGGCGACACCAAATATCCGCAGCCGCCCGGCGTCAAATTCAGGCTGAGCGTGAAGAGGCCCTCTGATTGCGCGATCTCCGAGGTCACTTCGACGGTGTAGGAACCGCTGGCTGGCAGAATCAGGGAAGTGGCCCCTGACGGCGCGGGCGCGCGGCCTTCGGCCAACGCCGAGCCGTCAGGGGCGAAGAGATAGAGGTAAGGCGCGAAACTGCCGGCGCTCGCCCGGAGTTGTACCTGTTGCCCGGCCGTCGCGTCGAACGAGTAGCGCTCGGCATAAAAGACCGCTCCGGCGAAATTCCCTGTCCGCACGCGCGACTGGCAATCAGCCCGGCTCAGAACGCTACTCACGCTCTGCCCCGGCGCAATCTCGCCGGCGAGACAGCGCCCGGCCGCTCCTGCCTGGTCAACAGTGAAGACGCGCCCCGCCACCGACAGCGCGCCGCGGCGAGCGTCGTCGCCGGTGTTGGCCGCCACGGTGAAGTTGACTGTCCCATTGCCCGTGTTATTCGCGGGAGAGGCAAGCATGATCCAACTGGCGTTGGACGCGGCTGTCCACGGGCAGTCGCCGCCAGCCGTGACGCTGACGCTGCCCGTTCCACCCGCCGCCTCGAACGCCTGGCCGGTCGGCGCGATCGCGTAGCCACAACCGGGCGGCAGTATGGTGAGCGTGAACGCATAGTCGCCGGCTCCCGCCGCCGTCTCCGAGGTGATTTCGATCATGTAACTGCCATCGGCCGGCACAGCGAAGGAGCCGGAGCCAGGGGGCATTCGCTGAGCGCCTTGCGCCAGAGGCGAACCGTCGGGGCCGATCAAATAGAAATAGGGCGTGAAACCGGTGGCGCTGGCCGGGACGATCACCTGCTGCCCGGCGGTGGCGGTGAAAGCGTAACGGTCGGTGTAATAAGTCCCACCAGGGACGCTCCGGCGTGAGCGGCAATCAGCCGCGCTCAGCGCGCCCCGGACGGTCTGCCCCGCGTCAATCTGGTTGGGAAGACAACTGCCGCCCGCCCCGGCCTGCTCGACGGTGAACGTTTGTCCAGCCACGACCAAGGTCCCGGTCCGGTAAGGGCCGGAGTTGGGATCCACGCGATAGACGATCTCCGTACTGCCGCCGCCGCCCATGGCGATGCTCACCCAGGCGACACTGCTCGCCGCCGCCCACGGACAATTGCTGCTGGTCGCCACCTGAATGCGCCCGTCGCCGCCGCCGGGATCGAACGATTGCCGCGCGGGCAGCAGCGAGTACGCGTTACAGCCAGCGGGCGCGCGCGCGAAAGTGAGCGTGTAGGCGCCAGTCGCGCCGGAGAAGGACGAACTCGCCTCGATCAGGTAAGTCCCGCTCGCCGGCAAGGTGAAAAAGGCGCCGCTTGACGGGATGCGCGCCGGCTCACTGGAGAACCCCGCGCCGCGCGCCACTACCGTATTGTTCGGGCCGATCAAGGAGAGTTCGGGGCTGAAAGTTGATGTGAGCGAAATGGAGACCAATTCCCCGGCCGCGGCGGTGAAAGAGTGGCGGTCGGCGTAATAGGGGCTGGTCGGTGTGCTGGCGCGTGTTTGCGAGAGACAGTCTCCGGCGCTCAGGGCGCCGTTGATGATCTGCCCGGACTGAATCGGCATGATCGCGCATGTGCCGCCCACGCCGCCCTGCTCGACGGTGAAGGCGCGTCCGGCGATGGTCAGGGTCGCGCTGCGCGCGCTGTTGCTGGTATTGGCGGCGACAGTGAAGTTGACTGCCCCGGGGCCTGAGCCGCTCGACCCGGAGTTGATCGTCACCCAGGTCGCATTGCTGGCGGCCGTCCAGTTGCAGTTCGCCGCCGTCGTCACCTCGACGTGGCCCGCGCCGCCCGCCGCCTCGAACGCGTCGCGGCTGGGCGCGATAGTGTAGTTGCATTGCTCAGGCGCCAGCGCCACACGCCAAACGCCGCGTCCGTGTGTAAAGGCGAACAACGCCGGCCCACTGTTCGTTGCGCCTAGGGCCAGCGACTCGACTATGGCCGTACCGAACCCCGTGCGCTCCACCGCCCAGTTCTGCCCGCCGTCGAGTGAAACGAAAACGCCCAGGTCTGTGCCGACGTAGAGTCGCGCCGGGTTGGTCGGATCAACGACCAGGCTATGCGCCGGCGTGTCGGGCAAGGCCGTTGCGCCCGCGCCGTCAATGCTCGCCCAACTGGCGCCCGCGTCGTAGCTGCGCCAGACGTGCGCGCCGCCCAGCGTCGAGTAGGTGGCGTAGGCGAGGTTAGGGTTGTGGGGATCGAAGGTCAGCGACGAGACAAAGCCTGCGCGCGGGCGCACGCTTGGCCATTGCTCGTCGGGCGTGACGTTGAAGCTGTCGAAGGCGCGGTGAATGTCGCCGGTGTTCGTGCCGGCGAGCGCGAAACCGCTGTTGGTCGCCGCCACCGCCAACGCGCTCACACGCGCGTCCGGGCCGCCGGACACTGGCGCGCTCGCCCGCGTCCATCGCTCCGCGCCGTCGGTGGTGCGCCAAACAGCGCGCCCGCCGAGCCACAGACGCTGGTTGTCGTTCGGATCGAGCGCTAGTGGCGCGACCAACAAACCCTCGTCGGCCAATCCTTCAGTAACATCGTTGAAGGCGCGCCCGCCGTCACTCGATTTGCGCAGTCTCAATCCGGGGCCGGCAACGTAGAGCACGTTGGGATCGCTGGGATCAATCGCCACCTGACCAGGCGCTCCCTTCAACACAGCCCACGAGCCGCCCTCATCCCCACGCAGTATGCCGCGATCTAGCGCGCCGCCGAGGTAAGCGGTTCCCCCCGGATAAGCTTGCCCGTGTGTGAACAGCGTCGCTCCGAATTCGAACTGTGGCTCCGGCCAATGCGCCGCTCCGCCGGGCGCGCACGGATCAGCGATTTCCTTCATTACGTCGCCGGCGTTTGACCCCGGCCCCAGGCTGCTCCACCCGCCGCCATCGTTTTCGCCGGCCATCCTGGTAGACGAAGGCAACGGTTGATCCAGCGCCGTTGAATAGCCCGCCATCAAACACATTCGCTGACGCGCGGCCAGATAACTCTCGCCGAATGACGCGGCGGAACCCGGCGTAGCCTTGCCTCCGGGCGCCCGCTTAGCAAGGTAGAAGGCATGCGCTTCCTCCTTCTCGAAGCGCTGGCGTTCGATTGTGACGGAAGTTGACTGAATTGGCTGCAATGCGTCTGGGAGCCGCTGAGAGGCTGATCTGATAGTGGCGGGTTGCGCTACTGACGAACGAGACGAGACTGCCCGCAGGAAGATGCAGGCGCAGATCAGCAGACAAGCGGAGATCACTCCCAAACAAACTTTGGCCGAGGGGCCGCGACGGGTGGTAAGAAACATGAAGCGCTCCTTTAACTTTGGCTCAATCGTTGGATCGGCTCCCGCAGATACATCGGAACGGGAGCGCTTGTGACCGCATGAATACTGGCTGCCACGCGGACGGTGTTAAACGCTAAAGAATAGAACAACAATTGCGATTCATAATTATTCGGCTTAAGGTATCTGAGTAGTGGATTCGCTAGACCACCGCTAACCACCGGGCGCATTATAGGCCGGAAATTTTTGTTACACAATAACTATTCTCTGCATGGAGCCTTAGGGAGGTTATCAATGCCGTTTAAGATAGAAGAAGAATTTGAGGTGCGAGCGCCGGTTCAGCGGGTATGGGAGTACTTGATCGCCCCTGCCAGAGTGGTCGTGTGCATACCCGGCGCCGAGCTATTGGAATCGCAAGACGAACGCACGTTCATAGGCGCGGTTAAGGTGAAAGTTGGCCCCGTTACCATGTCGTACAAAGGCTTGGTGAAATTCACTGAAGTGGACGAACAGGGGCGCCAGGTCCGTATGGTAGGAGAGGGACGTGAAGCAGGCGGAGCAGGATCTGCAAAGGTGACCATGCTGAGCAAAGTCACGCCACTCGACGGTGGGCGCGCGCTGGTCGTCGTTAACGCCGAGGTAGATCTTGTCGGGAAGGTAGTCCAGTTCGGTCGCGGGATGATTGAAGAAGTTTCCAGGCAATTGTTCCGACAATTCTCGGCCTGCGTAAAGCGGCATCTTGAAGTCCCCGATGAAGCTCAGCCGTCCGACCCTCCGCCGGCCAAAACTCAATCCGCCGAAAAATCTCCCGAAGTCGAAACGGAGGCTTTGAGCGCCGCGCCGCTTGTGCTGCAAGCGATGTGGATTGTAATCAAGCGCTTTTTCCTGCGCTTAATTGGCAGACAACCCGGTTGAATCATCACCTGCCCGGTTGCCGGCGCTTGTAAAGCTTGACGCACGAGCGCAGCGCCTCAATCGGAAGCAAGGCGCACTTCATCCTTGAAGGTTTGATCTCGCTCTTTAGCGATGAAAGCAGCTTCTCACTGGAAATCAAGGCGCCTTGGTCAATGTCCGCGTCCAGAACCAACTCTGTCAGCATGGAAGCCGCGGCGATGCTGATGGCGCACCCGTCGCCTACGAAGCGAGCCGCAACGATGCGGTTGTCCCTGATCTCCAGTTCGATCCTGATCCGGTCGCCGCACAGCGGGTTGACGTCTTCATAAGCTACGTCGGGAGAAGGCAGACTGCCGTAATTTCGGGGATTGCGGAAGTGATTGAGTAGAACTTCGCCGTAAAGCGTTGCCATAGGTTTTCTACAATTTGCCGAGTTGTCAGGGGAAGCTAAAACCCAAGACCCAAAACCTACAACCTATAAACCATTCCTTCGATGTCTTAACCAAGAGATGGTTCGAAGGGATGGTTTATAGGTTGTAGGTAGTTGGTAGTAGGTTTTAGCTAGTCAGCATCTGAAGGAAAAAATTCATGATCTCTCGCGTAGCGGTATCCCGCGCCGCGCCGCCTTAACCGCGAACGCTTCAGCCAGTATGCTCAGGGCTATCTCGGCGGCCGATTGAGCGCCGATGTCCAGACCCGCCGGCACATGCGCCCGATCAAGCGCCTGCTGGTCCACGCCGCTTTCTTTGAGGAGCTTCAAGATCGCCTGGCCTCTTTTCTTGCTGCCCAGCAAGCCGATGTACGCCGCCTCGGTCTTCAGGACGATCTTGAGCACGGGTATGTCGTACTTGTAATCGTGCGCCGTCAGGACGACAAAAGTAGATGAGGTGTATTCAAGCGTCCGGGCGATTTCGGAAGGGATTCCGATCAGCAACTCATCCGCATGAGGAAACCGCTCACGGGTTGCGAAGCGCGGTCTGCCGTCAACGACCACCGTCCTAAGCCCCATCTCCCTGGCCAGGTTTACCAGATGCATCGAAACCGGTCCGGCTCCAAAGATGATCAGGGCGGGCGCGGGGCCGTGCGCCTCGAAGAATACTTCGTGAGCGGATGAAGCTGCATTCAATGTGACGGCGCCGGAGGCTCGCTTGGAAGCGAGTCTGAGCGCCGTCTCGCGCGCCTCTCGATCAAGCGCCGCCTCCCCCAGCGTGCCCGACACGCGTCCATCTTCGAAGATCACAAGCTTCGACGAAGCATTTTCCAGGAGCGTGGCCACGACGATGCGCTTGCCACTTTTCACCTCGTTGTGAACCAGGCGGTACAGAGCAATCAGGCGGTCTTCGGGATCGGCCAGGTCCAGCGGTTCGATCATGACCTGGATGGTTCCGGCGCAGGTGAATCCGCCTTCCCAGGCATCCTCGGCGCCGAGGGCGATGGAAAGAAGCCGGGCTTCGAAGGAAGCCAGCGCTTTTTCCGACTCCTCGATCACTTGCGCATCCACACACCCGCCGATGGTCACGGAGCCTAGTATGCGTCCCTCTTCACTCACCCACATCTTCGAGCCTTCCTTTTTCGGACTCGTGCCTTTGGTCGCGACCAGCGTGGCCATCGCTACTCGTTTCTCGGCCTTTCCGAGCTTCTCGATCTGGTCGAAAACCTCTTCCATAGTCGCCCTACAAGATCAGGTGTCGCTCCAACGCTCTGAGGCTCGCCAGGTTATGCAGAGGAGCGAACACGTCTATATGTGGAAGCGCCGCTTGCATACCGCGGACAAGCGGCTGGTAGGCTGGGCTTCCCAGTAACGGGTTTAGCCAGATGAGCTTTCCGGCGCGCCTTTTCAGGTCAGCGAGCGCTGCGCCAAGCTCCTCGGGTTCTCCGGTGTCCCATCCATCGCTCAGTATAATGACAATAGTTCGCCTATCAACAAACTTTGGCCAGCCGGAATTGAGGGCGGCGACGCTTGCGCCGATGAGTGTGCCGCCTGACCACCCGCGGACATTGGTTCCCAGGCGCTCCAGCGCATGCTTGTAGGTCCTGTCTCTCAGGTGTCCGGTTATTCGCTCGATCATTGTGCTGAAAACGAATGTTTCTACTCGCGCAAAACTGTTTTGAAGCCCGTATACGAATTGAAGTAGGACCTGGCTGTAAAGGTCCATCGAACCCGACACATCGCATATCACGACCAGCCTGGTCTTCTTTTGTTTGCGCCGCTTGAACGAGAGCTTGACAATCTCCCCTCCGGTCCTCAAAGACTGGCGAAGAGATTGTCGCAGGGCGATTCTCGGGCCGCGACTGACGGTCTTCCAGCGGCGGCTCGGACTGCGCGCAAGCCTCTTGGCAATCCTCCGAGCCAGCCGGGAGATTTCCTCAAGCTCATCGGCCCCGAACAAACTGAAGTCTTTTTCCGCGGTAGACTCGACATTGCTCGCGCCCGGCAGGTTGATCGGCTCCGTGGCGCGCGACTCACCGGCGCCCCAGTGTTCGAGAAAGAAAGCCAACCCCTGATGTCTGTATTCGCGAGAAGAGAGCCGGGCCTGCCGGGCGCCTGTCGAAAAGTCTTCTCGCTCGGCGATCTTCCGGGGCTGCAGACTCTGACCAATCTGGCTCCAGAAACCTTCAAAGAGTTCCTCAAAAACAGGGAAGTCCTCTACGCGCGTTGTAAGGACGCTTCTCAGACTCAAGAAGGTTTCCTGTTGGTCGTCAAGATCAATCAGGTTGAGTGTCGTGACCGCGTCAATCGCCTCGGAAGGCGTCACCAGGAGACCTCGTCCTCTGAGCGATCTGCAGAACAGGACTGTGTTGTTGAGAAGATCGTCTTCAATTGACGGATGAGTCATACAACAAATTCCCGGTCTATCGAATCTCGCGCAATTAGCCATTAACCATTCGCCATTACCCATTATCAGCCAAAAGGAGGGCCGTCTTTACCTGACAAATAATGACCAATGGTTAATGGCTAATGCCGATGATATTACCGGCGCTCAACTCGGCTTCAAACTTGCGCAGGTCAGCCTCGTCCTTTAGGAAACAGCCGGCGGTTTCCGCAACCACCTCCTGATCGAGTTCGGTGGCGTTCAATACGACCAGCGCCGTGGCCCAGTCGAGCGTCTCGGCGACGCCGGGAACCTTGACCAGGTTCAGCTTTCTGACTGCCTGAATCATGCGCGTAAGCTCGGTTGAGAGCGCCTCGCTGATCGCGGGGACTTTGGCGCGCACGATCTCAAGCTCCTTTTCAAGGGACGGATAATCGATCCAGAGATAAAGGCACCGCCTACGAAGGGCGTCGGAAAGCTCTCGCGATCGGTTCGAGGTCAACACGACATACGGGCGATGGGTCGCCTTGATCGGACCGATTTCCGGAATGGTCACCTGGAACTCTGAGAGCGTTTCCAGCAGGAAGGCTTCGAATTCCTCGTCGCTTCGATCAACCTCGTCAATCAACAGGACGGGCGAACTCATCTGGTCGCTTATGGCCTCAAGGAGTGGGCGCTTCAAAAGGAAAGGCTCGCTGAAGATCTCCGCTTCTTTCTCAGCCGCGCTGGCCGCCGCAAGCTCCTGCAGCTTGATGCGCAGCAGTTGCTTTGGATAATTCCATTCATAAATCGCCGTGGTAGCGTCCAATCCTTCATAACACTGAAGTCGTACCAGCTTGGCGCCGAGCGCATCGGCGAGCGACTTGGCGATCTCGGTCTTGCCGACGCCTGCTGGCCCTTCAACCAGGAGAGGCTTTCCGAGCGCCATCGCCAGGTACAATGACGTGGCTACCGCGGCGTCGGTAATATAGGCTTGCTTGCGGAGCAGTTCCCGGATATTCCGTACCTCTTCTCTCACGTGTGCCTCGCATCGTGTTCAGTGACGCGCTGGAAATCTTCCAGGGTATTGATGTCTTCGGGAAAAGGGAGGTCGAACGGCGCCACTCGGACCAGATCGGGGTTGGCGTCAACGAGCTTCCACGCCGCTTTGTCGCCGTGCAGCCCAACGAGCTTGTCGAACAGTGGCCTCGCAAACAACATCGGGTGGCCCTTTCGGCCTCGATAGGAAGCGAGCGCGATCTGGCCGTCGCCCTGCCGCCACACGTCAGCCACGCGGTTTATCGTTTCGGGACCGACTCCGGGTTGGTCGCCGAGAAGAATCATGACCGCATCGGATCGGGGATCAATCGCCCCGATGCCCGCACGGTAAGAAGACGCGCACCCCTCGCCGAAGACCGGGTTTTCAACCACCTTCGCATTACCGAAGGCGACCTTCTGGCGGATCTCATCAGCCGTGCGGCCCAACACGACGATCACCTCGTCAAGCCCCGCTGCTCGCTCAGCCTGATTGACGACCCAGCCGAGCAGGACGCCTCCTCTGAAGGGGAGAAGCTGTTTGGGCTTGCCGAAACGGCTTGAAGCGCCCGCCCCGAGAACCAATCCGGAGATGAATTTCACCATAACCCTCCTGTGCGCTAATGCGCACTCCGACCACATCAAGGGAAAAATCCCGCGTGGCGGAGCTGGCGACGCTTGTGATCCGCACGCGGAAGTTTGCATTGGAGAGTTCCGCCATACTCCAACTGCTCCTGCCCCACAGATCCGTTGCGCTTCCCAGGATGTATGTTCGCTCTACGGTGCTTAACGCAGGCGCTGATTTCGCCGATGTCCAAGACGCGCCGCCGTTCCAGGAAAGTTGCGCGCAGAGTTTTGGGGCATTGTTTGTACTATCAACCTTGGTATCAAGACGAACCTCGATGCCTTTAACTATCGTTGTCTGGGGGGGAAGTGTCAAATTGAAGTCGCTGACGATGTGACGATCCTTGCCTGGGTTACCACAATCGCTATTGTTATTCGTCCCGCTGTTGGTATCGGTCGCAAAAATCCCGTCATCATTAAGTAAGCTGGAGGGCGCCCTTTCAAACCCATTATTATCGCCTGATCCGCTTGTTACCGCCGATTGTAACGACGGGAAAAACCAGGCGGAGGTGATCGGCGCGTCCTCCACAAACGTGGCGATATACTTTGTGGGAGCCGGCGGAGTAGTAATAGTATGCGTGGCGGGGCCGCCGTCCGACCAGGAAGCGAATTTATACTGCTTTTCGCCAATCGCCTGGGGCGAAAGCGCGCCAATGCTTCGAATAAGACCGACAACACTCTGCGCGGTAATGGGCGCCGTAGCAGGCTGGCCGTCAAGCGTCAATGTTGCGCCGGCAACGGCGCTGTCTAACGTCAGCGTTACAACATTTGGGAAAATATCCCGCGTGACTTTATGAGACAGTCCGTGCCTATCCGTAACTGTTAAATGAATTCGGTACCAGACGTTTGTCGAAGTCTCCCCGATCTGTGGGATTTGGAACGAACCACTCGTCACGCCGGTAATAGGCCCTAAGAACGGATGCGTATGAGTATCGTGATGAAAGACGATAGTCCAGGAGTAGGCGCTTGCGAGTAATACGCCGTCATCGGCGTCTGTCGCCGACCCGGAGTACTCAATCGTGTTACCCGCGTTATAAAGCGCTCTCTCAGCCGGAGCCACGATAGTCGCCACAGGCGGCGTCCCCACGTTAATAGCCCGGGTAGCGGCGCCCGTTCCTCCATGACCATCCTGCGCCGTCAGTGTAGCGATGTAAGAACCTGCGGATTGATAGGTGTGCGAAACGCTTACCCCGGTCTCCGCAGGTGAGCCGTCACCAAAGTTCCAACTGTAGGAAAGCGGGTCGCCATCCGTATCAACGCTGCCGCTTGCGTCAAAGGTTACGGTTAGCGGAGCCGGCCCGGAAGTCGGCGTCGCGTTGATCACCGCGGTTGGTGGAAGGTTCCCGGAAGCGTACACAATTTTATACACCGCTCCGGCGCCGATGGAAAGATAATACAAGGAGCCGTCCGGTCCCACTTTCAAGTCAACTGGCCACTTACCGCTGCGGAAATTAGTCGCAGGATTATTGACGCCTTGTACCTGATTGCTACTATCAAGGAACCTGATCCAACCGCCGGTGTAATCGGAAAAGAAATAAGCGCCGGCATACTGACTGGGGAACTGACTGCCGCGATAGAATGCGCCGCCAGTTACCGCGCCTTCTCCACCATTATGGTTATAGGCATGCAGTGGGTAGATGAAGCTAGGGTTGTTGCACGACCCAAGGCCGGAGCCTTGCGGACCTTCACAGGCGGGCCAGCCAAAGTTGCCGCCGGCGACGAGTTGATTCACCTCTTCCCATTCGGCGTTTCCCACATCGTTCACAAAAATTCTGCCGGTCACCGGGTCAACGGCGAAGGTAAACGGATTGCGGAATCCGTAGGCGTAAATCGCGCGATTGATCCCGGTTGTTTGGTTGTAAAACGGATTGTCGGCCGGAATGGTACCATCCGAATTTATGCGCAAAATTTTCCCGAACGGATTGTTTAAAGGCTGGGCGTTCTCAGGGCCTTGATGATCCCCCACGCCGATATACAGCTTTCCATCCAGTCCGAAGTGAATCGCGCCACCCTGGTGAGCGATGCTGGTACCGAAGGCAGGCAAGTCGAGTAGCGCCACTTCGCTGCCTGGCGCGGCGACATTACCATCGGCGATCAGCCGGCTAACTCGATTGTGAATCGAAGGCGACGTGGCGGTATAGTATACATACACATATTGATTGGCGGCGAAGTTAGGGTCAAAGGCGATGCCGAGCAATCCCTGCTCTCCCTGATCCGCTACAGTGGCGGTAAAGAACGGAGTGGGAAGGAGCCGCCCACCTTGAATAACACGGAGCTTCCCGGACTTTTCCGCAACAAACAATCGGCCGTCCGGCGCGAACTCTATGGCGGTTGGCGTATCGAATCCTCCGGTTACTAATGCTTCCTGAAAACCAGTAACGATCTGTGCGGTTGGTATCTCAATAAATGAACTCACAAACAGGCTGATAACGATTGCTAGGCCGGCGGCGCCAGCCCGCCGGCCAGTCATTCCCCTCGAAACAAAAATGTGCGGTAGCGTCAAAATTTTCAATCCTCTCAAAATAATTTCCTTTCTTTGTTGCGCTTAACGCTTTTATTGTTCTCAGCGCGAGCTGCGGGGTCGGGAACTATTGGGGGAATTGATTGACGAGCATTTTTTCCTGGTAGAGTTGGGGCGACTGCTCGAACGCCTCTTTGCATCGAAGGCAGCAGAAATAAAATGTTTTGTTATCAATGGCCGTCTTATATCTCGCGTTCGCTGTGGTGACCGTCATCCCGCACACAGGATCGAGGCTCTCCGTATAAGATTCCTCAGTCTTCTGGATGATGGGCAGGTTCGCGCCTTTCAAGCTCTCGACCAGTTCAACGGCCTGCTCCGAGACGGTCCTTCGCGAACGTGTGATTTCGGCCATCACACTGAGAGCGATTTCAGGTAATGTTTCGCCTCCCAGCTCAAGTCCGGCCGGACACTTGATGCGGGCGATATGTTCGGCAGGCGTTCCTTTGTCGCGGATGTATTGGAAGAGTGATTTCGCTTTTTCTTTGCTCGCGACCAGCCCGAGGTATTGTGGGTTTGTACCTACGACTGCTTCAAGACCCTCTTCATCGCCGGTTCCCATAGTCGCTACCACAACATAACTGCGCGAATCTATGCGACCCCTTAGCGATTCGAGGTCGGTCAGCACAACATCAGCTTCAGGGAATTGTTCCTGTTTGGCTTCCGGGTCGGCTACACAAACCTTGAAGTCGAGCAAGCGTCCGAACCCGGTGAGGATCTGCGCTACAGGGGAACTGCCCACGATAATAAGATTTGGTTTGGGAAGCACAGGCTCCAGGTAAATCTCCAGCGAGCCGCCGCCCTGGCAGGTCATCAGATAAGCTTCGACTCCCTTCCAATCTCCGTGTGTAGCTTCCGGGCTGATGCTGATGAGCTTCGGCTTGCCTGTTTGCAACGCTTCTCGGGCTTCGCGAATGACGATGGGTTGAACGCACCCGCCACCTATCCAGCCGCTGATCGAGCCATCCGGCTTGATGATGGCCTTTGATCCGGGCTTGGCCGATTGAGGACTTTTGTAGGCTACCACGGTGGCGATGACGAAGGGCTGCTCCTCCGCGCGCAACCGGCCAGCCTGATCCGGGATGTCATTCCACATTGCTGCTTTCATAAGTTAGGAAGCCTCCATCATCAGGGCCGCTCCGCTCTCATGCGTGGGCATACAAAGCCGTGCTCAAGTACTTCATCCCTGAATCGACTGCCACCGTGACCACTATTTGGTCGAGTCCCAAGCGCGCGGCCACCCGCAACGCGACCGCCACATTTGCTCCCGTGGAGGTACCGGCAAAGATGCCTTCATCACGGGCGAGGCGCCGGGCGGTCGCCATCGCTTCCTGAGTCGACACCGTCTGGATTTCGTTAGCAAGTGTTTCGTTCCATAACGGCACTATAAACCCGGCGCCGGTACCTTCGATCTTATGAGACCCGCTCGGCCTGCCTGACAGCACAGCCGATTCATCAGGCTCTACCGCGACGATGCGCACTGCTTCGTTATAGGCTCGTAGGCGTGTCGAGATCCCGCGCAATGACCCGGCGGTGCCTACGCTCTGGACGAAGGCGCTAACTTTCCCGTTGGTCTGCTCCCATATCTCCTCTCCCATCCGCTCGTAGCTGGACAACTGATCAGTATTGTTCAACTGGTCCGTCCAGTAGCTCCCGGGAGCCAAGGCGAGTCTTCTCGCAGTCTCGATCATCTCCAGAGTTAGGGCTTTCGTTGTCCCGCCGGTTGGGCTGGCGACAAGTGTGAGGCGAGCGCCCAGCGCCGTCATGTGGTCCCGTTTCTCCTTGCTGAACGCCTCCGAAGTCACGATCTGAAGAGGGATGCGCTTCGCGGCGCACACGAAGGCGAGCGACACGCCCGTGCTTCCCCCCGTGTACTCAACCACCGAACCACCCGGCCGCAGCCGTCCATCCGCCTCGGCCGCCTCAACCATCGCGAGCGCCATACGGTCCTTCATGCTCCCCGTCGGGTTCTCGTATTCCAGCTTGACCAGAATCCGGGCGCTCTCCTCCGGGACTATACGCTGGAGTGGAATGAGCCTGGTTCGGCCGATCGTGTCGAGTACGAGCATGCTTTTTTTGATCCTCATATTGCTATTTCGTCTCGTTCCAGACAACCTCGACGTTCGACCGCAATCGCGCTGTCTGCGCCGCCAACGGCTGCCGAATTAGTTGTTGAATTTCTTCCGGCGTCGGGTACCCCTCCTTCTGGAACCGCTCCGGTATTTTCCAGGAATTAACGACATCGTCAATCGTCCGTCCGGCCTTCTTTGCCGCCTGCACTGTTTGTACAAACTCGCGGGTGAAGTCGCCATACGTTTTCAGATCGGCCATTGTCAGTGTAGTCGGGTTGTGCCCTGTAATAATGGTGTCGACGTTCTTCAGCGCGGCTACAGTTTTTGCAATCGTCTTCGGGTACTCGACGCCGCTGCCGCCGTTGTTGGCGTCGATGAGCGGAACGATTTTGAGTGCGAATGCGTCTCCGCTGTGCAGTACGCGCAGCGCCGGGAAGACGACCCAAGCGTCGCCGCCGGTGTGGGCGGGGCCGAAGTGATACAGCTCGATCCGTTCATCGCCGCTGCCGAGTGTCATCCGATCCTTGAACGTTCGCTTGGGAAGACCGAGGCCGTTTTTATCTTTGAAGACGTTCGGCTGCTCCGGGCCGCCGGTGACCGGACGCATTTCCCGCATCAGCTTCGCCGTGTTTTCTTGCGTTACCACCTCGACCGTCGCCGGGAACTCGACGTTGCCGCCGACGTGGTCAAAATGCGTGTGCGTGTTGATGATCGTGGTCACCGGCTTCTCGGTGATCTCCTTGAGCTTTTCCAGGATCGGCTTGCCCCAGCCGGGCAGCTTTGTATCGACCAGCGCGACGCCGTTGGCGGTTATGAACGCCGCGGTGTTCCCGCCTCCTCCGCGCAGCACATACAGGTTGTCTCTGACCTTATCGACCTGAATGGCCGCCGCCGAGGGCGTTTGCCGCGCCGCGCCGACGGCCACTAATATCGCGCCCACAACCACGAGCGCGCCGAGAACGAGCCCACGTTTCATATTGGATTCCACAGTATTTACCTCCATTTGGTTACCCCGATGTTTCTCAGAAGTTTCCACACTTTTGGCGGGGCGCCTGGTCACTCCCGCCAAGTGAGCGTCTCGCCTTGACCCTTGAGCACGCTGCCCGGGAAGACTTTCAGTCGCCAGGGGTCCAGCCGAATAGCGGCGAACGCATCGGATTTCGGGCTATCCCATCCAGGGATGATCGCCGGGTCGTACCCGAGCGGCTCAGGCTCATTGAGAAAAAGGTTCCACACCATGGTCCGCGTCTCGTCATCGAAAGCCCAGGTCGCCCGGCATTCTGCGACACAGGTGTCATGAGATGGCGCCCAATAGTTCAGCGACACGTAAGGGCTTGCGTTAAGGTGGGCGCGCTTGAGGGGTGTCGGGCTGGTTCCTATCCAGCCGACGAGACGCGCGCCATCCCATTGCCAGTAAGGGTGCAGGATGCGGGATCGGGGCCTGCCTTTCGCGTCTACCGTCGCAGCGCTGCACCAAACAATGCGATGCGCCATCTCAACAAAAGCGGGCGCAACTTTGCTCAGTTCGTTCATTGAGTCCTCCTTGCGGCGATGGGCGCCAAAACGACGGCGATGACGAAAGGCTCCCCGCGCGCATCTGCTACACCACTTCGACCATAATATATGGATCTACTTTGATCCTGATGCCAGTCGGAATAATCCACCCATCTTTGTGCAGATCCCAATCCGTCATACTAACCTCTTGCTATTCGGTTACCCCGTTATCCCTCAACAGCTTCCACACTTTCGGAGGGGTGATCGGAATGTCAACGTGTCTTACTCCAAGATGCCAGAGCGCGTCCACCACCGCATTAACGATGGCTGCGGGCGCTCCGACAGTCGCCGACTCGCCGACGCCCTTTGCTCCGAGCGGATGATGCGGTGAGGGCGTGCAGGTCTTATCCGTCTCCCAATTCGGCGTTTCCACCGCCGTCGGTAGCAGGTAATTCATGAAGCTGCCTTGAAGGATGTTGCCGCTCTCGTCATATTGAATCTCTTCATAGAGGGATGGTCCCAACCCCATGGTCAACCCGCCATGAATCTGTCCTTCGACGATCATCGGGTTAATGATGTTCCCGCAATCGTCAACGGCTACGAATCGGCGCACCTTGACCTCGCCCGTTCCTTTGTCGATATCGACGACGCAGATGTAGCTGCCGAACGGATAGGTCAGGTTCGGCGGGTCGTAATAAGAGACCGCTTCCAGGCCGGCTTCCATTCCTTGAGGGTGATTGGTGTAAGCGGCGAGCGAGATCTCTTGAATCGTCTTGGCGCGGTCGGGCGAACCTTTGACGAAGAACTTGCCCGGCTCCCACTCCAGGTCGTCTTCGTGAGCTTCGAGCAGGTAAGCGGCGATCTTCTTCGCTTTGTCTCTGATCTTGCGGGCCGCCACGGCTCCCGCCGCGCCCGCCGTCGGAGTGCTGCGGCTGGCATAGGTGCCAAGCCCGTAAGGCGCGGTGTCGGTGTCACCTTCCTCAATCGCTATGTCATCAACCGGAATGCCGAGTTCTTCGGCAATGATCTGCGCATATGTCGTTTCGTGTCCCTGGCCTTGAGATTTGGTGCCGAATCGCGCGATGGCTTTGCCGGTCGGGTGGATGCGAATCTCGGCGCTGTCGAACATCTTGAGTCCGAGAATGTCGAAGTGCTTCGACGGACCTGCTCCGACAATTTCGGTGAAGCTGCTGATGCCGATTCCCATCAACTCGCCACGCTTGCGCTTTTCCGCCTGCTCTTTTTTGAGTTCCGCATATCCGATCTTCTCCATGGCCTTGCGCAGGGCAGCCGCATAGTCGCCGCTGTCGTACTCCCAGCCGAGCGCGGACTTGTATGGGAACTGTTCCGGCTTGATGAAGTTTTTCATTCGGAACTCAGCCGGGTCCATCCCAATCTCGTGGGCCATCAGGTCGGCCATGCGCTCGATCGCATGAACGGCCTCGGTGACGCGGAACGAACAGCGATACGCGATGCCTCCAGGAGGCTTGTTTGTGTAGACGCCGTCAACCTCGACATGCGCGGCCTTGAGATCGTATGAACCGGTGCAGATGTGAAAGAGGCCGGCGGGAAACTTCGAAGGGTTCGCGGCGGCGTCGGTGTAGCCATGATCAGCGATAGTCTTGATGCGGAGAGCCGTCAACTGCCCATCTTTCTTGCCTGCCAGCTCCGCTGTGATGTGATAATCGCGCGCGAAGGAGTCGGCCTGAATATTCTCCATGCGGTCTTCAATCCACTTGACCGGCTTGCCGGTCAGCACCGACGCGGCAACAGCGATCACGTAGCCGGGATAGACCGGCACCTTGCCGCCGAACCCGCCGCCGATGTCGGGAGAGATGATCTGGATTTTGTGCTCGGCCAAACCGACGTGC
>Ga0187894_10001480_pt1 | contig 30085 bp, 24 predicted proteins | sample GBC1701081metaG_FD_136650 | JGI IMG/M metagenome (GOLD analysis project Ga0187894, IMG submission 136650) | White microbial mat communities from a lava cave in the Kipuka Kanohina Cave System on the Island of Hawaii, USA - GBC170108-1 metaG ...
GCGAAAACGTTCTTCGCTCTCGCGCAGCAGGCGCTCGGCGCGGTGGCGCGCGCCACGCTCGGTACGTTCGGTCAGCGCGCGCGTCACGGCGGAGGCGAGCCGCCGGGCGTTGCCCTTGAGCACGTAGTCCGTGGCGCCGCTCTTGAGCGCCTCGATCGCGCGCTCCTCGCCGATGGTGCCGGAGAAGAACACGAAGGGAATCTCCGGGCGCAGCTCGCTCGCCACCTTCAGCGCCGACATGCCGTCGAAGGACGGCAGCGTGAAATCGGAAAGGATCAGCGAGGGATCGAACTGGTCGAGCGCGCGGCGCAGCTCGGGCTCGCTCTCGACGCGCTCGAACGTGTGTTCGATGCCCGCGCGACGCAGCTGATGCGACGCGAGCTCGGCTTCCTCGCGCGCATCCTCGATCATCAGAAGCCGAATGCCGTTTTCCATTTCAGCACCTCGTGCCGGCTCCACGCGCCCGCCGCAAGCCTGCGGCGCCGACGCGCATCCACCCGTACGCTACTGCGTCATGGTCGCATCAATGCGATCACATCGGTCGACTGGCGGGTGCTGCGGTGCAAGCGTGTCGCGCGAGGGAGCTCGCGCGCAGGCGCGTGACGACGCCGGTCCCGCCAGATTTTTCATATTTACAAAACAGGCCGTCTTACGCAGGCAGTCTACACCCGCGGCGGCGGAGAAAAAGAGAACGCAAGTCCCACGGCGGGCTGCGCCCACCGGTCCGCAGCCTCATTCCCACGGTTCGCGACAACAGTGCTGCGCACCGGGCGACGGCGTGCGCAAGCTGCGACGGCGTGCGCAAGCTGCGACGGCGTGCGCAGGGCGCAGCTGCCTGCGCGCGGTGGCCCGGCCACCGCTGTCAGCCGCGGATCAGGATTTCATCGATGGGTACCGGCAGGCCGATGGCGAAGCCCTGCGCATAATCGACGCCGATCTCGCGCAGCTTGTCGAGCACGATCGTCTGCTCGACGCATTCCGCGACGGTCTTCTTGCCCATCGCGTGGCCGATGCGGTTGATCGAGCTCACCATCTCGCAATCGACCGCGTCCGTGGCCACGTTGGCGACGAACATGCCGTCGATCTTCAGGTAGTCGACGCTCAACGCCTTGAGGTATGCGAACGAGGACATGCCGCTGCCGAAGTCGTCGAGGCCGAACACGATGCCTGCGCGCCGCAGCTCCGAGATGATCTGGTTGGCGCGCGTCAGGTTGTTGATGGCGGCGGTCTCGGTGACTTCGAAGCCGATGCGCTCCGGCGCGATGCGCGCGACCTTGAGGCCCTGCAGGATGTATTCGACCAGCTCGCGGTCGCCGAGCGAGTCGCCCGAGAGGTTGATGAAGAAGCGGTCCACGCCGTTGAGCGAGCCTTGCGAGCGGCGCAACCACGCCAGCGCGGCGCTGATCACGTAGCGATCGAGGCGGCTCGCGAGGTTGTAGCGATCGACCGCGGGCATGAATGCGCCCGGCGGCACGCGCCGCGACTGCTCGTCCCTGAGCCGCACGAGAAGCTCGAAATGGCGGCCGCCGGCGGCGGGAACGATCGGCATGATCGGCTGCGCCTCGAGGAAGAAGCGCCGCTCCGTGAGCGCGCGCTTCACGCGCGCCACCCATTGCATCTCGCCGTGGCGGCGCGCGACCACCGAATCGTCCTCGCGGTACACGTGCACGCGGTTGCGCCCCTGGTCCTTGGCCGCATAGCACGCAGCGTCCGCGGCGCTCAGCACATGGGTAACGCGCCGCTGGTGCCCGTCGATCGGCACCACGCCGATGCTCGCGCCGATGAAGAAGGAGTTGGTGCCCCACACGAACTGGAACTGCTCGATGACCTTGAGCAGTTCCGCGGCGACTTCCGCCGCGTTGTCCAGCGGGCAATCGTGCAGCAGCAGCCCGAACTCGTCGCCGCCCAGGCGCGCGAGCGCGTCGTTGGCGCGAATCTTCTGGCCGAGCGCGGTGGCGAGCTGGCGCAGCAGCTCGTCGCCGGCGACGTGCCCGCAGGTGTCGTTGATGACCTTGAAGTTGTCGAGGTCGAGATAGCACAGGGCATGCCGCGCCTGCGTGCCGAGCGCGCTCTCCAGCGCGCGCTGCAGGCGCATCTCGAACTCGCGACGGTTGATCAGGCCGGTGAGCGCATCGTGGCTGGCTTCGAAGGAGAGTTGCTGCGACAGCTCGTGCGCTTCGGTGATGTCGGTGAGCGTGCCCTCGTAGTAGAGCACCTTGCCCTGCTCGTTGCGCACCGCGCGCGAGTTCTCCAGCACCACGATCTTGCGGCCGTCCTTGCGCTTGAGCACCAGCTCCGCGTTGCGGATTTCGCCGCTCTGCAGGATGTTGTGGGCCCAGGCGTTGCGATCCTCCGGATACATGTAGAGGTCCTGGCCGATGTCGAGGCCGAGCAGCTCGTCTTCGTCGTCGTAGCCGAGCAGGCGCACCAGCGCCGGATTTGCCGACATGAACTTGCCGTCCGGCGTCGACTGGAACACGCCGGCGACCACGTTCTCGTAGAGCTCGCGATAGCGCGCTTCCGAGGCCTTGAGCGCCAGCAGCGTGTGCGTGCGCTCCGTGGCATAGCGCAGCGTCTTCTCGAGCAGGTTGCCGACCACCTGCTGCTTGATCAGGAAATCGAGCGCGCCGCGCTCGAGCGCTTCTACCGCCAGGTCCTCGTCCGCCTTGCCGACCAGCACCACGATCGGGATGTCGCCCGCTTTGGGCTGCAAGCGCAGGAACGTCGTCAGCCCGATGCTGTCGGGCAGCGCGAGGTCGAGGAGGATGACGTCGATCTTGCCGGCCTTGAGCCGTTCCATGCCCTGGGCGAGCGTGGTGGCGATCGTGAGCGCGAAGGGCTGGCCGCGGATCTGGGCGAGCTCTTCCGTGATGAGCAGGTGATCGGCCGGCGAGTGGTCGACCAGCAGTACCGTGGCGCGCTGCATTGGCGGGCGAGTATACGCTGAACGCCCGGCCCGGCCGTTCGTCCGCGCCGCGCGGCACCCTGCGCGCCCGGCACCCTCACAATTCCTGCACGGCCGGATTTCGCGTGAAACCCGCGAAGTCGAAGAATGCGACCGGCAACTTCGTGTGCACGCTGGCCGTCGACGCCAGCAACGACGTCAATCCGGCCAACGACACCGCCCAGCTGCGGCTGAACATCGTGCCGTTCTTCGACGCCGCGCTCGACGCCCCGGGCTCGGCGCTCGGCCTCCTGAACGACGTCGTCGAAGGGCCATTCACCGCGACGACGCTCAACCAGGCGATGAGCAATCCGACCGGAGGTGCTGGTGACGGCGGCGGCGGTTCGCCGAGCCTGTTCCTGCTGCTCGGCCTGTTCCTCGCGCAATTTGTCGCCGTTTCAAGACGCTTTCCGGCCTGATTCCCTCGCGGACCCGCGCCGCACGCGGGTCCGCCCCTTCCCGGCTCCGAACCTGTGACGCGGTTGCCAGTCCAATCGCGTGCCGGCTGCTATTACAGCGCCATCTCCGCAGCTGGCGCGTGCGGAATTCGCGTGCCAGCGTGAGAATTGCTGCCAGGGAACGGCGCGAGGTGCCTCGTGAGAAGGACGTATCGCCCCTTGTCCGCCGGCACGGCGTTTTTCGCCGGCCGTGCGCTCGCCCCCGTGATACTCGCCGCCGCGCTGCTGGCCTGCGCGGCGCTTGCTGCATCGACGGCGGCGCACGCCGCGGATCCGCACGATTTTCGCGTCCTGCACGCGCAAGCGATCGGCGTCGATGCGCGCGAGCTGGCGCCTGCAACCGCGGGTGGCGCAACCAGCCTTTCGTTCCAGGCCTACGGCCGCCAGTTCGACTTCACGCTGCAATCGAACGCGCGCCTGCTCGCTCGCGTGCCTGCGCCGCTCAAGACTTCCCTGCAGCGCTATCCGATCTACAAAGGCACGATCGCCGGGAAGCCGGGCTCCTGGGTTCGCCTCACGCGCATCGGCGCTGAGTTGCACGGCGCGTTCTGGGACGGCACCGATCTGTACGCCGTTGCGCCGGCACGCGAGATCGCGCCCTACGCCCTGCAGTCGCTCGACGCCAGCGGCGCGCAAGCGGTCGTCTACCGGCTCGCGGACACCGAGTCGGTCCTGAACTCGGCGTTCTGCGCGACGCAGCCCGAGGCCGGCAGCGAGGCGCGCTCCGATGCCGCCGCGGAACAGGGCGCTGCGGATGCTGCTGCGTCGTACCAGAAACTCGTCGGCGAGCTGCGCGCGCGGTTCGCGACCGTTGCGGCGCTGGCCGTCGAGCAGATCGAGATCGCTTTCATCGCCGACTTCGAGTTCCGCAACCGCTTCCCGAGCGACCCGGAAGCCGCGATGCTGGCGCGCACCAACATCATCGACGGCATCTTCGACGGCCAGGTCGGGGTCGCGATCGTTCCCGACTTCACGGTGTTCACGGATGCGAACGATCCGTTCACCTCGAGCGATGCGAGCACGCTGCTCGACGAAGTCGGCACCTATCGCCAGTCGACTCCGGCGATCCGGGCGCGTGGCCTCGCGCACCTGATGACGGGCCGCGCCCTCAACGGCAACACGGCGGGCGTTGCGTTCATCGACGAGCTGTGCAGCAACTTCGCGGGCTCCGGCCTCAGCCAGAACACCGGCAGCACGATGACCTCCGCGCTCATCGCCGCGCACGAGATCGGCCACAACTTCGGCGCGCCGCACGATGCCGAGTCCGGATCGCCCTGCGCGAGCACGCCCGGCACGTTCCTGATGAATCCGCAGATCAACGGCAGCAGCACGTTCTCGCAGTGCAGCCTCGATCAGATGCGTCCGAGCGTCGCCGCCGCTTCGTGCATCACGCCGGTTTCGACTTCCGACGCCGGATTGACGGTGCCGGCCGGCACGATCAACGCATTCAACGGCACGCCGTTCGACGTCGCCCTCGACGTGAGCTCCGTCGGCACCACGAGCGTCAACGCAGTCGTGCTGACCGCCAGTCCCGCTGCGAACCTCGCCGTCGAATCCGCGACCGTTCCGCAGGCCACCTGCAGCGTCGGCGCGAATTCCGTCGTCACCTGCAACCTGGGAACGATGCCCTCGAGTGCTTCGCGGCGCGTCACGCTGCGCTTGCGTGGCACAGCCGTGGGCGCTGCGCCGGTGAACGTGACTCTCGACGCCAGCAACGATCAGAACGCACAGAACGACGACGGCACCGTGCAGATCTCGGTGAACGGACAGGCACCCACGCCGCCGCCGCCAGGGGGCGGCGGCGGCGATGACGGCGGCGGCAACGTCGGCTGGTTGCTGATCGGCCTGCTCGCGGCGCTCAAGATCGCCGCCTCGCGCCGCAGTTCGTAGTCCAGAAGCCGGCGCGCGCTGCGCTAGGCGATGACCACCAGCAGGTCCTTCGCGTCCACCTGCTGACCCGGCTTCGCAAGCACTTCGTTCACGGTCCCGCCCTTCTCCGCGCGCACGGCGGCTTCCATCTTCATCGCCTCGAGCGTGAGCAGCGTTTCCCCGCGCGCCACTTTCTGACCGACCTTCACCGCGACCGTGGCGATCGTGCCCGGCATCGGCGCACCCACGTGGCCGGGATTGCCGGAATCGACCTTGCGCTGCGGCGGGCGCTGTGCAACCTGCGAGCGATCGGCGACGCGCACCGAGCGCGGCTGGCCGTTGAGCTCGAAGAACACCGTGCGCGTGCCGTCGTCGTGCGTCTCGCTGACGGCGACGAAGCGCACGATGAGCGTCTTGCCGCGCTCGAGGTCGACGCTGAACTCCTGGCCGGGCTCGAGTCCGTAGAAGAAAATCGCGCTCGGCAGGACGCTCACGTTGCCGAAGCGTGCGCGATCGGCCGCGTAGTCGGCGAACACCTTCGGGTACATCAGGTACGAGGCGAGCTCGACTTCGCTGATCGGGCGACCGACGACCCGTTCCGCCGCCGCGCGTTCCTCGTCCAGATCGGCCTCGGGCAACACCTCGCCCGGCCGCTTCGTAACCGGTGCCTTGCCCTTCAGCACTTTTTCCTGCAGCTGCTGCGGAAAGCCGCCGTACGGCTGGCCGAGATCGCCGTGGAAGAACTGCACGACCGATTCCGGAAAGGCGATTTCGGTCCTCGGATCCAGCACGGCCTCGCGCGTGAGGCCGCTGGTGACCATCATCAGCGCCATGTCGCCGACGACCTTGGAGGTCGGCGTCACCTTGATGATGTCGCCGAACATCTCGTTGACCTGCGCGTAGGCGCGCGCGACTTCCGGCCAGCGGTGCTCGTCGATGCCGAGCGAGCGCGCCTGCTCGCGCAGGTTCGTGTACTGACCGCCGGGCATGCCGTGCACGTACACCTCGGACGCTCCGGCGCGGATGTCGCTCTCGAACGCAGCGTATACCTGCCGCACCTGTTCCCAGTACGAGGAGATCGCGCGCAGCTGCTCGGCGTCGATGCCGGAATCGTGCGGGCCGTGCCGCAGTGCCTCGACGATCGAACCAAGGTTGGGCTGCGAGGTCTGGCCGCTCATCGCGTCGATCGCACCGTCCACCGCGTCAGCGCCCGCTTCCACCGCGGCGAGCACGCTGGCCGCAGCGATGCCGCTCGTATCGTGGGTATGGAAGTGAACAGGCAGCCCCACCTCTTCCTTCAGCGCCTTCACCAGCGCGCGCGCCGCACGCGGCTGACACAGACCCGCCATGTCCTTGATGCCCAGGATGTGCGTGCCCGCGGCCTTGAGCTCTTTCGCCAACTTGACGTAGTACGCGAGGTCGTACTTGGTATTGCGCGGATCGGAGAGATTGCCCGTGTAGCAGATCGCCGCTTCGCACAACCGGCCGGACTCGAGCACGGCGTCGATGGCGACGCGCATGTTGTCGACCCAATTGAGCGAATCGAAGATGCGGAACAGGTCGATGCCCGCTTGCGCGGCCTGGCGCACGAAGTAGCGCACCACGTTGTCGGGGTAGTTGGTGTAGCCGACCGCGTTGGCGGAACGCAGCAGCATCTGCAGGAGAATGTTCGGCACGCTTGCGCGCAGCAGCGCGAGCCGTTCCCAGGGGTCCTCCTTGAGAAAACGCATGGCGACGTCGAAGGTCGCTCCGCCCCAGCATTCGATCGAGAAGAGATCCGGCAACAGGCGCGCATACGCCGGCGCCACCGCGACGAGATCGGTGGTGCGCACCCGCGTCGCGAGCAACGACTGGTGCGCGTCGCGCATGCTCGTATCCGTGAGCAGGACGCGCTGCTCGGTGAGCATCCACTGCGCGAACTTCTCGGGCCCGAACGCATCGAGCTTCTGCTTCGTGCCCGGCGACGGACGCTCGACGCCGACGCGCGGCGCGCGCGGCTGGCCGAGCCGCGCCGGGCGGGCCCGCGCACGCGTCTCCGGATGGCCGTTGACCAGCGTGTCGCCGATGAAATTGAGCAGGCGCGTGGCGCGATCGCGCCGGCGCGGGATCTGGAAGAGCTCGGGCGTTTCGTCGATGAAGCGCGTGGTGTAGTCGCCGTTCGCGAACTTCGGGTGCAGGATGAGCTGGTCGAGGAAGCGCAGGTTGGTGACGACGCCGCGCACGCGAAACTCCCACAGCGCGCGGTGCATGCGCGCGATGGTTTCCTCGGCGGTCGGCGACCACGCCGTGACCTTCACCAGCAGGGAATCGTACGAGCGCGTGATGATCGCGCCCGTGTACGCCGTGCCGGCATCGAGGCGGATGCCGAAGCCGGCGGGACTGCGGTACGCCGTGACGCGGCCGTAGTCCGGGATGAAGCTGTTCTCCGGGTCCTCGGTGGTGACGCGACACTGCAGGGCGTGCGCCGAGACGCGAATGCCTTCCTGCGGCGGCACGCCGGAAGCGGCCGTACCGATGCGCGCACCGTCGGCGATGCGGATCTGCGCCTTCACCAGGTCGATGCCGGTCGCGCACTCGGTCACCGTGTGCTCGACCTGGATGCGCGGGTTGACCTCGATGAAATAGAACCGGCCGGTGTCGGCATCCTGCAGGAACTCGACGGTCCCCGCGTTGCGATAGTGCGACGCGCGCCCGATGCGCAACGCCGCCTCGCACAGCTCGGCGCGCTGCGCGTCGCTCAGGAACACGGCCGGCGCGCGCTCGACCACCTTCTGGTTGCGCCGCTGCACCGTGCAGTCGCGCTCGTAGAGATGCACGAGGTTGCCGTGCGAGTCGCCGAGGATCTGCACTTCGACGTGGCGCGCGCGCCGCACCAGCTTCTCGAGATACACCTCGTCGTTGCCGAAAGCCGCGCGCGCCTCGCGGCGCGCTGCAGCGACCAGTTCGTGCAGCTGCGCTTCGCTTTCCACCACGCGCATGCCGCGTCCGCCTCCGCCCCAGCTCGCCTTGAGCATGAGCGGATAGCCGACGGCGGCCGCGAGTTTCGCGGCAGCCGCCTCGTCCGCCGGAAGCGGTGGACTCGCCGGCATCACCGGCACTCCGGCGCTGACCGCAAGGTCCCGGGCCGCCACCTTGTTTCCGAGGCTGCGCATGGTGTCCGGCAGCGGCCCGACGAAAATGAGGCCGGCGGCCGCGCAGCGCTCGGCGAACAGCGGGTTTTCGGCGAGGAAGCCGTAACCCGGATGGATGGCGTCGGCCTGCGCCTCGCGCGCGATGCGGATCACGTCCTCGATGTCGAGATACGCCTCGACCGGTCCCTTGCCCTCACCTACCAGGTAGCTCTCGTCCGCCTTCATGCGGTGCAGGGAGAAGCGATCTTCCTGCGAGTAGATCGCGACGGTGCGGACGCCGAGCTCGTTCGCCGCGCGCATCACGCGAATGGCGATCTCGCCGCGGTTGGCGATGAGGAGGCTCTTGATGCGCGTCGTGGCCATGCGGAACCGGAGCAATGCCCCGTTTCGGTGCATTGTCACTTGCGTGCTCGGGGGGATGCCCGTGAATAATAGCGATACCGGCGCAAGCCACACCAGAGCGGACCGCGGGAATCGCCGAAAAAATCGCGCCGACCGCGGTCCACCGGATCGATCGACATGAAAACGACTGCCGCGCTGCTGGCGGGATTGATATTCCTGTTCGCCAGTGCCAGCGCCCTGGGAGACAAGCCGATGTATGCCATCGCCATCCACGGCGGCGCGGGCACGATGCCGCGCAACGAGATGACGGCCGAGGTCGAGGCGCGATACCGCGCTGGCCTGCAGCAGGCGCTCGATGCCGGTTACGGCGTGCTGGAAGCCGGAGGGAGCAGCCTGGACGCGGTCACGACAGCCGTGCGCATGCTCGAAGACAACCCGATGTTCAATGCCGGCAAGGGCGCCGTGTTCAATCGCGAGGCGCAGGTCGAGCTGGATGCCGCGGTCATGGACGGCGCCACGCTCAAGGCCGGATCGGTTGCGAGCATCAAGCACGTCAGGAATCCGATCGACCTGGCGCGCCTGGTGATGGAACAGTCGAGTCACGTGATGCTGGTCGGCGCGGGCGCTGAAGAATTCGCGCTCGACCGCGGCATGGCGCTCGTGCCGAACACCTATTTCCACACCGAACGGCGACGCGAGCAACTCGAGCGCGCGCGGCGCGGCGACCGGATGGCGGCCATCACGCTCAATCCTTTCGGCCCGGATCCGTTCGGCACCGTGGGTGCCGTGGCGCGTGATGGCAAGGGCAACATCGCGGCCGCCACCTCCACCGGCGGCATGACGGGCAAGCGCGCCGGCCGCGTCGGCGACTCGCCGATCATCGGTGCCGGCACCTACGCCAACAACGCCACCGCGGCGGTCTCGGCGACCGGACACGGCGAGTTCTTCATGCGCTGGGTGGTGGCCCACGACATCCACTCGCTCATGGAATACAAGGGAATGTCGCTGCAGCAGGCAGTCGAAGAGGTGGTGCAGAAGAAGCTGCGCGCCGCGCAGGGCGAGGGCGGCGTCATCGCCGTGGATGCGAAGGGCAACCTGGTGCTGAGCTTCAACTCCGAAGGCATGTTCCGCGGCGCGCGCGACTCGCAGGGCCGAAACGAAGTCGCGATCTATCCTGAATAACGCGACGAGTCGCGAGCGTGTCGATGACGCTGGTGCCAGGCGCGGGCGCGGGCGCGGGCGCGGGCGCGTGAGCAACGCCCGCAGGCGGTCGTCGGCGGCTCGCTAGGCTTTCTTCGGCGCCCGGAACGCGCCGGTCTTGAGATCGGCGTACTCGGTTTCCATGACGACGACGCGATTGCGGCCCTGGTGCTTCGCCGTGTACAGCGCTTCGTCGGCGAGCTGGATCATGCCTTCCTGGCTGCGGCCCGGCATCGGCTGCACGCACGCACCGCCGATGCTCACGGTGAGCCGGTCGGCCACCGTCGAGCGCTCGTGGGGAATGCCCAGCGCTTCGACTTCCATGCGCGCGCGCCGCGACAGGTCGACCGTGAACGCGCGGTCCACGTCGTACAGCACCACCGCGAACTCCTCGCCGCCGTAGCGCGCGGTGAAATCCAGCGGCCGGCGCGCGAAGTGGCTGAGCACCGCCGCGACTGCGCGCAGCGTCTCGTCGCCGGCCTGGTGCCCGTAGCGATCGTTGAAGGGTTTGAAGAAGTCGATGTCGATGAGCAGCATCGCGATGCGCACCTGCTCGCGCGTCGCCTGCTGCCAGAGCTGCTCGACGCGTTCGTCGAACATGCGCCGGTTGTAGATGCCGGTGAGTCCGTCGCGCGCCGCCATCTCGCCGAGCAGGCGCGCCTCGAGGTAGCTGGTGCGGTTCGCGGTCTCGAGGTTGTAGCAGACGACGCCGCCCACCATGTTCGCGAGCGCGAGCACCAGGATACTGTAGGTCGCTTCCTGCGAGGGCAGACCGGCGAGCAGCGCGATGGCGACGTAGGCGAGGAACACGATGAGGTTCGAGCGGAACGCCTGGTAGAACAGCATCCCGACCAGGAAATAGAGATACGTGGTCGTGATCACGAGCGTGGCGAACACCAGGTGCACGCCCTCGCCCGCCGCCTTCATCTGGATGAGCGCCACGCAGATGCCGGCGAGCGGCGCCACGATCTGCACGAGGATCGGATACCAGCGCGTGTAGGCGTCCGAATAGCAGCAGACGATCAGGACTGCGATCAGCGGCAGCATGACGCCGAAGCGCAGCAGGTCGGGTATGCGCTGGGTGGCTTCCTCCAGCAGCATGCGATCCATCAGCGCGAACGCCGTGATCAGCAGCACGGCGAGCACGAGGTTGAGCTTGGTCTGCGGCCGGTTGGCCAGCAGTTGCGAGACCTGGAATTCCTGCTCGAGCTTCGGCTCGAAGCGCAAAGCCCGATAGCCGCGCCGCAATTGCGCGGCCACGGCAGATTCTTCCAGCTGCTCTATGGCTGTCTTGAGATGAAGGCTCACTGGTCCCCCGCCCGGTGGGAGGCCGCTCGAAGAGTTACGGTACTGGTATCAGGGTCGCGAGGACAAGCGCGCACGCGCGTCGCCGCACCCTTGCGGCGAATTCAACGTCCCGGGCCGTCCTGGCAGGAGAAAATTCAGGCTGGCGAGCTGCTCGCGTCAGTTTCGCCGTGGGTGGCGCTCGTCTTCTTGACGCGCGTCCGCCAGACCTCGTATGGGTCCCACCCAGATGCCCCGTCAGCGCTCCGATTGTCGACGACGGCAGATTCGGCAGCCCTGTCTTCGTTGGCTGCCGTGCCGACATCGCCGGAGATTCTGACGAGACCGCCTCCCGTCTTTATCGTCATTTGCTTTAGCGGCCTTGGTCTTGTTCTTCGAGGGCGATTCTAGGCGCATCGTTGTGAAAATCCAGTTAAATCCCCGTGACACGGCGCGCCAAATTCCAAGTCGCAGCAATATGTTAAGGCACACCTCGCAGGACAGAGTTGCGTCCCTGCTCGCAAGCCGCTGACGCTGCTTGGAAAGTGCGAGTCGGAAACATCACGCGTCGCGCGGTTGGAGCGGGTTGTGCAGGACAGCGGGAAGCCAGAGCGTGACGGCGAGTCCGCCACCCTCGCGATTCGCGAGCGTGAGACGCCCGCCGTGCGCGTCGAGGATCTCGCGACACAGCGTGAGGCCGAGGCCGGTGCCGGTCGGCTTGGTGGAATAGAACGGCAGCAGCGCGTTGCGCAGGACCGTCTCGTTCATGCCTGGGCCGCGATCGAGCACGCGGACCTGCCAGCCGGCGCCGGCGCTGCCGATCTCGAGCTCGATGTCCTGCGGCGCCGAGCCCGATTCCTGCGCGTTCTTGAGCAGATTGATCAGCACCTGCTGCAACTGCGCCGGATCGAAATGCGCGCGCGCCTTCGGCGCTTCGCCCGCGAGACGAAACGGCACGATGGCCGCCAGCATCTCGAGGAAGGCCGGCCACTCGACCTCGGCGAGCCGCGGCTGCGGCATCTTGGCGAAGCGCGCGTAACCGTCGATGAACGTCTTGAGGTGCGCGGCGCGGTCCTCGATCGTGCTGAACACCCGATCGAGCTGCGAGGTGTCGGCCGAGCGTGCGAGCTGGCGCCCCGAATGCGCGAGCGACGAGATCGGCGCGAGCGAGTTGTTGAGCTCGTGGGCGATCACGCGGATCACTTTCTTCCAGGTTGCGACTTCCTGCGCACTCAGCTCGCGCGTGAGCTGCTTGAGCAGGTAGAGCTGGTGCGGGCGCGTATTGAGACGAAAGCCGCGGCAGGTGAGATGGAAGATCTCCGGCTCGGGGCCGACGTCGACGCTGAACAGCGTGTCGCGGCCGGCCATGAAGGCCTCGCGCATCGTTGCGGGCACGGCACCCAGCAGCGTGGCGAGCGTCAGGCCCTCCGGCTTCTTGCCGCCGCTGAAGAGCTGGCGCGCCGCGAGGTTGCTGTACATGACGTGCCCGGCCTCGTCCGTCAACAGCAGCGCCAGCGGCGTGCTCTGGATGACGGTGTCCAGCAGCAGCTCGCGTTGCAGGAGATCCTGCCGCTCGTCGCGCAGCGTCGCACCGAGGCCGTTGTACGCCCGCACCAGATCGCCCAGCTCGTCGTCCTGGCGCTGCGCGACGCTGACGCTGAAATCGTTGTCCTTGAGGCTGACGATGCCGTCCGCGAGCGCGCTCAACGTCCGGCGCAGGCCCGCGGCGAACTGGCGACTGAAGATCACGGCCGCGGGCGCCACCAGCGCCAGCGCGATGGCGGCCGCGACGTGCCAGTCGCCAAGAAGGAATTCGAACAGCGCGACGAGCAGCGTCGCGCCGCAAATCAGCGCGAGGCAGAACAGCGTCAGCTTGCCTTCGATGGAGAATCGAGCCAGGCGGCCCCCGCTTCAGGATGCGCGGCACCGGGCCGCGTGGCCCGGAAAGATAACCCGTCGCTGCTCGCGCGGGCCAGCGGGGGATCGGCCGGGCGGCGCCGATATCGCGGCGGCGGTGCCAGTTTCAGGGCGGCGGTGCCAGTGTCAGGGAGGCGGTGTCAGTATCAGCGCAGCGGTGCCGGGACTGCTGCGGCCGGTGTTTCCTTGATGCCGAGTTTCTCCATGCGGCGGTAGAGCGCCTGGCGGCTGAGGCCGAGCGAGCGCGCCGCACGGGCGATCACGCCCGAGGCGCGTTCGAGCGCCTGTTCCACTTCCTGCCGATCCGGCTCGCGTTCCTGCGCGCGCGCGTCGGCGCTGGCCTCGACCTCGGGCAGCGCGAGTGTGCTCGCCCGGATCACGCGATCGGTCGAGAGCAGGCAGGCACGGCGGATCGTGTTCTTGAGCTCGCGCGTGTTGCCCGGCCAGGGGTAGGTCCGCAGGGCCTTTTCGGCGCTGTCGTCGAACGTGAAGCCGGGCTCGAGGAAGTGGCGCGCCAGCGGCAATACGTCCTCGGGTCGCGCGGAGAGCGCCGGCACGCGCAGCTCGATGACGTTCAGGCGATAGAAAAGGTCCTCGCGAAACGTGCCGGCGGTGATGGCCGCGCGCAGGTTCGCGTTGGTGGCGCTCAGCACGCGCACCTTCGCCTTGCGCGTGACGCTGGAACCGAGGCGCTCGAATTCTCCGGTCTGCAGGACGCGCAGGAGCTTCGCCTGCCCGGTCACCGAGAGATTGCCGATCTCGTCGAGGAACAGCGTGCCGCCATCCGCCGCTTCGAACCGGCCCTGGCGAGCCTTGCCGGCACCCGTGTACGCACCGGCTTCCGCGCCGAACAGCTCGCTCTCCATCAGCTCGGCGGGCAGCGCGCCCACGTTCACCTTGATGTACGGTCCGTCGGCGCACGTAGAGTTGGCGTGCACGATGTCCGCCAGCACTTCCTTGCCCGCCCCGTTCGGCCCCGTGATCAGCACCGGTACGTCCGCGGGCGCGACCTGCGTCGCGGTAACCAGCAGCTCGTGCATCGCGTCGCTGTCGTACACGATGCCGCGCAGGTCGAACTTGCGCGCGAGGGACTCGCGCACGGCGCGCCGGCTACGCGACAGCGCCTGCTTCTCGAGCGTGACGCTGCGCAGCTGCAGGAGATTGCGCACGGTGGTGACGAGGCGCGCGTCGTCCCAGGGCTTGGCCAGATAGTCGGCAGCGCCGGCCTTGACCAGGTCGACGGCCGTCTCCAGATGCGTCCACGCAGTGAGCAGCACGATCGGGACATCGGGGTGGCGGGCGCGGATGCGATGAAAGAGGGCGATACCCTCTTCGCCGCTGGTGGCCTCGCGGCGGAAATTCATGTCCTGGATGACGAGATCGATCTCGCCGCCGTCCAGGACCGCGAGACCCTGGTCGGGAGTTTCGGCCTGGCGGGTGGCGAAGCCCTGCAGCGTCAGCAGGATTTCGAGGGCAGTGCGGATCGCCGCGTTGTCGTCGATCAGCAGGACGTTCGGCATGGCGCGCACGCGCCGCTGCCCGATCCGGGGCTCGGACCTGGCGGGGCGGCCGTTACAGAGGGTGCTGTGGCTGAGGGGCACCGGATCGCGTCAATGACCACGAATGTTCCTCAGATGCCGGTGTGACGAAAAGGGTTGCAAGGGTCCCAGAACGCTCGTGCCGGACCCCGGTGCCCATGCACCGGGAGGCCGGCACGAAAGTTAGCACCTACACCGTCCGCGTGGCGATGGCAGGCGGAATGGAGGCTGCGCGCTGGGCGGGGACCAGCACCGCCAGCAAACCGATGACCCACATGGCCACGATGCCGACGACAACGTACAGCGGGCTGAGCTTGGGCAGCTCGAAGGCGCTGCTCAGCCAGTAGCTGAAAGCGAAGGCCAGCACGGTACCTGCGACGACGCCGGCCGTGGTGAGCACCCAGTTTTCCAGCATGAAGTAGCGCAGGATGTCGATGCGGCGCGCACCGACGGCGCGACGCGTGCCGATCTGCTTGACGCGCGCGTTCACCGTGAAGCTCGCGAGGCCGACGATACCGAGCGCCGTCATCGTGACCAGGAGCGCGATCAGCGAGCCCAGCAGGACTGCCATGCGCGTGTCGGACTTGTAGCTGCGCTCGATGAAGTAGTCGTGATTGCGTACCCAGCTCACGACACGCGTGCGATTGCTGTCGGCGAGCTTGGTCTCGATCTCTTTCATGACGCGATCGCGCTGGCCGGGTTCGGTGCGCACGACGTAGCGCCCCAGCGGTCCTTGCCCGACGACGGGATGGAAGACCACTTGCGGCAGCTTGTCCCAGCTGACCCAGGCGCCGAGCATCTGGTCGATCACCCCGACAATCGTCGCCGCCTGGCCCAGCGAGTCGTAGACCTTCTTGCCGAGGACGTCCTCCGTGTCGAACATCGCCTTCGCCATCGCCCGCGTCATGATCACCTCGGGCACCTGCTTCGAGGTCGGTCCCGTCTGGTAGTCGATGATGTCGTGCGAGAAGCGCCGGCCCGCCACGAGCTTGACGCCGAGCGCGTCGAGGGCCTGCTCGTCCATTTCGTAGTAGTTGCCGGGCTCGTCAGGCTTGTCCTCGCCGGGCTCCGTGCGATAGCTGGTGGAGCTGCCGCCGCCGCTCAGCGGAATGTTGTTGATCGGCGAGGCTGCGATCACACCAGGATGCGAGCGCAGCAGATCGAGATCTTCGCGCACGGTGTTGTGATGGTTGTAACCGGGCGCGTAGCCGAAGCTCTGGATGAAGATCAGGTTGGCGCTGTCCATGCCGTTCGGCCGACCGATCTTGTCGAGGCGCTGGTTGATGATGAAGACCGCGTTCGTGACCACGGCGAGCGTGATCGCGATCTGCAGGGCAACCAGGATCGCACCGGTCTTGTTGCGGAGCATGGCGCTCAGGATGGGACGAAGTTCCATGGTGCGCTCCCTACTGCGTCTTGAGGTAAGGCGCCGGCTGCAGCCTCATGATGCGCCACGTCGGATACAGGCCCGCGAGAATGCCGGCGAGCAGCGCGATGCCGAGCGCCATCAGGCCGACGTCCCAGTCGAGCCGGGTGAGGTCGTCGTAGTCGTTGTACAGGCGCCGCAGGCCGAACAAGCCGAACAGGCCGAGGACGATTCCCAGTACGCCGCCGGCCAGACCGATCAGGCTCACTTCCGTGATGTGCTGGCGGAAGACGAGTCCGCGGCTCGCGCCGAGTGCCCGATGCAGACTCACCTGCGCCGCTGCGCCGGAGAACTTCGCGAGCAGCAGACCCACTGTGTTCAGGAGGCACACCGCCAGGAACATGAAGGCGATGCCGAGCAGCACCCGGTTGTCGTCCGAGACCACCTCGTTGTCCTCCAGCCATTGCTGCACGCGCGTGAGCCGGTTGTTGAGCGGGCGCTGGAAGCGGCCCAGCTTTTTCTGCTCGCCGACGTAGCCGTCGAGGAACGACTGGAACGCGGCCACCTTGTCCGCGCTGCCCAGCTCCACCCACGCCTGGATCCGCACGCACTCGCTGTTGAGGAACTCGCGGTACGAGTTGATCGACTCCGGCTTCCAGCAGTTGACGTTGCCGGCGCTCTGCACCTCCAGCATCTCGCTGCGGCCGAAGGGCACGAACGCTTCCTCGATCTCGTCGAAGGAGCCGTTGTTGAGGTCGTAGAACTTGGGAACCGGCCGCCAGTCGTCGAGCACTCCCACCACGCGGTATTCGCGCTCGTCGAGCTTGACGGTCCGCCCGACGCTGTCCTCGCCACCGAACACCGTATCGTTGGTCTTCTTGCTCAACACCACCACCGCGTCGGCGGTCGCGTCGGAGTTGCGATCCCAGCCGCCGCCGTACTTGAAGGGCACGGCGAACATCGGGAAGAAATCGCCGGGCGTGAGGCGCGTCTCGACGATGTAGGGCTTGACTTCGCTGTTCTCGTCGCCCGGAGCGAGCACGAACGCGCCCTTGTGCATGACGACCTTGCGGTCGGGAATGTCGGAGGCGAGCACCGCCTGCGCCTCGCGCCACGTGAGCTCGCTGGGCGGCAGGTGCGGGTTGTCCTCGTCGCGCGGCTCGGCCGGGTCCCAGCCGTCCATCGTCACCGAGTACAGCACGTGGTTGCGGTGAACGATCGGATTGCCCGAGACCAGGTAGTAGACATTCAGCATGGTCAGGCACACCCCCACGCCGAGGCCGATGGCCCCGATCATGAGGGCGGTGAGCACGGGATTGCGCTTGAGGCTCTTCAGCCCCAGCCGCACGTGGTAGGCAAACACGTTGTTGCTCCTGTCAGGCCAGCGCGGCCCGCTCGCCCTCGACCAGCGGACGCGGCTCGTAGGGCCGCAGGTCCGTCACCTTGCCGTCCATGACCTGCACGTTGCGGTGCGCGCGCCGCGCCAGCTCCGAATCGTGCGTCACCATGATCACGGTGGTGCCGCTGCGATTGATTTCTTCGAGCAGGTCGAGCACCTGGCGCGCCATCAGGGAATCGAGGTTGCCGGTCGGCTCGTCGGCGAGCAGGAAGCGCGGCTCACCGGCGAGCGCCCGGGCGATGGCCACGCGCTGCTGCTGGCCACCCGACAGCTGCGCCGGCACGTGCTTCATGCGCGACGCGAGGCCCACCAGTTCGAGCGACTGCGTGATGCGCCGCTTGCGCTCGGCCGTGTTGAAGCCGCGATAGCGCAGCGGCACGTCGACGTTGTCGAAGAGATCGAGATCCGGAATCAGGTTGAAGCTCTGGAAGATGAAACCGATCTTCTGGTTGCGGATGCGCGAGCGTGCATCGTCGGACAACTCGTTCACGCTCTGGCCGTCGAGCTTGAACGTGCCCGAGTCGAAGGTTTCGAGCAGGCCCGCGATGTTGAGGAACGTCGTCTTGCCCGAGCCCGAAGGGCCGGTCACCGCGACGAACTCGCCCTCGTCGACCTTCAGGCTGAAGTCGCGCAGGGCGTGCGTTTCGATGAGCTCGGTGCGGTAGACCTTGCTGATGTGCTGCATTTCGAGCATGGCGATTCCTCGTGTTTTTCAATCCACCAGGCGCACGACCTGGGCGTTGTCGAAGCTGTCGGTGCTGGAGACGACGATCTCGTCGCCTTCCTTCAGGCCCGAGACGATCTCGACCTCGGCGATGCTGCTGCCACCGAGCGCAATCGGCGTGCGCCGCGCCAGGCCGTCGTCGACGACGTAGGCCACGCGACCGGCGCCGGAATCGACGAACGGACCGCGCTTCACCTTGAGCGCGCTGGCGCGCGACTCGAGCACGATGCGCGTCGACACGCGCTGGTTCTGCCGCAGGCCCGGCGGCACGTCGCCGTCGAAACGCAGGCGGCCGGTGACCTGGTTCTGGCGCACCTCCGGCGAGATCGAGGTGACGCGCGCGGCGTAGGTCTTGTTGGCGTAGATCGCCTCGGCGGACATGCCGATGGTGACGTCATCGGCGTAGGACTCGGGCAGCTGGAACTCGACTTCGAAGGCCGACAGGTCGACGACCGTGAGCAGCGCGCCGTTTTCGGCGACGGTGCCCTTCTGCGTGACCGCGAGCGTGCCGACCATGCCGTCGACCGGCGAACGGATCGTGAGCTGATCGACGCGGCGCTTCAGGTCCTGCACCAGCAGCCGCTGGCGATCGCGATCGAGGCGCGCGGTCTTCAGCTCGAACTCGAGGCTGTCCTTGGCGAGCACGGCGTTCTGGATCGCGTGCTCGTGCGCCAGGCGCGCGGTGGTCAGGTCGTCCTGGGCTTTCTCCCAGTCGCGCTGGCTGATGGCGCGCGCCTGCCATGCGTCCTCGGCGCGCTTGAGCTCGCGCTCGGCCGCCTTGATCGCCACGCCCGCGTTGTCGCTGGTCTGCTGGTTGGTGAGCAACTCGCGGCGCGTCTCGATGCTCTGCCGCTGCACGGCGATTTCCAGGCTCTCGAGCGAAGCGCGCTCGCGATCGTATTCGTTCTTCAGCTGCGGACTGTCGATCGCGCCGAGCTCCTGATCCTTCTTCACGGTGTCGCCGGCCTGCACGGCATACGTGACGTTGCCCGGTGCCGGAGAAAAGAGCGTCGGGCTGACAGCGGCGACCACCGTGCCCTGCGCCGAGACGTCGCGCGTGAACTGGCCACGCTCGACGATCGCGGTGCGCACGCTCGCGCGCGCCACGCTGACCTCGGCGTCGATCCAGCGAATAATTGCCGGCACGGCGAGCAGCAGGAGAAGCGCCGCCGCAACGCAGGCACTGATCACGATGCGGAGGCGGCGCTGCCGTGCCGGCTTGGGATCGATCGCGATGTCCTGCGCGGACGTGTCGCGAATACCGTGTTGTGATTCGCCGAGGCGCAGTTTCAGAATGGAAGCTCCTTTCACGACCAGCTCCTCGCGCCCGATGCGCCAGGACAGTCGTCGCAGGCGAACAAGTATGCGCTGGCGATGACGAAGCCGGGAATCGCGGGGGGCGGATCGGCGATCTCGCCCACGAGGCGCAGACACAGGATGGGCAGGCGCATCTCGAGAACGAAGTGACGCGGCTCGAAGGTCGCGCGCATGCCGAAGGCGTCGACGGGGGCCGCCGCGGCGCTCGCTTGCCAACACAGGGCGGAGGCGAGCGCAGCGGCGAAAATGCTGTTCACGGTGCGGGCCGGATTCATCGTGTTGGTCGGTTCGGCGACGCTTTCGGTTCAGTCGTGCGGCTCAGAACGCGACCCGCGACGCGCGCGGCGCTTCGTTGCGGGCAAACACCGCCAGGCGGCGCGCTGCCACCGTCATCTCGCCCAGGTTCGCCAGGGCGACGACGCGCTGCGCAGTCACCGTCATCGAACCGAGATCGGCCAGCGTCGTGGCGGCGTTCGCCGTCACCGTCATGCTGCCGAGGTCCGCCACCAGGACTGCGCGCCCGGCCGTGACCGTCATCGTGCCGAGATCCGCAATCGAGCGGATGCTGGGATTGACTCGCGGCGCGGTCACCACGATGTGGCCGATCGTCGCGATTTCCGAGGCGACGGGCACGGACGTCGTACCACCGAAGGCGAACGGAGCGGCCGCGAGCAGAAGAGTCGCGACAAACGCGTTGCGGCTGCGGAAGGTCGTGGTGGTGTTCGTCATGTTCGCTGCTCCTCTCTGCTGTCCGTTCTGGCTGGTCCGTTCGATTCGCTGTCGGTCGATCTGGTTTGGATGTCCGAACTCGTCTCTCGCACCAGGAATTGCACGGCCCGTGCCAGCGCCAGCGGATGCTCGCAAGTGATTGGACCGCTTATATTTACGGTGAAACCGCCGGTGTGCTGGCGGGGGTCGTCCGGCTGTCCAGTCCCGGACACCGGACACTCAGCGGACACTTTTCCGGCGGACACCGTCGCTGTCCGCGACAATCCGTTTCTCGATCTCGCAGCTTCCTGGCTGCTGCTCTCGCTGACGGCGCGAATCATGCGCGCCGATTTCCCGCGAGCGGCGATACCTGGCGGCGGACGTCCGCGGTCGCTAGCGGGGCTGGTGCTTCCAGTGCCGCGATTTTCCTTCAGCCATCCATGCCACGGCGGTCGCCAGGCGCTTCTTGCGCGTCTCCTCGCGCTTCGCCCCGGTGAGCCACTCGACGTACTCTTTCTTGTTCGAGTAGCTGAAGCCGTCGTACGTCTTCTTCGCCTTCGTGTTGCGCCGGAACGCTGCCGCGAGATCGGCGGGCGTCACGACCTTGCGGTTCGGATCCGGCTTGCGCCGCGCCGGCATGCCGGCCTTCGAGCCCGACTGGTTGAGCGCGACCGCCTTCTTCACGTAGTTGATGAGAATCTTCCTCGGCGGCAGGTCCGAGACGCTGGTGATGCGTCCGAAGCTGCCCATCGCGGAGGCCGCCGTTGCGCCGTCTTTCCCGTCGCCGACGATCAGGTCGTGGCGCCAGAACCCGAGTGCGCAGTGCGCCTTGAACGCTGCCATGCCGCACACCATTCCCTTGTGGTCGAAGTGCGGGTTGCCCCTCTGCATCGTCTCCTCGATGTCGGGCGCCGCCTCGTGCACCAGCTTGCGGATGTGTTCGAGGATGGGGCGCGCGAACCCGGGTTTCTTCGCGATGTACTCGTCGACACGCGGATCGTTCATTCGACATCCCTCGGATTCCGGCCGGATTCCGGCAGTCTAATTTCCCGTTCTCGGCCTGCGAGCAGTGAGCGGACCAGAGGCCTGGGCGACGGGCCAGAGGTCGCGGACGCGGGCGGGCGGCCGCCGCCGAGCGACGCCGCGCCGGCATTCTAGATCGCCGGCACCGTCCGTTCCGCACTGGGACGAGCGAGCAGTCGCCGGCTCCATGCGGCCACCGCGGGCGGCGGTTCCGCGTCCATGAGCGGCAGGAAGTGCAGGAAAGGCGCGTAGGCGATATCGGCCAGACTGAAGCGATTCCCGACCAGGTAGTCGTTCGCGTCGAGCTGCGCCTCGACCGTCGCCAGGTGCCGCAGCACGTTCTTGCGCGCCGCTGCCATCGCGCCTTCGTCCCAGCGTTCCCTGGGCATGAAGCGCTTCGGGAGGATGATGGTCGCGGCATTGCGCGCGAACTGCAGGTCGCACAGGCGCATGTGCATGTCCACCAGCGAACGGCCGCGCGCGTCGCCCGGCATCAGGGCTGGCTCCGGGTGCGTCGCCTCGAGATACATGAGGATCGCGTTCGACTCGTAGAGGACGTGCCCATCGTCATCGAGGCACGGCACACGGCCGTAGGGATTGAGCGCGAGGAATGCCGCGTCGCGGTTCCTGCGTCCCAGCAGGTCCACCTCGACGAGCTCGTGCGGAATCTGCTTCTCGAGCAGCGCGATCCACACGCGTCGGGCGTAGGTCGAGACGGGGTGGTAGTGCAGCTTCATCGTTTTTCCTCCCGGCCGCGAATCCGCACGCGTCGTCAGCCGTCCGGCGAGTCGCCGGACCTCAGTCCGTCATGTACTCGTGCAGGTACTGCTCGAACGGAATCCTGTCGCTCGCCTCGACGCGCGCCTGCGCGTGCAGGCTCTCGTCCGCCTCCTCGCGAAACTCGCGCAGGCGCTGCTCGTTCGGCGGATAGAGGTCGAGGAAGTAGGACTTGTGCGTCTCCGACATGCGCAGCGCCAGGTCGAAGAACGGCTCGCCGGTCGTCTGCAGCTCCTGCAGCAGGCGGGCGGACGGCGTGAGCGCGACGTCGTCCACCTTCGCCGCCTGCACCGCGAGCGCAGCGGCATACGGCTTGTTGTCGTCACCCTCGTCGAGCAGCTCGCAGGCGCCCTGCATCTCATCCAGGATTTCGCGCGCCCACGTGCGCATCGGGTAGTCGCGCCCTTCGCGCCTGAGCAGCAGATCGGGGCGCCGGCCCTCGCGCGCGACGATCACGTGGTTCGCGTCGTACTCGAGCTGTTCCGAAGGCTCGAGCGGCGCGCTCTCCTTGAGCACGCACAGCGCCAGGAATGCTTCGAGGAAGCGCAGCTTGTTCTGATTCACGCCCACCGGGTCGAAGGCGCTGACGTCGAGCGCGCGCACTTCGACGTACTCGACGCCCGCGCGTCGCAGCGCTTTGGTCGGCCGCTCGCCGGAGCGTGCCACCCGTTTCGGGCGGATGAACGCGTAGTACTCGTTCTCGATCTGCAGCAGGTTGGCGTTGAGCTGGCGATACTCGCCGTCCACCTTCACGCCGATGCGCTGGTAGTCGGCATTCGGCGTGGTGATCGCCTTGCCCAGATCGCGCACGTAGTGCTCGAGGCTGTTCACCGAGATGTTCACGCCCGACTGATTCTTGTTGCGATAGCCGAGATCGCTCATGCGCAGCGAAGTGGCGTGCGGACCGTAGGCGGTGCCGCCGTCGAGCATCGGCAGCGTCACCTCGCGACCGCCGAAGAACGACTTGCAGACCGCGGGCGAGTTGCCGAACAGGTAGAGCACCAGCCAGCCGTAGCGGCGGTAGTTGCGCAGGAGCGCGAAGTAGGCGTCGGAGATCATGTCCTGGCCGCCGCGTTTCGCGCGCATCACGTCCTGGTACGCAGACCAGAAGTGCCCGGGGAACGAATAGTTGAAGTGCACGCCCGAGATCGCCTGCATCATGCGGCCGTAGCGGTGCCCGAGGCCGTTGCGATACACGGTCTTCATGCGCCCGATGTTCGAGCTGCCGTACTGCGCGATCGGGATGGAACCGTCGCCCTTGACGATGCAAGGCATGCTGGTGGCCCACAGCAGCTCGTCGCCGAGATGGCGGTAGATGAACTGGTGAAGGTCGCACAGGTATTGCAGCAGCTCCCAGCTCTGCGCAAACGCCGGCGTCACCAGTTCGATCAGCGCTTCGGAATAGTCGGTGGTGATGTGCTCGTTCGTGAGCGCCGAGCCGAGCGCCTCGGGATGCGGCGCCTGCGAAATGCGCCCGTCCGGCGTCACGCGCAGCGACTCCTTCTCCACGCCTTTCAGGCCGCGTTGCAGAACTCCTTTCTGGCCACTGTTTACCAGCCCGCCGAGCCGCTGCTCGAACGCCCGGTCGATGCGGCGCGTCACCACGGGCCGCACCCGATGGTCCTGGCAGGCGCTGTCACCACTTGATGCGCCCCGTCACGACGTCCCGGAACATCACGAAATCGCTGGCGAGGCTGTACCACGGATGCCGGAAGGTGGCAGGCCGGTTTTTCTCGAAGAAGAAATGCCCGACCCACGCAAAACCGTAACCGACGAAAGGTAGAAACCAGAGCAGGGCGTAGCGTTGCGTGAGCAGTGCCGTCAGCACGGTGGCGATGACCAGTGCGGTGCCGATCACGTGCAGCCGGCGGCTGGTCGGGTGGCTGTGCTCGCTCAGGTAGAAGGGGTAGAAATCGCGAAAACGAGCGAACCGGCCGGCCTGCGGTTCCGGTGTGATCCCGGTCATGAATCATCCCTTCATCGGTGGGGAAGCGAGTGTCGGCGAGCCCGTACGGGGCGTCAACAACCGGAGTTGGGACCGTCTTCCCAACGCTCCGTTCAACTTTGACATATCGGTCGCGAGCGCCGGCGGACGCGAGTCAATCTGTGATCGTGCGCGCAATCGTCGTGTGACCCGCTCTGTATTCTCGCTCCCCGAGTGATCGGATCCACCAAGAAGACTTAAGGGGATCTCCTTGCCGAGGCGTTGGTCGCAAATGGCTGCCGCAGCAATAGGCGCGGCGGCTGTCCTCGCAGTGCCGCAGGTCGCCGGCGCGGCCGCGCTCGATCAGATCCTCGATTTGCGCACCGCGGTGTGGCTCGGCATCGCCATCGGCCTCGCGGTCTTCGTTTTCTCCCTCATCGGCCTTTCGCTGTGGAACCGCGTGCTGCGCACGCAGGTGGAAAAGCGCACCCAGGCGCTCAAGCGCGAGCTGGCCGAGCGGCAGAAGATGGAAGAGGCGCTCAACTATGCACGCGAGCAGCTCGAGGGGCGGGTGCGGGAACGCACCGCCGTGCTCGAAGCGCGCAACCGCGAGCTGAACACCACGCGCATCCAGCTGCAGGAAGCCAATGCGCAGCTCCTGAAGCTGGTGAGCATCGACGGTCTCACCGGGATCGCGAACCGGCGGCATTTCGACGAGGTGCTGGCGCGCGAAGTGCGCCGCTGCCTGCGCGAGCGCCAGCCGCTGTCGCTGATCCTGTGCGACATCGACGGCTTCAAGCGTTTCAACGACACGTACGGCCACGCCCGTGGCGACGACACGCTCAAGCGCGTGGCCCAGGCGGTGGACAAGACCTTCCGCCGCGCCGGCGACCTGGCTGCACGCTACGGCGGCGAGGAATTCGCGATCGTTCTGCCCGGCATCGACGCACGCCGGGCCTGGCTGTTTGCGGACCGGCTGCGCCGGAACATCTGGCGACTCGCCGTCCCCAACGCGGTTTCCCCCGTTGCGGACCGCGTGACGATCAGTGCCGGCGTGGCCACCGCACTCCCCGATCGCATCTACGCCATCGAGGAGCTGATCCACGCCGCCGACACCGCGCTGTACCGCGCGAAAGGCAACGGCCGTAACCGCGTCGAGGCGCATTCGCCGATCGCCGGCGTCGAGAGCGTGCCCGCTCTGCCCGTCGCAGCCGACCGCATGACGGCCGAGGGCTGACCCTGAAGCGGTCAGGCACAATTTCTCCAGGAGGTCCATGAAACGGATGCGGCGTGAGAGCGCGAGAATGGCGGCGAGGCGTCGTCGCCCGCGACGGCGCGCGCCCGGCGCGGTGCTGACGTTCGCGCCGCTGACCGAATTCGATTCCGCGGTGCTGTACACGGAGACCGACGGGCGTCACGAAGCGCGCACCTATCCGGACGCGCTCCCCTCCTGCACACGAGATACTTGCATTCTGCACCCGCTATAGTGCATACGTGCCGCAGCCCGACAAGAAGAATGAAGCGGCAATGACGAGGGAAGGAACCAGCCGATCGGTCATCGGGCGCACCGGCGAAGTCGCTCGCCTGTGCATCGTCGCGCTCCCGCTCGTGCTCAGCGCGTGCGGTGGCGGCGGTGGCGGTTCCGACAGCGATGCCCCGGCCGCAGCGCCTTCAGTTCCGGCACCGGCGCCCGGCGCCACCAAGCGCGCCATGCTCACGGCGGAGGAAATGCTCGCGCCGTCTGCGCCGGCGGGAACGCCGATCGCAAACAGCTACTACATGCCGTTCAACGGTGCGCAGCCCGTGGCGGCGAACGCCGCGACGCCCGCACTGCATCGCTTCGAAGGACGCCTGACGGTCGCCGAGCAGTCGATGTCGGGCACGACCTTCGATTCCAACTACGGACAGGACGGCCTGCTGCAGTTTCCCGGATTCAGCGCGCAGTTCACCACGGTCGAGAGCTACCTGGTTCCGGTCGAGCGCGGCATCCTTGCGCGCGCGGCGGGCCGCAGCAACTGGCGCATGCTCCTCTCGCCGGGCCGCATCTGGTCCGAAGCGGCGGACGGCGGCTGGTCGCGCGCGTCGTTCCCGTTCGTGCTCGCGAACGACATGACCAACGAGGCGCACAACGGCCTCGTGACGTTCCTCTACGACGACACACGCATCTCCGCGCTGCGCTTCCAGGTAGTGCAGGAGACCGCCTCCTGGAACCGCAACGATTTCTGGGGCCGCCTGGAGGCACAGTACGTTCCGGGCAGCGTCGCCGACGCGATCCGCGTGCAGGACGACTTGCGCGCCGAGCTGGCTGCGCTGACGCCGCTGCGTCCGTGGTCGCAGTTCGCGGGCGGCAACGCCGGCGGGCACTGGCAGGCGTTCCTGCGCGGCCTCGATGCTGACGACGCCAGCGCCGCGGGTATCGTCGCGGACGGCGTCGCCTACACGGGTTCGTGCACCACGCGTTACGGCCTGTATCCTTACTGCGAGTTCATGCGCCACGGCGCCTTCTCGCTCACCAAGTCGATGGGCGCGGCGCTCACGCTCATGCGTCTCGCGCAGAAGTACGGGGACGAAGTACTGCAGGCGCGGATCGCCGACCATGTGCCGGTCACAGCCGCGCACGCGGGCTGGAACGACGTGCGCTTCATCCACGTCATCGACATGGCCACCGGCATCGGCGACGGCAACCAGAACCCGCAGGCGGTCGATCCGTTCAGCGACGAGAACGCGGTGACCCTCGGGGCGTGGTCGAGCGTGTCGAGCGAGGGTGAGAAGCTCGACGCCGTGTTCGGCCAGGGCGACTACGCATGGGGCCCGGGCCAGGTGTTCCGCTACAACACCACGCAGACGTTCGTGCTGGCGGTGGCGATGCAGAATTTCCTGGCCAGCCGCGAAGGCCCCGACGCGCACCTCTGGGACATGATGATGCGCGAAGTATTCGAGCCGATCGGCATCCGGCACGCACCGATGATGCACACCGAAGAAGGCGGTGCGCCGGGCATTCCGCTCATGGGCATCGGCCTCTATCCCACGATCGACGACCTGGCAAAGGTCGCCGCGCTGCTGCAGAACGGCGGCCGCCACGACGGCGTGCAACTCCTGAGCTCCGCGGCGCTGGACGATGCGTTGTTCAGGACCGGCCGCGGCTTGCCGACCGGTGAGCGCAGCTCGGCAGGGGCGCACCTGTACTCGATGTCGTTCTGGTCGCTGCCATACCGGCTGGGCGCGCGATGCACGCGCCAGCTTCCGTACATGGAAGGCTACGGCGGCAATTTCGTGGTGCTGCTGCCGAACGGCGTCACGGCCTTTCGCCTGGCCGATGCCGACAACTACGACGTGGAAGCGCTCGTCGAGGTCGCCGCCGCGATCCGGCCCTGGTGCTGACCTTCTTCAGCGGTGCTCGAGCGCGAGCTTGAGGCCGAGGCCCGTGAAGATGGAGCCGGTGACGATGTCCAGCCCCCGGCGCACCGCCGGTCGCGTGAGCAGGCGCGCGGCGCGCGCCACGGCGAACGCGACACCAGAGAGCCAGACGAAGCCCATCGCGTAGTGGATTCCAGCCAGCATGACGGACTTGAGCGCCACCGGATCGTCCGGCGAGATGAACTGCGGCAGAAAAGCGAAGTAGAAGACCGCGACCTTGGGATTGAGCGCGTTCGTCACGAAGCCCTCGCCGAACGCGCGCCAGCGCGTAGTGACGCGCGACGCCTGTAGCGCCGCGTCGTTCGTCCCCCGCCTCATCCCCTGCCGCAGGCTCTGCACGCCCAGGTAGACGAGATAGGCGGCGCCGACCAGCTTCACCCAGAAGAAGGCCTGCGCCGATTGCACCAGGATGAGGGTCAGACCGAGCGCCGCCAGGAGGGCGTGCACGCTGCCGCCACAAACGATGCCGAGCACGGTGGCGATGCCGCCGCGCACTCCGCTACCCAGGGTATTGCGGATGACCAGAAAGGTATCCGGACCGGGACTCATGGTGACGAGGGCCGCGACGGCGCAGAAAGCCAGGACCTGGGCATCGAACAGCATGCAGCGAGCCTCGATCGGATGGGGACGTTGCTGGACCCGCCGGCCGGGGCCGGAGCGGGCGAGACGAGCCGCCATCTTCCGCAAGGGCCCCGTGCTGCGCCACCATCCACGGTGGGAAACCCGCAATCAACGGTGGCCGTGGAGCAATAAGCCCTTCGTTCGGGCGGTCTTCTCGTGGCACAGGCGTTGCAATCTCCGTATCGGCGCCTGGACACCGGCCGGTGTCCGGGCTGTAAAGCTGACCACGATTCAACCCGACAAACGCATCGACAACCACTGTAGGAGCGAACTGAAATGACCCTGAAGACCTCAGTCCTCGCCGCTGCCGTCGGCAGCCTGCTCGCCATCGGCATGAGCGCGCAGGCCGCGGACAAGCCCGAGATGGAGAAGTGTTACGGCGTGGCCAAGGCGGGCAAGAACGACTGCGCCGCGAACGGCCATTCGTGCGCCGGCCAAGCGAAGAAGGACAAGGACGCCAAGGAGTGGGTATCCCTGCCGAAGGGCACCTGCGATCGCATCGTGGGCGGAAGCACCGCGGCGAAGTAATGTCGCGCGACGCGACAACGCACGCACTGTCCCCGGAACCGATTCCGGCGCGAGCCGGGATCGGGCTCCGGGCGCAGCATCATCGCGCGATTCTCGAGCAGCGCCGGACCGTCGGCTGGGTCGAGGCCCACAGCGAGAACTACTTCGCGGCTGGCGGCGCGCAGCCGGCGTGTCTCGAGCGTATCCGTGCCGAGTACCCGCTCAGTCTGCATGGCGTCGGCCTGTCGCTCGGCTCCACGGATCCGCTCGATCACGCGCACCTGTCCGAGCTCGCGCGCGTCGTGCGGCGCTTCGAACCGGCCCTGGTCTCCGAGCACCTGTCCTGGGGCCACGTCCTGGGCACTCATTTCAACGATCTGCTGCCGCTGCCGTACACGGAAGAGACGCTGCGCCACGTGGTCGCGCGCGTGCGTGAAGTGCAGGACCGCCTCGGGCGGCAGATCCTCATCGAGAACGTCTCGAGCTACCTCGAGTACACCTGCTCGGCCATGCGCGAGTGGGAATTCCTCGCCGCGCTCGCCTTCGAATCGGGCTGCGGCCTGCTGCTCGACGTCAACAACATCCACGTCAGCGCGCACAACCACGGCTTCGACGCGCGCGACTTCCTCGCCGGCGTTCCCGTGAAGGCTGTGCAGGAGATCCATCTCGCCGGCCACGCCCGCAACGACTGCGACGGGCGCGAAATCCTCATCGATACGCACGGCACGCACGTGAGCGCTGAGGTGTGGGCGCTGTACGCCGATGCGGTGCGCCGGTTCGGCAACGTGCCGACGCTCATCGAATGGGATACGGACATTCCAACGCTGGACGTACTGGTGGCAGAAGCGCACAAGGCCGACGCGGTACGGGAGCAGGCACGTGCCCTCGCTGCGTGAGCTGCAATGCGCGTTCGGCGCCGCCCTGGCCGAGCGTGCCGTGACCGACGGCATCGCCAGCCAGGTGGTCGCCAACGGCATCGACTCGGCTGGTCGCCTGCGTATCTATCGCAACAACTCGCGCGCAGGCTTCCTCGCGACCCTGCGCGCCGGTTTCCCCGTGCTCGAACGCCTGGTCGGCGAGGACTACTTTCGCCAGCTCGCCTTTGAGTACCGCGCGCAGTTCCCGTCCACCTCCGGCAATCTTCACCACGTGGGCGCGCACCTCGCGGATTACCTCTGCGAGCGCCTGGCGACGACGGAATATGCGTACTTCGCCGACGTCGCGCGGCTCGAGTGGGCGCTGCAGGAAGCCATGGTCGCCGCCGATCACCGGCCGCTCGACCTTTCCCGCCTGCGCGGCGTCGCCGAAAACCAATACGACCGGCTCGCGTTCATGCTGCATCCCGCCGCGCGCCTCGTCTCCTCGCCGTTCCCCGTCCTGACGATCTGGAACGCGAACCAGCCGCAGGCGGATGCCTCGCAGACCATCGACCTCGCAAGCGGCGCCGAACGAGTGCTGGTTCTGCGCACGTCCGAGGAAGTGGAGCTGCGCCGCCTCGACGCCGCGGAGTTCGCATTTCTCGCGGCGCTGGGCGCCGGCCGCGCGCTCGCGTCGGCCATCGAGGCAGCGAACGGGACAATGGACGAGGCAGGCGCGGCAACGGAAGGGCCCGGCTTCGA
>Ga0187894_10001481_pt1 | contig 30075 bp, 24 predicted proteins | sample GBC1701081metaG_FD_136650 | JGI IMG/M metagenome (GOLD analysis project Ga0187894, IMG submission 136650) | White microbial mat communities from a lava cave in the Kipuka Kanohina Cave System on the Island of Hawaii, USA - GBC170108-1 metaG ...
CCAGTGCGACACACCTTCGATTCGCTGCAAAACCACCTTGACCCGGATGGCCGCTTTCATAGAAGCCCGCTTTTCTCACCAGGTTTCGTCGCGAGACCGCGCAGATGCCGTCAGGCCGGGCAATCGCAGCGGCGAGGCCGCAAGGCGTATCTTGACGATACGTTGAGTGGCCGAGCCGCGAGGACGCCCGGCATGGCGAGCAGATCCACGGTCGCAGCAGGAGCTTCATGAATTGTCCGGGCTAGGCAGACAGGAGCGCGGCTCACGGGCCGCGAGAAGCAATAGAAAGCGGCGGAAGCATCCCAATCGGGATGCTTCCGCCGACGTGTTTCGGCAGGAGAGGCAATTGAGGCACAAAAAAGTGGTTCTGGCGATCACGGTTGTCGCGGTGGGCCGGGCGGTTGCAGCCGGAGCCGGATACGAGGCGCTGGAATACGGGTTCCGCTTCGCCTCGGCGATCGTTTCGGACGAAAAGGACCGCAGCGCTGCTCAGCAGTCCGTCCTGCTCGATCTCGCGGAGCTGGGAGGCATCGAGGAAGCCGCGGCCCGCGTCAGCCAGGTCGAGGGGTGGCGCCGCGGCATCGTCTACGCCGACCTGGGAGTGCATCTGGCCGCGGACGGCCAGAAAGCCCGGGCGCGGCAGATGATCGACAAGGCCGAAGAGATCGCCAACGCCACCGAGGGATGGCAGAAGGCGCGCGTCAAAGCCCACGTGGCGCAGGCGCTCGGCGCCGTCGGGGAAAAGCAGGCAGCTGAGGGAGTGGCCGTCGAGATCGCGCAGGCTGATCCCAAGCAGTATGCGGCCCGGTCCGTTGCCACTGTGGCCTCGGGCTCGGCCAGCGAGCCGGGCTTCGACGACGCGATGGGTAAGCTGGATTCTCTCTCGGCTGACGTTGACTTGGAGGCCGCCTGGTGGCGCACGGTCGGGTATGCCTCGCTGGCCCGTCGCGGTGATCTCCCCAGGGGGCAGCGGATGAAGGCCCTCGAAGCAGCGAGGGGTTCGGCCAGCGCGATTCAGGGATGGAAGCAGGCCGAGGCGCTGGAGAGCATCGCCGAGGAGTACCGCAAGCAGGGAGAAGAAAAGAAGGCCCGCGAATGTCTCGAAGCAGCCCAGAAGATCGTCAGGCCGCTTCCCGAGACCACGCCGGTGAAGGCGGCCCTGATGTCCAACCTGGCGCGCGCCTGGACGCGGCTCGGAGAGACGAAGCTTCCGCGGGAGCTGCTGGCGGAGGCCGAGCCATCGGTTGCCCGGGCGCCGCTGATCGAGCGTCCCGCGCTCTACGCGAGCGTCGCCTCCGGGTTCGTCGCGCTCAACGATACGGCCTCGTCGAAGAGGCTCTACGATCGGGCGCTGGGCGAAGCGGAAGCACTGGTCAATGCCAGGCCGCGCGCGCTCGCCGTGGTGGCGATCTGCCGCTCGCTCGGGCGCCAGGGCCAGGAGCTTGACGCGGCAACGCGCGGCCGCCTCGACTCGCTGCTGGCCGGCCTGAAGGACCCCTGGTGATGAGCCCGCGGCGCGCCGTGCGGGCGGCAGCACTTCTGCTGGCCGTCCTCGTGGCGGGGATGCCGGTCACGGCTCAGGAGCGGCAGCCCGGCTCCCTGCGCGGCAACGTCTATGACAAGGACTTCGGATCGCAGCTCGATGGCGCGCGCGTGTCGATCATGGAGCTGCGCGTCTATGTCACCACGGGGTCGGACGGGTCCTTCCTGTTTCCGAAGGTGCCGGCCGGCAGCTATACGCTGACCATTTCCCGCGACGGTTTCGCCCGGCAGGTGCTCACCGATGTGGTCGTGACGGCAGGCCAGCTGACCGATAGGCGCATCGAGCTTTCCTCCGAGGTGATTGATCTCGAGGAGATCGTGGTCACCGGCGCCGACCCGCTGGCCGACAGCGAGGTCGGATTGCTCGAGATCCGGATGGAAGCGGTCACGGTGCAGGACTCGCTTTCGGCGGAAATCATCAGCAAGGCGGGCGCCAGTGACGCCGCCGGCGCGCTCAAGTTCGTCGTGGGCGCATCGGTGGCGGGCGGCAAGTACGCCACCGTGCGCGGCCTGAGCGACCGGTACACTGGGACCACGCTCAACGGCGTGCGCGTGCCCAGCCCCGATCCGAGACGCCGCGCGGTGCAGCTCGATCTCTTCCCGACGGGAACGATCGACACCGTGACGGTCACCAAGTCGTTCACGCCGGACCTGCAGGGGGAGTTCACGGGCGGTGGCGTGGACATCCGGACCAAGTCGATCCCGGATGGTCCGAACTTCTCGATGACCGTGGCGGGCGGCTACAACACCGCTGCCACAGGCAACGACGGGTTCCTGACCTACGAGCAGGGCGGGATCAGCCTGCTGGGCTACGACAGCGGCGACAGGGCCCTGCCGTCGATCGCCAATGACCCGCTGCCGACCTTTCCCAGGTTCAGCACGCGCCCGACTCCGGCGCAGATCCAGGCCTCCAACGAGTACGACGCCCTGGTGGGCGCCTTCACGCCGGTGATGGGGACCATGGCCGATGCCCCGGGGCTCGATTCGGGCGTGGGTCTGACTGGGGGCAATCGCTTCGAGTTCTCCAACGGCGCGGTCATCGGCGTGACGGGCTCGCTCACCTACGCGCGCAAGTACGACTTCTACGACGAGGCGATGAACAACAACGCCGTGGTGTCCGACCCCAACCAGCCGATCACCGTGACCAGCGGGCGTCTCGACAGCAAGGGAGTCGAGGAGGTGCTGCTCGGGGTGCTCGGCAATGTCGAGTACGTCCCGACGCCGGAGCATCACTACGCGCTGAAGCTGATCCTGAACGAATCAGCCGAAGATGAAGCCCGCTTCCAGACGATCGAGCTGAGCCCCACGTCGGTGGAGCAGAACCAGACCCTGCGGTACACCGAGCGCACGATCGGATCGGCGCAGGTCCACGGGAATCATCTCTTCAGGGATGCGATCAGCAGCGATCTCGGGCGATTCAAGGACCTGGAGATGGACTGGTTCGTCTCGGACAACCGGACGCGCCAGGACGAGCCCGATGTGCGCTTCTTCAGGAACAACTACAGCTATTCCAACTTCTCCGGAACGCGTCCCTCGAACGCCACCGACGCTCAGATCACGCGCCGAATCTTCCGCGAGATTCAGGAAGGGGACCTCCAGGGCGCCATCAACGTCGCGCTTCCCTTCACGCAGTGGACGGAATCGCCGGGCCGCATCAAGGCGGGCATCTACGCCGACAGCAGCGATCGGGAATATGTCCAGAACTCCTACACCTACACGTTCGCCACGCAGTTCGGCTCGCCCACCAATCCCGCGGTCGCCGAGAACACGGCCCTGTCGCGCTTCAGGGGCAACAGCAGGGATGATCTGTGGACCGATGTCTTCCTCGACGAGAACAGGACCGGGCTGGCGACCAACAGCCCGCCGGCACCCAACCAGCTTCTGTGGACCATCGCGCCGATCGGCGAGGACGTGAACTACAACGGCGACCAGGACATCAGCGCCGTGTACCTCATGGGGGAGCTCCCGCTCGGCCCGAAGTTCAGGCTGATCGGAGGGGCGCGCCTGGAAAAGACGGCGATTGGGGTGGATCCGTTCAACGAGCCGTTCGGAACGGTGGACATCATCACCGTGCTGCCCAGCGGCGACCGGGAGATCAGCTCGGTCCCCCAGGAGGATGCCGCGGCCGACATCGAGGATACCTCGATACTTCCGTCGTTCGGCGCGATCTGGGAGATCGTGGGGAACATGAACCTGCGCGGCTCCTGGAGCCGGACGCTGGCGCGGCCGACCTTTCGCGAGCTGGCGCCCGTCGCCACTGAGGAGTTCCTGTTCGGCGACGAGTACATCGGCAACTTCAACCTGACCCTGTCGCACATCACCAACTACGACCTGCGCTGGGAGTGGTTCCGGAGGGCCGCCGACGTGTTCGCCGCCAGCGTTTTCTACAAGGACATCACCGATCCCATCGAGACGATCAGTTTCGCCGCCTCCAACCGGAGCTTTCTCCAGCCGGTCAACTTCGAGTCGGGCCGTGTCTACGGCATCGAGCTGGAGACCCGCGTGGGGATGGACCTCTTCTTCGCATCGCTCACGGGGCTCGCCGTCGGGGCCAACCTTGCGGTCATTGAATCTGAAGTCAATGTTCCGGACTCTGAACAGCGTTCGCTGGCCAGCTACGCGCTCGACACCGAGACGCGCCGGCTGTACGGCCAGCCCGATTATCTCTTCAACCTGAATCTGACCTACGACCATGAGCGGCTGGGGATCTCGGCCGGGGCGTTTTATAACCTGACCGGCGACATGCTCGTCTCGGGAGCGGCGCGCGGCACGAGCGATGGCAACCCGGACGTCTTCGAGGAGGCGTTCGGCGCGCTGGATGTCACCTTCAGGAAGGCGATCAGCAGGAACTTCACGGTTGGATTCCGGGGCAGGAACCTCCTGGCGCGCGACATCCGGTCCGTCTACCGGACTCCCGATGGGCAGGAGGCCGTGAAGTTCGAGCGGGAAGTCCCGCCCGTATACACGATTTCGATGAGCTTCAAATTATGAGGCGGCCGACGCCGAACTGTGACATTCCCATGACAGGTTCGTGACGTCGGGACCCTAGAGTTCCCACTAGCGAGGGCAAACATGACCAAACTCAGGAGATTCGTGTACGTGGGAGGGCCACTGCTGGCGGTGGCGGCCTGCCTGCACGCATCAGAGGGCTCGGCCCAGGGGGGACCGGATTCCGCGCGCTCCCTGCTGTCCAGATGGGTCCAGACCCAGCAGATCATCGCCAACGAGTCGAAGGAATGGGAGCAGGGCAGGGAGCTTCTCAAGTCACGAATCGAGCTGCTGCAGGCCGAGATTGCCCAGCTGCGCCAGAAGCGCGATGAAATCCGCACCACCAGCGGTGAAACCGGGGCGCGCAGATCCGAGATGAGCTCCGAGGAGGCCCAGCTCAAGTCGGCCGCCAGCCAGCTTGCAGGCACGGTGAAGGAGCTGGAGCTGGAGGTGCGGCGCATCCACGCAGCGCTTCCCGATCCGGCCAGGGCGCGCATCGCCCCTCTGTTCACCAGGATGCCCGCCGATCCCGATTCCACGCATGTCTCGCTCGCGGAGCGATTCCAGAACGTCGTGGGCATTTTCAACGAGCTGGGGAAGATCAACGGCGAGATCACCCTGGCCAACGAAGTCCGCACGCTGTCCGACGGCAAGCCCTCCGAGGTGCAGGTCATCTATCTCGGCCTGGGGCAGGCGTACTACGTCAGCGCGGGCGGCGAAGCCGGAGTCGGCCGGCCCGGCGCCCCCGGAACTGATGGGTCGTGGGAGTGGCAGGCCGACAAATCGCTGGCCCCCCAGGTGATGCAGGCCGTCGCCATCCTGAACAACAAAGCGAAGCCACACTTCATCCCGCTGCCAGTGAGGGTCCAGTGAGTATGGAAACGAAGCAGGAAACGAAGCGGGAAACGAAGCGAGCCATCGTGACGGCCGCGCGCGCACTGGCTTTCTGCGCGCTGGCCCTGCCGGTCATACCCGGCATGCCTGTCTGGGCGTCCGATCCCGCCGGCAGCGAAGACCTGACCGGCGCCACGGCAACCGCACAGAGCGATCTGGACAAGAGTCTTCTGGAGCTGTCGGCGCTGCGCGAGAAGATCGCCGCGGAAAAGCTCCCTCTGACGCGCGAGCTGAGCCGCCTCGAGGCGGAGCTGTCGGAGGCCCGGCGCGAGCTGGCTGACGCCTCCAGGTCCCGCGACGAGAAAACGCTGGAGACGGACAACCTGCAGGGGGCGCTGAAGCTCAGGCAGGAGGAGATGACCTACATCACGAATCTCTTTGATGAATACGCGAGAGGTTTCGAGACCATGCTGCACTCGAGCGAGATACCGCACCTCACGGAGGTCATGGACACCGCCAGGCAGGCTTCGGGCAACAAGGATCTGACGCTGAGCCAGAAGCTCGGCCGGCAGACTTCGCTCCTGAAGGCCTCGGCGGCCAGACTGATCGATCTCATCGGCGGCACGCGCTACGAGGGCCAGGCCGTCGATCCGCAGGGCTCGATCGTTCAGGGCCGCTTCGCGATGATCGGCCCCGTCGTGCTCTTCGCCGCCGCGGCCGGGATGCCATCCGGCCTTGCCATGGCGCAGACGGGCTCGAGCCAGACGGCGGTGCGGCCGCTCGACGAGGCAGCCACTCCTGGAGTGGTGCAGGTCGTCTCGCAGGGCGAGGGCCTGCTGCCGCTGGATCCCACGCGCGGTGGCGCCCTCCAGGAGCTGATCAACCGGGGCAGCCTGATCGCGACCTTCAAGCACGGCGGTCCGATCATGTGGCCGCTGCTGGGCGTCTCGATCCTCGCGCTCACGGTGATCGTGGAGCGCATGATCTTCCTGGCGGGGCATCGCAGACGGCGCAACAGGCATCTCGTCGAGGACCTCCTGGCCCGGGTGGAGGAGGGCGACGTGGAGGGCGCCATTGCGGTGGGTGAGTCGTCGCAGGACTACGTCGCCCGCGCGCTGACCTACGCGATGAAGCACAGAGAGAAGTCGCTGAGCAACGCCCTGTCCCGATCGGCAGGGGCCGAGCTGGTCCGCTTCAATCGCGGCATCTCGATTCTGGACACCTGCGTCACGATGGCGCCCCTGCTGGGGCTGCTGGGCACCGTCACCGGCATGATGGGCTCGTTCGGAGCCATGGGCGGATCGGAGCTGGGGGCGCCGGCGCAGATCACGGGCGGCATCGCCGAGGCGCTGATCGCCACCTGCTTCGGGCTCGGCATCGCGGTGACGGCGCTCGTGCCGATGAACTACCTGCACAACCGCAGCGACGAAGCCCGCCACGAGATGGAGGACGCCACGACGCACCTCGAGCTGCTCATGAAGCCGATCCAGGACGCCGAGGCGCGCCGCCGCGAGCGCTTCATCATGGAGCGGTACGAACTGGCCCCGCGGCTCGCCCGGAGCGAGTCCGAGGCGCTGGTCTCAGCCTGATCTGACATGAAGCTCTCCGCGTATCAGTACAAGAAGGCCAAGATCGAGATCGTGCCGCTGATCGACGTGGTCTTCTTCCTGCTGGCCACCTTCGTCATGGTGTCGCTCTCAATGACGCGCAACCAGGGGATGCAGGTCCAGCTGCCGACGGCCAGCACGGCCGCCAAGCAGGACACTTCCGACCAAGGAGTGACGCTCACCGTGATGGAGAACGGCGAGATCTTCTACAACAAGGACAAGATCTCTGCGGGAGAGCTCTCCTTCAAGCTGCAGACGCTCAAGGCCACCAACGACGATCCGAAGATCATCATCAACGCCGCGGCGGAGGCGGACTTCCGGCTGGTTGTGGGAGTCCTGGATGAAGCCCGCAAGCTCGGCATCGCCAAGGTCGGCATCTCCACCGAGAAGAAATGAGCCGCGTCCAGGTCCTCGCGGCGATCATCGCCGTGGCCATCCACGGGACGCTCCTCCTGTTCGGGGGCCTTCTGATTCCCCACGTGCAGGACGGGGGACCGCGCGTCGAGGAAGTCGATCTGATCGGCGAGACGCCGGCCGAGGAAGAGAAGGAAGCGGAGGAAAAGGAGAAAGCCGAGGCGCAGGAGCCCGAAGAGCAGCAGGAGGCCCAGGACGAATCGGAGATGACCGAGACGGCCCCTGTGGCGCCCGAGATGAGCGATCTGAGCAGGCTCGAGGCGCCGGTCGAGGCGCCTGCCCTGGCGCCGATGAGCCTCAGCGAGCTGTCCAGCGCCCTGAGCGGCGCTTCGGGCGGCTCCGGCGAGTTCGCATCGGGATTCACGCTGAGCTCGGGAGGGCGGATCGGCGGCACGGGCGTGGCGGGAGTGGAGGAGAGCGGCGACCAGGGGGTCGCGGCGATCGTCTCGATCGCCGATCTGGATCAGAGGCCCAGGCTGATGTTCCAGACGCCGCCGCGCTACCCGCTGGAACTGCGGCGCCGCAAGGTGGGCGGCACGGTGCAGGTGGTTTTCCTGGTGGATACGGAGGGGCGCGTCACGAGCCCCCGGGTGGAGTCCTCGACCAACGCCGAGTTCGACCAGCCGGCGCTCGAGGCGGTCAGGCAGTGGCGGTTCGAGGCGGGCACGCGGGGCGGACAGAAGGTCAGCTTCAAGATGCGCGTGCCGATCACATTCAGCGCCAGTTGAAGGAAAACAAAATGAAGCAGGTGATGAGGGTCGTTGCCGGGATGGCCGTTTTCGCGGCGGCCGTGGGGATCTCCATCGGCACGGAGCCGGATAAGCCTATGGATCTGACCATCTGGTCCGATCCCGCGTTCCAGAAGGAGTTCCTCGGCAGCTACGGCTTTCAGGCCGAGATCGAGCCCAGGCTCAGCGCCGTGGAGCGCCAGCAGCTCGAAAAGCTCATCCCGCTGATGGGCAGCGACCCCAACGCCGCCACGGTCGAGCTGGAAAAGCTCCTCACCGATCAATCCAGCGCCCTGTTCGATTACACCCTGGGCAACATCGCCTTCCAGCAGGGGGAGCTCAAGCAGGCCGCACTGCGCTACGAGACGGCCGTGAAGAAATTCCCCAGCTTCAGGCGCGCCTGGAAGAACCTCGGCCTCATCTACGTCCGCGAGGGACGCTATCAGGAAGCGCTCAAGCCTCTCAGCAGGGTGATCGAGCTGGGCGGTGGAGACGGCACCGTGTTCGGCCTGCTGGCCTATTCCTACTCGGCCACGGGGCAGGACACATCAGCCGAGTCGGCCTACAGGACGGCGCTGCTGCTGCAGCCGGATACCATGGACTGGAAGACGGGCCTGGCGCAGAGCATCCTGCGCCAGCGCAAGTACGCCGAAGCTGCCACGCTGGCCGAGGAGCTGATCCGCAAGAACCCCGACCGGGCGGAGTACTGGCTCATGCAGGCCAATGCGTGGATCGGGCTCAAGGAGCCGCTGAAGGCGGCAGAGAACTTCGAGATCGTGCACAGGATGGGGAAGGCCGGCGCGGGCGTGCTGCAGACGCTGGGCGACATCTACACCAACGAGTCGATGTGGCAGCTGGCAGGACGGGCGTACGTCGCTTCCCTGGAGAAGGACCCTTCACAGAGCATCGAGCGGCCTCTGCGCAACGTCGAGGTGATGGCGCAGCGCGGCGCGATCGCGGATTCCCGGACTCTGCTGGACACGATCAAGCGGCAGTACGCAGGCCAGGTTGACGACGACGGCCGCCGCCGCATCCTGAAGCTGGAAGCGCGCATTGCCCTGGCCGGTGGCGACAGCGGCGCGGCCGTGGCGGCGCTCGAAGAGGCCGTGGCGATCGACCCTCTGGATGGCGAGGCCCTGATGCTCCTGGGCCAGCACTACGGCAAGCACGACGACCCGGAGAAGGCGATCTTCTTCTACGAGCGCGCCGAGAGCCTCGAGGCGTACGAGGCCGACGCACGCGTACGGCACGCGCAGATCCTGGTCAACCAGGCAAGGCCTGCGGAAGCTGTGCCGCTGCTCAAGCGCGCGCAGGAGATCAAGCCTCGGGAGGAGATCGCGCGGTACCTGGAGCAGGTCGAGCGGGCAGCGCGCTCGAAGAACTGAGAGCGCCCGGCGGCTAGCGAGGCTTCTGAAGCAGCGCGACCCACTCGGCGCCGAATTCGCGGGCGCGCCACTTCGTCAGCTCGGGCAGGAGCATCGCCTCGTCGGTGGTGCGCGGGTGGGCGCGCGCGACTGCCTGCAGGCAAGTCAGAGGCGCCAGCACGCCGGGATCCACGCCGAGCTGGGCGGCCTTGCCTCGGCGCCACTCCTTGAGCATCTCCAGGCGCCGGCCGGTGCCCGGCTCGTGGCGCCGGCGCTCGCCCCGCGGGGGGTGCTTGAGGGACCACTCGGAAGCCTCCTCGCCGCGCTTGACCGCCTCCAGGAGCGCGGCGCCGAGGCGCCGGACCATGAGAGGCGAGATGCCGGGCAGGCGGGCAAGCTGCGCGGTGCCATGCGGAACGTTTTTCGCCACGGCGATCAGCGCGGCGTCGGAGATGACCTTGAAGGCAGGCCTGTTGGCGGCGCGGGCCCGATCGTCGCGCACCACCGCCAGCTCGCGCAGCACGAGCTGCTGGCGGTGGGTCAGATCGCGCGAGCCACGGATGCGCCAGAAGTCATCCGGCGAGAACGGCTCGCGGGTCCACTCCCGCTTGGCGAGCAGCGCGAACTCCTCTTCGGCCCACGAGAGCCTGCCGACAGCCTCCAGCTCGGTCTTGAGGATGGCCCGGAGCGGGATCAAATACCGGGTGTCCGTGAGCGCGTAGTTGATCTGCTCGGGGGTCAGCGGGCGCCGGTACCATTCGTCGCGTTGGAACGTCTTGGAGACATGCACGCCGAAGTGCCGGTCGAGCATCGCGGCGAGCCCCGTCGCGGGGTATCCCAGAAGCTGCGCCGCCACGACGGTGTCGAAGATCCTGGCGAAGTGGATCCCGAAGTCGCGCTTCAGGCAGACGATGTCGTAGTCGGCCCCGTTCATGATCCACTCGCGATCGTGATCGGCGCACAACGCGCGCAGCGCAGACAGGTCGGTGACCGCCAGCGGATCGATCAGGTAGTCGGCCTCCATCGTCGAGATCTGGATGAGGCAGACCTGCTCCCGGTAGTGATGAAAGGAGTCGGACTCCGTATCGATGCCGATCAGATGGTGCGCTGAAAGCTGCCGGATGAGATCGTCGAGCTGGTCGGCCCGCTCGATCTGCTGGTAGCCGCGCTCAGGCGGCCTGTGCAAAGAAGGTCCTGACTGTGTCGAGGTCATGCACGACCGGAAAAGGAGGCAGGCTGTTGAGAAAGACGCGGCCGTAGCCCCTGGACAGCAGCCGCGCGTCCATGACCGCCAGGATCCCCCGGTCGCGGCGGGAGCGCAGCAGGCGGCCCAGCCCCTGCTTGAGATCGATCACCGCCGAGGGAACCTGGTACTCGAGGAAGGGGTCTCCGCCGCCACGCCGGATCGCATCGATCCGCGCCGCCACCACCGGATCGCCCGGAGCGTCGAACGGCAGCTTGTCGATGATCACCAGCGAGAGCTGCTCTCCCTGCACATCCACGCCGTGCCAGAACGACGACGTGCCAAGCAGGACCGAGTTGGGAGTCGCGCGGAACCGCTCCAGCAGGGCATGACGGGCCGCGTCTCCCTGCGCCATGATCGGCCAGGGCGCCGAGCGGATCAGCGCCTGCTTCGCCCGCTCCAGGTTGGCGTAAGACGTGAAGAGCAGGAATGCCCGCCCGGAAGTGACCTCCAGCAGCGCGCGCGCCTGCTCCAGGAACTCCGTCATGAAGCCCTCGTGGCGCGGCTCGGGAAAGTTCCGCGGCACGTAGAGCACCGCCTGCCGCTGGGGATCGAACGGCGACTCCAGCATCAGCTCGCGCGCCTCGTCGAGTCCCAGCCGCCGCCTCACGAAGGCAAAGGAACGATCGATGGTGAGCGTCGCCGAGGTGAGGATGACCGAGGGAGTTCTCGAAAAAAGCATCTCGCGCAGCGGGCCAGAGACATCGATGGGCGACGCCTGCAGCGTCACGTTGCGGCCGCGCATCTCGCCCCACGCCACCATGTCCGGGACGGGAGGCACCATCTCGTCGTCCGGCTCGGGGCCGCGATCCGCCGACAGGATCAGGTCCAGCGTCTGGGCCATCTCCCGCGCGCGGCCGGAAAGCGCCGCCACGGACGGATCCTCGGCGTCGGACAGGCCGAGCTGGACGGGGAGATCGCCACCGCGGGCGAGCGCGCCGCGCAGATCCGTGGCCGCCTGGACCCACAGCGCGTCCCTGCGGAAGGGCTGCAGGGGAAAGCGCCCCTCTTCTCTCTGGAGCATGCCGAAGAAGCTGCGGGCGCAGGTGCGCAGAGCGTTGATCTGGCGGCGCGCCGACTCCATCCCTTCCAGGGAGGCGCCGCAGGCCGACTCAACGTCGCCGGCCAGCTCCTGAACCTGATGGGCCGAGATCGATCGTCCCAGGTGGGCCGTGGCCGCCTCTTCCAGTGAGTGCGCCTCGTCGAGCACCAGCACGGAATAGTCCGGGATCACCTGTCCGAAGGCATGGCCGCGCAGCACCATGTCGGCCAGCAGCAGATGGTGGTTGACGATCACGATCTGCGCTTCGGCGGCCTTGCGCCGCATCCGCGTCAGGAAGCACTCTTCGAAGTCGGGGCAGCGCTGTCCCAGGCAGGTGTCGGCGCGGGCGTTGATGCGGCTCCAGAACCGCAGCCGCTCCGGAAGCTCCGCCAGGTCGCTCCGTTCGCCCGACTCGGTTGTCTTCGCCCAGGAGCGCACCGCAGCGTAGTGGCTCCCCTCGTCCACCTCGTCAAAGAGCGGCTCGGCATCGAACTCCCGGGCCCGCTTGATGCACAGGTAGTTGTCGCGCCCCTTCATGAGGGCGGCAGGCACTTCGCGATCCAGGGCCCGCTCGAGCTGCGGCAGGTCCTTGAAGAAGAGCTGATCCTGGAGATTCCTGGTCCCGGTGGAGATGACCACCTTGCGTCCCGACTCGATGGCGGGAACAAGATAAGCGAAGGTCTTGCCCGTGCCGGTGGGGGCTTCCACGCACAGCTTTTCCGACCCCGCGATGGCCGCGGTGATCGATTCGCTCATTCTGATTTGCCCGAGCCGCAGCTCGAACCCGGGATACGTCCGCGCAAGGCGCCCCCCTTCGCCAAAGACGCTCCGGGCCAGCGCCGACTTCATGCGGGCGTGGTCTCCTTGGCTCCCGCGGGAACGCCCAGCGGCGGGTAGGGCAGGGGGAAGCGCCGGCAGAGAGCGCGCACCTCGGCCGCGACTTCGGCGGCGGCGCGCTGGTCGTCGATGCGGCCCAGCACGCGCGCGATGAGCGAGCCGATCAGATCCATCTCGGAGGTTCCCATCCCGCGCGTGGTGACCGCCGGCGTGCCGATCCGTATGCCGCCCGGGTCCAGCGGCGGGCGCGTGTCGAACGGAATGGCGTTCTTGTTGACCGTGATCGCCGCCTTCTCGAGCGCCTCCTCGGCCGCCTTGCCGCCGGTGCCGGCGGAGGCCACATCGAGGAGGAACATGTGGTTGTCGGTCCCTCCCGACACGATCCGGAACCCCTCGCGGGAAAGCCTGGCGCACAGGGCGCGCGCGTTGTCGATGATCCGCTGCTGGTACTGCCTGAAGGCCGGCTCCTGCGCCTCCTTGAAGCAGATCGCCTTGGCCGCGATGATGTGCATCAGCGGGCCTCCCTGGATCCCGGGGAACGCCTTCTTGTCGAGGTCCTTGGCGTGTTCCCGGCGGCACAGCACCATGCCGCCGCGCGGCCCGCGCAGCGTCTTGTGCGTCGTGGTGGTGACGAAGTCGGCGTGCGGCACCGGCGATGGGTGCAGCCCGGCCGCGACCAGCCCGGCGATATGCGCCATGTCGGCCATCACCAGGGCCCCCGACCCCTGGGCGATCCTGCCGATCCGCTCGAAGTCGATGGTCCGGGAATAGGCCGAGGCTCCCACTACGATCAGCCGCGGTCTCTGCTGGCGCGCCAGCGTCTCGAGCTCATCGTAGTCGATTGTCTCCGTGTCGCGGCGTACGCCGTACGACACGATCCGGTAGAGCGAGCCTGAGAAGTTGAGGGGATGACCGTGAGTCAGATGGCCGCCGTGGGCCAGGTTCATTCCCAGCACGGTGTCGCCGGGCCGGCAGGCGGTGAAGTAGACCGCCATGTTGGCCTGGCTGCCGGAGTGAGGCTGCACGTTGGCGTGATCCGCCCCGAAGAGGGCCAGGGCGCGATCCCGCGCCAGCCTCTCCACGATGTCCACGAACTCGCAGCCGCCGTAGTAGCGCCGCCCCGGGTAACCCTCGGCATACTTGTTCGTGAAGACCGTCGCCGCCGCGGCCAGCACGGCGGGCGAGACGAAGTTCTCGGAGGCGATCAGCTCGAGCGTCTCCTGCTGGCGTCTGATTTCACCGTCGGTCGCGGCGGCGATCTCCGGATCGGCGGCTGCCAGCGGATTGCTCATCTCAACGCTCCGCGCGCCGGGCCGGCGCCTCCTCCAGCGCCGTGATCTTCTCCACCCGCGCTGTGTGCCGTCCCCCTTCGTACTGCGTGGAGAGCCAGGTGCGGACGATGTCGCGCGCCGTTTCCGTGCCCGTGGTGCGCCCGCCCATGCACAGCACGTTTGCATCGTTGTGCAGCCTGGCGAGCCGCGCCGTGGTGACATCGTGGCACAGCGAGGCCCGGATGCCGGGGATCTTGTTGGCCGCGATCGACATGCCGATCCCGGTGCCGCAGCACAGGATGCCGAACTCGGCGCCGCCGGCGGCGACCTTGCGCGCCACCTCGCCCGCGACGTCCGGGTAGTCCACCGGCTCTTCGGAGCGGGCGCCGAACTCCTCGACCTTGTGTCCGGCCGCGCGCAGCAGCGCCGCGACGTCGGCCTTGAGCGCCACCGCAGCGTGGTCGCTGCCGATCACCACGCGCAGACTCTTCATGATCTCGCTCCTCCCGGTTGGAACGGCCCGACGAGCCGCTCGTGCTCGCTGATCAAGTAGAGATCAGTCATGCCTGCGATGTGATCCGCCACCAGCCGCGCAAATCGTGGATTGCCGCGGTAGCGGCGCCGGATCTCAGCCTCCATCTCGCGCGGGGGCACGTCGCGCAGGTAACGGCCCCCCTCCTCGCCCCCCTCTTCCTTGAATCGCAGCAGGAGATAATCCTCGGCCAGCCTGGGGTCGTCCATGAGCGTCCGGAACAGCCCGGCAATCAGATGGGCGGCGCGGGCGCGCACTGAGGAGACCCAGGCCCCCTGGTGCAGGTGCCTGGCGACGCAGTCGCACAGACCATCGTACAACGCCCGCGCCGCCGGTGTCAGTCCGATCAAGTCCGCGGGAAGCCGGGGGCGCTCCTTGAGAAAGGCTTCGTGGCTCTCGACCGATGTCTTCCGGGCCCAGGCGCGGATCTGCGACCGCGAGTGGTGGATGAGGCCGGTCACCAGCATGTGGGTCAGGCCCCTGTTGAGGACGTTGGCGCGCATGTGCAGCCCGGCCGGGCTGCGGGACGCGTTGATGCGCCGGGACAGCTCGCGCGTGATCGGCAGCCTCTCCACGCGCGCGGGGTCGATCTCGCCCGCGCGCAGACCATCGTCGAGCTCCTGGATCGCCGAGGCGGCCGCTTCCACCGACGCGACCACCTGTGCCTCCAGATGCGGCGGCCATCCCAGGCGCAGGTGCGACGCGTGGTCCAGGAGCGAGGCGGGCAGGTTCCAGGCCGACTGCTTGAGCAGCCCCTCGCGCGTGGCATCGGTCAGATTCAGCCCGGCGTGCGTGTAGCGCTTCTCGACCCTGTCGGCCACCCGCAGACTCTGGGCGCTCACCCGGAACCCGCCCGCGGCGCCCGACAGCAAGGTGTTGAGCGCATCGGCGCCGGCGCCCGCGAAGGGGGGCATGCCCAGCTCGTGGCCCAGCGCGATCGCTTCCACCAGATCCTCGTTGAGCGCCAGCCCGCGGGCCACGGTGCGCGCGAGCTGGGACACCTCGAGCGTGTGGGTGAGCCGATCCCGGTAGCGCTCCGACGGAGGCAGCGCGCCGCCGGCCGACTTGAGGCGCAGCCTGCGGAAGGCCCGCGCGTGGAGGATCCGATCGCGATCGCGCTGGAACTCGGTGCGGTAGTCGAAGGCGCGCCCCTCGGGATCCACCTTCAGGGCGCGGCGCGCCAGAGCGCTGCGCATGGCCCACGGCGCCAGTCTGCGCTCTTCATCACTTTCCAGTTGCTTGCGGATGGCGTCATCGGCCGCCGTGCCTGCCTCCCTGCCCATGGTCAGTCTTCGGGCAGGTCGGAGGACGCGGCAGGCGCCCGCTCGATCAGATCATGGTAGGCAACCGCCACCACCGCCCACATGAGGGGCCAGGTGAAGAGCAGTCCGGCCACGAGGAGCACCGCGCCGGAGATCCCCACCAGCAGGACCAGCAGGAAGAAGATGCAGCGATCGAGCAGGTCTCCGCCATCCTCTCCCAGGAGGTCGCGGCTGGCAGCCAGGGCCGCCGGCAGCGGCATGTTCCTGTCGACGATGAACGCAAAGACGAAGCAGAAGAGCGAGCCCAGGATGATCCCGGGCAGGATGAAGGCGGCCAGGCCCGCTGCCACCGGGAGGCAGAAGACAATCCCCGCGGCCACGGAGCTGCCGAGCCTGTCGAAGCCGCGCAGGAGATCGGCGAACTCGACCCGCTCCCCCCGGCAGTGCTTGAGCGTGATCCAGACCACGCCGCAGATCGCCGGCCCGATCAGCAGCCCGGCCGTCACGCTCGAAAGGAGCAGCAGGAGGAGCGTCCCGCCCAGGTAGGTGATCGGATCGCCCAGAACGATCTGCAGCGCGCGCGAGAAGTAGCCGCGCTCGATCACCTACAGCTCATCAATGACATCCGGCGCGGCCGGCATGGCGTCCTCGCGCAGGATCAGCCAGGTGATGGACCCGGCGGAAGTGAAAAAGACGAAGGGATAGACCAACGTGAGCACCACGACCACCAGCAGCGAGATCCCCATGAGGATGCCCGAGGCGTCATAGTGCCACGGGACTTCCAGCTCCTCGGGAGAAAAGGGCAGCCCTGCCGCAAACGGCTTGAGAAACACCCGGAAAAACGAAGGGATCCCCGCCAGAGAGTCGTCGAACTTCTCCTGCATGATGGTGGAGCCGAGCCAGACCGTCAGGTGCAGGCTGGCCCAGACCACCACGCCGATGATCAGCGTCATCAGGCTGCCCACGCCGGCGACGAGCAGCTCGTAGAGAATGACGTGGAGGGGCTTGCGCCGCGCCGTGTCCACAACCTCCATGATCGCCCCGACCGCCCCCACGCCCCGCAGCGCGACAATGGAGGGATAGAGGAACGCCCCAACCGTGTGCACCACCACCGTCATGACCGCCACCAGGCTGAGCATGAAGGCCAGCAGGAACGACGCCGCGTAGACGATGGGGCCGGCCCCGGGCACCGAGCCGATCAGCCCCAGGACCGCCTCCAGCCCGAGCATGGCCAGCGCTACGGCGCCGAACGACAGCGGTATCCCGAGCAGCGTGGTCCACCGGTGCCGGAGAAACTCGCGGATTTCGCCCATTGTGGCGCGGCGGCCTTCCAGGAGCTGGGTGGTGGTCATGCGGGCGATCAGGCCGGAAAACAGCACACAGATGCAGGTAAAGACGATCCATCCCAGGGCGGCAAAGACCCGGTGGGCCTGCCGCTCGCCGGTGGCGGCGCCCAGCCAGTGGAAGGCCCCGTACGCCAGGGCCGCGGCGGTGAGTCCCAGGGCCCCCGTGCCGAGCTTTTCGAGATCGAAGGCGAGGCGGACCGCGAGTGGAATGTCGCGCAGCGACCATTCCCTCCGGCCGGTTGCCGTCTCGACCGAAACTGACTCTTCCAGGGGAGCCTCCTGAGTCTCTGACGGGCAAACTACCTGACCCCCCGAAAACATGTCAACCTGTCAACACCGGGATCGGTGTGCTAAGGTGCGGCCCGTCATGCTGATACGGACACTCGCGACACTGGCGCTCTTAATCCCGTTCCAGAATGCCCCGCAACAGCCGCCCGCCGGCCAGCCCGAGCAGGCCCCCCCTCCGGCTACAGCCCCCTCCCAGCCGGCCGCGACACCCCAGCCGTCCACCACACCAATGACCCTGGGGGAGTTTGCCGTGAAGGCCGCCTCGACCCTCAAGCTGACTGCCCCTGCCGGCGGGTTCACTCCCGAAAGCGCCGCCTGGGCGCTGGTTGCCAGGGGCGTGAAGCTGCGGCCCGAGCTGTCCAGCCCCCTCGTCGAGCAGGACGCCATCACGCTGCTGGCGGGTCTGGGCTACAAGGTCCGCACCACCACGCCGTCCCGGGTCATGACCCAGGATCGGGTCAATATCCTCATCGAGACCTTTCTGACCTCGGCTCCGTAGGATCATCCGAACCCGGCCGAAGGCACAACCCCACGAAGTTATCCAGGACACGGCGACCATGAAGCTCACCCGCATGCGCAAGGCCTGCCAGAAGATCCTCGACATGATGCGACGTCTCCACGCCGCGCCGCCCGGCGGAGGCGATCAGGGCCGGGGCGCGCAGCCGGATCAGCGCATCGATCAGACCGGGGGAAGCTTCCGGGTGGAACTGGGTGCCCCAGACGCGCTTGCCGATCCTGAAGGCCTGCACCGGGCTGTTGGTGTTTCCGGCCAGCAGGACGGCGCCCGCAGGCAGGTGCTCGACACGATCCTCGTGAGTGGCCAGCACGCGGGCGGAGGCCGGGATTCCCTCAAAGAGCGGGTCGCGCAGGCCCTCCTGCGTGAGCGCAACCTGCACCGCCCCGATCTCCCACCCTTCCGGGTTGAGCTGGACGCGCCCTCCCAGCGCCTGCGCCAGCGCCTGATGTCCGAAGCAGACACACAGGACCGGGCGCCCCGCGCCGCCCGCGCTGCGCAGAAACCGATCCAGCAGATCCATCCATGGCTCGCGCCGGTAGACCGCCCTGGCAGAGCCGGTCACGATCACCCCGGCATCGTCGGCGTGCGCAGGGATCGGCTCCCGCGTGGCGTCGCAGATGGCGAACTCAAGGCCGGCCGCGGCCTGCGCCGCCAGGCTGCTGGTGAACCAGCGGTCGTAGTCGCCGAAGCGGTCCCTTATCGCCGGGTCGGTCTCGCCGGTGCGGATAATAAGGATACGGCGCGTCATTGAAGAGCTACCATGAACGCGCACCATATTGAGGCGGGGCGCGCCCTGTCAAACGGGCGGTTGACACCACCAGGAACGGCAGGTAGCCTCACCCACTCCCGCATGAACCAGAACCCGGCAAGGGACATCAGCGCCTCGGCTATGGACGGGCCGCTCCACGCGGCGCGGTACGGCGACCCGTCCGCGCGGACCCTCGTCTTTCTGCACGGGATCACCGGCTCGCGGCGCTACTGGGAAAAGCGCGTGATGCAGCTCGGGCGCCGGTACCGCGTGGTGATCCCCGATCTGCTCGGATTCGGCCTCTCTCCAAAGCCCAGGATCGACTACAAGATGTCGGCCTTCGTGGAGAGCCTGCGCGCCTTCATCGAGGGCGAGGGACTGGACAAGCGGCAGGTGACGATCGTGGGGCACTCGCTGGGCGCGCTCATCGGCGTGGAGTACGCCATCGCGCATCCTGGAAACGTCGAATCGCTCGTGCTGCTGAATCTCCCCTATCACCAGTCCGCCGACGAGGCGCACCGGCTCTTCTGGCTGGGGTCGCCTTCGTACCGCAAGCTGCTCAACGAGCACTCCCTGGTGGAGAACATCTCGCATATCAGGCGCACCGGCATGGACCTGTTCCTGCGCTACGTGGTGCGCTTCCCCTGGAGCGTGCTGGCCGACGCCCGCAAGTTCACCATGAACTCGCTCACCTCGACCATCGACCACTGCCTGCTGAACTACCGGGTCCAGGAGGTTCTGCCCAGGCTGAACCCCCTGCCGCTGCTCCTGCTGCACGGGCTGCGTGACGGGGTGGCCCCCTTCGGGCATGTCAGCCGGCTTCCGGAGCGCTATCCCTGGATGCAGCTGAGGGAGATTCCCGGGTCGGGGCATCATGTTTTTCTGACGCACACGCGCACCTGCCTGCGCGAGATTGAGAGGTTCCTGGACGAAGTCGGCACCGACGAAAGGACACGCTGATGCCTCAGGCCAAGATGACCATGTACGAGACAGCGAACCTGTACGTGGACAAGGTCGCCGATGCCATGGGGCTGGATCGCGAGATCAGGATTCTCCTGAAGATCCCCCACCGGGAGATCCGCGTGGAGATCCCGATCCGGATGGATGATGGACGCCTCGAGTCGTTCGTCGGGTACCGCGTGCAGCACAACGGGGTGCGCGGTCCGCAGAAGGGGGGCATCCGCTATCACCCGCACGTGGACTTCGATGAGGTCCGGGCCCTCGCCGAGCTGATGACCTGGAAGACGGCGCTGGTCAACATCCCCTTCGGCGGCGCCAAAGGAGGGGTGACCTGCGATCCCTCGAAGCTGTCGCGGCTGGAGCTGGAGCGGCTCACGCGCCGGTTCACCTCCAAGATCGCGCTGGTGCTGGGGCCGTACCGGGACATCCCCGCGCCCGACATGAACACCAATGCCCAGGTGATGGCCTGGATGATGGACGAGTACGGCCGCAAGAACGGCCACACCCCCGCCGTGGTGACGGGCAAGCCGGTCGAGCTGGGAGGCAGCAAGGGGCGCGAGGCGGCCACCGGCCGCGGAGTGGCGATCATCACCGCCGAGGCGGCGAAAAGCCGCGACATCGAGATCAAGGGAGCCCGGGTGGTGATCCAGGGGTTCGGCAACGTCGGCTCCTTCGCGGCAAGGTTCCTGCACGAGATGGGCTGCCGCATCGTGGGGGTGTCGGATCAGTTCGGAGGGATCAGCAACCGCGACGGCATCGACGTCCCTGCGGCGCTGGCCTGGATCCAGCAGCACAAACGGCTGGACGGCCTGCCCGGCTCGACCACGATCACCAACGACGATCTGCTGCTCCTCGAGTGCGACATCCTGATTCCGGCCGCCATCGGCGGCGTCATCGCCACGTCCAATGCCGGGCAGCTCCGCTGCCGCATGATCGTGGAGGCAGCCAATGCGCCGACCTCCTACCGGGCAGACGAGATCCTGGAGAAGCGCGGCATCCCCCTGGTGCCCGACATCCTGGCAAACGCCGGCGGCGTCACCGTCTCGTACTTCGAGTGGACGCAGAACCTGACCCAGTTCTTCTGGGACGAAGGCAAGGTCAACGACGAGCTGAGGACCATCCTGCTCCGCGCCTACCAGGAGACCGCCGCCGTGGCCGCCACGCGGCGCACCACGATGCGCCAGGCGGCCTACATCGTTGCGCTCGACCGGGTGGCCGCAGCCACCAGACTCAGGGGAATCTGAGCGGCATTCCCATTGACAGCCCGGTCATTCGAGTCTTACCAGACCGCCGTACGCAAGGAGGGTAGACTCGATGCGATGGGATCGTCTGACCGTCAAGGCCCAGGAGGCGCTCCAGCAGGCCGCAGGCAGCGCTGAATCGCAGGGACATCCAGAGGTCACCTCTCTGCACCTTCTGGACGCCCTGCTGTCGCAAAAGGAAGGGATCGCCGACAGCCTGCTGCGTAAGCTGGGGGCCGACCCCGCCGGCATTCAGGCGAAGGTCTCGGCCGGGCTCACCAGGCTCCCCAGGACCACCGGCCAGCCTGGCTTTCAGCCCCCTCTGGGACGGGACGCGGCGCGCATTTTCGATGACGCCTTCAAGCTGATCGGCCAGTTCAAAGACGAGTACATCTCCACCGAGCACGTCCTGCTGGCGATGGCCTCCGCCAAGGGCACGCCGGCGCAGGAGGTCCTCGGCGCCTCCGGGGTGACGGCGGACGGCCTGATGGCCGCGCTCAAGTCGGTGCGCGGCACGCAGCGCGTCACCGATCAGGATCCGGAGGGCAAGTACGAGGCGCTCAGGAAGTACGGCCGGGATCTCACCGAGATCGCCCGGCGCGGCAAGCTCGACCCCGTCATCGGCCGCGACGACGAGATCCGCCGCGTGGTGCAGGTGCTGGCGCGCCGCACCAAGAACAATCCGGTGCTGATCGGCGAGCCGGGCGTGGGAAAGACGGCGATCGTGGAAGGCCTGGCGCGCCGCATCGTGGACGGGGATGTTCCCGAGTCGCTCAAGAACAAGCGGATTATCGCACTGGATCTGGCTTCGATGATCGCCGGGGCCAAGTACCGCGGAGAGTTCGAAGATCGCCTCAAGGCCGCGCTTCAGGAGATAGCCCAGGCCGAAGGGTCGATCATCCTGTTCATCGACGAGCTGCACACGCTGGTGGGGGCAGGATCCGCCGAGGGGGCCATCGACGCCTCCAACATGCTCAAGCCGGCGCTGGCACGCGGCGAGCTGCGCTGCGTGGGCGCCACCACGCTCAACGAATACCAGAAGCACATCGAGAAGGACAAGGCTCTGGAGCGGCGCTTCCAGCCGGTGCTGGTGGGCGAGCCGAACGTTGAGGACACCATCGCGATCCTCCGCGGGCTCACGGAGCGCTACGAAGTCCATCACGGCGTGAGGATCCGCGACGGCGCCCTGGTGGCCGCCGCCACGCTGTCGCACCGCTACATCACGGATCGCTTCCTTCCCGACAAGGCGATCGATCTGATCGACGAAGCGGCGGCCCGCCTGCGCATGCAGATCGATTCACTGCCGGTGGAGATCGACGTCATCAACCGGGACATGGCGCGCCTCGAGGTGGAGCGGGAAGCGCTCCGCAAGGAGCAGGATCGGGCTTCAGTGCAACGCCTTCCTCGGATCGATGCCGAGCTGGCGCAGCTCAAGGAGAAGGCCTCGGTGCTCAAGGCGCAGTGGCAGTCTGAAAAGGAAGCCATCACCCGGATCCGCAGCCTCAAGGAGCAGATCGAGGCGGCGCGGGTGGAGGAGGACAAGGCCCAGCGCGAAGGCAACTACGGGAAGGTGGCCGAGATCCGCTACGGCACCATCGCCGGCCTGGAGAAGTCCATCGAGCAGGAAAACGCCCGCCTCGCCGCCGTGCAGAAGGAGCGCCCGATGCTCAAGGAAGAGGTCGACGAGGAAGACGTGGCAGGGGTGGTGTCGCGGTGGACCGGCATCCCGGTATCGAAGATGATGGAAGGCGAGACGCAGAAGTTCCTGCGCATGGAAGAACAGATCCGGACCCGCGTCGTGGGCCAGGACGAGGCGCTCGCCGCCGTGGCCGCGACGCTGCGCCGCTCGCGCGCCGGGCTGCAGGATCCCAACCGTCCGCTCGGCTCCTTCTTCTTCATGGGGCCCACCGGCGTCGGCAAGACGGAGCTGGCGCGGTCGCTGGCGGAGTTTCTCTTCGACGACGAGCGGGCGATGGTCCGCCTGGACATGTCCGAGTACATGGAAAAGCACACCGTGGCCAGGCTGCTGGGCGCGCCGCCCGGCTACGTGGGATACGAAGAGGGCGGGCAGCTCACCGAGGCGGTCCGGCGGCATCCGTACTGCGTCGTGCTGTTCGACGAGTTCGAGAAGGCGCATGCCGACGTGCAGAACGTGCTGCTGCAGATCCTGGACGACGGCCGCCTCACCGACGGCAAGGGGCGCGTGGTCAACTTCCGCAACACCATCATCGTCATGACGTCGAACCTCACGAGCCCGGAGGACCTGCGCGGGAGGTTCCGCCCGGAATTCCTCAACCGCATCGACGAGATTGTGGTGTTCCAGCCGCTCAAGCCCGAAGCACTGACCCGCATCGTGGAGCTGCAGATCGGCAAGCTGGCGCGCCTGCTGGCAGACCGGGAGATCCATCTGGAGGTCACGCCCCGGGCCCAGGAACTGCTGGCCCGCCTTGGATACGATCCCGACTATGGGGCCCGGCCTCTCAAGCGGGTTCTGCAGCGGAAGGTGGCCGATCCGCTGGCGGGCAAGGTCCTGGCAGGCGATCTCGCCGCCGGCGATACGGCGGTGGTGGACGTGCAGGGAGGCGAGATCTCCATCTCCCGGCAGCCCGCTGCCGTGAAAACAGCCGCCCGGTCCGCTCAGGAGAGGTGATTGCCTTGACACTCCGAAGAAGGCGTCACTATGCTTTGCCACACAGGAGACTCTCTCAATGGCGCTGACACGATGGGATCCCTTCCGGGATCTGGTGAGCCTGCAGGAACGGATGAACAGACTCTTCGAGGACTCGTTGTCCCGATCCAAGGCGACCGACGACGAGATGCCGATGGGCGCGTGGACGCCCGCCGTGGATATCTACGAAACGGCCGATGAGATCGTCGTGCGCGCCGATCTGCCGGGCGTGGATCAGAAAGACATCGATCTGCGGATCGAGAACAACTCACTGACGGTGCGCGGCGAGCGGCGCTTCATGAAGGAGACCACGGAGGAGGACTACCACAGGATCGAGCGGTCCTATGGTGTCTTCTCACGCTCCTTCCAGCTCCCCGGCAGCATCGATCAGGCAGGTGTCGCGGCCTCGCACCGCGATGGCGTGCTGGAAGTGCACATGCCCAAGAAGCCGGATACCCGGCCAAAACAAATCAAAGTCGAGGTGAAGTGAGACCCGTATGAACAGCATCAAGACGGTCCTGTTGCTGGGCGCCCTGACCGGAGCGCTGCTGGTGTTCGGCCAGCTCCTGGGGGGCCAGTCGGGCCTCATGCTCGCCTTCGGGCTGGCCGCGATCATGAATCTCGGCGCCTACTGGTTCTCGGACAAGATGGTCCTCATGATGCATGCGGCCAAGCCGGTTTCGGAGGCCCAGGCGCCGGAGCTCTACTCGATCATGGCCAGCCTGACGTCGCGCGCCGGAATGCCGATGCCGAAGCTCTACCTGGTGGAGTCGCCCGCGCCCAACGCCTTCGCCACGGGACGCAACCCCTCCCACGCGGCGGTGGCGGTCACCACCGGCCTGCTCAAGATCCTCGATCGCAACGAGCTCGAGGGAGTGCTGGCTCACGAGCTGAGCCACGTGAAGAACCACGACATCCTGATCTCGTCCATCGCTGCCACGCTGGCGGGCGCCATCACGATGCTGGCCCACATGGCCAAGTGGGGCGCCATCTTCGGCGGCTACGGTGGAAGGGACAACGACCGCGGGGGCTCCAATCCGCTCGCACTGCTGGCCATGGCGATCGTCGCCCCGCTGGCGGCGCTGGTCATCCAGATGGCGGTGTCGCGCTCGCGCGAGTACCAGGCTGATGCCTCCGGTGCGGAGATCATCGGCCAGCCCTATGGGCTCGCCGGCGCGCTCAAGAAGCTCGACGAGTTCGGCCGGCGGGTGCCGCCGCTTAACGCCGGTCCGGCGATGGCCCACCTGTACATCTCCAATCCGCTGTCGGGCCGCGCGATCATGAGCCTCTTTTCCACCCATCCGCCCCTCGAGGAGCGCATCAGGCGCCTGATGGGCCAGCGCTGATCGATCATGAAAGTGCGGGTAGTGGATCGCCGCCACCATGCCGAGGCCGGCCCGGAGGAAGCGAAGGACCGCAGTCCCTATCCCACCGTGGTCGAGGAGCTGCGAGCCCGCACCGAAGCGGCCGAAAAGCGCGCCCTGGAGATCGTGGCCCGCGCCGAGGCCGAGCTGGACGCAGTGCGCGAGCGGCTGACGCGTGACGTGGAGCGCCGCGTGCGGGAGGGAAGGTCGGATCTGCTGAGGCAGCTGCTCGAGGTGGCCGACGATCTCGATCGTGCGTCGGGCGCCGCCGCGGCCGATGCGGCATCCGTGGCGGCATCGGTTGTCCGGGGCGTGGAGCTGACGCGCCAGAAGCTCCTGGACCTGCTCAAGGCGCAGGGAGTCGAGCCGCTCGAGACGGCGGGACAACCCTATGACCCGCATCTGGCCGAAGCGGTGGCCGTCGAGCCGGTGGGGCCGGAGCGCGACAACCTGGTCCTCGAGGACCTCCAGCGCGGATACCGCTACGGCGAGACGATCCTGCGCCCCGCGCGCGTGAAGGTGGGGAAAGCCTGATAGACTCTGCGCGCCCGAAACCCCAAAACGGCGCGGAGAGTCATGAATTACGGCTTCGTCATCGACAACCGCAAGTGCATCGGCTGCCACGCCTGCACGGTGGCGTGCAAGGCCGAGCACGATGTCCCGCTGGGGGTGAACCGCACCTGGGTCAAGTACATCGAGAAGGGGGAGTTTCCCGACGCGCGGCGCTTCTTCTCGGTGCTGCGGTGCAACCACTGCGCTGACGCCCCCTGCGTCACCATCTGCCCCGTTACGTCGCTGTATACGCGCGAAGACGGGATCGTGGACTTCGATCCGAACCGCTGCATCGGCTGCAAGGCCTGCATGCAGGCCTGCCCGTACGACGCGCTCTACATCGACCCCAACAGCCACACGGCGGCCAAATGCAACTTCTGCGCGCACCGCATCGAGGTGAATCTCGAGCCTCCCTGCGCGGTGGTCTGCCCGGAGCACGCCATCATCGCGGGGGATCTGGATGACCCGGCGACCGAGATCTCCCAGCTCGTGCGCCTCCAGCAGATCCAGGTCCGCAAGCCGGAGAAGGGGACGAATCCCAAAGTCTTCTACATCGATGGCGATGCCGCCTCGCTGACTCCCGCAGCCGCGCCGATTCCGGACACATATGTGTTCTCTCAGCCCCGCATGCCCGGAGTGCTGCCCACCGGCCCGGCCACCAGCAGCACGGGAGTTCTTTCCGACGAGCTTTGGCAGCGCGTGCAGGCGGCGGTCAGCGGCGCCGCGCCGTCGGCGCGCCGCATCTACGACGCCGGCCAGACACACCAGGACTCCTGGGGCTGGAAGGTGTCGGCCTACCTGTGGACCAAGTCGATCGCCGCGGGCAGCCTGATGGTCACGCCGTTTCTGTGGGGGTGGGGAAACCCGGCGCACGAGGCCAGCCTGCGGCTCGCCACAACGGTGCTGTCATTGATCTTCCTGGCGCTCACCGGAGCGCTGCTGCTTGCCGACCTGAAGCGCCCCGACCGATTCCTCTGGGTGCTGACGCGGCCCCAGTGGGGCTCCTGGCTGACCCGGGGCTCCTACATCCTGCTGGCGTTCGGCGCGATCGCCACCGGCCTGCTGGTGTCCCAGATCGCCGGCTGGACGGTGCTGTGGAACTGGCTGGCACTGCCCGCGGTGGCGGCCGGCGCCGGCGCGGCCGTCTACACCGCCTTCCTGTTCTGGCAGTCCAAGGGACGCGACCTCTGGCAGAGCCCCCTGCTGCCGCTGCACCTGATGCTGCAGGCAGTGGTGGCGGGGCTGGCCTGCGTGCTGCTGATCCGCGCCGTTGATTCCCAGCCGCTCCCCACGGGAAGCGGCGTCATCGAAGCCTGGCTGTGGTACGCGCTGCTGGCGAGCGCGGCGCTGATCCTGCTGGAGTCAACCGCGATCCATCAGACCGCCGATGCGAAGGCGGCCGCGCGCTTCATGCACACCGGATGGCGCCTCGGCGTGTTCGCTGGCGGCGTGATGATCGCCGGCCACATCGTTCCCCTGGTGCTGCTCTACGCCCCCTCGTCCCGCGCCTCGGCGCTCGCCGCGGTGGGCGTGCTGGCCGGGCTGGCCTGCTTCGAGCACCTCTTCGTGCGCGCCGGTCAGTCGGTGCCGCTCTCATGAACGGTGATCCGCAGCGGGGCTTTCGGCTCTCGCTCATCGAGCGCTTCTTCCGGCGCCTCTCGGGCAAGCCTGCCTTCGTCATTCCACCCATGGCGCCGCGCGGCCCGCTGCAGCTCTATCCCTCTCCTGAAAACTGGGATCACTGGGAGGAATACGACGCAGGGGCCTGGCCGCGGCGCGTCAAGCGCGCCTGCACGCTCGTGCCCACCATCTGCTTCAACTGCGAGGCCGCCTGCGGCCTGCTGGCCTACGTCGACAAGAGCACGAAGACGATCCGCCGCTTCGAGGGCAATCCGATGCACCCGGGCAGCCGCGGACGCAACTGCGCCAAGGGCCCCGCGACGATCAACCAGATCAACGACCCGGAGCGGATCCTTTTTCCGATGAAGCGCGCGGGGCGCCGCGGTGAGGAAAAATGGCGCCGCATCACCTGGGATGAAGCGCTCGACGAGATCGGTGCCCGCATCCGCCGCGCCTTCGTTGAAGGCCGTCACAACGAGGTCATGTACCACGTGGGCCGGCCCGGCCACGAGCGCTACATCGAGCGGGTGCTCAAGGGGTGGGGGATCGACGGGCACAACAGCCACACCAATGTCTGCTCGGCCTCGGCGCGGCTGGGCTACCAGCTCTGGACCGGATCGGATCGCCCCTCGCCCGATCACGCCAACGCCCGCTTCATCCTGCTGCTCTCTTCGCACCTCGAGACGGGCCACTACTTCAACCCGCACGCCCAGCGGATCATCGAAGGGAAGATGCGCGGCGCGAAGCTGGCGGTGATCGACCCGCGCCTGAGCAACACGGCCAGCATGGCCGACTGGTGGCTGCCGGCCGTTCCCGGAAGCGAGTCCGCCCTCCTGCTGGCGATCGCGAAGGTGATCCTGGACGACGGGACGCTCGACAGGGAATTCGTCAGGCGGTGGGTCAACTGGGAGGAGTTCCTCCGGGAGGCCGGCCGGCCCGGCGGATCGTTCGACGACTTCATCGCGGCGCTGTCGTCCCACTATGCCTCCTTCACCCCGGAGTTCGCCGAGGCCGAGTGCGGCATCCCGGCCGGCACCATCGTGACTCTGGCGCGCGAGATCGCCCGCGCCGGCTCCGCCTTCGCCGCGCACCTGTGGCGCGGCACCGCCTCGGGCAACCTGGGAGGATGGCAGGTGGCCCGCGCGCTGCAGCTCGTCTCGGTGCTGGTGGGTGCGGTGGGGACGAAAGGCGGCACGTCGCCGGCCTCCTGGAACAAGCACGCGCCGAAGCTGTTCGCCGAGCCGCCCGGCCAGAAGTTCTGGAACGAGCTGCTCTTTCCGGATGAGTGGCCGCTGGCCCACTACGAGATGTCGTTCCTGCTGCCGCATTTCATCAAGGAAGGGCGCGGCCGGCTCGACACCTACTTCACGCGCGTCTACAACCCGGTCTGGACCAACCCGGACGGCTTCACCTGGATGGAGGTCCTCTCCGACGAAAGCAAGGTCGGCTGCCACGTGGCCCTCACTCCAACCTGGAGCGAGACGACGATCTTCGCCGACTACGTCCTGCCGATGGGCCACGCCGGCGAGCGCCACGACGTGCAGAGCCAGGAGACCCAGGCGGGCGTCTGGGTCTCTTTCCGCCAGCCGGTGATGCGCGAGGCGCGCCGCCGGTGGGGCGAGGCGATCCCCGACGACGAGCCGACCTGGAAGAGCAATCCCGGAGAAGTCTGGGAGGAGGACGAGTTCTGGATCGAGCTGTCGTGGCGGATCGATCCGGACGGCTCTCTGGGGATCAGGAAGTGGTTCGAGTCGCCCTACCGGCCCGGCGCCAAGGTGACGGTGTCGGAGTACTACCGCTGGATGTTCGAGAACTCCGTCCCGGGACTGCCCGAGGCGGCCGCGGCGGAAGGGCTGGCGCCGCTGGACTACATGCGCCGCTACGGGGCGTTCGAGATCAAGCGCGAAGTCTACGAGCTGCACGAGACGAAGCTCCCGGCCGCACTGATGCAGACAGCCGCGGTGGATCCGGCCAGCGGTGTGATCCGGCGCGACGGCGCGCCGATCGGCGTCATGATCGACGGGGAGCCGCGGCAGGGATTCGCCACCCCGTCGCGCCGCCTGGAGCTGTTCTCGCGCACGATGCGGGAATGGAAGTGGCCCGAGATGGCGCTTCCCGGCTACGTGCACAGCCAGGTGCATCCCGACGAGCTGGACGCCGCGGCGGGCGAGATGCTGCTGCTGCCGACCTTCCGCCTGCCGACCCTGATCCACACCCGCTCGGGAAACGCCAAGTGGCTCAACGAAATCTCGCACCGCAATCCGCTGCTGATGCACACCGCGGATGCCGCGCGGCTGGGATTCCGCACCGGCGATCTGGTCAAGGTGCGCACGCAGATCGGCTTTTTCGTGAACCGCGTCTACGTTACCGAAGGGATCCGACCGGGAGTTGTGGCCTGCTCGCACCATCTGGGCCGCTGGCGCGTCTCGGAGAAGGGGGGCAGCCGGTGGGCTTCGGCGCTGGTGTCGCTGGATAATCGCGGCGCGGGAGTCTGGCGGATGCGGCAGCGGCAGGGGATCGAGCCGTTCGAAAGCGCCGACCCCGACTCGCAGCGGATCTGGTGGCGCGAGGCAGGCGTGAACCAGAACCTGACTTTCCCCGTGCAGCCCGATCCCGTCTCCGGGATGCACTGCTGGCACCAGAAGGTCTTCATCGAGAAGCCGGGCCCCGACGACCGCTACGGCGACATCGAGGTGGACACGGGCAAATCAATGGAAGTGTTCCGCCGCTGGCTGGCGATGACCCGCCCCGCTCCAGGCCCCGGCAACCTGCGCCGCCCGCTCTGGCTCGGCCGCCCGGTGCGCCCCGCCGAAGAGATGTTCAAAATGACGGCCCGCTAAAGCCCGCATTTCTCACCAGATTTCTGCTCCGACCGCGGATCTGCTCGCCATGCCGGGCGTCCTCGCGGCTCGGCCACTCAACGTATCGTCAAGATACGCCTCGCGGCCTCGCCGCTGCGGTTGCCCGGCCTGACGGCATCTGCCCGGTCTCGCGACGAAACCTGGTGAGAAAAGCGGGCTAGGAGCCTGTCCGAGTAAGATTCCGGATTGACTCCGGAGCGCCGCCGTGCATGATGGCGGCATGACGACAAAAACCTTCCGCCCGTA
>Ga0187894_10001482_pt1 | contig 30050 bp, 30 predicted proteins | sample GBC1701081metaG_FD_136650 | JGI IMG/M metagenome (GOLD analysis project Ga0187894, IMG submission 136650) | White microbial mat communities from a lava cave in the Kipuka Kanohina Cave System on the Island of Hawaii, USA - GBC170108-1 metaG ...
AACTCAGTCGTTTCAGGAGATTTTGAAACAGCACTCGTAATAAAAGAACTCGTAACAGAAATTTACAACGAAATGCTACTATTTGACTGGCGAAACACACCAGTTCGCAAAAAATTTGACTCCATCAAATATAACCTAGAAAAACTTGAAGACGTCGCGTTAAAAATCAAATTCAAACACAATTGATTCTCAATAAGATTTATAAATTAACTCTTAACACAAAACACTATGAAACGCACAAACACCTGCGGAGAATTAACAAAAAAAGACATCAATAAAGAAGTAACACTCTGCGGCTGGGTTCAAACAAGACGAGACCACGGAGGCGTAGTCTTTATCGACCTTCGAGACAGATACGGAGTTACACAAATAGTTTTTGAACCGCAACACAACAAAGAAACACACGTTCAGGCCGAAAAACTGGGAAGAGAATTCGTAATACAAGTAACAGGACACGCAAGATTAAGACCTGCAGGAATGGCCAACGCAAAACTTGGCACAGGAGACATAGAAATTCTTGCAGACACACTAACAATTCTAAACACATCAGAAGTTCCACCATTTGAAATTGAAGATAGAAACGTCGCAAGCGAAGATTTGAGATTAACTTACAGATATCTTGACTTAAGACGCGGAATAATGCAGCAGCGCATAATCAACAGACACAAAGCCGCGCAGGCAGCACGAGAATACCTAACAGCGCAAAATTTTATCGAAATAGAAACACCAGTACTTCAAAGAACAACACCAGGAGGCGCACGAGTTTTCAAAGTTCCAAGCAGAGTACATCCAGGAAAATTCTTCGCACTTCCAGAATCACCGCAAATTTACAAACAACTACTAATGGTCGCAGGAATGGACAAATACTTCCAATTTCCAAAATGCCTGCGCGACGAAGATTTGCGTTCAGACAGACAACCAGAATTCACGCAAATAGACATGGAAATGAGTTTTATTGACGAAAAAGACATCCAAACAGTAGTTGAAGGAATGGTCAAAACAATATTCAAAAAAGTTCTGAACGTTGACTTGAAAACACCATTTCCACGAATGACATTCCACGACGCCATAAACAAATACGGCTCGGACAAACCAGACTTAAGATTCGGACTAGAATTTATTGACGTTACCGAAGTTGTCAAACACTCAGACTTTAACGTATTCAAATCAGTTGCTGACAAAAAAGGCAAAATCTTTTGCCTAAACGCCAAAGGAGCAGGCAAATTCACGAGAACAGAAATAGAAGAACTAATAGAAATCGCGAAAACATACAAACTAGGCGGACTTGCCTGGATGAAAGTCATCGGCAAAAACGCGCTCGAAAGCAACATCGTAAAATTCTTCTCACCAGCACTACAAGCGCAATTAATTGAAGAAACAAAAGCGCAAGAAGGAGACTTACTTCTCTTTGCCGCGGACGAATGGGAAAAAGCAGCAACTGCCCTCGGACAAGTAAGACTGCACCTTGGCAAAAAAATGAACTTAATCAAAGAAGAATTCAACTTTTTATGGGTAGTTGACATGCTCGCATTTGAATGGAACGAAGACATAAACGGCTGGCAAGCAAGACACCACATTTTCACACATCCAAAAGAAGAAGATATGGACAAATTAGAAACAGCACCAGGAGAAGTTCGAAGCCAATCATATGATTTAGTCTTAAACGGCTGGGAAATCGGCGGCGGAAGCATTAGAATCCACAAAAAAGACGTCCAAACAAGAGTCCTAAAAGTCATAGGATTAGAATATGAAGACGCGGTCAAAAGATTCGACTTCTTAATGGAAGCGTTCAAATACGGAACACCACCACACGGAGGAATCGCCCTCGGATTTGACAGACTAACAGCCCTTATGAACGGAATAACAGACATACGAGAAGTAATCGCATTCCCAAGAAACAAAGCAGCAGAAAACCCAATGGACAAAAGCCCACAAGAATGGAATCCAGAATTCCTAAAAGAACTACACTTGAAATTGGACATAGTAAAGAAGCAATAATATTAAAACCCCTTTTCTTACTCTAATTACTATGGACGTCACACCAGAACTTGTAAAAAAAGTTGCAACCAACGCAAGACTAGTTCTAACACCAGACGAAATCAAAAGATTCCAAAAAGAACTTTCTGAAATGTTTGAAAAATTCGCAATATTACAACAAGCCAATACAAAAAACACCAAACCAAGCTTTCACCCAATAGACATCAAAAACGTCACGCGAAAAGACGAAATCGGCAAATGCCTCGATAGAGAAGAAGCACTATCGCTCACAAAACACCGAACAGACAAATACTTCAAAGGACCAAAAGTAATATGATAAAAAAATTCGTAAAAGAAGCACTATCAGGAAAAATAGACATCGTAGCACACGCTCTCAAATGCTTAGAACAAGCAGAAAAAATCAACCAAGAATACCATTACATAACAGAATGGGCAGACGTTGAAACACAAGCAAAAAAATTAGCGGAACAACTCAAAAACGGAACAGCAAAAGGAAAACTATTCGGAGTAATGGTAACAGTAAAAGACGGCATTTGCGTCAAAGGCGTTGAAACACACGCAAGTTCAGCAATACTCAAAGGATACAAACCACTATTCAACTCAACAGTTGTACAGCGATGCATTGACGAAGGCGCGATAATCCTTGGCAAAACAGTACAGGACGAATTCGGATTCGGAGGATTCGCCGTAAACGTTGGCAAAGGATTTCAAAAACCGCTTAATCCTGTTGACAAAAAAAGAGCGACAGGAGGAAGTTCAGGAGGCGCTGCAGGAGCCGCAGCACTATTTGACTTCCCACACATCGCACTTGGCGAGAGTACGGGAGGCAGCATAGTAAACCCCGCAGCATTATGCGGAGTCGTTGGAATTTGCCCAACATACGGACGCGTTTCACGCTACGGACTGCTCGATTACTCAAACTCACTAGATAAAATCGGACCGCTCGCGAAAACAGTAGAAGATGCAGCGTTGGGACTTGAAGTAATATCAGGACATGACTCGCACGACAGCACAACATCAGACCAAGCAGTCCCAGGATACACAGACGTACCAGGAGTAGTTCAGGGACTTCGAATTGGAATAGTAAAAGAAGCGTTCGGAGAAACAATAAATAACGACGTTCGAAAAGCAGTACTTGAAGCGGTTCACAAACTAGAACAACACGGCGCAAGAAAAATAGAAATCTCACTTCCCTACGGAATGACATACGGCATACCAACATACTTCTTACTATCAACAGCTGAAGCCAGCACAAACCTCGCAAAATATTGCGGAATGAGATACGGAGCCGAAGAACAATTAACAGGAGTTTACAATGACTATTTCGCTCGCGTACGAAGCAACAATTTTGGCGATGAAGCAAAACGAAGAATTTTACTCGGCACATTCGCAAGAATGGCAGGACAGCGAGACGCGTTTTACACTAAAGCCGCACAAGTTCGAACAAAAATAATCGAAGAATATGAACAAGCATTCAAACAAGTAGACGTTCTAATAACACCAACAGTACCAATGGCATCACCAACATTTGAAGAGATTAAGAAATTGACTCCGGTGCAATGCTACGCAATAGACCAAATTACAGTCGCACCAAACCTTGCAGGACTCCCTCACATGTCTGTTCCTTGCGGAAAAACAGGGAACCTTCCAATAGGAATGATGATAATCGCTCCACACTTTAACGAACAAAAAATAATACAGGTAGCAAACGCATGGACACACCAATAGTAATCGGACTTGAAGTACACGTACAGCTCAAAACACAAACAAAACTCTTTTGCAGCTGTCCAACTTTTGCAACCGAACCAAACACATCAATTTGTCCAACTTGTTTAGGCCACCCAGGAAGCAAACCAGTGATTAATGAGAAGGCATTAGAATTTGGGGCGAAACTTTCAATTGCGCTCGGCTGCAAAATAGCACCACATATACAATTCGCGCGAAAAGTATACTTTTACCCTGACCTCGTAAAAAATTACCAAATAACACAACAAGATGACCCGCTCGGACGGGATGGACAAATAGTTCTTGATGATGGAAAAGTAATTCGCATCGAAAGATGCCACCTAGAAGAAGACCCGGGCTCACTAATTCGCGAAGCAAACGCAGTTCTTGCAGATTACAACCGCTCAGGAATACCGCTTTGCGAAATAGTCACAAAACCAGACATGACATCACCTGCAGAGGCTCGCGAATTCTTAAAAAAACTAATGAACATACTAGGATACCTTGGAATATTTGACCAAGACATTTGCATAATCAAGGCGGACGCTAACGTTTCCATTAAAGAAAAAAATTATACACGAGTCGAAATAAAAAACATCACCGGTTTCAAAGAAATAGAACGCGCGCTAAACTATGAAGTAGAAAGACAAAAAGTACAAGATGTCAAACTTGAAACAAGAGGATGGGATGATGTTAAAGGAATAACGTACTCGATGAGAAGCAAAGAAGAGGCCGCAGACTACGGATACATAGTAGAGCCTGACCTTCCAACATTTCACATAGACACGCAGTGGATAAAAAATGTACAATCACAAATACCCGAACTTGCCCACGCAAGAGCTGCAAGGTGGATAAAAGAATGGAAAATAGACCCGGTTGACGCGAACGTAATAGCAACAGACATAGAAGTTGCCGACCTATTTGAGCAAATCGCGAAAAAAGTAAACCCAATCACCGCAAGCCATTGGGTAAGACGAGAAGTTCTTCGTTTAATGAATGATAACAAACAAACACTAAAACAAACACAATTCAACTCAGAAGGACTAACTGAAGTCCTTGAACTTTACGAACACAAAAAAATAACAAACAAAATCGCGCAAAACATAATAAGAGAACTTGCGAACAAAAAATTCTCACCAAAGGCGTTTGTTAAAGAGAATAAATTGGAAACTGTTGCTGATGAAGGCGCTCTTGAAGTTCTTTGCAAAAAAGTAATCACCGAACAACCAAAAGCTGTAGAAGATTACAAAAAAGGCGAAGAAAAAAGTTTAATGTTTTTAATCGGACAAGTAATGAAACACACAAAAGGAACAGCAAGCCCTCAGATTGTTCGAGAACTCTTGATTTCTATTCTGAAATAAATTAAATGAGTATATCACTTTTTCATACATACAATACTACTTAAACAATTTCTCAGCGTCAGAACAAACACGCGACTCAAAATCAGCAACCTTTTCACCATCAAGCTTCTCCGCCGAAAACACCTGCATAAGATTTTTCGCGACAGAAATATCTTTATTTTTTAATTTAAATTGGCCAGCATGCTCGTAAAGCAATGCAGTTTCCATATCGCCTTCACTCGCGTGAGGCAAAATAACTTGCTCTAATTCATTACTAACTAACGCGAAAGTATTACGCATAACGTGATACGCACCGCGCTGATAAAGACTATGAAACACATCATTCCAGGCGACATCAGCAGGCTTTCCCTTAGACAAACAACCAAAAACACGAATAGTAACTATCGCGTTTTTAACATCAACATTTTTTAGCAATTCTTGCAAAGACTTCTCAACTTCCGAAGGAGACTTGTCTTGCGCGTTAAGCGAAAAAGAATGAACTTTGAAAGGCTCAAGCGCGACATGCTTTGCTTCAGAGTTATCAAACAGAACAAAACTGCCTGTCTTTAATTTTTCAAGCTCGGCAAAATTATTTGGAAAACAAGGACCAGGATACACAATCTTTTTACCAGAAACATTGCCTCGCTCAACAACATGAACGTGTCCCGCAGCATAATAATCAAAACCTTTAGGCAACAAGGAAGCAGGCATCGCGTCCATAAGCTCAAGCTCTTTAGGCTTTAGTTCAGACACTGCCGAATGGAACATAAAAATCTTTTTTCCACTCTCTTTTTCCAAACTTTCACGGTCAAGAACATCATAATATTCTTTTTCCAAACCACCTTTCTTGCCAATCATTCCCGCAATTTTCACACCAGTTTTTTTATCAACAGTAAAGTTGAGCCGAAGTTTTTTGTTCTCTTCGCCGCCTTTCGCAACGTTTTTTGCAAGACCTGCATGCTCTAAAACATCAAGCATAGTTTTACCGCTGGGAGAAAAATCGTGACTTCCTGCAATAAAATAAACAGGAATATTATTGTCTTTTAAACGCTTTAATTGCTCAACTGCCAAACGAACACTATCAATCCCAGGAACCGCAGTATTGAAAAGATCGCCCGCGATAAGAACAAAATCAACATTCTCTTTCAAAATCTTATCAGTTGCCATAACGAACGCTTTGGTGTTTGCGTCCCTTAACTTTGGCTCGCGCCAACCACCAAGATGACAATCAGAAAGATGTGCGAACTTCACTTCAAAAAGCTCCCGCCGAAATTTGTTTTAACATTATCTTGCGGCGTGTTTTCTTTCATAGGAATTTTAAGAGGCATAGCAAAACTTAAAAAATTACTCGTAACAAGAGCCTCACCTTTGTCAAGACTTGCAATCATTCTCTCATCACTGCTTAGGTCTTGAGCTGCGCTGTCAATAATCGCAGAACGCTCAGGACGAAGTTCAATACCTAAAATAATTTTTGTGTTAAGATTCGCCAAAATTTCCCTCGGAATAAGACTTGGAAGCTGAGTAATCGCCACCAGACCAACATTAAATTTTCTGCCTTCCCTTGCAATAGTTGAAAAAATATTCGGTCCACGCTCCAAAACTTCCTTTCCAAGAACACGAGGCGCTTCCTCAAGAACGATACTCACAACAGGCTTTGTTTTCATATCAGACAATTCATAACGCTTATGGCGCTCAAGAACTTCACTCGCGATAAGACTTCCCATCAAAATTTCAACATTGCCGTGAAAAGAGCTCGTATCTATAATTACCATTTTTCCATCATCAAGACTTCGCGAAATATCAGAAACAGTAGTTTTTCCAGCAGTAGAATCAAAAACACCATTGCAAACTACATTTTTTTGCTCATCAACATCAAGACGAAGCAAATACATTAAATTGCGCTTTACAACAGCTAAAGTTCCTTCATGAAAATTAACATTAGGAATTTGACGCTCTTGAATTATCGCCTCAACCCAGCCATCCCGAAACGCATTATAATACGCGCCAAGCGCCTGACGCTGAGGGTCAGTCCAATCAACAACACCATCAAAATGCCTTGGAGTTAAATCAGAGAGGTTAACTTTAAGCGAAAGAGCCCCGGGAGGCGGACTTCTTGGAGTGTAGTAAGATATTTTGTCTTTTTTTGGATGATTTTGCAACTTATTGAAATATTCATCATGCGGGTCAAGAACAAGCATTCCAGCAAAATCCTTGTCAAGAACATCCCACAAAATATTAGTCATCAAAACACTTTTTCCTCTTCCAGTAGTTCCCGCGATAAGAACATGATGACTTAGCGCAAGACGTCCATCAATTGAAACAGGAACATCAAGAACTTTTGAACCTGAACGAAGCAAACCAAGAAGCAAAGGATTTTTTGGAGTTGTTAAAAACGTAACATCATCTTTTACGATTTCCCTAACTTTAGTAAAAAAATTCGGCAAAGTTTTCGCCGAAGAAGATGTTGATTTTGAAAGAAGAGCCAAATTTTTAAGACGAGAAAGAACATAAGTTCTTAGCTTTGAATCCATTAACTCCAGCGAATCATCTTCTTCTAACTTCATACCAGAAATAAGCTCAAGCTGCTGCTGGGAGAGCTGAGAGCCGTATAATAGGTCGAACACCTGAAGAAGCATTTTATTACCTTTTGACTCAGCTATCAAAAGCTCGCCCAGTTCAAGAGAAACATCAGATTTCTCGCGAACTAAAATATTTCCAAATTCTCCGCCGATAATCAACCCTTTACCCATACAATTTTGGCAGAAGACACACTATATATGTTTTATTATGTCGGAATATCACTAATCTTGATTGGATTGGATGATATTCCGAACATGCTCAAGAACCACACAGTATTAGAAAAAATATTACAGGTGGTTCTTGACATACACAAATTTTATATGTTCTACACTATTAATTGAGAATATGAAAAAGAAGGTAGTAAAGTCGCTCGCTTTGGCCAAAAAACTTGAAAAAAAGCAAATACCCTCAATTCAGGAAATAGAGTCCATTCTTCGCGATTTAAGAGCACAAGAAGATAAACTTCACAAAATCATGCATGATCTTAGCAGAACAAAAATAGAGAAAACAAAAGGAAAAAGGAAAAATTCGTCGAAAAAACGCTGATTACCGACGAGGAAAACAAAAAGTTTATAAATAACACACTTCTTACAAACGTATAAAAAAGTCGGTGGGAATCGACGTGGGGGACATAATTTTACCCTAAACAAAGGAGGACTACTATGGCAGAAAAAGTTGCAAAAGCAGGTGTTGATAAAGAAAGCGGATATTTGTATTTCGTCGACAAGCAGGGAGACGTCTCTCGAGCTAAAATGGCACGCGGCCGAAAAGGAAAAGCGGGCAAAGTCGAGAAAGTCGCAAAGGTTGGAGTCAAGAAACAAAAGGGATTCCTTTACTTCGTTGACAAAAAGGGCGACGTGTCACGCGCAAAGATGGCGCGCGGCGGAAGATAAAACTTTTTTTTCTTATTTATTTTTTTAATTATTATTAATTGTTGTCGACTGGTTTGAGGCGGGATAAATGATAAAAAAAATAAAAAAATTCTTTACAAATTTTTTTGGCGCAAGCCTTAAACAAGATTTTAAGCTAGGACTTTACGGCCCGCCAAACTCAGGAAAAACAACACTTGCAAACAGGATATGCCTTGACTGGATTGGCGAGGAAATGGGCTCAGTATCCCCAGTCGCTCACGAAACACGCGAAGTAAACCTTAAAGAAAAAATCGTCATAAAAAGCAAAGAAGGACAAGAATTACTATTCAATCTCGTTGACACTCCGGGAATTGCAACAAAAATCGATTATGAAGATTTCATGAAGGCGGGAATGAACGCCGCAAAAGCCAAAAAACGCGCGAAAGAGGCCACCAAAGGAGTCATTGAAAGCATAAAATGGCTAGATGATGTTGACACAGTTCTTGTCGTACTCGATGGAACAAAAGACCCATACTCACAAGTAAACGTCACTATTATAGGAAATTTGCAGGCAAGAGACATTCCAGTATTAATTGTCGCGAACAAACTTGACCTCAAAAAAGCAAGCATCAAAAAAATACAAGCGGCATTCCCACAATACGAAGTCATTGGAATATCCGCAAAGGCCGGCAAAAACCTTGAACAATTTTACGACAAATTATTCGAACTCGCGAGGAAATAAACAATGGTAACACTACACTTTGTCCCATACACAGAAATCGAACAGCTTTCAGGACTTGGAAGAATACGAAAACTATTGTCTTTAGCTAAGGCAAACAAAATAGTTTTACTTCAAGGAAGACTAAGAAAAGAAGAAGAAACAGAATTAATCAAAACAACAATGGAAGAAATTAACAAACAATTCAAAGGAATAGAACTTGCAGTCATTAACCCAGCAGAAAACGCCAAAGACTCATTTCAAAAACTAAAATACGACATATTTGGAATGATATTCGGTGAAAGCCAAGGACTCACAATAATCGGGCCATCAACAATAGTCAAAAACATCAAAAAAGACCCAAGCAAAATAGAACTATTGACACAGGAGGCCCGTAAGCGGCGCTAAAAAATGCCACACCAATGCGTACGCTGCAACGCCTTATATGAAGACGGCGATAAAGCAATACTTTCTGGCTGCGCATGCGGAGCAAGATTATTTTTTTACATCAAAAAAGAAAAACTCGAAGAAGCCCAAAAAGTAATACCTCCTGATTTAAACCCAAAACAAAAATTACAACTAGAAGAAGACATTCTTAACATGGTTGGCGAAACAGCGGACGATTCGCCAGTAATATTAGACTTTGAATGCATACGAGTCCTAAAACCAGGCAAATACGAACTTGACTTAGTTCAACTATTTCAGAACAACCCACTCATATTCAAACTTGACGAGGGCAAGTATATAATAGACGTTGTTGAGACATTTGATAGGTTAAAGAAAAAACCACGCTAATTATCGACGCAGCGAAAAGCAACATTTATATATCACTAACCCATTTAAAACTGCAATCAGATTCCAAAATGAGGTGACAATAATGGAAGACCAACACAGAGGAGTTGCGCTTGTTATTTTAGGCATAATCGCAGTTATAGCGATTGTAGGCTTAGTATTACTTTTCACAGGCGCAAAGAAAAGTTCAGGAGCATTATTCACAAACACAGGAGTTAGCGACGGAGTTAACGCATGCGACTCGCCGTGTACACTATTCCCATCAGGAAACGAATATGACACTGCCATGATGGAAAGCAGACTAAACAGCGGAAACAGAAAATGGATCCGTGTAGGAACAGTCAATTTCAAATACATCTCGGCAACAACGCCAGGCGGATACAACCAGCCAACACTTGACTGCTGGTGCCCAGTACAAGGAAATCCAGCGTTCGCACCAACAGATGAATGGGCGCAAATCATCCCAGGCATGAGCACGGGACCTGCATCTGGAGCCGGACGATACCCAGGAACACCTGTTAACCAATATATGGACACACAGTTCCCAGGCAACGTACAACAGCCAGGACAGCCATTATCAACGTACCCACTCGGTACAAACACGATGAAGTAAATGCGTGTTTTTTTCTTTTCTTTCTTCTTTATTCTTCTCGTTTTCTTCTCAGCAGCTCTAACAATAAATTCCATAACAGGAAACATTCCAAACAACGCAAACTGTGTCGGCGGACACACATACGCATTCTATAGAACACCTGCGGAGCAAGACAGGGTAATTGATATGTACCTACAGGCAGGATTCATACCAGTAGCATATGATTACGCACCTGAAAGTTTTCGCGAATCAGGATCTAACGGGTTATTATGCATGAGAAGAATGACTAATGAAGAAATGCAAAAATTAGGAGACCCAGGCCCACAAATGATGCAAAGACAACGCGTTGTAACAATAGGAGGCAGTTTCGGCTAATTTTTTACTTTGTTGAAGCTATGCCTATAATTTTATTGCCCGCCAGTAAGATAATAACTTTTTGGCCTATTAATGCTTCAGCAGGCAGTTCCTTTCTAGAAAAATTTGAAAATTCTTTGGTAAATTCCGAAAACAGCTTTTTTGTCATAAAAACCCCTCCAAACGAGCCATTCTCAGCCTTATAAAGTATTTGTTGAAGTTCGTCACTTTCTGTTATTTCTTTGATTTTAGCCAAACATACGTTGTTGACTTGTTCACTCCTTGAAGTTTCATTTTTATACATTATTCCCATTTTAATCTCACTCCTCATCCATAACCAAACGAGCGATGTTGTTCGTCAGAGTTACCATTCCTTTGAAAAGCTCAGAAGGGCCTGCAGGAAGCTCGCCTGCAAGATTCATCAGAGTTTCTCTTTGAAGAGCAACCTGATCCGCAAGCTTCTTGTCTTTCGTAAAGTAGGCCTTCATAACATCAAGATAATTCTTTTCAACCTGCTGAAGAACCTCTTTTACTTTGTCCTTTTTCTTTTCCTTTGTCGTAAGACTTTCAGAGAGATGCTTAATCGTATCAGCGTAATTTTCCAAATTTATAGTTAGATAATAAAAGCTAAGAACTTTACCGCTTGAGAGCTCAAAAAAGTCCGCAACCTGCTTATTTGAAAGAGAACTCTTAAGAAGTCTCATAAGCAAAAAATACGCCCTATTGACTTCGTAATCTCTTACAGCAACGCTTTGCGCGAGGTCGGGACTTTCAACCGCCGCGATACTATCTTGGAGCATACTTCTAACGAGCATATCCATTCTTCTAACAGTTTTATCGATACTAATCTCTTTAAGATTCAAAAGGTCCTTCGCGACAATACTATTCGCGGTTTGGTCAGCGACTTCAAGCGCGACAAAATCGTGCAAAACTTTTCTGATATCCTTAGTCTTTTGAGTAACAGTTTGACCATGAAGAGTAATCGTGTTATAATTATTCACGTACGCGCTCGTAATCTCACGAGAAATAGTTGAGAGCTCTTTGTTATCAACATTAATTGTGATTTCCTTCAGAGGAATAGGCTCATCAGCTTTACTTTCAGGAGTAATTGTAAGCTCCTTATCGCCTCGCTCGTAAAGATAAACCAAATCACCTTTGGACAATTTATGCTTATCGAGCCATTCTTTAGGAAGAGAAATGGTATGCGACGCTTGACCTGCTTTGACTAATTTTCTGATAATCATTCATAACACCTCTTTTTTCAACTAATGCCGTACAATACTACTTTACGTGCGAAGAGTATATATAAACTTTTTGGCACTGTAATATTCATTGGCGTATCACGACAAGAACACGAAAGTGCTCTTGCGCATCACTCGCAGGCGGGCCTTGAGCCCGCCCTTATAATGAACCCCTCAACACCAATTGGCGCAAATCCACGTATTCTTTTGCGCCAATTTTTTATACTCAACCTTAACGAAGCACTACATGACATCAAAAAATCACATAACTAATCCGAAATTTTTAGAAAAAGTAGACAACTTTCTCAAAAATATAACAAAAGAAGACAAAGTCACACTCATTCACGATACAGACCCTGACGGCATTTGCTCAGGAACAATAATTGCAAAATGCGTGGAAAGATTACGCGGCAGAACAATTGACTTTAGAATACCACTTGACAAGGCAAACTACGGGCTCACTCCAAATATGCTTTCTGAAATAAAGAAAAACAAATCAACAATAGTAATAACTTGCGACTTTTCAGCCGAAGGAAACCTTCCTGCGTTAAAGGAAATAGAAAAACAAGCAAAAGTCTTGGTTGTAGACCATCATAAATTGTATAACGATTATCAAACTGACAGGGTGATATTGTACAAGCCACAATTTTTCGCGTCAATAGAGCCAAGCACTTATTGCACGGCAAAATTAGCATACGACGCAGCAGCTCGCGTTTGCGATGTATCAGATTTAGATTGGATAGCTGCGGCAGGATGCATAGCAGACATCGCAACAGATCCTTGGATGCCATGGATAGAATCAGTTTTCAAAAAATATAATGTGCCTATGAAAGAAAACTTCTTTGACACAATAATCGGGCAATGCGCGGCAACAATCTCTAGCACAGAAGTATACGATGTAAAACTAGTGCCACAATGCTTTGAAGCGTTTTATTCGGCGAAAAAGCCCGAGGACATATTGAACGGGCAATTTGGCAAATACAAAAAAATAATCGATGTCGAACTTGAAACACACAAAAAATTGTTCGAAGAAAAGGGCGAGAAAAAAGAAGACATGATAATTTACGAAATGAAATCACCATATAGAATACACAGCATATTATCAACTATACTCGGATTAAAGTATCCACACAAAACCATAGTTATTATAAATCACATAAGCAACAAGATAGCAGTAAGCTCCCGAAGAGGAGATAAGAAAAAGCCGGTGAATGAACTCTTGGAACAATGCATCAAGGGATTTCCCAACGCAAATGCTGGCGGACACGTTCCAGCGGCAGGCGCAGGCTTTGAAGAAAAAGACCTTTCGGAGTTCAAAAAAAGACTATGGAAAACGTTAGAATAGGACTTGCGGTCGCGAGCATAATTGCGGTGGTTCTCATATTCGCGGCAGTTTTAATTGTAAGCGGAAGAGTAGTTTATTTGCTTTGATTTCAGATTTTTTTGTGAATTAAATATCAATATAGAAAATAAATAGTTATTCGTCATAAAAATCCATACCAGTAATACACAATTCTTTTAAATAAATCATACTGATAGAGCAATATGAGTAAAACAATTCTAGTAACAGGCGGAGCAGGATTTATCGGTTATCACACTTGCAAAGCGTTAATTGAAAGAGGAGACAAAGTAATCACAGTAGACAATTTCAATCCATACTATGATCCTGAATTAAAACACGCACGCATAGCCACAATCAAAAACAAAATCAAACTTTACAACGCTGATATTTCTGATTACGAGGCGATGAAAAAAATATTCAAAGAAAATAAAATCGACAAAATATGCCACCTCGCCGCGCAAGCCGGAGTTCGATATTCCTTAACGGACCCATTCTCATACGAGCGCTCAAACGGACTTGGAACACTAAATTTGCTTGAGCTTGCGAGACACAACAACATCAAAGATTTCATTTATGCAAGCTCATCAAGCGTATACGGCAAAAGCAAAAAAATACCATTCAAAGAAACAGACAAATGCGACACACCAATGTCCTTATACGCCGTGACAAAACGCTACAACGAACTGCAAGCGCATTGTTATCATGATTTGTACGGATTAAAAACAACAGGGCTTCGATTCTTCACAGTCTACGGACCATACGGACGACCAGACCTTTCGCTTTTCAAATTTACCAAGAATATCCTTGAAAATAAATCAATAGATGTTTACAATCAAGGAAAAATGAAGCGCGACTTTACTTACATAACGGACATAGTGTCAGGAATACTTGCGAGCCTTGACAAATCATACCCTTGTGAAATATTTAATCTTGGCCGGGGACAGCAAGTGGACTTAATGGAATTCATAGATTTAATCGAAAAATATCTTGGCAAAAAAGCGAAAAAAAATATGGTGGGAATGCAACCAGGAGACGTTCCCGCAACACACGCAGACATAACAAAGGCCCGCAAAAAATTAGGATACAATCCCAAAGTTAGCGTCAAAGAAGGAGTAAAAAACTTCATAGATTGGTATAGATCCCACTACAAAGTATGAAAAAGAAAACCACAACATTAAAAAAGAAAACAGGAGCAAAGAAAAAAATGCAAGAAAAAATCGGAGTCATCGGTCTTGGATATGTCGGTTTGCCACTTGCGCTATCATTTAGCAAGTATTACCCTGTAATTGGATTTGACATAAACAAACGAAGAGTTGACCAATTAAAGAAAAACTATGACTGGGCAAACGAGCATACAGAACAGGAATTATCAGAATCAAAAATAAAATACACAACAAACCCTGCGGATTTGAAAGAAGCGACATTCTTTATTATTACAGTACCAACACCAGTCACAAAAAACAACATACCCGACTTAGAACCAGTTAAAAGCGCCGCTAAAATAATTGGCGAGCATATCCAAAAAGGAAGCGTGGTAGTTTTAGAATCAACAGTTTACCCGGGAGTTACTGAAGAAATTGTAGGCGGAATAATAGAAAAAATATCCGGACTAAAATCGGGAAAAGAATTCACACTAGGATACTCTCCAGAAAGAATCAATCCAGGGGACAAAGACCACACATTCGAAAAAATAGTTAAAGTTGTATCAGGACAAAATAAAGAAACACTTGAACGTGTCGCGACCGTTTACAGCAAACCTTGCAAAGCAGGAGTTTTCAAAGCGGGAAGCATACAAGCAGCAGAAGCGGCAAAAGTCATTGAAAACACACAAAGAGACATAAACATCGCGTTAATGAACGAACTCTCACTCATTTTTCACAAAATGGGAATCAACACCAAAGATGTTCTTGAAGCCGCAAATACAAAATGGAACTTCTTAAAATTCACACCAGGCCTTGTAGGAGGACACTGTATAGGAGTCGACCCATACTATCTGACATATAGAGCGCAAGAATTCGGGCACAACGCAGAAGTCATCCTCGCAGGAAGACGCATAAACGATCACATGGCGGCATACGTCGCAGAACAAGTAATTAAACAGCTCAATAAACAAGGAAAGCCAGCTCGTAATGCCCACGTTTTAATTTTAGGACTAACATTCAAAGAAAACGTAAAAGACTGCAGAAACAGCAAAGTCTTTGATATAATACGAGTACTTAAAGAACACGGAGTGAACATTTACGCATACGACCCCATGCTCCTTGATGAACCTGAAATGGTCAAACATGAATTTGACGGACTTGTTATAACATCACTTGACAAAATTAAAAATATAGACGCAACAGTTCTCGCGGTATCTCACAAGAAATTTGACGGGTTAGTTACAGCGGCTCAGCTCAAAAAATGGATGCCACACAAACCAATAGTGTTTGACGTCAAAAGCGCCCTAAACAGAGCGGAAATGCAAAAAGCAGGAATAGAATACGATTCGCTTTAAAATTTAGGAAATCCTTTTTCTGGACAGAAAAATACTGAAGTTTCCCAAATTTTGTTCGTAAAAGTTTTTGACTCAATATTTTTCATAATTTTATGAAATTCATTAAATTCTGGTAAATCGCTGTTATCTAAAATTAACATCCCGCCAGGTTTGATTTTTTCTAAACAGTTTTTCAGACAAGGAATCCTGCAATGACCATCAACAGTAACAACATCTAAACTAAACTTTTTAAAATTATCAATTTGTGAAACGTAATTATTGACTTCGATAGGTGAGTAATTATGCTCGTTAGAAATTTTTGCCAATCTCAAATCAACTTTATTTTCAATATTTTCTTTTTTAAGCATTTTTTTAACTTCATTATGCCAACTTTCACGACCTTCAACACTAGTAATGTGCTTAATTCTTTTGGCGAACCAAACAGTAGATCGGCCAGAACCCCATTCAAAACCAATATAGTCTGGTTTTAAATTTTTTTCAATAAAAGGAATCGCTTCACGAGCGAACCAAGGCATATCGGGATGGTTTTTTTCAAACTTCGCTTGTTTTCTACGAGCAGGACTTAACACATCTTGTAATTTCACTAACTTATTGTTTAGCCAACCGGCAAAACGTGAACGATGAATTATATCTGGACCGAAAATCGCTCTTCCTGCAGAAAAAAAAGCAGAACGAAACTTTTTTTTAGCTCGCCATAAAAAGTTATTTTCACTCATTTTACTTTTTTGCTATAGCAATAACCTCATTACCGAACCTTGACCAAGAAAGCGCGGGGTTACTCGTTAAGAAGAAACTGCCCATAAAATGGCTGTAATTAAAATTATCCAAATATTGAATGCTGAATTTTGCCGTTGATAACATATTTCTCATTTTTCCCTTGTTAAAGGGTGTTACGTGAGTAAAATCGTCATAAAAAGACCAGCCAACTCTACTAATATCTGGAACCCGAATTATTGCGATTCCTCCTTCTTTCAAAGCCTGATGAATTTTTTGAAGAGCAACAAACGGATTTTGCAAGTGCTCAAGAATATGGTTTAGTATTACAATATCAACACTCTTATCCTTAAACGGAAATCTATCTTTCTCTAAATCGCATTTTTTGAAGGAGATTTTTTGTTTTTTTAACTCCAATGAATAAAAATCATCAATATCCACAACATATTTTTCAATATTTGGAGCGGAATAAGAAATATAATCGCCTTTAGCTCCACCTATATCAACAACAATGATATTTTTCCCTTCTTTAAAAGGTGCATATTTTTGAAGGAAATAATACAAGAAAAAAGACATATGAGACTCGGTTCCTGTAACTTTTAACGCGCTCTTCGATAAGGTTTTTACTAAAAACTTATGAGCTGCGCTTTGAGCCGCTTCTTGTTTGTTGTGCTCCAGATAATCCATATAATAGTAGCCTCAAAGCTCATTTATAAATCTTCTTTTATGACGATACAGATTTTAAGTGGGCAAGGTTTATTAATAAACCGCTCTTGATTGCGTGTATGTACCTTCGCTCAACAATTCACAAAAGCATAGCGGTTCTCGTTCTAACTTTGCTTTCAGCGATCTTTGGCTATTTGTTCAGAATAATTTTGGCCCGCAACTTAACCGTAACTGAATATGGATTATTTTACACAATGTTCGCATTTGTTGCCTTATTCACAACAGTTGTTGATTTGGGACTTATGCAAAGCGTAGCAAAAACAATAGTTGAATTAAGACTTAAGCACCAATTTTCTAAAATAAAAGGAGTGATATTATCAACAGCCACGTACCAAATAGCTGTTTCGGTAATTTTTTCAGGAGTATTTATCGCATTACTTCCTTATTTTTATGAGAACTATTTTGGAATAGCGGACACAACGCCATTTTTACTTATGCTCGTATGGTTCATAACAATCCCTCTTGATATGACTTTCAAAGGTTGTTTTCTCGGATTTCAAAAAGTCACAATACACTCGGCAATTGACCCAATAAAAATCATATCTTCAGTAATTCTTACCTATGCGTTTTTTTTGACAGGATTTGGCCTTTTATCACCTTTTATCGCCTACGCTCTTATCAACATAATAATGTTCATAATGTTTTTACCGTCATTTCTCAAATTATTCCCCAATTTCATATCAACAAAAGTTGAACTAACCAAACCTTTGTTTAAAGAAGTATTTTTGTACGGAGTATTTCTTGCGTCCGCATCTTTATGCTGGGCAATAATAACTTACACAGACAGCGTAATGATAACATTCTTTAGAAATACGACTGAAACAGGACTTTATCAAGTCGCGCTTCCCCTTTCAAACACCTTGCTTTACGTTGTCGGTTCATTAAACATTGTAGCCTACCCTCTATTCACTCACTTGGCAGCAAAAAAAGAATCAACAAAAATACTTCAAGGAATAGAGTTATTATACAATTATTTATTCATTGGATTAATACCTATAGCTCTTGTTCTTTTCGCATTTCCAGAATTAATTATAACCTTGCTTTTCGGAGTAAAATTCTTAGATGCCGCACAAGCAATGAGAGTTTTAGTTTTTGGGGCGCTAATGTTTTCGCTCGCAAGCTTTAATACCAATCTTCTCGCTTCAACGGGAAAAGCAAAACTTGTTGCCATATTTTCAGCTTTCACAGCGGTTCTTAACGTCATACTTAACATAACGCTCATTCCATTATACGGATTTATGGGTGCTAGCATCGCGACAACGATAAGCTTTTTGTTTCTCGCAATAATTAGTCTATTTGCGATAAAACGCCATCATTTAGTTCAGCTTCCTGTAATAAAATGGGCGCTTAACTTTGGAATAGGACTTGTTCTTATTTTGTTTATTTCATGGGCAAAATCGGCAATTAAAATCAACCCTTGGCTTGAACTTGCGGTAATTGGAATATTGAGCGCGGGAATTTACATGGTCTTGCTGGTTATTTTCAAAGTATTTAGCATATCTGCATTCAAAGAACTGCTAAAAACAACAATCAGCTCAACTTTGAAATCAAATATTCCCCAAGAATGAGATGTTTAAGACCTGAAGGTTCAAAAGTCTCCTCAACGGCGTCTTTTGGAGTTGAAACAATTGGTTTGCCATGAAGATTAAATGAAGTGTTTAAAACTCCTCCAATTCCAGTCAAATTTTCAAACTCTTTGATAATGTCGTAATATTTCTCGTTCCAATCACGCTCTACTAATTGAGGTCTTAACGTGAAATCTGCCTGGTGCATTGCGGCTCTTAAGTCAGTTTTCGCCTTTTTTGTGCTGTTAAACGCCATAATCATATAAGGGGCGTTTATTCTTTTTGGATTTTCAATATAATCAGATTCCCTCTCTTTTAGAACACTTGGCGCGAAAGGCATCCAAAAATCACGCATCTTAATCTGCTCATTAATCTGCCAAACATAACGCAAATCAGAAGGATTCGCCATAATCGCCCTATTGCCAAGACTTCTTGCGCCCCACTCCTGCCTTCCAACGCAACGAGCAACAACCTCTCCTTTCGCTAAAAGTTCTGCAACAATTTTTGGCTCTGCTTTTCTAACTTCATATTTTTTCTCAAGTTTTGATTTTTTAATATAATTTTCAACTTCATCATCAAAACCAGGACCCAAATACAAATCTTTTATTGGAGTAATAGTTGGTTTTTGATTTTTTTCCTTGCATAAATTAAGATAAGTAAAATAAGCGGCTCCGATAGGGTTTGACTCATCACCGCAACTTGGAAGAATTTTAAGGCTTTTAACTTCCGGCATTTGCGCAAGAGCCATATTCATTTTGACATTCATAAAAACTCCGCCACCCGCGTAAACATTATTGATTCCTGTCTTTTTAATCGCTGTACGCACCCAGTCTTTGACGAGTTCTTCTGTAAGATATTGGAGCGCCCCTGCGACGTTATCAAAACGCTCACCAACACAAGTTTTTTTCAAATGAAGCTCAAAACGGTTAGTCGGAAACTTGCTCTTAAATGTTAAAGGATTCTTTTTATCAAGCCAAATGACATTTTTGAAAACCTTATCATAAGTTTTCATAAAATATTTTTCGCCTTTTGACGAAGCGTAAGGCGCAAGACCCATAACTTTATACTCGTGTTCAAGAGGAGTCATGCCCAAAAATCTCGTCGTCATTGAATAAATATATCCAAGAGAATAATGACGCCACGTTGACGCCTTTCTTTTAATCTCAAAGTTTTCCGCGACATTAACAGTTGAACAGCTGTCATCACCTTCTCCATCAAGAGTCAAAACCAAAGCTTTTTCGCGCTTATCGCTTTGACCAAGGTATGCTCCGTAAGCATGGCACAAATGATGATTTACAAACGAAACTTTATCCTTTGAAATCTTAAACTCATTATGGAGCCACTTTAAAAGAGCGTTTTTTTCCTTGTCATTTCCTTTTCGGTCAACAAGAAAACTCTTTATTTTAAACAAAGGCCAATAAAAAGGACCGCTTTTGTATTCAAGCCAACCATACGAGCGGACCAACAAAGAGGATTTTTTTCCAGGTTTTGGAGGGACATAAGGAGAAACAAACTTCTCACCGCAAATCGCAACCGCATCCAAATCCTTTGCCTGAATTTTACCAAAATCAAGAAGCCACTTTATGCTTTGCGTTGGAAGCCCCGCGTAGTTTTTCACTCGAGTAAAACGCTCTTCACTCACAACTCCGACTATTTTACCATCTTCTAAAAGAGCCGCAGTAGAATTATGACCCGTTTGAATCGCAAGAACTGAAACCATCAGGTTTTAACCCCTCAAACCCATTTATAAACTTTATTCCTTTTTCTCGCCAATAAGCAAAATAGCGGGATAAAACTGAGTCCATTTTAAAGCATAATATGCGATCATTCCTAACCCTGTCCATTTTAGATAACGAAACGCTTTTGAAAGAGGCCTTGAGGAGTCTTTTCCGCTAAAAACATCTTTAATGATTTCAAGAGAAATATTTCGCACTTCAAGACCATTCTTTTCAAGAGCTTTAGCTATTTTTCTTGGAGTAACATACTGAATATGGTTTAAAAATTCAGGGTTCTTGCCTTGAATTTTAAGCCAAGGCCTAAAGAGCCATTTTGGCATTAAGGGCAACATCCAAGAATTATAATGCCCCTCTTTAATCCACATGTAATTTGGGCATTCAACATAGACTTGTCCGCCAAGCCTTGTAACGCGCGCCTGTTCTTTGATAGCTTCACTAACATCTTCAACGTGCTCAAGAACAGTTTTTGACATTACCAAATCAAAAGAATCGTTATTAAAAGGGATTTTTTCGGATTTACTGTGAATGAACTCCACATTTTTTGAGCCATAAAATTCTTTTTTCAGTTCGCATACATCAATAAAACCTTTATCCATGTCTATTCCAATTGCCTTTTCAATTTTTGGTGCGAACGCGAAAATTAAATCACCAAAACCGCATCCAACGTCAAGACTTTTTTTTGGATTTTTCCCTGACCATTTCAAAATTTGAGAAACAATCTTATCGTGCGAAGCCTTAGCATCATCAAGAGAATAAGAAGGCTCATCCTTGACGCAATACGCTTTATTCTCACGAGACATCGCTTCTTTGGTTTTTTTCTCTATATTTTCACGAAGCTCTTTCATATCATTCACACACATTAACAATAAACACCTTGCCATGCAAAGAATAATCATACCAAGGAGTCACTTTGAATTTTGGATTTTCTTTTAGAAACTCTTCAAACGCGCCGCGTTCCCCTTTTTCAGAAGAACCGCTAAACAAATAATAATCATCGAATAAAATTAAAGAACCTTCCTGTAAAAACTTTTTTGAAAAATTAAGAGCCACTTTAGTTGAATCAAACAAATCACAATCGATGTGAAGCAATCTTAATTTTTTGTTTCCTAATTCTTTACTTAGAGTTTCTGTCAACGTTTGCTCATAATAACCTTTTACTAGATTCACATCATGCTTTTTTACTCCAAAAAACTTAAGCTTTTTTTGAACATTCTCTAAAGAACAATTAAATTGACCCTTAAACCACTGAACGTGCTTGTCTTTTCCTTTTAATTCAGGCAAACCCTCAAATGAATCAAATAATACAAAATGAGGCTGTTTCTTGAAAATTTTTTTTCCAAAAAAATACATCTGCAAAAAAGAATCTCCATTAAAAGTTCCAAATTCAAAAAAGTCTCCTTCAATTTTATTCAGCTCAAGCCATCGAAGAGCGATTTCGTATAATTTTACCCGTTCGGCGTTATATGTTGAATTAACAAGACGCTGAAAACTCGCGTGAAGACGAGTCGGAAGAAATCTATACACTCCCCACATAACGCAGGAATACGCTCCCCTAACAACAGATGGCATAATATTTTTGTTCTCCCCCCTCTTATAAATATTTCTAGAGAAGCTATATAAATCAAGGTTTTTTACACATTCCTGTGAACATAACAGAATATTGCGGACTTTTTGGAATTAAAAACGAACACGTCAAGTTGGACGGACATAAGGACGCCATAACAACTCTTGATAAGCAAGGATACGTAATATTGCATAATGTTGTTGATTTGGATATTGTTGAAAAAATGCGCAAATTCTGGCTTGCGCCAAAAAAGAAACGTTTTAGCAGCTCAATTTCATTAGGAGAACCAAATTATTCTCACAAGTTCTTTGGCAAATACACCCGCCATTTTGAATTTTATTGGAACAAACCATCAGACCCTCTAACTTATCAGACTTCTCTTCTGCTTCATTACCTTCGCAATACGCTTTTGGGCAATCACCCATTATACGGCCTCACTTTTGAACCGAGCAAAGTAGGAACTTACCTCGCGATAACACACTACTCTTCAGGTTCAGGCGAAATGGCAGTTCACGTTGACCCAAATTACTTTTTACCAACACATTACGTTCTTCCATTAACGTTCAAAGGAGACGATTATCAAGAAGGCGGGCTTTTCGCCAAAAAAGGAAAAGAAGAAATCGATATTGAATCTCAACTGCGACCAGGAAGCATACTTTTGTTCAAGGGAAGCATGCCTCATGGCGTCAAAAAAGTAACTGGTGAAGGAACAAAAACCAACGATGGAAGACTGCAAATGTTCTCAATTCCAACCATATTTGATGGACGAGAAAAACACGGATTAATGATGGATGTTGTTTACGAATTTTTTGGACGGTTCAAATATTTTGGCTACGCCAAAGGAAAAGGATATCGGCAAGATAACAAGAACTTTCGCTAATTTTTCATAAACTGCTCAAACCATTCGTCAATGCAAAGAAGACCTAGCAACAATTCTCCATAGTTCTTTTTACCATTTGAATGTTCATCAAAACACTCTCGAATGAAATTCATATTGAAAAGCTTTGTTTTTTCCAAATTACCCCTAAATAAGCGAATCTCGACTTCATTTTTAAGCTCACTTCTCATTAACTGATGAAGCTTGATATTATACCCAAAACCCATCTTTTTTGCATACACTATTTCTTCAGGCAAGAATGACTCTGCCGCTTTTTTCATAATGTATTTATTGTATTTTCTGCTAAAGTATGAGCGAAGCTTAAACTTAGTTGGAACATTCCCTCCAAATAAAAACAATTCATGATCTAAAAACGGAGAGCGAATTTCAATGGAATTAGCCATTCCAGTAATATCTGAAGTATAAGTCATTGAATGCGCGTTCGCAAGAGCAATATCGCAATAAAAATGCTTTTTGAAAGTATCACTTGTTTTTGTTTCGTTAAAAGTTTTATCAATTAGCAAACCAACATCTTTTTGCTTAATCCCATTAATGAATTTTTCAGAATACAATTTTGGCGCAAGTTTTTGATTAGCTATCCTATAAAATTCTCCCTTTGTTTTATCGTCAGGAATAGACATTAACCTGATAAATTCTGTCAATTTTGTTGAAGGAGTTTTAACATCAAAAATCTTAAAAGGCCATCTGCCAATTACTTTTTTTAATCTCATTATTTTAGTCAAAAGCCAGAGCGTATTATGGTGGGAATAACCGCAAAAATATTCATCGGCGCCAGCGCCATTCATAACCACCTTAATTTTCTCGTTCTTGATTTTTTCGGATAATTGCATCGCGTAAAGCGCAGAAGGAACATTAAAAGGCTCACCTGCGTATTCTATTAGACTTTTTAGGTAGGATAGCCCAGTTTCTTCAAAAGTGTACTCGTGATGCTTTGTTTTGAACTTTTTTGAAACAATTCTTGCTCTTTCAAGCTCAGGATCATTTTTATCATAACCAATAGCGAACGTATGCACGTTTTTATGCTCCATTAGCGCAAGAATAGTTGAAGAATCAAGACCGCCTGACAGCAAAACTCCCACGGGAACGTCGCTTCGCTCACGAATATTCACGCTCTCTTTGATATTTTTCAAATACTCTTCTTTTTCTTTTTCAAATTCAGCATTATTTTCATCTGAAAGATCGGGACGCCAATACTTCTCAATTTTCGTCTTTTTTGTCTTAAGATTAATTTCAATATATGACGCCGGTTCAAGTTTTTTCACGTTTTTGAATATCGTGTACGGCGCAGGAACATGGAAATAAACATGCGACAGAAAATGATTCAATCCATCAAGATCAATTTCTTTTTCAAGACCAAAAACATCAACAACAGGCTTTATTTCAGAACTAAAAATAAATTCGTCATCCTTTTGGCAGAAAATGATTGGTTTTTTCCCCATTCTATCTCTTGCAAGAAAAGCCTTGTTATTTTTCAAATCAATAATGCAAAAAGCGAACATTCCTCGCAATTTTTCAACGCATTTAGGTCCATATTTTTGATAGAGATAGAGAATAACTTCAGTATCTGAATCTGACGCAAACTTAACTTTGTCTTTTTTTAGCCCCTCTTTTAACTCAACATAATTGTAAATTTCTCCGTTAAAAACAATCCATAACTTTTTTGATGAATCGTGCATCGGTTGGCTTCCTTTCTCAGAAAGATCAATAATACTAAGACGCCTGTGACCAAGAACAACCTTTTTGTCAGGACTTACCCAAACTCCTTCACCATCAGGACCCCTATGCTCAAGACAAGAATTCATTTTTTTAATTCGATGTTCATCAACAGGCGCCTTAAAACTAATAATTCCATTAATTCCGCACATAAACACCCTCCACGCTCTTGTGCAGAATAGTTCCTAGCGTTAAAAGACGCTTTTGCTCTGAGAACTTATCATTGACAATTCGCAAAGATTCTTTACTCATATGCTCTTTTAAAGAGGGGTTTTTTATGAATTCTTCCATTTTTTCTTTCAAAAATTTTTCAATTTGAGTAAATTCATGAGTTTTCGCATAAAGCGCTTTATCAACTTCCCACCATTTAGGGTTTGGCAAAAATTCTTTGGTAAAATAAGGAATTGGCGACTCGCATAAAAACCCATTTTTGTTATTTTCTATCATTTCAGGAGTTGCGGCCATTTTTGTCGAAATAATAGGGAGCCCCGCGGCGAGCGCCTCTAAAAACACCAAACCAAAACTGTCTTGATACGTTGGAAGAACGAAAACATCCGCGTTCGAATAATATTTTTCAAACAAAACAGATTTGTCAATATTTGCCTCAAGAAGAGTTATCTTTTTATCCCGCTCCATAGTAAGACGTAAATCAGGGTCTATTTCGTTTAATTTAGTTATAATCGTAAGGTGAATATCCTGGTGCTTTTTTTTAAGCTCAAAAAAAGCTTTCGCAACTTCCTTGCCCCCTTTTAAGTAAAAGTTTGAGGAAATAAATAAGAAACGGGTAGTTTTGCTAACTCTTTTGGTAATCTTTGGCCTATCAACATAAGGATAAACAACACTAGACTTCGAGGCAATTTCATTGTCATCAAAATAATTAATCAGACCCATTCTTGAAGCCTCGCTGATGCAGATAATGTGACGGCACCATTTTGATTTCAGAACGCTCTTTAATATTGGCTTCATTACTTTTAAAAGTCCCAGCTTATAGTAGGAGAGTACCGCGACGTTGTCAATCTCGACAACAAATGGAAAATGGTTAAAAACGGCATAACCTGGGCTGTAAATTAAATTTATGTCTTTTAAGAATTCTTTTGAAATTCGGTTGTTGTACTTGAAAAGACGGGAAAAAAGATGAATATTTTTTGCAGCTCCAGTTTCTGATTTAACATTAGTTAGCTCCCAATCTTTTCTCATTTTCTCAATTGACTGCAAAGTTACAAACTCAACATCACTAGGCGGATGCATAATGGTTTCCCTGCGGCGCATACGATGGTCTTGCCCTGTAAAAAGCACGCGAATCATTGACTTAACATCCTCTCAAATTTTTTAACAACAAGTTCAGGAGAATGATTCTTTAACGCGATTTTACGCCCGCTATTCCCGAATTTTGCCATTTTTTTCCAATTTATTTCGCCTTTTGAAACTGTTATTGATTCAATTTCTTTCATAAGAGAAACTATATCTCTTGCCTTAAAAATACCGCCATTAATTCCTTGTTCGATATAATTCTTTGTTCCATTCTCGCTTGAACAAATAGCAGGAAGACCGTACGCCATCGCTTCGAGATGAGAATACGCTGCAGGCTCATCGTGACTTGCGAGAACAAACAGGTCGGAATCTAAAAATATCTTTTCAATACCCTCTCTTGGAACTTTTTCAACAAAATTCACAGTCATATCATTATTTTTCGCGAAATCTTTTAATTCCTGAAGATAAGTATCTCCCTTATCAACACCACCAACTAAAGTCAACTCGAATAAGATGTTCTTATTTTTTCTCTGCAACTCATTAACAGCTTTTAACAACAATAATTGATCTTTTCTTTGCTGAAATTTACTTATGTTCAAAATCTTAATAGCGCTTCCTTGAGTGCTGAATTTTTTTTGAGGTTTACTATTAACGTCAATCGCGAAAGGAATGTAAAATCGTTTTTTAGTATACTGAACAAGCTGTTTGAATCCTATTTCTGTCGGAGAAAACGCTTTAATTGAACTAATATGAACTATCCCCTTAACGTATAAATTTTTTATCGTTAAAAATAAATAACGGGCAAAACCATACCTGACTTCCTTGATTTTTTGCTCAGAAAACACAAAAGGAATGCCTTTTAATCTGCAAAACAAAAATCCGAGCAAACTTGTTGGGTCGTACATGTTTTTGAAAACAACAACATCATAGTTTCTTGATAATTTATTCCAAAGGTCAAAAAACGATGGAAAGAAAAAATCCGAACTGAATAACATGATTTTTTTCCATAATTTCAAATCGTGCAAGTGAACTCCTGGGACGTTCACCTTCCATAACTGCTCGATTTCATCACCTTTTTTGAAATATGCCACATGCACTTCGTTATTTTTTGACAATTCATGAACAGTATCAACTATGTTAAAGTGCCACTGCGGAAATACAAATAATATTTTTTTCTTCATTTTTTCCTAAAAACAAACTCATTGCACCCAATTGAGCGGACACGGTTTTCTTTCATCAAATCGTATCCTTTTTTTGAAAAATAATCAATAACTTCATTTGGAGTCGCGCATTCATAAGGCAAACCGCCAAGCCAATCACGAATATCCGTCATAAAATTCATGCCGCGAACAGTTTTATAATTTTTAACGTATTTGAATGGATTTTTTCCTTTAGCAGTCATGCCAGCACCTAAATATGAGGCGTAACTCCATTCCATTAGCTTTTTTCCCGGTTTTGGCATTTTATTGTATATTTTTTTGACTTTAAGCCATGCAGAAGACGTTCCTTCAAGCAAGTGTTTCGTGTTTTTATTGTAGATCGCGATAAATAACAGTCCTTGAGGCTTAACTAACATGGTCACGTTATCAAACGCGCAATACATGTCACCTGTGTGGTGAAGAACCCCCCAACTATAAACAACATCAAATTCTCCTAGCGATTTTATGAATTTTTCATCAAGAACAGACCCTTTTTTTGCCGTCCAATTTTTTACATTGAATTTTTCCTTTAATTTTTTCGCGCATTCAACGGAAAATTCATCAGCATCAATGCTTAATACTTCTTTTGCGCCAAGTTGAGCTGCGGCAAGAGAAAACAAACCGCTACCGCACCCAACATCAATAAAAGTTTTCCCTTCAATATCACCAAGAAATTCTTTTAAAGATTTTTTTGCCTCTTCGATTCGCTCAGGCGTTAAATGATTCAAGAATTCAGACCAGTTTTTACCGAAACTAAACCTTCTTTTATTTTTATACACGTCCTCATATTTCTCACTTAATGCCACGCTTCCCACCATTTCCAAAGCAGAAGAAGGCGAATCTTAGACTGATCAAACACCTTGTTATCACTCACCATGACCTTTGATTTGTAAAAATCATACCACTCATCATTGATGATTTTTTTATTATGAAGCTCTTCTAACGCCTTTTTAATTATCACTTGATATTTCTCTTTTTTAACCCATTCAATAAGAGGAGGAGTAAACCCTTGCTTTCCGCGCTTTCGAATAACATCTGGAACAAGAGGCCTAATAATTTCTCTCATCAAAATTTTTGTCTTAAACGCTGACACTTTCCACTTAGTTGGAATTTTCATAGAATACTCAACAAAACGAACATCCAAAAAAGGAGACCTTATTTCTAAAGAGTTCGCCATCGACGCGCGATCAGTTTTTACAAGATAATTATCTGCCAAAGTTTGGTAGAAAAGATCGTATTTTATCGCAGCTTCAACAAAATTACCTTTGCAAATATAGAGCATTTCTTTCATTTTGCTTTCAGACCAGTCTCTGAAGACTTTTGGCCTGTAAAGAACTTCAGTTCCGATTTCCGCAAAAAACTTTTGCTCAGGAATAAAACTCAAACGAAGACCTTCATGAACCTGACCAACAAAAGACATATCTTTTCTTTTTGGCCATATGGCAAAAGCCACTTTTCGAAGCCATTTAGGAATATTTTTGATTAATTCAAGGCGGGCGGCGACTTGATGAAAGGGGTAACCTCCAAAAATTTCATCACCGCCATCACCGCTAAGCGAAACAGTCACGTATTTTCTTGCAAGTTTTGAAACTTCAAAGGTTGGAAAATTTGAAAAATCACCAAAGGGCTCATCATAATAATGATATATTATGTCAAAGAGCGCCTCAAACTCCTTTTCAGTAAAATACTGGTGATGATGCTCTGTTCCAAAAGCATTCTTAACAATTTCCATATATTTTGTCTCGTCGTATTTGCCCTCAAATCCAATTGAGAAAGTGTGCAATTTTGACTTATCTGTCATTTCGGTCATGGTCGCGACGACACTGCTGCTGTCAAGACCGCCTGACAAGAAAGCTCCGACAGGAACATCAGCAATCATTCGCAATCTTGTCGCGTCTTTTAACAAAGATCGTCCTTCAGCAATAAGCTGTTCTTTTTCAAAAATAGGCTCATAGGTTGGAAAATCATAATAAAAAGATTTTTCAAGAGTTTTCTCTTTCAAATCAACAACAATAACCTGCCTTGGCTCAACTTTATACACATTTTCGTAAATAGAATGAGGACTTGGAATGTAGCCAATAGTCAAGTAAAAATCCATTGCCTCTTTATTTATTTTTTTAGGAATATCGTGAGCAAGAAGCGCTTTGAGTTCGCTCCCGAAAATAATATTTTTTTCATCCCAGTAATAATATAGAGGTTTTTTGCCAAGACGGTCTCTTGACAAAATAAGCTTGTGAGCTTTTTTATCGTATAAACATATAGCCCACATACCATTGAATTTTTTGAAGCAATCAATTCCCCACTTTCTGTAAGAGTATAAAATAACTTCAGTATCAGAAGATGATGTAAAAGAAAATTCTGGCTCCAATTCTTTTCTTAAATCCTGAAAATTGTAAATTTCCCCATTGAAAACTATTCCAAGATCGTTATCTTTAGTGTGCATAGGCTGTTTTCCTTTTTCGGAAAGGTCAATAATGCTTAATCTTCGATGACCCAGCGAAACATGAGAGTCTACAAAATAACCGGACTGGTCTGGACCGCGGTGGCTAAGCGCGTCAGTCATTGTTTTCAACAACTTTTCATCTTTCCACGAAAATCCAGTTATGCCGCACATAGTTTTTGATACAGATCCTCAGTAGTTTTGATAACCTGCT
>Ga0187894_10001483_pt1 | contig 30002 bp, 26 predicted proteins | sample GBC1701081metaG_FD_136650 | JGI IMG/M metagenome (GOLD analysis project Ga0187894, IMG submission 136650) | White microbial mat communities from a lava cave in the Kipuka Kanohina Cave System on the Island of Hawaii, USA - GBC170108-1 metaG ...
CCGAAGTGCGCATAGAACCCGCCGTGCGTGAGCCCGGCCTCCTTCATCACGTCGGCGACCCCGACGCCTTCGTAGCCGTGCTTGCGGATGGCGCGCGCCGCCGCGCGCAGAATCCGCTCGCGCGTTTCCTCTTTCTTGGAGCCGGCCTTAGTCGTCATATTATGAGTATCATATTCCCAACCACAGGGCCTGTCAAGCGCCAGCAGCCGGCCGGCGGTGGCGGAAGTCGCCGTGCTCGGCGTACCGGACCCGAAGTGGGGCGAAGTGGGTGTGGCCGTGGTGGTCCGGCGCGAAGGCGAGCAGCTCGATGGCAACGCGCTGCTCGCGCACCTCGAAGGCCGCTGTGCGCGGTATCGGTGGCCGCACCATGTGTTTCATGGCTAAGTGCCTGTCAGCGAACCGTCCCGCAATAGGGCGTCCGCACTGATCGGCTGCGGCCGCCTGCGGCGAACCGGCCGCGGGAAATGCGGTGTCCCCCTCGAAGGGACTTACTCGCCGCGTCGGCGCGAATCAAAGTGGCGTTCCACATGCGCTCAGTGACGTTGGTCGGACGCAGATCTAAAGGTGATGTGACATGAGACTCCTCTCGACTGATGCTTCCTCTGAAACCCACGGCCCTTCCACACCGGCAAGCGGCCGATTCGATCCGCGGTATCGCGCCTTCTTCGGGGCGCCGCTGTCACGTCAGCGCCTGCAGTCGTTGCGGCCGTTCGTCGAGCAGATCATCGCTAGCACGGGCATCACTCACCCCGCAGCCGGACACAACATATGAAGATCCTGGAGATTCCCGGCGGCGTCGCCGATCCGTACGCAGAGTTCACCGGCGGGGTGAATCGATGACCCGGAGTCTGGATGCTCGCTTCGAACCGGATACGCCGATCGCATTCCTGAACGGGAATCACGCGCTGATCCGGATGATGGTGGAGCAGATGCGCTCCGACGCCGTAGCCGGCTTGCGCACCAAGGCGTTCGTCACCGGTTATCCCGGATCGCCCCTGGGAAGCATCGACATCGCGATGCGCCAGGCGCGGCGAACGCTCGACGCGCATGGAATCACGCACCAGCCCGCGCAGAACGAGGAGTTCGCTGTCTCCATGCTGAGCGGCACGCAGATGCTGGACGAGCACCCACACCCCGACGTGGACGGCGTGGTGGGCTACTGGTACGGCAAGGGACCCGGGCTGGACCGTTCGGGCGACGCTCTCAAGCATGCGAACTTTGCGGGAACGAGCCGTCATGGGGCCGTCGTCATCCTGAGCGGTGAGGACCATGAGGCAAAGAGCTCCACCGTTCCGTACCAGCAGGATTTCTCGTTCGAGCACCACGGCATGCCGGTGCTGTATCCATCGTGCGTGCAGGAGTTTCTGGACTACGGCCTGCATGCCGCGGCCCTGTCGCGTTATTCCGGCTGCTGGGTGGCGCTGAAGCTCGTCGGCACGCTGTGTGATGGCGGCGAGGTGGTGCAGCTGCATCCTGCAGGGATCACGACCCGAACCCCGGACCTGCAGATCGCGGGCAAGCCTTTCGCCAAGCTGGCCAACCACCGCTTCTTCCCGGTCACCAACGTGGAGACGGAGCGGCGCCTCTACGACGAGCGCCATGCCGCAGTCCTGGCCTACTCGCGTGCGAACGGGCTGAACCGGGTCGTGCGGTCCTCACCGGGGGATCGGATCGGCATCGTCAGCGCGGGCAAGAGTTGGGCCGACACCCTGCAGGCCCTCGAGGATCTCGGGCTCGATGCGCGAGCTCTCGAAGCGAACGGCATCCGGCTTGCCAAGGTCGGCCTGCTTTGCCCATCCGACAGCGCGTTCTTCCGTGAATTCGCCGAGGGCCTCGAACGAGTGATCGTGGTCGAAGAGAAGCGCGACTTCCTGGAAAGGCAAGTCGCTGCGGGGATCGTCGGAACGAGCGTCCGTGAACTCGTGGGTAAACACGACGCGGACGGAGCGCGCCTCTTCCCCGTCGAAGGCGGCATGACTAGCGACATGGTGGCCGAACGGCTCGGGCGCGTGCTGGCCCGCAGCTTCACTTTGCCCGAGCGCGGCCGCGAGCGCGTGCGATACCTGCAGCAGAAGACCGTGCAGCGCAGCGCAGCGCTACCCGGGCGTGCACCGAACTACTGCTCGGGCTGCCCTCATAACGTCTCCACGCTGCTCGCGCCAGGCCAGATGGCATGGGGTGCGCCAGGCTGTCACCTGTTCGCCGCCCTCATGGACAAGCCGCAGAAGCGCGTCGAAGCCACGACGCAATTGGGTGGCGAGGGGCTGCCCTGGCTGGGTCTCGCCCCGTATACGAGCCGCCCGCACATCGTCCAGAACGTCGGCGACGGCGCCTTGTTCCACTCCAGCTACCAGAACATCCGGTTTGCGATCACGACGGGCGCGAACATGACGTTCAAGCTCCTGATCAACGGTGTTCTCGCGAACACCGGCGGGCAGGAAGCGGTGGGCGCAAGCGCGATCGCGGATCTGTCCGCCCGCCTGTTGCAGGACGGCGCATCCCGTGTCGTCCTCGTCACGAAAGAGGCCGGCCTGTATGCAAAGGTGCAGCTTCCCGCTGGCCTGGTGCGCCGCTCACCGGACGAGCTCGAACAAACGATGAAGGAGCTCTCCGAGACCAAGGGCGTCACCATCCTGATCTACGACGGGGCGTGCGCGAACGAGCGGCGCCGTCGCCAGAAGCGGGGGCTGCTGCCCGCGCCCGCTGTGTTCACGTTCGTGAACGAAGAGGTGTGCGAGAACTGCGGCGACTGCGGCGCCAAGGCGAATTGCATGTCGCTGCAGAAGGTGCCGACCGAGTTCGGTGCCAAGACACAGATCCACCAGTCGACGTGCAACCAGGACCAGGCCTGCATCCAGGGGGAATGCCCTTCCTTCGTCACGGTGGAGGTGGAGCCTGGCAAGGGGCTTCGAGGGCCGGGCCTGCCCTCCATCGATGCAGCCGGCATCCCGGCGATCGAGCCGGAGGCCTTGCAGGCGCCATACCACGTGTACATCCCGGGCCTCGGAGGATCCGGCGTCCTCACGGCGAGCGCCATCCTCGCGCAGGCGGCCGCGATGCAAGGTCTGCAGGTCAAGACCTATGACCAGACCGGCGCGTCCCAGAAGTGGGGCGCCGTGCTCTCCAGCCTCATCCTTGCTCCCGCGGACCAGCCGCCGCACACGAACAAGGTCGGCATCGGCAAAGCGGATCTCTACCTCGCGCTCGATCTCCTGGCCGCGGTGGACGCGAGCAACCTGAAGTGCTGCGATGCCGAACGCACGCGGTCTGTCATCAACGCCGGCGTGTTCCCGAACGGAGAGGTCATCCGGGACTCCCGCAAGACTCTTCCGACGCAGGAGTTGTGCGACACCGTCGCCGCCGCCGTGCGGGAAGGCAACGCCTTGACGCTCGATGCGCAGCGCATCGCCGAGGCGCTGTTCGGCGACTTCATGATGACCAACATGGTTGCCATCGGTGCTGCCTACCAGGCGGGCTGGCTGCCGGTCCGCGCGGAGTGGATCGAAGCCGCGATCGCGCTGAACGGCACCCAGGTGGACGCGAACACCATGGCCTTCCGTGCCGGGCGTCTGTGGGTGCACGCGCCGGAACAGATCCAGGCGCTGGGCACGCTCAAGCTCCAACCGCTCGCGGATCGTACGGAGCGGCTCCGTGCCCTCCGCGGCGAGGGCAAGTTCGGTGAACTGGCCGCCCTCGAGCCGCAACTGGCAAAGCTGCCCGCGCAGCTTCGTGACCGTGTGCTGCTGCGTTCCGTCGATTTGGCGGACTACCAGAACATTGCGTATGCGGTCCGCTATCTGGAGCGGGTGACGGTCTCACTGCAGACCGAGGTAGCCGCCCGCGGAGAGCGGCACGCCTATGAGGTGACCGCGGCTGTCGCCGACAGCCTGCACAGGATGATGGCGTACAAGGACGAGTACGAGGTGGCACGCCTGCTCACCAAGTCCGGCTTCGAGAAGCGGGTGGCGAACATGTTCTCCGGGAGCGTTCGCCTGAAATACAACCTGCAGCCGCCTCTCGCACGCACGCTTGGCCTGAAGGGGAAGGTGCGCGTCGGCCGTTGGATGCGTCCCGTGCTGAAAGCCCTCGCGGCGCTGAAGGTCCTGCGTGGGACAGCCCTGGATCCGTTCGGCGCGCTGGCGTTCCGACGCGAGGAGCGGGCGCTTCTCGCCTGGTACGAGGGTGTGCTGGCGGAAGGCCTTGGGCTGCTCGACGCGCGCAACGGCGCCCAAGTCGCCGAGCTCATGCGGTTGCCCCAAACCATCCGCGGCTACGAGTCAGTGAAGTCTGCGGCCGCGACGGAAGCGAAGGCACAGGCGCAGCGCCTGCTGTCCGAGTTGAAGCGGCCTCGCACGATCGCGATCACGCCGGTCGCACTGACGGCCTGACGCCACGTTCCTTGTCCTATCAAACATAGAGAGGAGACACCTCATGATCCACAACTTCAAGCGCCTGGCGGCCACGGCCGCCCTCGGCCTCGTGGCTTTCTCGGCAGCTGCACAGGAAATGCAGATCCGGCTGGTCACGGCATTCCCCGAGAACATGGCGTGGTCGCAGGCGCTGGTGAAGTGGAGCGAGCGGGTGAACGCGCAGGGCAAGGGCCTGGTCAAGATCCACTTCATCGGCGGCCCGCGCGCGGTCCCGACCTTCGAGATCGGCAATGCGGTAAAGAGCGGCGTCGTCGACATGGCCCTCAGCCCCGGCGCGTTCTACACGAACGTGTTTCCCGAGGCCGACATGCTGAAGATGGCGCAGATCCCGGTGGCCGAGCAGCGCAAGAACGGCGCCGTCGAGTACATCAACAGGGTCTGGAACGAGAAGGGCAACATGCAGTATCTCGCCCGGATGGTCGAGGGTTACCCGTTCCACGTCTTCTTGTCGAAGAAGGTCGACAAGCTGGATCTCACCGGCATGAAGATCCGGGTATCGCCCGCCATTCGGCCGGCGGTGCAGACGCTGAACGGAAACGTGATCAACATCCCGCCGGGCGAGATCTACACCGCGCTGGAACGCAATGTGATCGACGGTTACGGCTGGTCGATCGGCGGCATCTTCGATCTGAACCTCGCGAGCCATACGAAATTCCGTGTCGACCCCGGCTTCTATGACGCTGATGTATCGCTGATCATGAACCTGGACAAATGGAAGTCCATGACGCCGCAGCAGCGTGATTTCATCCAGAAGATGGCCATGGAAGTGGAAGCCAACTCTGCGTACTGGCGCAAGGAAGGCGAGGACGAGAAGAAGAAGCAGAATGCATCGGGCATCCAAGCGCTGACCTTCGGCGCAACGGAGACCGCGAAGTACCTGGCCGCGGTGTACGACGCGGGCTGGGCCGACCTCATCAAGACCAGCCCGGTCCATGGACCGAAGCTGCGCGAATTGCTGTCCAGGAAGCCATGAGCGGCGTGGCGCACCAACAGGCCTTCGTCGCGCCAACTGAGGGCCACACCATGAGAGCCACGCAGGCGGCCTTCGGGCGCCTCTATGACCTCATGATGGTGGTGGCCTGCCTGCTGCTGCTCGTGATGGTGGGATCGATCACCCTCGATGTCCTGTTGCGGAATGTCGAGGTCCCCGGTTTTCCGCGCGGCTTTCCCGCCTCCAACGACATCTCCGAGTACGCCTTGTACTTCTGCACCTTGTTGGGCGCGCCTTGGCTGTTGCGGGCCGGCCAGCATATCCGCGTGGACATCGTGCTGCGCGCCATTCCAGCCAGGGTTGCCTACGATTGTGAGTGGCTGTCGGACGTGATGGCCTTCGCAGGGTGCGTGGCGCTGGCATGGATGGGAGTCGTCATGACCTTCAAGAGCTACGCAAGCGGCGCGATCCAGATCAAGAGCATCGTCATTCCGGAGTGGTGGGTGATGGCGCCGCTGCCAATTGCGTTTGCGCTACTCGCCGTCGAGTTTGCATTCCGCATGTGGCGGCTTGCGCATGGTCCGAAGGAACCGCGTTCCGACGCGGCGTCTGCAGCATGAGCGCCTGGATCCTTCCTGCGTGGCTGCTCCTCGGCGGGTCCACGCTGCTTCTCTTCGTCGGCCTTCCAGTGGCGTTCGCCTTCCTGGTGACCAACCTCGTCGGCGCCTGGATTTATCTGGGCGGCGAGGCGGGACTGGGCCAGCTCGTGCGCAACAGCGTCATTGCCGTGACCAGCTTCTCATTGACTCCGATCCCGCTGTTCATTCTCATGGGCGAGATCCTGTTCCACACCGGCCTGGCCGTGAAGGTGATCGAAGGTGTCGAGCGGCTGATCACGAGAGTGCCGGGCCGGCTGGCGGTTGTCGCTGTCGTTGCCGGAACCGTGTTCTCCGCGATCTCTGGATCGACCATTGCGACGACAGCGATGCTGGGTTCCCTCATGGTGCCCGTCATGTTGCAGCGGGGATACCACCCGACCATGGCCACCGGACCGATCATGGCGATCGGGGCGGTGGACATGCTGATCCCCCCCAGCGCGTTGTCCGTGCTGCTGGGCAGCCTGGCCAGCATCTCGATCTCAGGGTTGCTGATCGGCGGGATCGTCCCGGGTCTGCTGCTCTCGATCGGATTCGTCGCCTGGATCGTGCTGCGCTCCGTAATGAATCCTTCGCTGGCACCGGCAACCGAATTCGAGCACTTCCACGGGTGGGAACGGTTCAGGCCGTTCCTTCAATACGTGCTCCCGCTGCTCTCGATCTTCGGAGTGGTCGTCGGCGCGATGGTGGCGGGTTGGTCCACGCCGACCGAAGCCGCAGCGCTGGGTGTGGTTGCCACCCTGGTGATTGCTGTCGCCTATCGAGCGCTGTCGCTCGCCGCGTTGATGAAGTCGCTGAAGGGAACCATTGCCATCTCGGGAATGATCCTGCTGATCATCATGGGCGCGACCACGTTCGCGCAGATCCTCACGTTTTCCGGCGCGTCCAACGGCATCGTCGACGCGATCACGGACACCGGCTTCGGACCTATGGCGATCATCGCGGGGATGATGCTGATTCTGATCTTCCTCGGCATCTTCGTCGACCAGGTGAGCATGATGCTCATCACCATCCCCATCTTCATGCCGATCGTCCAGAAGCTCGGGGTCGACCCGGTCTGGTTCGGAGTCATGTTCCTCATGTGCATGCAGATGGGCCTGCTGCTGCCCCCGCACGGCCTGCTGCTGATGACGATGAAAGGCGTCGCTCCCTCGAGCGTGAGCATGGCGCACATCTTCCGCGCGGTCGTGCCTTATGTGGCGATGAGCATGCTGCTGCTCGCCGCCATGTTCTTCTTCCCACCGTTGGCCACGTGGCTGCCAGGAACGATGAAATGAGCGCAATCGAAACCAGCCCGCGACTGCCTCTGCCTGGCGTCGTCTACACGCCTGCCACACAGGCCGAGCGATACCTGCGCGAAGGCGCCTGGCGGCCGACGACGATCGGGAACGCGCTGCCGCAAGTGGCTCGCGAGCATCCGCAGCGAACCGCCTATGTGTGCGATGACCGCCGCATCAGCTTTGCGGAAGTCGATGAGAAGAGCTCCCGACTCGCGGCTGGTCTGCATGCCTTGGGGCTGCGGCCCGGAGATCGCGCGATCTTCCAGATGGGAACCGGCATCGAGACGGCGCTGGCGCTCTTCGGCTGCTTCAAGGCCGGCATCCTGCCAGTCTGCACCATCCCGCAATACCGCTCCGTGGAGATCTCTGCCTTGGCCGCAGCAACGCGACCAAGCGCGTTCTTCGTACAGGCCGACGTTTCACCCAACTTCGACCAGCTGGGCTTCGCGGCGGAAATGGCGGAGGCGCACCGAATACGGCACCTGCTCGTCGCTCGAGGCAACACGGGTTCGCCTGGGCACGGGATCGAATCGTTGATCGCGCAGCACCCTCCGGAGGCGCCGCAGGAGGAGTGGAACCATTGCGATGTTGCGGCCCTGCAGCTGTCCGGAGGCTCCACCGGCGTGCCCAAGGTGATTCCCCGGTACCACGGGGAATACCTTGCTCACGTCAAAGCCTGGTGCGACCACTTCGGATGCAAGGATGGAGATGTCGGAATCTGGGCGCTGCCGATGCTGCACAACGCCGGAATGATGTTCTCGCTGCTGCGTTCCGTGCTGTATGGCGCCACGACCGTACTGATGCCGAAATGGGATGTCGCCCGATTCTTTTCGCTGCTGGAACGCGAGCGCGTTCAGCACGCCTTCACGATCGGGCCGCATGCGCCGTCGATCGCGGGGTATCCCGACGCAGCCAAACATGACCTTTCCTCACTGCAGCTCACGCTGACGCTCATTGGCGCGGAGCCGATCGAGCGCGGGACAGCACGCCCCGCCACGAACATGTACGGAATCACCGAAGGCCTGGTGCTTTCGGGCGCACCGCAATTCCCGCCGGCCATCCGGCACGGTTCGATCGGGACCGTCTGCTGGGCGCACGACGAAGTTCGCGTTCTGGAGCCCGGCACGGAGAATGAGGTTCCTGCGGGCGAATCCGGGGAGCTGTGCTTCCGCGGGCCGGCGTCGCTGCGCGGCTACTACGCCGCCCCTGAACTCACGGCCGCCTCCATGACTTCCGACGGATTCTTCCGCACTGCAGACATGGTCCGGGCCAGCCGTGAAGGCGCAGTGACGATTTACCACTTCGAAGGCCGCACGCGCGACAACATCAATCGCGGCGGCGAGAAGTTCGGCACGGAAGACATCGAACTGCTGCTCGCGCGGCACCCGCAGATCGCCGACGGAAAAGTCGTCGCGATGCCAGACCCGATTTACGGCGAGAAGGCATGCGCGTACCTGATCCCGCGAGACGGCGCTGCCCTGCCGTCCGTGCCGGAGCTTGCGGCGTTTCTCGTTTCACACGGGCTCGCCAAGTACAAGTGCCCCGAGCGCATCGAGGCCGTTACCAGCTTCCCCGTCACACGTGTGGGAAAGCTGGACCGTCAGCAGATGCGCCAGGCGATTGCCGAGAAGCTCGCGGCCGAAACGCAGAGGAGGTAAGCAGTTTCATGCGCCAGTACACCTATGACCGCCGCTTGAACTGGAGCGAATGCGACCCGGGCGGAATCATTTTCTTTCCGCACTACGCCCGATGGATGGTCGACGGATTGAACGAGATGTTCCTCAGCTTCGGCATCGACCCAACCGGGCCGAGGGGCGAGAACGCCTTGGGTGGCCTGCCCGTACTCGGCCTATCGATGAAATTCGTGAGCGCACCCGCGCTGCATGAAACCGTCACGCACCAGATCACCGTGATCAAGGTTGGGGGGAAGTCGATGGCGTTCCAGCATCGATTCCTTCGCGGCGACGAGTTGCTGATGGAGGCGGAAGAGACGCGTGTGTGGGCCGAGCACCCGCTCGGCAACCCACGCGCGCTGCGCACCCGGCAAGTCCCCGACGACGTTCGGGCCCTGCTCGAGCAAGCCGCCTGAGAACCGCGGCACGAGCAACATGCGAATCATGAAGGAAAACGACCGATGATGATCAAGATCCTGGGTGGAGGGCCGGCCGGCCTCTACGCCGCCTACCGCATCAGGCGCGAACTGCCCGACGTGGACGTGACGGTCTTCGAGCAGAACGACGCGCACACGACCTTCGGCTTCGGCGTGGTGTTTTCCGACAAAGCCCTCGAGTTCCTCGGGGCGGGAGATTCGGAGACGCTGCCTCTCATCACCGCGGGCCTCGAGAAGTGGACGGACATCGAGCTGCGCGTGCATGGGGAACGCATCCGGATCGATGGGGTCGGGTTCACCGCCATCGCCCGATTGCGCCTGCTCGAGATCTTGCGCCAGCGCGCGCTGTCCGTCGGGGCGAACCTGATCAACAGCCACGTGGTGCGCGACCTCGCGGAACTGGACGACGCGGACCTGGTGATCGGAGCCGACGGGGTGAACTCCCTCGTGCGCAAGACGCACGAAGCGGAGTTCGGCACGGAGATCACGCTCCTGAACAACCGGTTCGCGTGGTTCGGCGCGACGCGCTCCTTCGATTACCTGACCCAGACGTTCAAGCAACGCGCGGAAGGCGGCTTCAATGCGCACCACTACCGCTATACGCCCTCGATGAGCACCTTCCTGGTGGAGGTGGATGCCCGCACGTTCGACCGAGTGGGCTTCGAGCGCATGACGGAAGACGAGTCCCGGGCGTACTGTGAGGACGTCTTTGCGGAGGAACTCGAAGGCGCCAGGCTGGTGACCAACAAGTCGCTGTGGCGCCGGTTCCCGGTGATCAGCAACAGGCGGTGGTCCGCCGGCAATCGAGTGCTGGTCGGCGATGCGCTGCGTACCGCCCACTTTTCGATCGGATCGGGAACGCGCCTCGCGCTCGAAGACGTGCAGGCACTGGCGCATTCGCTGGCCAACCATCCGCGCAACGTCCAGGATGCACTCGCGGAGTTCGAGGCGCAGCGACGGCCCATCGTGGACACGCTCGCCGGGGCGGCCACGCGCAGCGCGACCTGGTACGACAACTTCGCGGAACACCTGAAGATGCCTGCCTGGGAGTTCGCCATGAGCTACATCGGCCGCTCCGGGCGGATCGACACCGAGCGCCTGCGGGCCATGTCGCCGCGGTTCGTTGCGGGATACGAAGCGTGGCGCAAGGCGGCGTGAAGCGGCTCGTCAACTCGGGAAATCCAGATGAATGACATCGGAATTGCGCAAGCCGACAACGCTGCGCGCGAGCAGTACTACGGCGAAATTCGACCGCTGAACCTCGCGCCGCTGTGGAGCGTGCTGAAAGGCCTCGTCCCCGCCCAGCCCATGCCTGCGGCCAAGCCGTGCAAGTGGGCCTGGAACGACGTGTATCCACAACTGCTGCGCGCAGGCGGGCTCATCTCTGCCGAGGAGGCCGAACGCAGGGTGCTGGTCCTGGAGAACCCGGGGTTACCGGGCAAGTCACAGATCACCGACACCCTCTACGCGGGACTGCAGTTGATCCTGCCCGGCGAGACCGCACCGGCTCATCGGCATACCCAGTCGGCGCTGCGGTTCGTCCTGCACGGGAGCGGCGCATACACGGCGGTAGATGGCGAGAAAACGCCGATGCAACGCGGCGACTTCATCATCACGCCGCACTGGACCTGGCACGACCACGGTCACGAGGGCAACGAGCCCGTTGTGTGGGTTGACGGCCTGGACGTTCCACTCGTGACGTTCCTGCGGGCCGGCTTTCGCGAAGAGTACACGCAGAAGGCGCAGACCACGACCCATGCAGCGGGCGAGAGCGCAGCCCGCTTCGGTTCGGGCTTGCTTCCGCTGGACCATGTCCCTCACGGGCTCACCTCACCGCTGTTCAGCTACCCGTACGCGCGCTCGCGCGAAGCCATCGAGGTGCAGGCGCGATCTGCCGATCCCGATCTGCACCTCGGTGTATGCCTGCGGTATGTGAACCCCGTCACTGGCGGCTGGGCGATGCCGACGATCGGTACCGTGCTGCGCTACTACCCCCGAGGATTCACGACACGGCCTTACCGTTCGACCGACAGCACTGTCCTCGTGGGGCTGGAAGGCGAAGCCGAGATCCGCGTTGCCGGTATCGGCATGCGGATCGGCCCGAACGACATCGTCGCCGTTCCCGGCTGGAGCGAGTGGACCGTCGCGGCGCGGCAGGACACCGTCGTCTTCAGCTATTCGGATCGTCCTGTGCACGAGAAGCTCGGGCTGCTCCGCGAATTGCGCGGCTGAAACGCTGCTTCCCATCGAACAATCTCTCCCATGAAACTCTGCCTCTCCAACGAAAACAGGATCGGTGTCGCGGTCGGCGATGACGTCGTCGACGTCACGGAAGCCTTTGCGGTCATCCCGAAGCCCACCTGGCCGTACCCGCAGACCGACTGGGTGATCCAGCACTTCGAGGATGTGCGCTCCAGCGTCGAAAAAATGTCCGAGACCGGCGTCCGCGTGCCGTTGCCGAGGGTGACGCTCCGCGCCCCGGTCGCGAATCCGGGCAAGATCATCGGCGCGCCGATCAATTACAAGGACCACATCGCGGAAGCCAACGCCGACACCCAGATCAACCATGGGAAGACCTACACCGAGCTGGACCAGTTCGGCCTCTTCCTGAAGGCGAACAGTTCGCTGATCGGCTGCAGCGAAGAAATCGAGATTCCTTTCCCGGACCGCCGTACGGACCATGAAGTCGAATTGGCGGTCGTCATCGGCCGCAAAGCCAAACGCGTCAGCCGGCACGAGGCACTCGACTACGTGTTCGGCTACTCGATCGGCCTCGACATGACGGTGCGCGGACCGGAATTCCCCGCTTTCCGGAAGTCGGCCGACACCTTCAGCGTGCTCGGACCGTGGATCGTCACCAAAGACGAGATTGGCGACCCGAACCTGCTCGACATGAGCGTTCGCGTGAACGGGGAGGTGAAGCAGTTTTCGAACACGAAGTACCTGATCTTCGACGTGCAACGCCTGATCGAGTACGCCTCCGCCATGTATACGCTTTACCCGGGAGACGTGATCATGACTGGCACGCCGGCGGGGGTCGGGCCCGTCGCGCCCGGCGACGTTCTCGAGGCCGCCATTCCGGGAATTGGTTCCATGTCCGTGCGCGTCGCGCGCTGATTGCACAGGCCCGACAGGAAACACCGGACATGGACAAACAAGTCGCTGACCAACCCATGCCCCTGAAAGGCGTGAAGGTGCTGGAGCTCGGTTCGCTGATCGCGGGACCTTATGCCAGCGCACTACTGGCCCAATTCGGCGCCGAGGTCATCAAGGTCGAGCCGCCGAAGGAGGGCGATCCACTTCGCAAGTGGCGCAAGCTTCACGAGGGCACGTCACTGTGGTGGTACACGCAGAGCCGCAACAAGAAGTCGGTGACGTTGGACCTGAAGGTAGACGAGGCGCGCGAGATCGTTCGTCGCTTGGCCAACGAGGTGGACATCGTCATCGAGAACTTTCGGCCCGGGACGCTGGAGAAGTGGGGTTTGGGCTGGGAGCACCTGTCCGCCCTGAACCCGCGACTGATCATGGTGCGGATCTCCGGCTATGGCCAATCCGGCCCCTATCGAGAGCGCCCCGGCTTTGCGGCAATCGCCGAGTGCATGGGAGGACTGCGTCACGTGACCGGCTTCCAGGATCGTCCTCCGGTGCGCGTGGGGGTGAGTCTCGGCGACACCCTCGCGTCGCTGTACGGCACCATCGGAGCGCTGATGGCGATGCATCACCTGAAGATCAACGGCGGCAAAGGCCAGTTCATCGACGTCGCTCTCTATGAGGCCGTCTTTGCCGTGATGGAGAGCCTGGTGCCGGAATACGCCGCTTTCGGTCACGTTCGCGAACGATCGGGAGCAAGCCTTCCCGGAATTTCTCCGTCAAACACGTATTTGTGCGGTGACGGCCGCTACGTCGTGATCGCCGGCAACGGCGACGCGATCTTCAAGCGCCTCATGTCGGCCATCGGTCGCGACGACCTGGGCAACGACCCTCAGCTGGCCAGGAATGACGGGCGGGTCAAGCAAAACGACAAGCTGGATGCCGCGATCGCGCAGTGGACTGCGCGGCATGGCCTGGAGGATGTCCTGCGGACCCTGGAAGCGGCCGAGGTGCCCTGCGGGCGGGTGTACACCGCTGCCGACATTGCGGAGGACCCCCACTACAAGGCGCGCGAAATGATCCAGCGCCACGTGTTGCCCGACGGAGAACCCATCGAACTTCCCGGCATCGTGCCCAAGCTGAGCGAAACGCCGGGACAAACCCGTTGGGTCGGTCCACAACTCGGCGCACACACGCAGGAGGTGCTGGCGTCGGTGGGCATCGACACGAAAGCCTTTGAACAACTGCGCGCTCGTGGCGTGGTCTAGCGAGGCGACCCCCATGCAGCCAACAAAGAAGCGCCTCCATATCCAGGAAGTGTCCGTTCGCGACGGCTTTCAGATCGAACCGAAATTCGTGCCCACGGACGAAAAGGTCGAATTGATCAATGGCCTGAGTCGCACCGGTCTGGCCAAGATCGAAGTCACCTCGTTCACGTCGCCCAAGGCGATTCCCGCACTGGCAGACGCCGAAGCGGTGATGGCGAGGATCGACCGCGTCGCAGGTGTCGAATATGCCGCGCTGGTGCCCAACGTGCGCGGCGCCGGCCGCGCGCTCGCTTGCCGCGTGGACGAGATGAACGTGGTGATGTCGGCGAGCCGCACGCACAACCTCGCCAACCTGCGCATGACACCGGAACAGTCACTCGAGCAGTTTGCCGAGATCGTGAGACTGGCCGAGGGCCACGCCGCGGTGAACGCGTCTCTCTCGACGGCCTTCGGATGCCCCTTCGAGGGCGAGGTTTCCGCCGCGCGGGTGATCGAACTCGTGCAGCGCATGCAGGACGCCGGCATCGCGCGCGTCACACTGTGCGACACCACTGGTATGGCCAATCCGGCGCAGGTGGAGTCGCTGTGCTCGGCTGTCAAGGCTCGCTGGCCAGATGTCGTCTTCACGGCCCACTTTCACGACACGCGCGCCATGGGCCTGGCGAACGCACTCGCCGCTCTCCAGGCGGGCATCGATCGTTTCGATGCGCCGCTTGGCGGCTTGGGAGGGTGTCCGTTCGCGCCCGGTGCGAGCGGCAACGTGTGCACCGAGGATCTCGTGCACATGTTGCAGGCGATGGGGTACGAGACGGGCATCGACCTCGAAGCGCTGCTGGGTTGGGCGCGCCGCATGCCGGCGATCGTCGGGCACGCCGTGCCCGGCCAGGTGATGAAGGCGGGCCCCTCGACACGCCGCTATCCGATTCCAGACGGATTGGGGTCCGGGGACGGCCAACAGCGCCTTGCTGGCGTTGACCCTGCCAGCACGGTGCACCGGAGCGCGGCGTGAGCGCGCGAACCCTGGTCGGATCGCCCGCGCCCGGAGGCTCGACCTTGATCACCTCGGCGCCGAAATCGGCCAGGGTCTTGGCTGCGAAAGGGCCGGCAATCAGCTGGCCCATCTCGAGAACCTTGAGGCCGGCGAGCGGGAGGGTGGGGGCAGGTGTGGACAAGGCAGTCAGTGGAGTGGATGGACGGCGTCGAGTCCAGGAGCGGACTGCGGCGGCGTCCGTCCCCTCGCGGGGGGAAGGCAACGTCCCCGCCGAGGGGACTGACACCATCGCACACATGGAGGACATTGAATCCATGCCCCGCGTCATCTACATCCATCCCAACGGCAAGCGCCATGAAGTCGAAGTCCCCATCGGGCAGAACCTCATGATGGCCGCCGCCGGCCACGGTATCGAAGGGATCGTCGGCGACTGCGGCGGCGCGATGAGCTGCGCCACCTGCCACGTCGTCGTGGAGGAGTCGTTCGCCGCGCTGCTGCCTGCGCCCGACGACACCGAAAACCAGATGCTCGACTTCACCGCCGCGCCGCGCCAGGCGAACAGCCGCCTGTCCTGCCAGATCCAGATGAGCGACGTGCTCGACGGCATCGCGGTGCGCATCGCTGATCCCCAACTTTGACCTGCCTTCAACCGGAGAACGATCCCATGCAAACCACCGCCCCAGAAGTCACTGCCGCGAAGACCAAGGCGGCCTTGACGCCCAATCCCGGCCTGACGCCGATGATGCTGAACCACGCTGCATGGGTCACGCCCGATGCCGCGGCGACGACGGACTTCTACACGCGCATCATGGGCATGGAGCTGGCGAGCACGGTGCTGGACGACAGCATCCCGTCCACCGGCGACGCGATCCCGTATTTCCATGTCTTCTTCCGCATGGGCGATGGCTCCACGCTGGCGTTCTTCGAGGCGCCGGGCGTGCCGCCCCCGGCGAAGTCCAGCCATCCCGCCTACGACCTTTTCAACCATATCGCGCTGCAGGCCAAGGACCGCGCCGAGGTGCTGCGCTGGTATGAGTGGCTGAAGTCGCAGGGCGTGGAGGTTATCGGCCCGACCGACCACAAGGGCCTCATCCTGTCGATCTACTTTCACGACCCGGCCGGCGTGCGCCTGGAGATCACGACGCCGCTCGACAAGGAGTGGAACCGCCACACCGAGAAGGGCTACGCGGACCTCAAGCTGTGGGAAGACTGCAAGGCGAGAGCGAAGGCCGAGGGACGCGACGTACCCCAGGCGCTGATCGAGATGATCAAGGGCGTCCGCAAGCGCTACGAGAAAAACGCTTGAGGGCCCGTAGGGTGCGCACTTTGTGCCCACCCTACGACTCGGAACCCTCGAAGATGTAGAGGTGCGACCGCGCCGAGTCGAAGCGAAAGCCGATGACGGCCTGGTAGCGCTCCGAGTGATAGAACTCCTCGGCGCGTTGCAGGGACTCGAACTCCAGCAGCACCACGCGCTTCACGTTCCTGTCGCCTTCCTTGACGAGCGGAGCGTCGCTGCCGGCCAGGAAGATGGCGCCATATTTCCTCGAGGACGGGCGGCATGTACTCGTTGTAGAAATGCGCGGAATCGACCACGTCGAGTTCTGCAAAGAGATAACCTTTCTTCGTCGGCATCGAACGCTCCTTGTGTTCCAGATTTCTATTCGCTGAAGCTCACCGACACCGCGCCGAGCGCACCGAAGTCGGCGATCACCTGGTCCCCGGCTTCTACTTCCAGGGGAACGGTGCAGGCACCGGTGGTCACGACCTGGTCGCGCTGCAAGGTGATGCCCAGTGAAGACAGCTCATTGACGAGCCAGACGAGCGCGACGAGCGGACTCCCGAGCACGGCGGCTCCACTGCCATCGCGCGCATAGCTGCGTGAGATTCCGGAAACCCGCCCCTGCACCCGGTGGGTCGACAGCTCGGCGTTGCGCCAGACCTGCGGCGCCGGATCACCCAGCACGAACTCGTGGGCGCACGCGTTGTCCGCGATGATCTGCGCCTCGCCGGCCGACGTGAACACGGCAAAGCGTGAGTCGGGGACTTCGATGGAAGGATGCAGATCCCCGATCGCCGCCATCACTTCGTCGACCGAATAGGCCTGCTGCCTCGGAAAGATGTCGCGACCCATGCGGAAAGCGAATTCAGGTTCGGCCACGGCCATGCGATTGCCCGCGAGCGAGAGCCGTGATCCCGAAGGGTGCGCACGCTCCCGCAGCAGCCGGCCTGCGATCGGGCCACTGACCTGGATGTGGCGTTGGCCCGCCGCGCTCGTCGCAGCGATCTTCCAGCCGAACAGGGGAGCCGGCGAGCGTCCTTCGATCGCCGACTGCACCTGGTAGCCTTCGGCACGCGTCACCGGTCGGCATTCCGGCGGCAGTGAGTCGATCACCGCCCGCTTCTGCCATGCGCGCCAAAGAATCTCGCCGGCTCGGACCAGCGCCTGCGACCGATCCATCAAAGTTCCAGCACCAGCTTGCCGAAGTGCTCGCTGCGTCGCAGCGTATCGAGGGCCTCCGCGGCCTGGTCGAAGGCAAACCGGCCTGCGATCGGCACCCGAGGACCCCCATCGGACAGCATCTGGCGAACGTCTGCCAGCATCACCGAATTGAGGGTCCGCACCTGTTCCACGCTGCGCGTGCGAAACGTCACCCCGATGTACTCGAGCCGGCGGAGTGCGTGCAGGTTGAAGTCGAACGAGGCTGTGGCACTGCCGAGGCGGCCGACGTTGACAAGGCGCCCTTCCAGTGCGGCCGCGGCCATGCATTGATTGAACGCAGCGCCCGAGACGTTGTCGACGACGATGTCCGCGCCTTTGCCCTTCGTGGCCTCCAGGACTTTCCGGGGCCAGTCGTCCTGGCTGCTGTCGATGGCGACATCGCAGCCGAAGTCCTTGAGCTTGCCGCGCCGCTCTGCATTCCCCGATGTCCCAAGCACAAGGCCTGCGCCGAGGACCTTGGCGATCTGCATGCCGATCAGTCCCATTACAGATGCGGCGCCCTGCATCAGGACGGCTTGACCAGGACGGAGCCTGCCCCGCGTGACGAGGGCATCGTGCATGGTCTGCAGCCCGAGGGTGCATGACGCTGCTGCTGCCCAATCCACTTCGCGCTGGGCGATGGGCACGGCACGACCGTAGTCCGCGACCACGTACTCGGCGTACGCTGCCGGCCCGGTGCCCATCACCCGATCGCCGACGCTGAACCCGTTGCACTCCGTGCCCGCTTCCACCACCTCGCCGGACCACTCCATCCCGATGATCTGGTCGGCCGCATTCGCGAGCGAGTGGAGGTCAATGCGATTGACACCGACGGCACGCGCGCGCACGAGGATTTCGTTCGGCTTTGGAACGGGACGGGGTCTGTCCACGAGCCGAAGCCCGTCCGAGGTGGCAATGAAGGCCTTCATGGGTGTCTTGAGGTTCGTAGAAGAACAGTATGGGTTCGATCCGTCGAGGTGGCGTCGTAAGCTCAATCGAGCTGGATGTTCAGTTCCTTGATCAGCGGATGCCAGCGCGCGACTTCCTGCTTGATGAAGGCGCCGAATTGTTCCGGCGTGGTCGCGAAGGATTCCATGCCAAAGTCAGAAAATCTCTTGGAGATCTCCGGGCTCATGACCACTTCGCGGATGTCAGAACTCAGACGCGAGATGATGTGGGCCGGCGTTGCCCGCGGAGCGGCCAAGCCGACCCAGGGGAAGACCTCCACCCCTTCCACGCCCGATTCCGCCGCTGTGGGGACGTTGGGCAGTTGCGCAATCCGTTTCGGTGCCAGCACGGCCAGGGCCTTCAACTTGCCCCCGAGGATCTGCCGCAGGGCGACGATCGAATCGATCGGCCCGATCGGCACCTGCCCGCTGATGACATCCTGGACGGCAGCGCCTGCGCCCTTGTACTGGATGGCCCGGACCGGGAACCCGGCCTTTCGACTGAGCAGTTCCATTGCCAACTGGTGGATGGTCCCGTTACCCGGCGAGGCGTACGCGATGCCGCCCTGCTCACGCTTGGCATCTTCGACCAGTCCGCGCAAGTCGGAAAAGGGCGCTTGCGGATGCGCGACGATCAAGATTGGCGCGCGGATGATCAGCGAGATGGGAGCGAAATCCGCAGCCGGGTCATAGGGGAGCTTTGAGAACAGAGCTCCGTTCAGGGCGAGCGTCGCGCCGTCGCCGGGGAACAGTGTGTGACCGTCCGCAGCGGCCTTGGCGACGTAGGTCGCGGCAAGAATGCCGCTTGCACCGGGCCGGTTCTCGATGATGACCGGCTGGCCGAGCCGCTGCGACAGGCCCGGGGCCAGGTTTCGCATCACCACGTCGATGCCACCACCCGCCGCAAAGCCGACGACGATCGTGATGGGCTTGGAAGGATACGTCTGGGCCCAGGCGGGAGCGATGGCCGCTGCCGCGGTGCCAATGACGAACTGCCGGCGTGTGATCTGCATGATGTCTCCAGTTTGATGGATGGATGAATGGTGCCGCGCGGGCTCGCAACGGACTCACCAGGTCACCAGCAGGCGGCGCAAGGCGCGGAACGAGGTGTTGGGCGTGTACGGAAAGGACTGGTCGGGCACGAGTGCCAGGTTCGGCATGCGCGCGGCGACACGTTTCAGCATGACCTCCAGCTCGATGCGTGCGAGCGGCGCGCCCAGGCAGAAGTGCGTCCCTGCGCCGAATGCCACCTGCTGCAGCGCATTGCGGCGGCCGGGCGTGAAAGCCTCGGGCTCGGCGAACTGCTGGGGGTCGTGATTGGCTGCGGCGAAGGCCAGGAGGATGCGGCTTCCCGCGGGGATGTTGATCCCATCGAGTACGACATCTTCCGTGGCTTGCCGTCGCCAGGCCTGCACCGGCGGGTCGATGCGGAGCGATTCTTCGACCACGGGGCCGAGCGGCTGCTCGCCCGCGCAGATCGCCTGCCATAGCTCGCGGTCCGCCAGCACTGCCTTGAACATGTTGGCTGCGGCGCTGGAGGTCGTCTCGTGCCCCGCGAACAGCAGGTTGAAGGCGGTGGCGCCGATCTCGTGCATCGTCGCCTGGCTGTCGTCGCCATTGCGCGCACGCAGCAGGTCGCTGATGTAATCGTCCTGCGGTGCCTCGGCTTTCTTGCGCACGAGGTCATGGGCGTATCGGTAGTACGCGACTGCGCCGGTGGATAGCTCCACCTGTTCGGCCTCGGTGGGACGGCCCCACGTGAGCACCACGCGGCTCGATGCCCATTCCTTCACCCGCGCAACGTCCTCGACAGGCACGCCCAGCAACTGGAATAGCACCAGTGCAGGCACGTCCCATGTGAGGCCGGCCACCAGGTCGGCAGGTTGCTTGCCCGCCAGCAGCCGATCGATGTAGCTGTCGACGGTGCGTTCGGTGAAAGGCTTCAGCGCTTGCAGCCGCTCACGCGTGAGCGGCGCCCCGAAGAACGCGCGATAGTGCGTGTGCGTCGGCGGATCGTTGTTGACCAGCAGCGGCGGCACGTCGAAACCCGCGTCTGCGATGATGCCCCGCGCATGCGGGCACAGGGGCGTCAGCGGATCGGAGGCGATCTTGGCCGAGAACCGCCGCGTGTCGCGCAGGACAGCCTTCACCGTTTCGAAGCGCGTCACCACCCAGGAGCCGATGGCGGGTGAGAAGAACACCGGCTCGCTCGCGCGCAGTTCGGCGAGCGTCGGGTAGGGGTCGCTGACGTAGGCGGGATCGAAGGGGTCGAAGCGCTGGCTTGCGGGGGTGATCGGACCTTGCGCTTGCGAGGATGCCTCGGTGGATAGTGGCCGCATGGGGACTCCTTGCCCCGGCTCCGTGCCGGGTACAGGGATAGCCTAGGTCCCCTGCGTCAGGCGGTCAGTCCCCCTCGGGTGGGACGGGTGGCGCGCGCGCCGAGGATCCGTTGCAGCAGCGCCTCGTGTCCTGCGGCCGTCCGCGCCGCCAGCGTGTCGCGCTCGCGAGTCAATGCTGTGTGCAGCTCGAGCCAGTCCGCTTCGGACAGATAGTCCTGCGCGACGGGCAACACGTAGTTCTCCTCGACTTCCATGTGCCCGAGATACCCTTCAACGAAGACGCGCAGAGGCAGTTCGAATGCCTCGCGCCGCTCCTCGCCCATGATCTGCCACGCCGTCAACGCGCGTTCGAGACTCTGCACGGTGGTTTCGCCACGCCCATGTTCCGCCTCGAGGCGGTCGAGCACCGGGCGCAGCGCCGGACAACGCTCGCGGATCCTGGGAAACAGCACCTGCTCTTCGGCCAGGTGGTGCAGTCGCGCGGGCACCTCGTCCATGTAGAAGAGCATGGCGCGCAGGAGCTCGAAGTCAGGCGGGAGGGGCCTGCGCGAGTTCGCCACTGTCTCGCGCAGTGCGCGAAGCACGCAGGCCAGGGCCTGGTGCTCATCGAGGATCAGCTTCAGCGCGGGGTGCTGCATGACGGCCTTGGGAGCATGTTCCCATTCGCTCGACGCACCGGGCAGTCCCCTCGCAGGGGACGCTAGTGCAGCGCGGGGCGCGCGCGATGGGCGAGCTCGAAACGGTGCCCGCGCCAGCGGCTCCAGCACGCCAGGTACCAGGTGAGCAGCTCGCGCTCGCTGCCGATCGCCAGGCGCTGGTAAGCGCGCTTGCGATAGGTCTTCACGGTCTCTTCGCTGACCGACAAGTCCAGCGCGATGCCCACCGACGACAAGCCATAGAGGATGCGCGCGCTGACCTCGGCCTCGCGCCTGGGCAGGGTGCTGGTGGCCACGATGCAGGCCTCGATTTCCTCGAGCGCGGTGAGCGCTTGCGCGACATTCGGGCGCCTCTCGCGGAGGTCGGCATGCTTGCCCAGCACCGCCATCAGCAGCTGCGCCGCGTGAGCGACCATCTCGATCGCCTCACCCGCGAAAGGCGCATGGGGGTCGGAACGCAGGATGCTCAAGCCGAAGTCGGCGTTCGGTCCGTGCCCGCAGAGCAGCAGGCGGTCGCGCACGCCCTGGTAGACGCTGGAGCGCATCGCGGCATAGCCGTCGTCGCTGAAATCCACGTGGATGATGCTGGGCTGCACGACGCCCAGGCAGCGCTGCGCCTCGGTCATCGCAGGGTCGCGCTTCCACCAGCCCTGGTTGACATAGGTTTCGACGCGGTCGCGCGCGGTGCGCTCGGGTTCGACGCAGCAGGCCGCCACTTCGCGCAGTTCGTCCTTGCCAAGGCGGAAAGCCGCGAAGTGGTCGGCCCCGCAGAGCTCGTTCAGGAAGCGCGCGAGGGCGGGACCAAAGCGGTCCTCACCGATCGCATCCACCAGCGTGGCGAGTGCGGCGTCCTGCGGCATGGTGCGCGCGGCGTTCTCGCGGACGGTCATGATGCTCATGGCTTGTCTCCTGGGTGGGCGCCAAGGGCTCGGTGCGCACTCTCGGCAGACGCTGCCGATTCCTTGCTGCGTAATCATATTACGATTCGCGTAATTTTGCAAGCGGAACCTTGAGAGACGAGCTCAGCCCTCAGCCGGAGGATCAATTCACGGTGCGCCCATTCGCTGCGAGACCTGCCGTGCCTTCGCTCGCAATGCGCTCGCGATCGGCCCGTCGAGTTCCACATCGATCACGCCTGCCGGCCCCATCACCGTGATCACGCCCGCGACGGCACCCGCATGATCGAACACCGGCGCGGCCAGGCCATGCAGTCCCGGGTTGAGGTCTCCGCGCACCTGTGCGAGGCCATGCTTGCGCACATGCTGGAAGAGGGCTTCCATCTGCTCCTTCGTGATCCGCGGCACGCTGGAGGGGCTGGCGCCGGGATGCCGCTTTCCGGCGAGTTCCTTGCGAAGGAAGGGATCGGTGATGCTGCGCGGCATGTACGCTCCGAACACTCTGCCGGTGGACGAGGACAGCAGCGGCATGACCGAGCCCGGGCGGCCGCTGACGATCAACGCGTCGTTGGTTTCCTCGAAGCGCACGAAGGTCGGCCCCGCGGCGCCCCAGATCGCGAGGCCCGCGGTATAGCCCACCTCGTCGCGCAGCTCGCCGAGCGCCTGCGCGCCCACGTTGACCACGTGCAGGTGGCGCAGCGCTGCGAGTCCCAGCCGCACGGCCAGCGGTCCCAGCCGGTATCCGCCGGAGGCGGGGTCGCGCTCGGCGAGGCCGCCGCGGCAGAAACTCACCAGGTAGCGATGCGCCTTGGGCGGCGGCATCTCGGCGCGCTCGGCGACGGTCTTCAACATGAGCGGGGGGCCCATCTCGACGAGTGCGGAGAGAACCCGCAACGCCGTGTCGACGGACTGGACGCCCCCACCCATTTTCTCGTCGATGTTTTCTTTGGCCGTCTTCTCACCCATGGGGGACTCCGTCACTGCTGCAATCCTGGACGGAGGGGAGCCTAGCATCGCGGCGTGCTGCCGCAAGCACGCCGGGCGCCTCAGGGTTTCAAAGCGTCCTCAGGCTGAAACCGGGGTGCAGGGCCTGGTCCCGCGAAAGCGGGGTGCGCTTGCCCAACAGCTTGCGGGCGATCATGTGATCCGCGGGTCGGTTCACGGACTCGACGGCACACAGTTCCCCGTCGGCGATGCACACCACTGAAAAGCTCCGGGCGTCGCCGATCAGCACACGCTCGGCGTCGTCGGTGCGCAGCCCGGCGATCTGCAGCTTGAGCGCCCCTTGGTCACTCCAGAACCACGGCACCGCCTCGTAGGGCGGGACAGCTCGACCCGCCAGCCGGGACGCGACGGCGCGCGCCTGGTCGGTCGCGTTCTGCACGGATTCGAGCCGGATGGGCTTGCCCGTGCGCGCGTGCGGGAACTGCGCAATGTCGCCGATGGCCGAGATGCAGGGGTCCAAGGTCACGAGCGATGCGTCGACGACGACGCCGTTGTCGAGCGCGAGGCCGCACTGCCGCGCCAGCTCGCAACTCGGCACCGCACCCACCCCGACGACTATGAGATCGGCCGGAAGTCGGCGGCCGTCCGCGGTGAGTACCACCGTCGCCCTGCCTTCGGTCCCTTCGAAGGCCTCTACCTGCGTCTGCATGAGCAGCTGCGTGCCCTCGCTTCGGTGATAGTCGGCGAAAGCCTCCGATGCCTGCTGGGACAGCACCCGCGCCATCGGACGGTCCGCGACATCCACGACGCAGACCTCGCTTCCGAAGCTGCGGGCGGACGAGGCGAATTCGAGCCCGATGAAGCCGGCGCCTATGACGACAGTGCGGGTGGAAGTCTTGAGCGCGTCGCGGAGCCGGTCCGCATCGTCGAGCGTCTGCAGCGCGAAGATGCGATCGAGCCCCGCGCCGCGCACTGGCAGGCTCCGTGGACGCGAGCCAGTTGCCAGCACGAGATGGTCATAGCCCACCGCTTCGCCGGAGCGCAGGTGCACGCGTTGCGCCGTGCGGTCGATGGCCTCGACACTGCCCGTCACCCGGCGGATGCGATGCGTGTCGAAGAAGTCCGCGGCGCGGAACGCCAGGTCGTCCTTCCGCACCTTGCCCAGCAGGTACCCTTTCGAAAGGGGTGGCCTCTGGTAAGGCAGGTGGACCTCGTCCCCGATCAGCGTCACGTCGCCCTCGAACGCCTGCTGGCGCAGGGCGGCCGCGCACTGGAACCCCGCGTGACCGGCGCCGATGATGACGACCGAGCTCATTGCGGCCTCTTCCCGTACGGGATGAAGTCGTCCACGATGCACCTCCGGAAATACCGCGGCTTGAATTCCGTGCGTAGCTCCACCGCAGTCGTCGGCTCCCTGGTCTGGACATGAAGCTCCCACGCGACCCGCGTGCCCGGTCGAGTGAATGTCCCTCGAGCGCGGCGGAGTGTCTGTCCCCTCGTGGGGGACTGCCACGGCCAGCGGCCGCCCGTACAGTGCGGCCATGACCCAAGCCTTCGACGTCCAAGCCGAATGGGTGCACCTCCAGTACGAGGAGCGTGCCATCTTCACCGAGACCTATGGGTTCGCCGGCAACCAGGGGGCGGTGAACCTGGAGGGCATTCGTTTCCGTCCGCAGGGCCACGCCTCCGACACGCTGATGGTCTTCATGCACCCGGCGTCCACGCTGCAGCTGTTGCCGGTCCCCCGCGCGATGGCGGCAACCGGTGCGCATGTGCTGTGCGCGGGCAGCCGCTACCAGCGGAACGACACAGCGCTGATCATGGAAAAGGTGCTGTTGGACCTCGGTGCCTACATCCGACATGCGAAGCAGATCTGGGGCTACAAGTACGTCGTGCTGGTCGGCTGGAGCGGTGGCGGTGCGCTGGCCGTGAGTTACCAGGCAGAAGCCGAGAGCCCCCGCATCACGCACACGCCCGCCGGCGACCCGGTGGACGTGAAGGGTGCCGGGCTGGTTCCAGCCGACGCCGTGATCTATCAAGCCGCGCACCTGTCGCGCGCGCACCTGCTGGCCGAGGCCATCGACCCCTCGGTGCGCGACGAGGCGAACCCGGATGACCGCGAGGTGGAACTCGACATCTACGACCCGCGCAATCCCAACCAGCCGCGGTACTCGCAGGAGTACATCGCGCGCTACCGCGCGGCGCAGCTCGCCCGCATGCGGCGCATCACATCCTGGGCCAAGGCCAAGCTGCAGGAACTGAAGGAACGCAACACCGGTGAGATGGAGCGGCCGTTCATCGTGCACCGCACGCTGGCGGATCCGCGCTTTCTCGACCCTGCGCTCGATCCGAACGACCGCAAGCCGCGGTGGTGCTACATGGGCAATCCGGAGACGGTGAACACCGGGCCGGTGGGACTGGCGCGCTTTACCACCCTGCGCTCCTGGCTGTCGCAATGGTCGCTCGACGACTCCTGCGGCAACGGGCTCGAGAACGCGAAGCGAATGCGCGCGCCCCTGCTCGTGATCGAGAACAGCGCCGACGACGCCGTGCCGCAGACGCATCCGAAGATGCTGTTCGAAGTCGCCGCGTCGCCCGACAAGACGTTCCGGATCATCAAGGGCGCGACCCACTACTACGCGGGCCAGCCCGAGCTGCTGAAGGAAGCGACGGCTTTGATCCGCGGCTGGCTTGTCCAGCGCCAATTGCTGGAATCCTGAAAGGAATCGACATGCGCAACGCCTACATCGTTGGCTGGGGCCACACGCCCTTCGGCAAACTCGACAAGCTCGACCTTGAACAGCTGATCCGGGACGCGGTGCAGCCCGCACTCGACAGCGCAGGCCTGGGGCCCCAGGACATCGACGGCATCTTTCTCGGCCACTTCAACGCCGGCTTCGTGGGCCAGGACTTCACCGCATCGCTGCCGGCCGTGGCGATGCCCGAGTTCCGGCACACACCCGCAGTGCGCACGGAGAATGCGTGCGCCACGGGGTCGGCGGCGATCTGGGCAGCGCTCGATGCGATGGCTGCAGGACGCATGAAGCGCACCCTGGTGATCGGCATGGAGAAGATGAACGAGCTCACCACCCCGCAGGTGGCGGCCACGTTGATCAAGTGCTCCTACGTCAAGGAAGAAGGCACGGACCCCGCCGGCTTCGCAGGCATCTTCGGCGGCATCGCGACCCGGTACTTTGAACGCTTCGGCGACCAGTCCGACGCGCTGGCCGCCATCTCGGCGAAGAACCACAGCAACGGCATGCACAACCCCTACGCGCACATGCGTCGCGACTTCGGGTTCGACTTCTGCCGCACGCCCTCCGAGAAGAACCCGTTCGTGTCCGGTCCCTTGAAGCGATCGGACTGTTCGCTCGTCTCCGACGGCGCTGCCGCCCTGGTGCTTTCGACCGAGCCCTTGAGCGGCGCCAAGGTTGCGCCGGTGCGCTGGCGCTCGCGCACGCAGGTCAACGACTTCCTGCCCATGTCGCGGCGCGACCCCACGCGCTTCGAGGGTGCCGCGCTCGCGTGGCAGAAGGGACTCGCATCCGCGGAAGCGAAGCTCGAAGACCTGTCGTTCGTCGAAACGCATGACTGCTTCACCATCGCCGAGATGCTCGAGTACGAGGCGATGGGCCTCGCGCCTCACGGGCAAGGCGCCCGCGCCATCCTCGACGGCGTGACGCGAATGGACGGCAAGCTGCCGGTCAACCCCTCGGGCGGCCTCAAGTCCAAGGGACATCCGATCGGCGCGACGGGCGTCTCGCAGCACGTGATGGCCGCGATGCAGCTGTCGGGAACGGCGGGGGGCATGCAGGTGCAGGACGCGCGCATGGGGGCCGTGTTCAACATGGGCGGCTCCGCCGTTGCCAGTTACCTGAGCGTCCTGGAGTCGGCTTGAACGCAGCGCAGGTCATGAACCTCGGGCAGCTGCTCACGCAGACCGCCCGCCTGTTTCCGGACCGGCCCGCGTTGATCAGGGGCGAGCAGCGCTGGACCTGGGCCGAGCTGGAGCAGCGCGTCGCGGCCGTGGCCACGGCCTTGCGCCGCCTCGGCGTTCGCAAGGGCGATCGCATCCTCGTGCAGTCACGCAACAACGTGCAGATGCTCGAGAGCTGCTGGATCGCCTTCCGCCTCGGCTCCGTCTGGGTGCCGACCAATTTCCGGCTGACGCCGCCGGAGGTGGCTTACCTGGGCGCGTCCAGCGGGGCGAACACGATGATCGTGGAAGACGCGTTCGCGGCCCATGCCGACGCGGTGCGCGCCGCGGCGCCGGGCTTGAAGCACATCATCACGATCGGCGAGGCGCGCACGGGTGAGCACAGCTATGAAGAGCTCGTGCGCAACCACCTGGGAACGCAAGCGGAGCACGAGACCGTCGCCTATGACGACCCGCTGTGGTTCTTCTACACCTCGGGCACCACGGGCCGCCCCAAGGCCGGCGTGCTGACCCACGGACAGATGGCCTTCGTGGTGACCAATCACCTGGCCGACCTGGTTCCCGGAACCACGGAGCGCGATTGCTCCGTCGCGGTGGCGCCGTTGTCGCATGGCGCGGGAATCCATGCGTTGCTGAACGTAGCGCGTGGGGCAGCCACTGTGCTCTTGCCCGGTGAAAAGCTGGACCCGGAGGCGTTCTGGCAAGCCGTGGAGAAGCATCGCGTCAGCAACCTTTTCACCGTTCCGACCATCGTCAAGATGCTGGTGGAGCATCCGGCCGTCGACCGGTACGACCATTCCAGCCTGCGCTACGTGATCTATGCGGGAGCACCGATGTACCGTGCCGACCAGAAGCTTGCGCTGCAGAAGCTGGGCAAGGTGCTCGTGCAGTACTTCGGGCTCGGCGAGGTCACGGGCAACATCACCGTGCTGCCGGCCGACATGCATTCCGCCGACGACAACGATCCGAATGCGAACATCGGATCATGTGGTCGCCCGCGCACCGGCATGGAAGTGGCGATTCTCGATGCCGAGCTCAAGCCGGTTCCCGCAGGCGAAGTGGCCGAAATCTGCGTGCGGGGGCCGGCGGTGTTCGCCGGCTATCACGACAATCCCGATGCGACGACGCAGGCGCTGCTTGGCGGGTGGTTCCACACCGGCGACCTCGGGAAGCTCGACGAACGGGGGTTGCTGTACATCACGGGTCGGCAGTCGGACATGTACATCTCGGGGGGCTCGAACGTCTATCCGCGTGAAGTGGAAGAGGTGTTGTTGACGCATCCGGGCATCGCGGAAGTGGCCGTGCTCGGTGTGCCGGACCCGAAGTGGGGTGAAGTTGGTGTGGCGGTGGTGGTCCGGCACCAGGGCGCGCAACTTGACTGCGACGGATTGTTTGCCCATCTTGAAGGCCGCTGTGCGCGCTATCGCTGGCCGCGACATGTAGTCTTCTGGGAGAGCCTGCCGAAATCGGGCTATGGGAAGATCGCCAAGAAGGACATTCGGCAGCAGCTCTTCGAACGTGGAGACTTGCCCGAGTGAACCAACCGGTGCGCGAGGCGGCCCTTGCCCGACTCACAGCACCGCAGGTCAGCGTGACATGCCGGTGAATCCTTGCTGGGCAACGCGGTTTTAGCGACCCGGCACGATTCTCGGGATCGAAGCCGCCGATTCAACAACTACTCGGGCGCCGCGGCACGACGAGGTTGCCGACCGAAACCTGCACCGCCTCGCCTTTCTGATTTTTCGTCGTAGTTCGCACCTTGACCAATCCTTGATGCGGCCGTGATTTCGACGGCCGTACCTCGAGCACTTCGCTCTCGACATGCAGCTCGTCGCCCGGGCGCACGGGAGCCGGCCAACGAAACTCGTCGAATCCCGCGCCGACGATACCGCCGGCGGGTTTGAAGTCGCTCTCGACGAGCAGTCGCATCGTGAGCGCGGCGGTATGCCAGCCGCTCGCCGCCAGGCCGCCGAATATCGAGCGGCGCGCGGAGTCTTCGTCCAGGTGGAATGGCTGCGGATCGAATTCCGCCGCGAATGTCTTGATGCGCTCCTTTTCGACGGTGATCCGTCCGGACGCGTAGATCTGTCCGACCGCGAAGTCCTCGAGGTATTTCCCGCTCATGTTGACGATCTCCTTAGCAGCGCGGCTGCCGTGGACCACGGCCACGTCAGCGAACCGAACCAGGCGCCGCCCGCGATGGCGGCCAGATTGATGAAGCCAGCGGCGATGAGCCCGACGCTTTGCGCCAGGAAGACGTGCGAGAGCTCACCGGTCCAGCGCAGCGCGAGCCAGCCGGCGAACGTCGCGATCGCAAGGCGCGCCACGGTGGCGAGCAGTGGCCACAGCAACCGGCCTGCGCCCTGCGGGTTTCTCCGATCGGGAGTACGTCGAGCGCGACGAGTTCCGTGTAGCGGATTTTCTGGCTGGACTCAAGCTCTCGAACGGCGAACTGCACCTCGATACCGACTACGTTCGCGGCCGGCGGATGAAGACCCGCGTGGCTGTCCGTCCGGACGGTACCGGAATGCTCGAGACGATCGGCCGCGGAAAGGCGGCGCTCCGCTGGATCGCGCGCCCGAACGACTGAACGACTTCAGCCGAGCCGTGCTCGTGCGTGAATTTTGCGTGAGTCAGCTGCGCAAAGTGCCGCACGGTACTGCAAAAGACGCAACGGGCGTCCTCGTAAGTTGCTGATTCACAAACCGCTGCAAGGTTAGTGTTCGCCTTTTAATCCGTTGGTCGCAGGTTCGACCCCTGCACGCCCTACCAAGCCATTCAGGGACTTAGCGAACTCTGCGGTCCCGCGCTGAAGTAGAACGTAGGGAAAACGTAGGGTTTTCTCTGCGCTTTCCCTCGGTCCGCCCTGCTGCAACCGTCAAATGCTCGGTCGCGAACTTCGCGTAGCGGTCGACCATCACCCGCGACTCCCACCGGCCGAGGTCCTTCAGCTCATCGCAGCTCGTACCGGCCTGCCGATGCCACGAGCGATCGATTCCAGGAGCTCCGCCTCGAGTTCCGGCGGGACCTCGAACGTTTCCTCG
>Ga0187894_10001484_pt1 | contig 29983 bp, 30 predicted proteins | sample GBC1701081metaG_FD_136650 | JGI IMG/M metagenome (GOLD analysis project Ga0187894, IMG submission 136650) | White microbial mat communities from a lava cave in the Kipuka Kanohina Cave System on the Island of Hawaii, USA - GBC170108-1 metaG ...
CCGGATTTTCTGAAGTGGTTTGAGTCCCGGGATTCACGCGCGCTCGCCGAGCGATTGCGAAACGAGTATGAGGTCAACGGGCAAACGGCTTGGGCCTTGCTTACTAAGGCGGAGCGCTTTCGCATCTGTTTGGTTTCGGAATTGGCGGACGAACAGGTGAAACGGATGCGTATGACGCCGGTGCGTTCGCTTGCGGACGCGCTCGAAGATGTGCGCGGCCGGGCGGGATTCATCATGCCGCGTGGCGCGGCGATCTTGCCGAGAATCGAAACTACGAAGTGGAGCTGAAGCTGAAAACATGCAGTGTACGGAGTTGGGATTGGCGCGATCGCGATGCTATCGTGCATCACGCCAACAACCGTAACGTCTGGATCAACCTGCGCGATCGTTTTCCACATCCTTACACTGCCGCCGATGCGCGCCGCTGGCTCGATAGCGTCGTCGGTCTGAAACCCGAAACGAATTTCGCAATCGCGGTCGCGGACGAAGCGGTAGGTGGAATCGGTTTCACTGTGCAATACGACGTGGCACGGCGCTCAGCGGAGATTGGTTACTGGCTGGGCGAAGAGTTTTGGGGACGAGGCATCACGACTGAAGCATTAATTGCCGTGACGGACTATGCCTTTTCCAATTACGATGTCTGCCGTTTGTATGCGCACGTGTTTGATTGGAACGGCGCTTCGGCGCGAGTGCTCGAGAAAGCCGGTTATGCTTTCGAAGGTCGTTTGCGAAAGAGCGCGACGAAGAATGGTCAGACGATAGACCAGTTAATCTATGCGATGGTTCGCGACTAAAATCACACTCGCATCTTTCTCAGTGCCCCTATGGCTCGGTGGTTTTTGACCACAGAGACACCGAGACACAGAGCTTAAAGTCACAGGAGACCAGTTATGAAAAAACTCGCGGCCTTCTTGGTTGTCTTATGCAGCGCCTGGATTGTGAACGCGCAAGGAACAGCGGCGGCTACTAGTGAAAAGCGCGTGCCGTTGAGTGAAGCAGCCATAGCAACGGACGGCAGCGGCGCAGCGGCGCTGGAAGCTTCGTTGAGAACTACTAATTTGAGCGGCGCGCCGGAAGCGCCGGTCACGAACGTTCGCCTCGTCGTCAAGAACACCAGCTCGATCCCGTACGCTTTCGTTTCCGGCCTCGTCACTTTCTACGACGCGGCGGGAATACGTTGCGGTGAAGGACAATTCAAAGCAGACGCGCTGGCCGCGAACGAGTCGTTTGAAACAGACACGCCGGGATTGAGAATTCGTTGCGAAGCGGCAAGCTGGCGCATTGTGGCAACGCACCTGTTGCCGAGTATTCCGCCAAACACAATGATTGCTACGTTATCCCGGACTCCGCAAAACCTGGTGATCGTGATTGATGGTGAGTCGCACCCGATTCAACTCGACAAGCCGCTCGTGCTCACTTTGGGTGAAAGACGTCGCACTGTCGTGGTTCGGGCGGCTCCTTAATTGCTTGAGCAAATGGCTTGACCAGCCAATATTGCGGCTCTAGCATTGAACCTTAGCAAGCGAAACCATCGGGCTCGAGAAAGCAGGGGTGAAGTATGGCTGACAATAAGAAGTGTGCACATGGTGTTTGCCAATGTGCGGCGGAAGGTGACAGTGATTACTGTGGCGAGTATTGTGAAAACGCCGAAGACACAGGCATCATTGAAATAGCCTGTGGCTGCGAGCACACTGCTTGCAGGTAGCTGTCAGAAGGTTTGTTGGATTTCAGACGCTCCGTTGGGAGATAAATAGAAGCTCCTGACGGAGCGCTTGAGTATTTAATGCTTAACACACTGATCGAATTACAACGGCTCAAAGGTCTCGACCGCACGGGCTGGGTGTTGCGCGGTTTTCCGAACGGGACCGAATCCGTGGCCGCGCATTCGTTTGGCGTGAGCATTACGGCGATGTTGCTAGCCGATGAGCTGATTGCGCAGGGCGTTGCCGTCGACATCGAAAAGATCCTGCGCATCTCGTTGTTGCACGATTGGGCCGAAGCACGCGTCGGCGACATGCCGCGCACGGCCACGATGTATTTTGGTTCGGAAGCGAGAAAGCAAGCCGAGACCGCTGCCTTTCGTGATTTGACTAACGATAACGACGTCTATGCGAATCTCTACCACGAGTATGAAGAGCGGAACACTCTCGAAGCCCGGCTCGTTAAAGCCGCTGACGTGATCGACTTACTCGTTCAAGCACTCGCACTCGAACGCGCCGGCGGCCGCGGTCTCGACGAATTTTGGGAGGTTGCCGAGTATCCTCAATTGCAACTCGAAGGGCCGGCAAAACAGATTGTTGACGATCTACTCGAATCACTTTTAAAAGCTCGCGCTGAAATCCTGTCGCCACGAAATCCAATCGCTTGCTGATGCCCTTTTTGACGCCCCTTTTGAATGTTTGACTCACTCTCTGACCTGACACTGGCCGTTTCGTGGAGCAGCCTATTGTTCGGGGCGCTGGTCTTTGTGGCGTCGTTCTTTATCAATTTAGCCATCGTTTCCATCATTCTCATCAATCTTCCCGCGGATCACTTCAGCAAGTCTCACAGGAGAACGTTCCTGGAAGGACATCATGCGGGTCTGCGAGTAGCAGCCGTCATAGGCAAAAACATCCTCGGCGTGTTCTTGGTCGCGCTCGGAGTGGTGCTGTCACTGCCCGGCGTTCCTGGCCAGGGTCTTTTGACCATTTTGCTCGGCATCATGCTGCTCGATTTCCCCGGTAAGCATCGACTGGAACAGAAGTTGTTGAGTCGTCCAAGCATTGTGAACGCAATCAATGGCCTGCGCGGGCGCTTCGGCAAACCCCCGCTCGAGCTCAACGGATCAAACTGACACGGAATTTCGCGATTCTGTAATATTTGACGTATGATTGGCGGCCTAAGCTGATGCTCAAACACTTCAACCCGTCCAGAGCCCGACTAACCCGTTTGCTCCTGCCGGTTTTCGTCGCCTCGATCCTGCTGCTCAACTCTGGTTGTGGCCTGTTTGGCGCCAAAAAGAAGATTACTGTCCCTCAGCTTCTGACGCCCCTGGCTGACGCCAATAAGGATCGTCTGATTCAAGAGGTAAACCGTCTTTCGACGGTCAAATCGATACACGGTAAGGTTGATATTCAGTTTGAAGATACTTCATTTGCTTCATCCGGCATTGCCGATCAATATCGTTTGGTTGACGGCGCGATAACTTTGCAACGGCCGGGCAAAATATATCTCGTGATTCAGTTCACTTTTGTCGACATCGCGCAGATGGCCTCGGACGGTGAGCACTTCAGCGTTGCAGTCTTGAAAGGTGACGAGAAGTACAAGCGTTTCGTTAAGGGTACAAACAGTGCGGTCTATGCGAGACTCGACACAGACGCGAATCACGCGACTGCGGAAAACGACAAGCGGAAGAGTGAAAAACAGACCGTTAGCGCCCTGTCGAATTTGCGGCCGCAACACCTGACTGACGCGTTCATGATTCGCCCGATCGAACCGAATGACGGCTCGATCTACGTGCAGAGCCAGTTTTTCCAGGAAGAAGCAGACACGCGTCGCCAGGCGAAAAAGGGCGATCGGGTGATGCGTGGTTATTACCTGCTCGAAGAGTTCTCGCAGCCGCAAGGTAGTGACGCGAAACTGTCGCGACGATTTTGGTTCGATCGTATGAGTGGGATTCGTTTAGCGCGCGTGCAAACGTTCGACGATAAAGGAGCGCTCATTACTGACGTTTCCTATTCCAATGAAAGAGCGCTTGGCAGTGGTCCGACAGCATCGTTGCCGAGCCGGATTGAGATCACGCGGCCGCAGGATCAGTACAAGTTGAATATCACTTATCAGGACGCAGCGTCAGTTGAACTTGATCGCGAATACGGTCCGAAAGCTTTTGTATTAGAGAACAAGTGGCAATTGCCGGAAGTTGATCTTGACGCCCAGAATAAGAAAGTTACTGCTAACAAGTAGTCGATGAGAACGATTCTACAAGCTGAAAATCTGGAAAAAGTTTATCGCATTGGCAAGGTTGATGTTCCGGCTTTGCGTGGCGTGTCGCTGGAAGTGCAGGAGGGTGAGTTTGTCGCGATCATGGGACCTTCAGGTTGCGGCAAATCAACCATGCTGCACCTGCTTGGTGGCCTGCTGACTCCCACTGCGGGACGCATCGTCATCGACGGCGACGAAATCACTGCCGCTTCCGACGCGAAGCGCACCGCCGTCCGACGCAAAAAGATCGGCTTTGTTTTTCAAAGATTCAACCTGTTTCCGACCCTGACGGCTGAAGGAAATCTCCGACTGGCGGAGCGAATTCACGGCAACGGGGGAGGCGATCCGCAGCGTCGTCGAGAGGTGCTTAGGCTGTTAGGACTAGAGGACAAGCTACATCACAAACCGCTGGAATTATCCGGCGGCGAGCAGCAGCGGGTGGCGCTCGCACGTGCGGTGGTGACGCGTCCGGCGATCGTTTTGGCAGATGAGCCGACGGGTAATCTCGATTCGGAAAACTCGGCGCTCGTCCTGAACATGTTTCAGGAGTTGAATTACCGTTTTAATCAAACCATTGTGATGATCACTCACAATCCCGAGGCTGCGGCGATGTGCAAACGTATTGTCCAGATGCGCGACGGTCATATCGTCGAAAACGCGCCTTCAGTCAGACTTTAAGCATTGCCGATTTTCGATTTTCGATTGCCGATTGAAAGACAGCTTACGAAGCCCCTGCTTTAAATCAACAATCAACAATCAACAATCGGCAATTGGCAATCGAAAGTGTTAAAATCCATCCGACCCGCCAGCCACGCATCTTGTGGCTGCGTACTTGCAAGCTTGAAGACGTGCGAGGCCTGATTTCCACACTGAAGAAGATCTTCTTCTGGAATTACCCGAGAAACACCTGGCAATGGGATCTTCTGTGTGTGGTCATTTTGATATTCATTTTTTTGACACCGAAAAGCTGGTTTGCGAGCAGCGAACTGGCTCCAAATACGGTGCATCCAAGCCCCATTGCCGCAACCCTGATCCTGAGTCCGGAAGTTGTTGGTAACGAAGCAGATAAGGGTCAAATAGAACGACAAGTCAAGGCCCTCACGGGCCGCTCCAAAGTGGAGGTTATAGCGGTTCGAAAGATAGTCGATACCGACGGTCGGACGCGAAGCTTCGAGGTTGACATACGGTGACCTTTCCCTATAATTGCGAGGTTTTTTGCGTTCCGAGGGAAAGGAGATTGAAGTAAGGAGCTAGTATGAAGAGATTGATTCCCGCGGGCCTGCTGGTAGCTTTCATAATTTCCGCATTGGTATTTGTGTTCCCGGCCACCACCAGTGGACAGGGAGCAGGCCTCGTCAGTTCAGTTTTGAGCCGGATGGAAAAGAATCGCCAGACGTTGAAGACTCTGCGCGCCGGCATCAGCATGGTGAAATACAATTCGCAGCTCGGCGTTGAAGACAAGTACAACGGCGTTGTGATCTACATGCCAACCAACGGACGGCAAGCTTCAGTGCGTATCGACTGGAGCAGCCCGCGTCGCGAAGTGTTTGCAGTAAACAACAATAAGTACACGATTTGGCGTCCCGCGTTGGCAGTGGCGTATGTGGGTGATGCGCGCCGCGCAACACAACAGAACAAAGCCAATGGGCTCCTGGAAATGATGAACATGTCGCGCCAGCAGCTCGAAGCGCGTTTCCAACCGGTAAAGGATGTTCGTGAAGAGACTTTGTGGGGTGGCGTCAGCACGATCCACCTGACACTGGTTCCGAAAGGCAACGCCGGTTACAAATACGCGGAAGTCTGGATCGATAACGCCGGTATGCCGGTGCAAACCAAGATCGTAGAGAAGAATGACGATTCGACGACTGTTCGTTTGACGGGCTTGGAGAAGAACCAGAAGATTTCTCCGAGCGACTTTGACGTCAAACTCGATTCAAACGTCAAGATCGTCAAGAGCTAACCGAGACTGCCAAAACTAAGCCTGGAGGGGCTCTGTCGAAAACGGAGCCCTTTTCATTTTGGTAGAGGTAGGGCCACGGACTTACACGAATGAACACGGACAGCCGTAATAGTCAGTCCGTGTTCATCCGTGTAGCTCTGTGGCAAAAAATTTGATAGGACCACTCTGCTTGCGTTCTTTGGTTTGGTTTCATATTCTTCGCGTCGAATAATGAAGAGGACAACGTTTCTAAAGCTGAAGATGCGCGAGGCGAGCTTTATCAGCCGAGCGCTGTTATCGAGCCGTCACCCCGTTTTGGCCCATCTGATTCCGATGCGCCGCTGCAATCTGGCGTGCGGGTATTGCAACGAATACGATCACACTTCAAAGCCGATCGATCTCGAGATCATAAAGAGCCGTCTCGACAGGTTGGCGGATCTCAAAACATCGATAGTCACGATTTCCGGTGGTGAACCGATGATGCATCCGGAGCTCGATCAGATCATCCACCACATCCGCCATCGCGGAATGATTGCGGGGTTGATCTCCAACGGCTACTACTTCACGCCGGAACGTATCAAACGTCTCAACAAAGCCGGTCTCGAATATCTACAGATCAGTATCGATAACGTCGAGCCTGACGAAGTTTCGCGCAAGAGTTTGCGCGTCCTCGACAAGAAGCTGCGCTACCTGTCCGAGCATGCCGACTTTCACGTAAACATCAATTCGGTGATTGGTGGCGGGATCAAGAATCCGGACGATGCGTTGACGGTCGCGCGACGCGCGGCGGAGCTTGGTTTCTCAACCACGGTCGGTGTGATTCACGACGGCGACGGCACCCTGAAGCCGCTCTCGAAAAAAGAGAAAGACATCTTTCAGCAAGTAAAGAAAATGGGCAACAAGGACCATGCCCGGTTGAACTGGTTTCAGGACAGTATCGCTGAAGGAAAGCCTTACAACTGGCGTTGTCGTGCGGGCGCGCGTTACCTCTACATCTGCGAGGATGGTTTAGTCCACTGGTGCTCGCAGCAACGCGGCTATCCCGGCATTCCACTCGAGCAGTACACGATGGACGACTTCGATCGAGAATATAAGACCGAGAAATGGTGCGCGCCGACGTGCACGTTGCAGTGTGTTCACCAGGTCGGCATTCTCGACAACTGGCGCGATCCGCAAAAGACACCCGCGCAAATGGCGCAGGAACAGAAGAACGGCAAGAGCGTCGGCGAGATGATCGGCGCCGATTAAGCTCTAGCGCTCCAACCGGCCAATCCTTTCCAGGGCTACCTTACATCTCGCGTCACGTTCGGCGCAGGAAATGGGCTCGCCGCCTTGCTGCGCCAAATGAAACTCCGACGTGGCCTCACTCAACTGACCAGCGTTCGCCAATTCAATTGCCAATAACTTGTGGGTGTGTGGATTGTCTTCCAGTGCGAGTGCTCGCCGGTACTCGCGAATCACTGTTTCGTGGTCATCAATTAGCTTCGCCCGTGCGGCGCGCGCAAGATGCGCATCGACCGTTCGGCTGTCGCGGTAGAAGTAGGTGGCGATTGAGGCCGTAACGATTAGTCCATACGTGAGTGGCAGGACGAGGCGCCAACGAGGCGAATAAACGGGCCGCCGCCAAAGCAGAATCACGACCAGATATACAGGCAGGACCACGAGAGGAAAAAACAGTGTTCCCAGCGCCCACGCGAGCGCAACATAGATTGGGAATCGTTTGCGAGCAGAGGCGAGTACCCAGGTTGAGATTAGCGCGGCGACGATCAGCACTGATGGTCTGATGAGCTCAAACAACTCACCAGCCGACATGTTTAGCCGCGGGATCACTGCCTTGTTGGACCAAGACTGCCGCCGACGGTGAAGACCGACACGGAGCTCGAAAGACCCAGTCCTGAAAGCCGGCCGGCCATGATCACGATCGTTTCACCCTTATCAACCACACCGGCATCCAGCAGGGCTTTTTCACCGACTTTCAGCATCTCTTCGGTCGATTGGGCGTGCGTGATCAGTAAAGGCTCAACGGCCCAGATCAGCGACAACTCACATAAGACTTCCGGCCGGTGTGTCAGCGCAACGATGCGTTGATCGTGACGCAGGGATGAAAGTCTCCGGGCCATCAAGCCCGAATCAGTAAAGACCGCAGTCACTTTCGTTCCCATCTCTTCAGACGCGAATGCCGCAGCTTCTGACAGTGCGCGACTCACGCGACCTGATTGCCGGCCGGTCGATTTCGAGAGCCGTTCCTCGCCTAATTCCTGACCTGTCTCGGCGGATTCGATAATGCGTGCCATGGTGGCGACGGCGGCGATCGGATACGCGCCGGTCGCGGTTTCGTTGGAAAGCATCAAGCAATCAGTTCCGTCCCAAACGGCATTGGCCACGTCTGAAGCTTCGGCGCGAGTAGGGCGTGGATTGCTGACCATCGACTGCAACATCTGCGTCGCCGTGATGACCATCTTTCCCGCCTGGATGGCACGCTCGATGATTCGTTTTTGATAGACCGGAACCAACTCGACGCTGGTTTCCACGCCGAGATCGCCGCGCGCGACCATCACCCCGTCCGATGCCGCAATAATCTCGTCGAGGTGCTCGATCGCCTCGGCCTTTTCAATCTTCGCAATCAGTGGCGCTCGCCCGCCGGCCTCGCTGATCAGTTGCTTCGCGCGTTCGCAGTCGCTCGCGCGGCGGACAAACGAAAGCGCGATGTAGTCGACGTTCTGGCCGACGGCCCATTTCAGATCCTCAACGTCTTTCTCCGTCAACGAATCAATCGGCAACGCAACCCCGGGGAGATTGATCCCCTTTCTTTCCCCGAGCAAGCCGCCGTCGACCACTCTACAGATCACATCGTTATCCGTGGTGCTTTCGACAACGAGCGCGATGGCGCCGTCGTCGAGTAGTAGGCGAGTACCGGGTTGGACCACTCGCGGCAGGTCGGGATAGTTTGTCGCGACACGTTCTTCGTCGCCGAGAATGTCTTCGGTTGTCAGGATGAAGAGCGATCCGGGATTGAGTTGAACGGGCTGCCCATCCTTCAGGCGCCTCGTGCGGATCTTCGGTCCGGACAGATCGACGAGGATCGCAATCGAACGTCCGAGTTTCCTGGCCGCCTCGCGTGCGCGTGCGATGTCTTCCGCTTTCTCCTCATGCGTGCCGTGCGACATGTTCATGCGCATGCCGTTCGCACCGGCCGCGATTAACTTCTCAACTACTTCCGACTCACGGGAAGTTGGGCCAAGCGTAATCAGAATCTTTGCTTTTCTCAAAATTCGAACCTGCTAGTTTCGTAGGACAGGCATTCCTGCCTGTCCTGACAGACACGAATGTCTGTCCTACTGTGATGTTCAAGGAGCCGGAGTTTGCAGTGCTGCTTCGACAGCACGATCGATTCTGTCGGCTGCATTTGGTCCAAAGCCGATCAAGCGTTCAGCGAGTTGGCCCTGTCGATCGAAAACGAACGTTTGCGGAATGGCATCGTTATTGGCCAGGAGAAAGGTTACCAACTCATCGTCCGGAATTGCGAGCGTGTACTGAATACCAAACTCCTTCGCGAAGTCGGGGACTTTCGGTTCATCATCTGGTCCACCGACGTTCAGCCCGATCACTTGCAGCCCCTGATCGGCATACTTGTTTTGCAGACCGATCAAGTGCGGAATACTGCGACGGCACGGTTCGCACCACGTCGCGTAGAAATCCAGCACCAGCACCTTGCCTTTGAAATCCGAAAACACGTTGCGCTTGCTGCCGTCGGCAGTCCAGCCCAGATTATTGAGCGACGCGCCACTGACGGGCGGCATCGGCAACGCCGTGCTTGGCGGCGCGCTGGAGACCGTTGGTGGTTTAGACGGACGGCTCGGCGGATCGTAGCTGTTACAGGCCGCCAAACCACAGATCAGAATGGCCAGCAGAATGGCCGGCGTTAAAGTTCTAGACATCTTTCTCCAGGTCGTTTTCGTTAACAGGCAAATCGTTGTGTTCGCGGGGCAGCGGTTCGCCGGGCACTCGATATTCACCCTCAACCCAACGGCCGAGGTCCACGAGTTGGCAGCGTTCAGAACAGAATGGACGAAAGGGATTGTCTTTCCACTCGGTCGGTTTACCGCAGGTTGGACACTTCATGAATCTCGAAACGCATGCCGCACAGCTTACAGCGATGCCGGTCGTTTGATCAGTATTCGTCTTCGGACGAATGCGATCGTACCTTCGCGGCGCATGGCGTTCAAGCGGACTGTAACGCTCTCGCGCGTGGAGCCCACGATCGAGGCGATCTCCCGGTGAGGCAAGGGAATATCGATCAGGACGCCCTCTGGTTCCGAGACCCCGTAACGAACGGAAAAATCCTCCAATAAACGGTCAAGCCGGGCCGGAATGGCGTTGAGGGCGAAGTCCGCCAGGCGTCTCTCGGCGTGTTCAAGCCGTTGACCGATCAGGCGGAAAGTGTAATCATGAAGCCGGTCATCCTCAGCCATCCCCCGTTTGAAGTCCCCGACCTGGATTCGGAGGAGCCTTGAATTTTCGTAGGCGATTGCCGAGTTCGCCCGTTGCCCCGCAGCAGAATAGAGAGCTGACTCACCAAACAGCGATCCTTCTGGAAGGATGTCGATTACAGCTTCGCGCCCCGTATCGCTTTCGATACGACACAGTTTTATTCGACCATGAATAATTGCATACAGACAATCCGCCGGTTCGTCGGCGCGGTAAACAAAACGGCGGCGGCGGAAATCTAAGACAACTGAACTGCGTGCCAAATCCATTACGAGGTCTTCGGTTAACGATGAACCAAATTCCAAACGACGGATTATGTCAGCGCGATCGTCGGCGGTTAAGTCTCTGGCGCGCTTGTGTTCCTGCAGGGCGTTCATCTGCATGTCCTTCGGTGCGTAGAGTTAAATTGAATCGCCTTTGGCAGCGTGGTTGCGTTTACTCAAAGTGGTCCTATGCGGGTTAGTTTCTACGCTTGTAAGGAAACCCGCGCGACCCCCGGGCTTATGTACTCTCTCGACTTTGAATCTTTTGACGATGCTTGGGCGAGTACCGGCGCGAAACGGTTACCGAGTTGCGGCACTGTAGCATGAAGCTCATAGCCGCGCAAGAGCAATAACGGTCCAACTTTTTTCGTTTTATGGAGCCAAAGGCAAACATACTCATCGTTGACGATAATCCCGATAAACTCAGCCTACTCGAAGCGGCCTTGTGCCTCGCTGGTTACCGCGTAACCACGGCCACAGACGGCGACGAGGCCCTTTCCGCAATCGAGTCGTACCAGCCCGATCTGGTGATTACAGACGTGATGATGCCAAGGATGAACGGCTACGAACTGGCCCAGCGCATACGAGCCAACCCGGTCACGCGGTTTATCCCTGTAATCATGCAAACTGCCGCGAGCAGGCGTGCTGAAGATCTGCGCCGGGCTTCCGAGGTGGGGGCGTTGGGCTACATTACCGACCCCACAGACCTCGATCTGCTGCTCGCGCGCACGCGAACACTGCTCGAATTCAAGGCATACCTCGATGTGTGCGAAGAAGCCGCTTTTACAGACCACCTGACGGGACTGGCAAACCGCCGCAGGTTCGAACGGCAGCTTGAGCGCGAAGTAGGACGCACTCTGCGCTACGGTCACCCGTTCAGCCTGTTGATGATCGATATCGACAATTTCAAGAACCTTAACGACAGTTTTGGCCACGACGCGGGCGACGAAGCGATTCGCCGCATCGGCAAGGTGCTGCGCGAAGGTACGCGCGGTATCGATCTCGCGGCGCGCATCGGTGGAGAAGAGTTTGCTGTGCTGTTGGTGGAAACCAGGCAGGAGGGCAGCATTGAAGTGGCGGAACGACTGCGGATCGCGATTCGGTCGCTGGAGATCCCGTCCGCGAGTCAAATCACGGCGAGTTTTGGAGTTGCGGAATGTCCGACAGACGCGCAAACTGCTAGCGACATCCTAAAGGCAGCGGATGTCGCTTTGTATGAAGCCAAGCGAGCGGGTCGCGATCGAGTGGTGCCGGCTCCCGCCATGCGGTCGAACTCGATGGCCGCCGGCGACGTACAACGCGACGTACAAGGGGATGGCAACCGAGGGCTGGCTTCGAGAGGATAGCATGGCTGATTACAAGGAAAAGCTGGACGAATGGCAGCAGACGGCGCGTCGAAAAGCTCGTGAGCTGGACGAGAAGTTTGCCATTTCCGATCTCGTCGGCGAGAGTGCGCGGGTGGCCGGTGAAGCCGCGAGGCGCGGCGCTGAGACGATGGCGAATGGCGCTGAACGTCTGCGCGCTGAAGCTGAGCGTATCGCCGACGATGAAGATATGAACGAAACCGCGCGGCGTGCGGCGAGTGGAGTGAAGAAGGCCGGCAAGGTTGCGCGCGACGTGGCGAGCGATGCGGGTAAGAAGGCTGGTCAAGTTTTTGGTGAAGCGAAGACTTATTACGATCGCGCCTCGCAGGTTTATGACACTGGCGCCCGGCTCACGCGGGCTTCGACCGCCGCGACTGCGGGAGTGCTGAAGGCGCGTGATTGGATCAAAGAGAACCCAGGCAAGGCGGCGGTTGTTTCAGTTTCGCTTGTTTTGGGGATCAGGGCCGGCGCAGCGTTTCCGGGTGTGGATGCGGTGTTGCTGGGGGCGCACCCACACTGGCTGACACACTCGGCGTTGCCTGTTTATGGTTTGCGCAAAGCGAGTGAAAAGTTTGATGGATATTTGAAGAAGCGCGAAGAGCTGATCGCACGTGGCGAAGTTGACGAAGCAGAGCGCGAGCGAATCGAGTTTGAGCGCAAGATCGCCAAGTACGTCGGCGCGCCCTTACTCGGCGCGTTTAGCTGCGCGGCCGGCGCCGCGATGTGGGCGCAAATTTTCCAGCCTGGTCCAATCGTCGGCGCCCCGATCAGTTGGCTCCTGGGCGGCAACCCGTTTCTTGATGGCGTGTGGCTCTTTGCGAACGGTGTAATCTGCTTCCACCAGGGCTACAAATTCTTCATGATCGCGCTCGCAAACCAGGACGAAGTCGCCCGCGTCGTGCGTGAGATCAAAGGCCTGTTACCGGCGACAGTCGAAGCTTGAGCTACTTGAGCAATCTGCATTCGGCGTTGTGGCTAAGTAATCCTTGTGGAAGTCACGTGATCGTGATCGGAAACGGCCAGAAGCAGAGGATGAAGACCACGAGGGTCAGGATCGCGATCAGGATGCGTTTTGTGCCCAAGTGCTCCATGACTGCAGGAGCGGGGTGGGGGACGCGCAGCATGATGGCTAGCAGGATCGTGTAGAGGAAGCCGCTCGGGCTGTGATGCCAGTAGAAGCCGAGAATGGCAAGTGCTGCGGTTGAGACGAAGGCTACCCGAGCGATCAGACGGTGCGCGCGTGGTCCAAAGAGCGCAAACGTCCCGTGCCCGCCATCGAGTTGGCCCACCGGCATCAAATTCAAACTCGTTACCAGCAAACCAATCCACGCAGCCATGTAATAAGGCGTCGGCAGCGCGTTCGGGTCGAGCGGCACGCCCAGCAGTTTTGCTATCAAACGAAACAACAGCGGATCGTTAAAAAAGATCGCGCCAGCCGCCGGCGGTGGTTGCGGCGGTCCCATCGCCAATACGCCCACGACTGATAAGGGCAACGCAACCACAAAACCCGCGAGCGGACCCGCCAGTCCGATATCAAACAACGCCCGCCGCGAAGGAATCGGCGAACGAATCTTTATAAACGCCCCAAATGTGCCCGCCAGAAAGATCGGCGGCGCCGGAATGAAATACGGCAACGTCGCGTTCACTTTGTAGTAACGGCACGCGAGGTAGTGGCCCATCTCGTGCGAGAACAAGATCGCGAGCAGCGAGGCAGAAAACGTGGCGCCCTGCGCGAACACTCGAGGTTCCGCCAAACCCAACCGGATCACATCAATGATCGTGTGCGCGTAGCCAAGCGGAACGTAGAGCAGGTAATCCAGCGGATTCGACAACGGTGGATCGTACGCTGGCAGCGAAGAACCCGCCACCAGCAACATTCCCGCCAACATCGTGGTGACGATCGTAAGCAAAAACAGCGTCCCGTGCAGCCGCCACTCGCGCGCCGAGACCGACAACCGGCCGGCACTCCTCGGCAACTCAAAACCCTGCGGCACTGCTCGAAACGACTCAGCCATGAAGTGTTCTTTTACCCTCCCTGCCACAAAAAAGCACAAGCAGCACAAAGGATTTTGCGAACCAGATTGTGCCTTTTGTGCTTCTTTGTGGCGCGCTCTTTAGAAGCTTAAAGGCCAGAGTCTGGATGCTCCTGCGCTTCCATCTCTAGCCTCTAAACTTAATCCCGTTTCCCGGATAAAACCCTAAAACTCGTCGTCGTCTCCCGCGTCCTCAGCCCCGGTCTCACCGTTGTCGTGAGCCTGAAGCTCCTTGCCGGGTTTGAAGCGAATCGTCTTGCCGGACGGAATCGCCACCTCCTCACCGGTGCGCGGGTTCCTGCCTACACCACGCTTGCGCGGTTTCACCACGAAGACGCCAAAGCCTCGCAGCTCGATGCGTTCGCCCCTGGTCAACGCCTCCTTCATCGAATGAAAGAGCGCCTCCACGGCTTGTTCGGCCTTCATCTTCGGCACGCCCGTTCTGTCGGCTACGCGATTGATAATGTCGAGCTTGATCACGTCTGAAGCCTCTTTCTGGTCCGACCGGAGCCGGATCTCTAGGCTGCAAAATGCAGGCGAGGATGATAGAGAGCGCGAGTAAAGCCTGTCAAGGAAACCTTTTCCGTGAGGATTAGCTCAAAAATACTAGTTTGACAAGCGCGAAAGCGAAAGCTAAGTTTTGCATGGCATATGTTTGGAATTAGCAAACGCCGTCCGCCTCCGTTTGGTGGCGTGCACGTCGACGACGACAAAGACATTCAGGTACAGAAGCCGGAACAGGCGCAGCGAAACGACCTGTGGTCGGAAGCACGTCTGTTATTGCGCGACCTGATCTTTGCGCTGATGATCGCGGCGCTGGTGGTCGTCTTTATCGTGCAGCCGGTGAAAGTGGAAGGCACTTCGATGCTGCCGCGCCTGCACGACGGCGAGCGCATCTTTGTCAACAAGTTGATCTACTACGACGAGTTTCGCTGGGCGCCCAAGGTCGACCGCGGCGACATCGTCGTTTTCTGGTATCCCGAAGATCCTTCAAAGAGCTACATCAAGCGCGTGATTGGTTTGCCGGGCGACACGATTGAAGTGCACGAAGGCGTCGTGCGCGTCAATGGACGCGACGTCGAGGAGCGTTATCTCGATCCGCGTCTTAACGTTTCGCATCGCAGCGTGGCGGCGATTTACGTAAAGCCAAATTATTACTTCGTGATGGGCGACAATCGCGACAATTCGAGCGACTCGCGCTTCTGGGGCCTGGTACCCAAGAAGTACATCTACGGCAAAGCGCTCTTCCGTTACTGGCCGCTGACGGCGGCGAGCGTGATTCATCACGAAGATCTCGCGCCTACCGGTCCACCGGCGGCGCCGAATTACACACCCCAGTTTCAGGACACACCGCCGGGTGAGGAAAGCCCGCAACGGCCCTGAACACCTTTTGATATGACTGACTGGCTGCGGCTCCTGCTCATGATCTTCTACGCCCCCGTGCGCGGGATGCGTAAAATCCGCGACCACTCGCTGGCGCCAGTTGCTTTCCTCGCGTTTCTTGCCGAGGCGGCTTACAGCTTCGTTACCGATAGATTTTCTGGTGTTGCTCATGGTGGCAGCTTGGTCTCCGAGCTTTTCCGCGCCGCGATCACCGTAGTGTTGGTGGCGGTGGTGGTGGTGCCGATACTCACGCTCGTGGCGAATACCTTCGAACGGCGCGGCAGTTTTCGCGTGGTGATCACGCAGGAGTACGCACCGGTTGCGGCCACGATGTTCTACGTGTTGACCGTTGCGAACGTCATTTCACTTCTGCTCGCTCTCGTACTTCACTATTCGGGTCTTCAGGACCAACAGGTCGCGGCAATGATTCAGAACTCCGATCAAACGTACGATCTGATGCGCCGGTGGTTTGGCGACACGCCAGACGTTGCGCAGACCAGGGAGCTACTCAAGAACCCGACGTTTGTCATGTGGAGCCTGTTCGTAACGCCGAAGATTATATTGTTCTCGATTGGCACGGTGTTCGGAGTGAAAGACGTTTTTCGCACTTCGTTTCTCCGCTCCTTTGGGATCTGTGTTATCTCTGCATTTGCCGCGATGTTCGTAACTCCGATCGCTTTGCGACTGTTCTCCGGCGTGCTCGGTTCGCCATTTATTCTGTTCCTCCTCTTCATGTTGCTGCGCGGCTATTTCAGCGACATCATGGGCACGCAACGCGCCAAGGCAGCATTCAAACAGAACCTCGAATCCGCGACACTGAATCCGGCCGACGCTTCAGCCCATTACAATCTCGGCTTGATTCATCAGAGCCGCGGTGAGCTCGATCAGGCGCGCGAACGTTTCGAGCGCGCACTTAAGATCGATGAAGGCGAGATCGATGCCAGCTATCAGTTGGGCCGCATCGCCCGGCAACAGAAACGTTACGCCGACGCGATTCTGAATTTTGAGCACGTAGTGACGCGCGATCCGGCACATTCGCAGTACGAGATCTGGCGCGAAGTAGCGGCGACTTACATCGCGGCGGGACAATTTGAAGATGCGCGAACCGCCTTGGAGCAGTTTCTCGAACATCGTCCTTCGGATCCTGAAGGGCTGTATTTAATGGGCCGCGCTCACGCCGGTCTCGGTCACAAACACGAAGCGACCAACCTCATGCAAGCCTGTATCGAGGCCGTGAAAACCGCTCCGGCGTACAAGTATCGCGCGAGCAAGCGTTGGCTTAACGAAGCACAGCAGTTCATCAAAGGCAGTCAGTAAACTCAGATGTTAAGCAATACTCCAGCCCTCCTGGCACTCGAAGATGGACGTACGTTCCGCGGGACCTCATGGGGTGCTGAGGGCGAAGCGTGCGGCGAAATGGTTTTCAACACGTCGATGACCGGTTACCAGGAAGTGCTGACCGATCCATCCTACGCCGGACAGATCGTCTGCATGACCTATCCGCTCATCGGCAACTACGGCGTCAACGAAGAGGATGCTGAGTCGTCGCGCCCGTGGGTCGAGGGTTTTGTGGTCCGTGAAGCGAGTCGAATCACTTCCAGCTGGCGCGCGGAAGAGAGTCTCGCGTCGTATCTGAAGCGCTGGAACATCGTCGCCATCGAAGGCATCGACACGCGAGCGCTCGTGCGCCACATTCGCGACAAGGGCGCGATGCGCGCGTGTCTTTCGACGATCGATCTCGACGAAGCGAGTGTGGTGGAGAAAGCACGGCAGTCGCCGTCGATGGAGAATCGCGAGTTGGCGAGCGTCGTTACCACCAAAGAACCCTACGAGTTTCCCGCAAGCGGTGAAGAGCGCTTTCACGTGGTCTGTTACGACTTCGGCGTGAAACGCAATTCGCTGCGCGAACTTGCGCAACTCGGAGTCCGCACCACGGTCGTACCGGCTTCAACGCCGGCCGCCGACGTGCTGGCACTCAAGCCCGACGGAATTTTCCTGTCCAATGGACCAGGCGACCCTGCGTCGATGAACAAGGAAGTCGAAGAGATTCGCGCCCTGTTGAAGGCGCAGGTGCCGATGTTTGGGATCTGTTTCGGACACCAGCTACTCGGACGCGCTTTCGGCGGCAAGACTTTCAAGCTCGTGTTTGGACACCGCGGCGGTAATCAGCCGGTGAAGGAAGTGTCGGGAAAAGGCGTGGAGATCACTTCACATAACCACGGATTTGCGGTGCAGGCGGAGAGTCTTCCGCCGGATGTGGAAGTCACGCACATCAATCTCAACGATCAGTGCGTCGAGGGAATGCGCCACCGCACGTTGCCGGTGATCTCAGTGCAGTATCACCCGGAAGCGGCGCCTGGACCACACGATGCGGAACATCATTTTCAGCGGTTTGTAGATTTGATGTCGCGAGAGCCATCCACTGATTACGCAGAATCTGTGTAATCTGTGGATGGTTCCTACTCTTCGACGGGCATCTTCAGTTCGCCAGTCGTGAGGTCGGGTCGAACACGCACCATCTGTTCGGGTGTCGTCTCGGCGTGCAAGTCTTTTTCAAGCACGGGGGTCGGAGCCGCCGTTGTCTCAACCACGGCAACTGTCGGCGCCGGTTCGAGCAGATCGGCGAGTCCTTCATTGCCGTGATGCTCGAGCCAGTGACGGTAGCTGACCGTCAGAATGGCGACCAGCGGAATCGCCAGAAACACACCCGGCACTCCTCCGAGTTTCTCTCCCGCCAGAATTGCGAAGATGACTGCGAGCGGATGCAGGTGAATGCCCTGACCGATCAGTCGTGGATAGATCGCGTAGTCCTGCACGACTCGTAAAACACCCAGAAACAGCAGCACCAGAAAAGCATTGAACAGGCCGGCGTGCAGTATCGCGAGGATCGCGGCCATGAGCGCAACTGTAAGCGGTCCAACAAGCGGAACAAACTCAAACACTCCGGCAATGACACCCATAACCAACCCGCCCGGCAATCCGAGCAGCGTGAAGCCAAGGGCGCAAACCACACCGATAAACAGACACGCCGTGAGTTGCGCGCGAATGTAAGCGGCGAGTGTGTTGTTGATGTCCTGAAAAAACTCATCACCGCGCCAGCGCCAGCGGCCGCGTGGCAACATTAACAACGCGGAACGGCGAAAACCCTCTGCGTCTTTAAGCAGGAAGAACGCAAGTATCGGAATCAAAATCAACCACGGAGTGTAGAGCACCAGGTAGGCGAGCGCTGACGTTACGAATTCGGTGGCGACCGTGCTTACTTTTTCAACCACTTTCGGCACTGCATTGTTGATTTCTTCAACGACGCGCGGAGGCAGGCGGCCCGAACGAGAGTACTCGACTGCCGACTTGGTCCTTTCGCCCAGCGAAGCCCAGTAAGCCTTAGCTTGATTGGCAAACTCCGGATACTGGTTCGTCAGACTCGGGAGGATGGCGTAGACCGCAACGACGGCAACGACCGCAATGGTCAGGTACGCGAGCAAAATAGCCAGCGCCCGTGGTATCGCGATAGTTCGTGAACCGAGCTTCCTTGGCCGCCGCAGGAACTCAACCAACGGCGCAACGAGATAGGCAAAAAAGATCGATAGGACCAGGAGCAGGATGATTCCGGTTAGCCTCGAAATCACCCACCAGAGCGCAATCGCTCCGATCACAACTGCGACCGCAATAACGGCAACCCGGATGACGACGCGGTTCGGAGGGCCGTGTATTTCAACCGCGGTCCTCGGCGCAGCCTGTTTGGATGTCTCTTTGTTCACCGTGAATCGCTAACGCTTCATTTTAGTGACGCGCGTGCAGCCGTCCAATAAACTCTCCCACCGCTCTTTGATCGACGTTCGACAACCCACGAAACTCAACCCCAAACGTGTCGGCAGTTGCATGATGAACTACTTCGGCCGTCAGCGACAATGCATCTTCGCCATCCAACAGCAACAAGCCGAGCTGATCGCCTACCTTTACGTTCGGACACGCCGGCAGGTTCGTCACTCGCAAACCACCGAGGCTGATGTCCTCCGGCTCACCGATGCCGAGCGACTCCTTCAAACTCTCGTCTTCGATCGCGAGCGTCAGTCGCGACGAAACATAGTAACGCGGATAACGCCGCCGTTCGTGTGAATTTCCGTTTCCGTTGTTGGAGTTCAGGGTTGTCATGTTTTGTCCTCAGTGAGTGATGTCGTCGTCCTCTTCCGGTTCGCCTTCTTCACTCGCGTCAGTTTCAAGCGGCGGTGGGGGCGCTACGCGGGGAGCAGCCGGTTCCCAAACAAGGCCTTTCCACTCGTCAGTTTCACCAAGCAATTGCAACGCGGCCAGCGGATGACCCGGATGGCGCTCGATGCGCAACACCTCGGCGATCACCTGAAGCTTCTCTCCCGATTCACCTAAAACTTCCAGCCTGACGGTACTGCCGACCTGGGGCAGTTGCCGCGGAAGATGGACCAGCGTTCCTTCCGGGCCGACGTTTTCCGTTGTGCCTTCAGCCACGATATGCGTGCCGCTGGGCTCGTCCCACTCGGCTTTAACTTCAAGGCTCGCGAGGTAACGTGGTCCTGAACGATTGTCGGATTCGAATTCGCGGGGCATGTTTATTCCTCCTCCGTTCTGAGTTTCTCGAGTACGGAAAAGTCTTCGAGGGTGGTTACGTCGCCGGCGACCGTGCCGCTGGTCGCAATCTCACGTAACAGGCGGCGCATGATCTTGCCCGATCGGGTTTTCGGCAGAGCGTCAGTGAACCGAATCTCGTCGGGCCGGGCGAGCGCGCCGATCTCCTTCACCACGTGCGCGCGGAGTTCCTTGTTCAACTCCTCCGACGGACTCTGCGATCCTTCCAACGTCACAAAAGCCACTATTCCAGATCCCTTCAACTCATCCGGCCGAGCCACTACTGCCGCCTCAGCCACCGCACTGTGAGAAACCAGGGCACTTTCGATTTCCGCCGTCCCTAATCTGTGTCCGCTTACATTAATTACATCGTCGATACGCCCCATGATCCAGAAATATCCGTCCGAATCACGTCTCGCCCCGTCCCCGGCAAAGTAAATTCGGTCAATTTGAGACCAATACTGCTGCCGGTAGCGCTCGTCGTCGCCCCAAATCGTCCGCAACATCGCCGGCCACGGCCGCTTGATCACGAGATAGCCGCCCTGGTTCGGACCGACTGACTGGCCGTCGCGGCTCATGATGTCGGCCTCGACGCCGGGAAAAGGCTTTGTTCCTGAGCCTGGTTTGGTGGGCGTAGCGCCGGGAATCGGGGTGATCATGATGGCGCCGGTTTCGGTCTGCCACCACGTGTCGACAATCGGACAGCGCTCTTTGCCGATGGTTTTGTGGTACCACATCCACGCCTCGGGATTGATCGGCTCGCCAACCGTGCCGAGTAATCGGAGGCTTGAGAGGTCGTGTTTCGACGGCCACTGATCGCCCCACTTGATAAACGCCCTGATGGCGGTCGGTGCGGTGTAGAAGATGTTGACCCGATGCTTTTCGATCATGGTCCAGAAGCGATCGGGCTCGGGGAAGTTTGGCGCGCCTTCGTACATCAGCACGGTCGCGCCGTTTGAAAGCGGACCATAGACGACGTAACTGTGACCGGTAACCCAACCAATGTCGGCAGTGCACCAGTAGAGATCCTCGTCTTTGAGATCAAAGACCCACTTGGTCGTGAGATGTGCTTGCAGCAAGTAGCCGGCGGTCGTGTGCAGGATGCCTTTCGGTTTTCCGGTCGTGCCGGAAGTGTAGAGGATGTAGAGCGGATGCTCGCTGTCCAACTCTTCCGCCGGGCAATCGGTTTCGATGGTTTCCATCAACTCGTGCCACCAGAAGTCGCGTTCCGGCTTCATCTCTTGTGGCGTGCCCGTCCGCCGCACGACGATACACGCGGTCACTGAAGGCGTTTCTTTCAACGCTTCATCGACCGCCGCTTTGAGTTTGACTTCGTAACCACGACGCCAGCCGCCGTCTGCCGTCACAACCAGCTTGCAACTCGCATCGTTGATGCGATCGATCAGCGCCGCGCTCGAGAAGCCGCCAAACACAACCGAGTGAGTCGCGCCGATGCGTGCGCACGCGAGCATCGAGATTGCCAGCTCCGGAATTAACGGCATGTACAACGCGACACGATCGCCGCGCTTAATGCCGGCGTGTTTGAGCACGTTGGCAAACTTGCAGACTTCAGTGTGGAGTTGTTGATAGGTGTAGGTGCGCGTTTCGCCGGGTTCGCCTTCCCAGATCAGCGCGGCTTTGTTGCGACGCCAGGTGGTCAGGTGCCGGTCGAGACAGTTGTAAGAGATGTTGATCTTGCCGCCACCAAACCATTCGGCGTGTGGCGGATCCCACTTGAGCACTGTGTCCCACTTCTTAAACCAGTGAAGCTCTTCAGCCATGCGTGCCCAGAATGCTTCCGGGTCGTTGTGCGCTTCCGCGCGCAGGCTTTCGAGCTCGGCTTCAGATTTGATGTGCGCTTTCGCGGAAAACTCAGGCGGCGGCGGGAATATCCGTTCTTCCCGAAGCACTGATTCGATGTTGGTCGTAACAGTCGACACGGCACCTCACTACTTTGTTGATTTGGGTTTTTCGCCTTGCTTTGCCTGCCTGTGTACCACAGAATTGCTTGACGCCACAACAGCAACGCCGAAAGCATTTCTGGTTTCAACGCCTTCGGCGTTCTTGGTTCAACGCCGAAGGCGTTAACGAATTCCAGCCCAGGGTTGGGACAACCCTGGGTTAACCCGAACCGGCAAACCAACGCTGAAAGCGTTGGCGAGTCGTGGACGGAAGATTCGCCAACGCTTTCAGCGTTGCAGACGTAATACGACCCATGTTCCCAGGGTTGACGGGCTGCGCGTCACCCTGGGCTGCAACTCGCCAACGCCTTCGGCGTTCGGACAACAACGCCATCGGATTTGAAACCGCAACGCTGTTCGGCTTGAAACAAGGACAGCTCTGGCGTTCAAGCAAAACTATGAAGCTTTACGTCGGCACCAGCGGCTACAGCTACAAGGAATGGAAGGGCAGCTTCTACCCGGAGAAGATCCCGGCCGGTGAGATGCTTTCTTACTACTCTGCGCTCCTGCCCGCAGTCGAGTTAAACAACACGTTCTACCGTTTGCCGAAGCGCGACATGGTGGAAAGTTGGCGCAGCCAGGTGCCCGAAGATTTCCGTTTCTCGGTAAAGGCCTCGCAACGAATCACGCATTTCAAACGCCTGAAAGACGCCGGAGCAGAAACGAACTACATGCTCGAAACGGTCTCCGCGCTCGAAGATCGTTTGGGCGTGGTGCTGTTTCAACTGCCACCAAACATGAAGAAAGATCTCGAGCGGTTGGAGACTTTTCTCAAAGAACTGCCGCAAGACACACCGGCAGCTTTCGAGTTTCGTCACCCAACGTGGTTTGACGACGATGTGATCGAATTACTGCGCAGCCAGAACCGCGTGTTGGCCGTTTCAGATACTGACGAGTTACCCACCAGCCACATCGACAAGACTGCCGACTGGGGCTACTTGCGCTTGCGGCGCGTGCAGTATTCGGAAAAGGATCTCGCCGAATGGATGAAACGAATTCGCGCTCAGGAATGGAAGACGGCTTTTGTGTTCTTCAAACACGAAGATGAAGGAACAGGACCAAAGCTGGCCGCTCAATTCATCAGCCTGAGTAAATAATCCGCGCTGAATCCCGCTTAAAAGTTTCCCGAACAAGTCTCGTGACCACAGTCGCAATCGATCTCGATCGTTTGGCCTGCGCCTTCGCAGGATGCACTGCAATACTTGCCCCCGGGTTGCGGTGGGCAGGTGCAGGGCGGGTTCTTACACTTGTTTCCGTTATCGTCGGCCATCTTGGTCCTCCCGATGAATTTTGGTGGAGGACCTAGATTACTACTGTTTTTCCGGTGCTTCAAATTCGATCGCGCCGTGCGTCTTGAGCAACCTGACCACGACCTTATGATCGTCCTCTTGGGCGTACATCAAAGCCGTCTTTCCTTCTTTGTCACGGGCATTGACGTCCGCTCCTGCCAGAATCAACGCGCGGACGTTGTGCAGCATGCCGTTTTCGGCTGCGATCATTAGCGCGGTCTGTCCCTCGTTGTTCGTTTCATTTACTTTTGCTCCCGCGTCCAGCAAGACCTTTAAGACCTCGACATTGTCTTCATCGGCGACGCTGATGAGGGCGGTGTCGCCGTCGGTGTCGCGGAGATTGACTTTGGCGCCGGCGTTGATCAGGTCCCAGACGATCTCGCCGGTAGTGTTCTCACCAAGCTGCATCAGAACTGTTTGTCCCTGGTTGTCTCTCGCGTTTACATCTGCTTTGGCCCAAAGTAGAACTTGGACGATCTCACGATTTCCGTTTTGCACCGCACGCTCGAGCGCTGTGAATTGCGAACCCTCGTCGCGTGCATTGGCATCCGATCGGCTCAACAGAATTGTCTGAACCGCCTCCAGATCGTCGTCCATCGCGGCTTTCACTAACGCATCGGTAACCGTCACGACGGCCATGGCGCCACCCATGCGGACGCCCTCAACCGTCACTTCCGCCTGGACAGGAGCAATACTCAGTGTCTGATCGATGCGGTTGTTGTCGCCTGCTCGAACCACGAGATTGGGAACGTCGCTGGTGTCGAAGCCATTAGCACTAACTGCGAGCCGGTAGGTGCCTGGCGTCACTCCGTCAATCTGATACTGGCCGTTACCGCTGGTGTAGGAAAGGAATCCCTCGCTGGTTTCGGTGTTTGTTAGTGTGACGGTGGCTCCATTGATTACGGCGCCGTTGGGATCAAAAACAAAGCCATACAATCTCCCGCCGCCTCCGGACGTAGAAAACGGACTAATTACGCGCGTTGCAAAAGCCGTTTCTTTAGGAAGCCCGGTCTGCTTCAGATTCCCGCTGGCCGCGACTGCGCTGGAGATGCTGAGCGTTGCCGAGAACGCACTGGCTGCGATAACTGAAGTGCGCCGGCCGATCTTGACCAGGATGGGAGTCGGAGGTTTCTGCGGAGCCCGCGCCAGGTAATTCACGCAGAGACGACCGCGCGATCGGGCGATAAGACGTTTGATCTGTTTTCGACTGGCGAAGTCGATGTTATGGACCGTTAGCTGGCAATGCTCGCAGAAGCGCACGCGATCGTTTCCGATCATCGAGTCCCAATCCACGCTACACGGAGAAGCGATACGAAGCAGAGGGGCTGAATCCCTGGCAGACATTGGCCGACTCCTTTCAGGTTCGAGTTGATTGGAGAGCCTGGGGAGAGTCGCTCTGGTTACTTTAGTTTGACGTCAGTTACCCGAATTGGTTCCGCACAAAACACAGACTGAGAGGGCGGCGAGAACTTCCGGTTCTCACCTTGTGTTAACACCGAAACTTTGTTTTTGCTCGTGAGCCCAGGGAGGTGCTCACATGATTCGGCCGTGAGATGCAGTGTTCGGTGTGAAGGGTTGTTGTCGGACTGCAAAAAAATGTACGCGTGTCAGTGAGGAACAAGTGCGCGGGCGATCTCGGCAGCAACACGGGCGTTGTTTTCCAGTAGCGCCACATTTGCGCGCAGGGTGGCGCCTTTGCTGCGTTGGGCCATTTCGCCCAACAAGAACGGCGTCAGCTCACGCCCACCGATGTGGTTGCGTTCGGCTTGGGCCAAAGCATCGTCAAGAACAGTTTTCAATTGCTCTGCTGGAACTTCGAATTGTTCGGGCACTGGAACACAAACGAGTAAAGCCGAGGAGATGTTGAGCTCCTGCTGAGCGCGAAAAATTTCTGTTACGTCTTGCGCCGATTCAACCCGAACGTCTGCCGGTAGACCGCTCGTGCGTGAATAGAACGCCGGCATCTCGTCGGTTTGAAAACCGACGACTGTTACGCCGTATGTTTCGAGCCATTCGCGAGTCGCGGGCAAATCGAGAACGATCTTTCCTCCCGAACAAACAACAATCATCGGCGTCCGCGCCAACTCCGGCAGATCGGCAGAAACGTCCGGCAACGAGCCGCGGTGAACACCGCCGATGCCGCCGGTCGCGAAGACTTTGATGCCCGCGCGTTGAGCAATCCAGAGCGTTGCCGACACGGTTGTGCCGCCTGTCCACTTGCGCGCCACCGCTATCGGAATGTCACGTTTGCTGATCTTTTTGACGCCGCTATCGTTCGCCAGCGATCGGATTTGTTCATCAGTCAAACCGACGCATAGCTCGCCGTTGATGATGGCGATCGTCGCCGGTTCCGCGCCCACAATTCGAACGATACTTTCCAAGCTCTGCGCAGTTCCCAGATTGATCGGCCGCGGCAAACCGTGCGCGATCACTGTCGACTCGAGTGCGACTACCGGCCCTTGATTCAAGTTCGCTACCTCACTCCACCTTGTGCTTCTTGGGCCTCTTTGTGGCTCAGGTTTTTCTGACATCAACGTGACGGCGCACCTGAACGCGCGGCTTGCCGGTTAAGTGTGAACACAGTGCCGCCGCTCTCGCGTGGTTGCCACGAGATATGCGCATCGATCAAGCCTGCGCGTGCGCGCATGTTTGCGAGACCGCGTCCTTCCGAATTTGTCGGCTGCGATTCAAAAGAGCGGCCATTGTCTTCGATTCGCAGTGAAAAATCACCTTCGGGTCCGCTGTTGACGAACATCTTCACCTCGGTAGCGCCCGCGTGCCGCCAGATGTTGTTCACCGCTTCCTGCACGATGCGGTAGATTTGCAGTTGCACGCTTGGCGGCAACCCGCTCCGTTCTTCGATCGCCTCGTCACAACGAAACTCGTATTCGAATCGCTTCTCGACGGGAGCATCCTGCACCGCGTGTGATAAAGCAAACTCCAAGGCTGCCGCAAAGCCGACGTTTTGCAGCACAGACGGGCTCAAGTCTTCGCAAATGCGACGCACCTCCTGCGAGATCAATTCGATCTCATTACGCAAAGCGGCGGTCTGTTTGGTCTGTTGACTTGGCGGTTCGCCGTTGGCTTTGATTTGATCGGTTAATAGTGCGAGGTGACGCAGATCGGCAAGTGTTTGGTCGTGCAGGTCGCGTGCGATGCGCCCGCGTTCACGTTCTGCTTCGTTCGCAAGATTGAGTCGCGCGTCAGCGAGTTCGCGGTTGGCATCCACCAGTGCGGCGCTGGTGGCGACGATGCGGCGTCGTTCGAGAATGGCCCACAAGAGTGCGAGCAGCGCCAGCGCGAGTAGAATCGCGAGCGCGGTTGAAGTCCACGGAAACGGCGCTTTCGCGACGGTGAATGAAAACGTGAGCGGCTCGGAAGGTGTGAGATCCTTTGTGAAGGCACGCGCCGTCACCGTGTACTTGCCCGCCTTCAGTCCTTCCATCGTGAATTGCGAATCGCGTGAGAGCTTCTGTTTGACTGTTTGGCCGGTGCCGTCAGCCAACGTAAACGCATACTGAAACTGCTCCGGAAACGTGCGGCTGCTGATCGCCGTCACGTCGAGAAGCAAACTGTTCTGCGGGTATTCAAGATTCAAACCCGCCTGAAGTTCTGCCGGAGCGTGCACGCGTTTGCTGAGAATGCGTGTCACGGAGAGTGCCGGAGCAAAGCGGCCGGGTTCGTAGCGCGCGATGCCGCGGTTGGTTCCGATTAGTAACACGTCGGTGCCGTCGTCTTTGCGCTGCGGCAGGACCGCGAAAGCATTCTGCGACGGCAAGCCTTGTTCGGAATCGAGTTCCGACACAACTGGTCCAACTACCGGATCCAACAGAATCCGCACCAGGCCGTTGCCACGCGTGCCGCACCAGATCTCGTTTGCTTCCCCAGACTGTCCGGCGAGCACGAAACGCGCATCGACGTTTTGCAGCGCCAACGTGCAGCCGCCTTCAGTGCGACAGAGATAAACACCGGCCGAAGTGCCAAACCACAGCGAGCCATCCGCCGTGCGCGCCATCGAACGCACTGCGGGACCTTTCAGAATCGCAAACGCGGGCTCGTCGCGAACCGTTTTCCCGTCGGACACAAACACGCCGTCTTTCGCCGTGCCGATCAAAAGCCGCTCGCTATCAGCCAACAAACTCAAAACCTCACGCGCGCCCTGCGCCCCGTTTGACCACGTCAAACTCGCGCGTCCGCCATCGATTCGCTCAACGCCACGGCCGAAGATCGCGTAATACGTCGCGCCATTGAACTGCGCAATCGCCCTCACACTGCCGACGCCGTCCGCCGTAACCGAACCCGATTCCAATCGCGCAAACTGTTGTTCTTCCAACGGCGTGGATTGTTTGGGTGAGACGTAAAAACCGCTGACCGACGCCACCAGCAGACGCTGCGATCGATCTTCGGCGACGGCGTAGATGATGTTCTGGCCCAGTCCCGGCACGAGCGTCCAGCCGGCCGTCTTCTCGTCGTAAACAAACAGACCGCGATTTGTGCCCGCGATGGTTTTGCCGTTGCTGGTTTGATAAAGCGCGCGGACGAAGTTGCTGTCGCTGTTGTCGCCGACCGGCTCGACGCGCGGCGCATGCGGATCGTAGCGGCAGACGCCGCGATCGGTGCCAAACCAGATCACGCCCTCGCGATCCGCAAAGATCGCGTAGACGTGATCCGAGCGCAGGCCGCCGGCTGTGCCGTCGAAAGTGAACCGCTGGGTCCTGGCCTTGGAAACGCGAAACACGCCGCGGCCATCTGTGCCGATCCACAGCTCATCGCCTATCGCTTTCAAGGAAACAACTGGACCAGTGGCGGGTTCTGCTCGTTTCAGATTCGACGGTTCGGTGCCCGTGAACGCACCGGGCTCTTCTTTCCGCGCACGCGCGCCTGCCCATAACTTACCGTCTTTGTCACGCTCGAGCGCATTAACAAAAAACGTAGCGGGTCGTGTTGGAGGTTCTCTGACTGCGCCGTTTTCAATTTCTAGTACGCCGCGGCTCAACGTGCCGATGAACAAGCGATTCTTGGATCTGCTAATGCTCGTGATCGACAGTGGTCCAGGCCGCTCGCGATCCGCGCTGCGCAACGGTTCGCTCAACAACGGCCGTGTCTCCAGTGCCGCGCCGGCACGCACGCGGCACTCAAACACGTTGCCCTGCTCGGTGGACATGAACGTGACGCCATCTGCCGTCGTAACGATCGCGGAGACCGCCTGGGTCGAAGTCTCTTTTATCCGCTCGAACGCGCCGCCACTGAAGCGCGCGGCTCCTGATTCCGTCCCGACCCACATCGCGCCGTCCTGTTCGACTTGCAGTGCCAGCACGCGTCCGGCGGGCAACGCCGCATCGTTGATCGTTTGTGTTCTACGTCCATCAAACTTCGCCAGGCCGGCTTCGGTTCCGAACCACATCGCGCCGTCGCTCGTCTGCGCAATGGCGCGCACGCGATCCGACGGCAGTCCGTGAAACAAAGTGACCGCACCCCACTGATGCAGGCCGGTGATCGGCGTCGGTGATGGCGAAGGAGAAGGCGATGGTGACGGTGAAGGCGACGCCTGCGGTTGCGGCTCGCCGGTTTGGGCCAGCGGCCGCTCAACGAAAGCGACGAACAGTGCCACAAAGAAGCACAAAACGCACAAATAAATTCGCCAACTCAGTTGTGCCTGTTGTGCTTCTTTGTGGCCTTCATGCTTTGCAGGCAAAGCGGATCTCATCTATTTTTTCTTCGAGGCAGCTTCGCGTTTTTGTTCCTCGGCAAAACGCTTCTGATCCCTTTGCAGCCAGCCTTCCAGATCGTTTGACGCTTTCTCGAGTTCGTCGCTGTTGAGCAGCCCACGGCGCAGCGCCTCAAAAAACGCGCGCGTGCGGATGTTGTAGGCGAGTTTTTCGTACGCCTCCTGCTCCGTACCTTCGGCGACGGACACGAAGAGTTTTTCGTAGAGCGTTGCCAGCCGGCTTTCGACACCGCGCAAACTCAGCGAGCACTTGCGCGCGATGGCCCAGTTCGACAGACCGAGCGCGAGATAGTAGAGCGCTTCTGCTTCAAACTCCGTCAGCAACGGCCGCTTGAACGAGTCTTTGAACGCGGGATCGATCATGTCGGCGCCGTCTTCGAGCACTGCGGCGACGAAACGCAAGAAACGCGACTCGGGATTGTTCTTGTGAATGAAGCCGTAAGCCGGTGGCGGATCGACTGACTTCACGATCTTGCGGATCTCGTTGATGTAGATCTCGTGAGGAAACTGCGTCCAGAAGATGATGCGCGCTGTTGGGAAGTCGCGCCAGATTGCCCGCGCGGCTTTCACGCCGGAGAGCTTGGGCATCTGGATGTCGAGGATACAAACCTCGGGCTTCTCACCGAGCGCCAGCTTCACGGTTTCCTCGCCGTCCGCGGCTTCAAAAACGGGTACGTGCGAGGGAAACTCCTTCTCTAGTATCTCGCGCAGGTAGTGGCGCTGGGCCATGTTGTCTTCAGCAATCAGGATTGACATCGTGGTGGATAATAATGCCGCGGAACCCAACTAACAACGTGGGTCGCCACATCCTGTCGTCGTGCTATCATGCCCGGCCAACAAAGGTAAACCAGGAAAGGTAACCCAATGACAACTAAAAACCCGCTTCGTTTGGTCGCGGTCTGTCTGATTTTCGTTTTGCTCGCCAGCATCGGCGGTTCGTCCGTCCGCGCGCAGACACCCGAGCCGCGTGATGAGC
>Ga0187894_10001485_pt1 | contig 29983 bp, 28 predicted proteins | sample GBC1701081metaG_FD_136650 | JGI IMG/M metagenome (GOLD analysis project Ga0187894, IMG submission 136650) | White microbial mat communities from a lava cave in the Kipuka Kanohina Cave System on the Island of Hawaii, USA - GBC170108-1 metaG ...
AACGCGGCGCGCAGCGCGGCCGCGATGCTCGTGCCGTTGTCGTGGTAGCCCGCGCTGTAGACCTCGAGCTGCCGCGTCGTCGCGGCCGGGTGATCGAGCGCCGCGTCGACCCACGCGGTTCCGGCGAACGAGACGAGACCGACGCGCATCGTCTCCGGATCGAGCTGCGCAATCAGGCGACGCGCGGCGGCGACCTCGGCCGAGACGACGGCGTCGCCCGGATCGGCGGACGCGCGGAACTGCACCAGCCGCTCCATCGTCGCGACGTGCCGGTCCCAGGTGCGGTTGCGGCCGACGCGCCCGTTGCCGTCGATGTCGCGGCCGGTCGCGATCAGCGTGCTCTCGGATTCGTCGAGCGTGATCACGACGTCGTGGAACGCGGCCTCCCAGCGGCCGCCGCGACCGGAGAGGTCGATCGCGCGGACGCCGCGCACCGCCGGCGGCGTATTCACCTCGAGGTGCGCGGTGAGATGGCGCGTCGCGATCGGCCCGCCGCCGTCGACGCGCGCGCGCTTCAGCAGCGCCTCGAGCCGCGCGGCGCCGGTGCCGCGCATGTCCTCGTGCGCGCGCGCGAGCACGCGGCCGAGCTGCGCGCGCGCCTCGCTGCCGTCGTCGCCCTCGAGCGCGAGCTGTGCGAGCGCGATGTCGAGCGAGCCGAGCGCGGGCACGCGCGACTGCGCGTCGCGCAGCTGCGCCTCGGCCTCGACGCGATCGCCGCGCGCGCGCGCGAGCTCGGCGAGCGCGAGCTGCGCGACGATCGCGGCGGGCTCTCTCGCGCGCGCAGCGCGCAGCAGGCGCTCCGCCTCGGCGAGCTGCTCCGCATTGGGCGGCTGCGTGCGCGTCGCGAGCGCGAGGCGCGCGAGCGCGAGTGCGCTCAGCGTCGCCGCGTCGCCGGCGCCCGACTGCGCGAGCTCCGCCTCCGCGAGCAGCGGCTCGATCTGCGCGTGCTCGTCGCCGCGCAGCGCGCGCAGCTGCGCGAGCCGCGCTCTCGACGCGGCGTCGTAGAGCGCTGCGCTGCGCAGCCAGCGCTCGGCCGGCGCCCACGCGCCTTTCCCTAATGAGAGGGCGAGCTCCCCGAGCAGCGCGTCCCGGCGCGCGGGCACGAGCGGCTCGGCGGCAGCGACTGTCGGCGCGCCCAGCGCTGCGAGCGCGATGCGCTCACGCGGCGGCTCGCCGAACGAGAGGAAGCGCAGCAGCTCCGCTTCGAGCGCCGCGGGCTCCTGCCCGAACGCCTCCGTGCACGCGCGCTCGGGCGGCGTTCCTGCGCGCACGAGCGCGAGGTAGCTCGCGAGCCGGTCCGCGCGCGCGGGGAAGCCGGCGCGGTCGCCTGTGCGCAGAAAGTGCAGCAGCGCCCAGCTCTCGGCCGCCAAGCCCTCGCGCGCGTGCTGCGACCAGCGCAGCGTCTCGCGCGCGCTGAGCACGCGCTTCAGCGGATGCAGCGTCGCGAGCGCGAACCACTCGAGCCGCGCGCGCGGCGGGCGCCCGAGCTCGAGCGCGCCCCCGGCGACGCGCGCCGTCGAGACGAGCTCCGCGCTGCCCTCCTCGAGCCAGAGCGGGCGCAGCGGATCTCGGTCGCTCGCCGCGAGCAAATGCGCGAGCGAATGCTGCGCGGCGGTGAGCGATTGCTCGCGCAGCGTGCCGTCGAGCACGAGGTACGCGCGCTCGGGCGCGACGTGCAGGAACGCCGGCGCGCCGCTCAGCGGGCGCAGGTACGCATAGCCGTCCGCAGCGGCCAGCGAGATCGCGGTGACGGGCGGAAGCCTCGCGGGATCCGCGCCGAGCAGGCGGCTCGCGGCCGCCAGCGCGCGCTCGAGCTGCAGCGCGAGCGCGCGCGCGTCGTCGCCTCCCGCGCTGCTGACGGCTTCGACGTGGGCGGCGCGCGCCGCGAACCACGCGCTCGGCGCCGCGGCTGCGGGCTGCTGCGCCGGCGCCGGCGCGGCGAGCAGCGCGGCCACGAGCAGAGCGCTGCGAGCGCTGGCTCGAGTCCGGGCTGCGTCGCGCAGTGTCATGGCGCCCTCGGCGTCGCGCAGTCTACTGGGAGACGGACTCCCGTGAGCTCGCTTCGCGTTTTGCTTGCTAGGGCGCTGGCGGCGCGGTCGCGACGTCGGGCTCGCCTTCGCGCGCGCGGATCTCGAGCACGCGCAGCGCCCGCGCACCGCGCTCGGCCTCGAGCCGCGCGCGTGCCGCGATCTCGTCGCTGCGCCGCGCCAGCGCCGCGCGCAGCTCGCGCGCGCGCTGCGCGTGCGATTCGTCGCCAGCGGCCGGCTCGGCGCGGCGCACGATCCGGCGCAGCGTGAGCGCCGGTTGCCTGGCGACGCGCGCGCGGATCTCGAGCGGATTCAGGCCGGCCCGCAACGGCACGATCGCGTCGAAGCTGCCGTCGGCGAACGTACGCACCGCGCGCGCGGTCTCGCCGCTGCGCTCGTTGCGGATCATCACCTGTTCGAGCCCGGTCAGGCGCGTGTCGCGCAGGAAGGAGACGGCCGCCAGCTCGCTCACGATCTCGAACACGCCGCCGGTTCGCTCCGCCAGCTCGCGCAGCGTCTCGCTCTTCTCGCCGGCGTCTTTTCCGAGCGCGTAGGCATGCACGCGAATGCCGAAGCGCGCGATTTCGTCCGCGATGCGCAGCGCGCGCCGGCGCGCCTCGAACTTGTTGGGGGAGGTCGGCTCGCCGTCCGACAGCATCAGGATCGTGCGCTGCGTTCGCGTCCCGGGGCGCCGGCGCGCGAGCAGGTCGTCGAACGCGGCTCGCAGCGCGGCTTCGAAGCTCGTCCCGGTCGAGTCGTAGCGGACGTGGTGGCGCTCCAGCGCCGCGAGCGCGCGCTGCGGTGCGCCGAGCGGCGCGGCGAGGCGCGCGGTCGCGGTGAACAGCACCAGGCTCGCGCGCGTCGTCGCCGGGTCGAGCTCGGCGAGCAGCTGCTTCGCGGCGGTGAGCTCGGCGCGCACGATCGAATCGCCGCGATCCGAGGAGTGACGCCGCGAGTCCGGCGGCCGGTACTGCTTTCCCACGGTTCGCCCGACGCGGCCGTCGCCGTCGACGTCGACGCCGGTCGCATCGAGCGTGCTGTTCGAGACGTCGAGCGCGATCGCGATGTCCTGCCCCTCTGCCTCCCAGAGGCCGGCCTTCCCGCGCAGCTCGAGCCACGGGAGATCGGTGACCGCTTGCTCGCCCGGCGGCGGAACGTGCACGTCGAGCCGCGCGGTGCGGTGGCGGAGCGCGCCGGCATCGTCCGGGTCGACGCCGGCGGCGCGCAGCAGATCGTCGAGCGCTGCGCGCTCGGCCGCGGGCGCCGCGTGCGCGCGCGAGCGCAGGCGCGCGAGCACGGCGAGCGCACGCTCGGTTCGCCCCGCCCGCTGCAGGCTCTGCGCGAGCGCGAGGTCGACCCCCGGTAGCGCTGGCAGCGCGCGGCTCACTTCCGCGAGCTCGCGCGCCGCTCGCGCAGGCTCGTCGCGCGCGAGCGCGAGCCGGCCGAGCGCGAGCTGCGCGGATGCGTGCGCCGGATCGAGCGCGAGGCTGCGCGCGAAGCTCGCCTCGGCGAGCGCGACGAGCTCGCTGCGGCGCGCCGCGTGCTCAGGCCGCTGCGCGAGCGCGAGCTGCGCCTCGCCGACTCGCCGCGCGCTCTCGGCGTCGGCTGCGCCGGCAGCCGCCGCGCGCTCGAGCTCGGCGCTCGCAGCGGGCTCGCCGCGCTGCGCGAGCAGCCACGCGAGCGACGCGCGCGCGAACGCGTGCTCCGGGTCGGCTGCGAGCGCCGCGCGCAGCCAGCGCTCGGCGCGGCGCGAGCGTCGCTCGCCGAGCGAGAACGCGACGTCGCCGAGCTGCGCGTCGCGGTCGGCATCCGCGAGCGCGCGCAGCTCGATCCGGCGCTTGGCTCTCGGCGCGGGCGCCGGCACGCGCACGCGCGGCAATGCGCGGCGCTCGAGATGCGCGAGCACGTCGCGCTCGAGCTGCTCCGGCGTGCGCTCGAATGCGTCGCGGCACGCCTCTTCGGCGCTGCGTCCCGCTTCGAGCTGGGCGAGGTAGCGGTGCAGCGCGCCCTGCGGCGGAGCGCCCTCGCCGAGATGCAGATAGTGCGCGAGCGCCCACGACTGCGCGTAGAACGCGGCGAGCTCGCGCCCTTTCCAGCGCAGCACGTCCTGCGCGCCGAGCACGGCCGCGAACGGAAGCGGCGCGGCGCGCGCGAGCGCGACGTGACCTTCGGGCGGGCGCCCGATCTCGGCCTCGTCGCCGCTGAAGCGCGCGGTCGCGAGCAGGTCCGCGAGCCCCTCGCGCACCCACGCGGGCGCCGGCGTGCGCTCCGCGCTGATCTGCAGCAAATGCACGAGCTCGTGCTGCGCGATCTGGATGCCGGCTTCGTCCGCGCTCGCGTCGATCGCGAGGAAGTTCGCGTGCGCCGCGGGCTGGAAGAAGCCGGAGAGCTCGCGCCGCGGCCGCAGCGCGGCGAAGTTGCGCGCGCGCGGGAGCAGCAGCACGCGCGTGGGCACCGCGAGCTCCGGCTCGGGCAGCTCGGCGAACGCGAGCGCCACCGCTTGGAAGCGCTCGAGGCGCGCGCCCAGCTCGCGCGTGCGCCGTGCCGAGAGGCCGCTCGCGATCTCGAAGTGCGCCGTGTCCGCGCGCAGCCAGTCGCCCCGCGGCCGCATCGGGATGCGCGCGCAGCCGCTGAACGCGAGCGCCGCAGCGCACATCCCAGCGAGCGAGAGCTCGGCGGCCCGGCGGCGTCGCACGAAATCCTCCGTGCACCCCCGCGGCCGTTATATCACCGACGAGCGCGGCGAGAGGATCGCGTTCGCATCGCGCTACGGTCGCCTCTCGCGCTCGCCGCGCGCTTCGATCGCCGCGACGCGAACCTGAGAAGTGAGACGCCGTGACGCAGCTACCGCCCCGAACCCCCGTGTTGGTCGGCATCGCGCAGGTCGAGCAGCGCGAACGCGATCCGCAGAGAGCGAAGGAGCCGCTCGCGCTGATGGTGGAGGCGACGCAGCTCGCGGCCGAGGACGCCGGCTCGCGCACGCTGCTCGCGCACGCGGACGCCGTGCGCGTGATCCGCGGCATGTGGCCGTACGCGGACCCGGGCCGCGCCGTCGCGCAGCGCGTGGGTGCCGCGGGCGCGAAGTCCGCGCTCACGCCGTACGGCGGCAACTTCGTGCAGACCGCGCTGAACCGGACCGCGCTCGAGATCCAGGCGGGCTCCGTCGACATCGCGCTGCTCACCGGCGCGGAGTGCGGCTACACGCAGGCACGCGCGCGCAAGCAGGGCGTGAAGCTCGCGTGGAGCGAGGCGCCGGGCACGCCCGACGTGCAGATCGGCGCCGACGTCCCGATGTCGCACGACGCAGAGCGAAAGGCGGGCGTGAAGCAGCCGGTGCAGATGTACCCGGTGTTCGAGAACGCGCTGCGCAAGGCGCGCGGCGAGACGCTGGCGGCGCACATCGAGCGCGTCTCGCGGCTGTGGGCCGGCTTCAGCGCGGTCGCGGCGAAGAATCCGCACGCGTGGATCCGCGACGCGAAGACGGCGGAGCAGATTCGCACGCCGAGCCCTGATAACCGAATGGTGAGCTTCCCGTATCCGAAGCTGATGAACAGCAACAACAACGTCGACCAGGGTGCGGCGTTGATCCTGACCAGCGTGGAGACGGCGCAGCGGCTCGGCATCGCGCGCGAGAAGTGGGTGTTCCCGTGGGCGGGCACCGACGCGCACGACTTCTACTACGTCTCTGAGCGCGAGAGCTTGTGCTCGTCGCCCGCAATCCGCTTTGCCGGGCGCCGCGCGCTCGAGCTCGCCGGCGTGTCCGTCTCGGACCTCGCGCACGTCGACGTCTACTCGTGCTTCCCGGTCGCGGTGCAGGTCGCCGCGCGCGAGATCGGCCTCGACGAGACGAAGCCGTTGACCGTGACCGGCGGCCTCACGTTCGGCGGCGGCCCGCTCAACAACTACGTGATGCACGGCGTCGCGCGCATGGCAGAGGTGCTGCGCGCGGATCGCGGGAAGATCGGGCTCTGCACCGCGAACGGCGGCTTCCTGACCAAGCACGCGATGGTCGTCTATTCGACCGAGCCGCCGGAGCGCCCGTTCCGCCACGAGGACGTGCAGGCGCTCGTCGACGCGACGCCGCGCCGTGAAGTGCTGCTCGACTACGCCGGCGAAGCGACGATCGAGGGCTACACGGTCGACTTCTCAGGCGACGCGCCCGCGGTGGGCCACGCCGCGGTGCTCACGCCCGAGGGCAAGCGCGCCTGGGCCAACACAGTCGACCGCGACGTCGCCCGCGCGATGACGCGCGAAGAGTTCTGCGGCAAGCGCGTGCGCGCGAAGGACGGCGCGTTCGAGGTGGCGGGATAGCCACCGCCTCCCCGCTTCATGCAGGCGCCCGATCCTCCGATGACTCGCGAGGGGGTTGCGCCATGGAGCCGTCCGCGAAGGGCAGCGTGGTGATGGGGGTGGTCGCGTCGCTGCGCTCGTCCAAGAAGAACGGGCGTGTGACCGACGAGCAGCTCGCCGCCCGGCTCAGCGGCCCGGCGTACGCGCTGCTCGAGCGGAAGGTCGAGCTCGGGCTCTGGTATCCGATGGCGGCATTCGGCGAGCTGGTCGAGTTCGAGTGGCAGCTCGCCGGGAAGGATCCCGAGTACGCGCGCCGCTCGGGCGTGCAATCGGCCGACCGGATGTTCGAGGCCGGGATCTACCAGCAGCTCGACTACGCGCAGCGCACCGACAAGGCGCAGACGCGCGAGGCGCTGCTGCGGCAGTCGAAGCTGATCACGACCGTGACCGGCACGCTGTACAGCTACCTGCAGACCTCGGTTCGCTTCGCGGAGGACGGCGCGCAGCTCGAGATCGTCTACGCGAACGCGGCGCTGTTCTCGGAGCCGCTGCGGCTCTCGACCGAGGGCTTCATGAATCGCATCAACGAGCGGCAGGGCTCGGCGCGGCGCTGGACCAGCGAACGCACGCGCCCCGACGAGATCGTGTTCCGCATGAAGCTGCCGGCGCGGCTCGCGCGTTGACGGGCGTCGCGCGGGGCTCAGCTCACCTTCACGAGCTGCTTGCCCAGATTCTTGCCTGAGAACAGCCGCAGCAGCGCCGCCGGTGCGTTCTCGATGCCGGCCACCACGTCCTCTTGGTGAACGAGCTCGCCGGAGTCGACCCAGCTCTTCAGCTTCGCGCGCGCTTCTCCGAACCTCGCCGCGTAGTCGATGATGATGAAGCCCTCCATGCGCGCGCGCTGGATCACGAGCTTCATCAGGTTGCGCGGGCCGGGCGGCGGCGCCACTTCGTTGTACGCGGAGATCCCGCCGCACAGCACGACGCGCGCCTTCAAGCGGATCTGCTCGAGCACGGCGTCGAGGATCTCGCCGCCGACGTTGTCGAAGTAGACGTCGACGCCCTGCGGCGCGAGCTCGCGCAGCTGCGCGCCGACGTCGCCGCGCTTGTAGTCGATCGCGGCGTCGAAACGCGCCTCTTTGGTCAGCCACGCGCACTTATCAGGGCCGCCGGCGATTCCGATCACTTTGCAGCCCTGGATGCGCGCGATCTGCCCTGCGATCGAACCGGTCGCGCCCGCCGCGCCCGAGACGACCACGGTCTCGCCCGCCTTCGGCTGCCCGAGATCGAGCAGCCCGAAGTACGCGGTCAGCCCGGTGATGCCGAGCACGCCCATCAGCAACAGAGGATCGGTCTCCTTCGGCAGCTTGGTGCCGCCGAACGGCGTGCCGGGCTTGATCACCGAATACTGCTGCCAGCCCGCCATGCCTTCGACGTGATCGCCCACCGCGACGAGCGGCGAGCGCGATTCGATCACGCGGCCGATCGAGCCGGCGCGCATCACCTCGCCGATCCCCACCGGCGGGAGGTAGCTCGGACGATCCTCCATCCAGCCGCGCATCGTCGGATCACACGAGAGATAGAGCGTTTGCACGAGCGCCTCGCCGTCCGCGAGCGGCGGAACGGCCGTCTCCTTCAGCTGCCAGTTCGCCTCGCTGATCATGCCGTGCGGGCGCTTGGCGAGAACCCATTGCTTGTTACGGGTGGGACGGGTCATGCGCTGCTCCTTCCGGGCGAAGGAGTAGAAGATGGCGCGCGCCGTCGCGCTGCGCCGCGGAGGCCCCTAGTCGAGCTCGGGGGGCGGATTCAGCGCCGCTTCGTAGGCGCTGAAGAACGCGGCGGCGGGTCCGAGGTTCGCGAGCGAGGCGCCCGCGTAGTCGCTCGCCACGGACGCGCTGATCGTCGCGTCGTCCTTCGCGGTGATCGAGACGGTGAGGCGCAGCGGGTGCGCGTCGAGCAGCGAGGCGATCAGCACGCCGCGCTCCGCGTCGGCGGATTCGAGCGCGAAGCCGAGATCTTGCAGCGTTGCGATCGCGATGCGCTGCGCGTGCAGCAGGTCGGGCGCTGCGAACTCGTGGGCGACCGCGAGCGAGCCCGGCGTGGGCTCGGCCGCCGCCCGCGAGCCGTCCGCACTGTCCGCGCGCGCGGCGCCACAGAGCGCCAGAGCGAGCGCGCAGCTCGCGACGAGCGGCGCGGCGTTCATTCGGCGCCCGGGCGCAGCACGCCGAGCTCGCGTGCGACCTCGTCGAAGAAGCCCGCGTACTCGCCGCCCTCGCGCACCGCTTCCCGCTTCGTCTCGCGGCCGCGCGCGTTCCACGCGAGCCGCTGCAGCGTGAGGCGCAGCGAGGTCTCGAGCCCGAACTCGCCGGTCGGGGCCGCCGCGAGCGACGCGCGCAGCCGAGTCCGCTCGCGGCCGTCGGTCGCGTCCTTCGCCGCGACGATCACGCCGAGCTCGGCGTCTTGATCTTCCGCCGCGAAGCCGTGCCGCCGCAGCACCGCGACGCACGCGCCGAGCAGCGCCGTGCGGTCCTCGGTCGCGTAGACGCGCGTCTGCTGGGCGCGTTCGTCAGCCGAGATCGGCGCGAGCGTGAGCGCCGAAGGCGGCGGCGGGACCACCGCGCAGCCGAGCGCCGACGACGCAGCGATGGACACGAGCAGAAGCAGCTGACGCAAGGCGACTCCGAACGGCGGCGCGCAACGGTAACGAGCGCTCCGCCGACGCGGCACGGGTCGGGCGCAGCGTCAGCGGCTACTCGTCGAGCTGCTCCGCGAGATATCGCTCGCGCCCGATCTCGCGGACCACGTGCAGCTGCGATTCGAGCCAGTCGACGCTCTTCTCTTCGTCGACCAGGTGGTGCTCGAGCAGCTCGCGCGTGCCGCTGTCGCCCTTCGAGAGCGCGAGCGCGATCGCGCGGTTGTATCGCTCCACTGCCGCGAGCTCGAGCGCGAGATCGAGCTCGTGCTGCTCGATCGGGTTCTCGCCGACGCGCACCGGGAACAGGCGCTGCAGGTTCGGCGTGCCTTGCAGATAGAGGATGCGCTCGATCAGCCGGTCGGCGTCCTTCATCTCGCCGATCGACTCCTCGCGCTTCCTCTTCGCGAGCCGCTCATACCCCCAGTTCGCGCACATCTTCGCGTGCACGAAGTACTGATTGATGGCGGTGAGCTCCGCCGTGAGGATTTCGTTGAGCGCCTCCAAGACCTCGGAATCGCCGCGCGGCATCGAGGGCCACCTCCCTCCGCATCCTAGTCAGCGTGCGCGAAGAAGTGCAGCGCTCGCAGCACGATCGCGCGCGAAAGAAGGCGCGTCTCGGCGAGCTGGGATCAGGCCGGCGCGGCGTCCGCGCTGAGATCGCGCGGCGACGTCCGCGCACGGCGCTCGCGCTGATCGAGCAGCTGCTCGAGCAGCTGCTCGAGCAGCGGCCGGCAACCGCCGCAGCGCGCGCCGGCGCCGCAGGCCGCTGCGATCGCTTCGCAGCTTGCCGAGCCGCGCTCGATCGCGTCGAGCACTCGCGCGTCCCTCACGCCTGCGCAGTGGCAAACCAGCACGTCACCCCCGGCCTTTTCGTTGAAATTGATTTTCACTTTCGCGCTGCCGCCGCGCAAGGGGGGCCGGAGGACGCGCAGCGGTGCGGCAACTGGCCCACGCCGTAGCGCCGGAGGGGGCATTGACGGCGGGGTGCGCGGCGCCGGAACGCGGAGACGAGGTCGGCGCCACAGGTCGTGCGCTCGGATCTGACGCGCCGCCCCCGCCCGCCGTACGCTGCGCCGATTCTCGGAGGCGCGCTCGATGCTGGAGACGTTCACGCTGATCGAGGACGGCCGTGCGCACGAAGCGCGCGGAAGCGTCGCGGGCGAGCGCGCTCTGATCGACGCTGCGGCGCTCCGGAGCGCGCTCGGATACGAGCTGAAGCCCGAGGGCTTGTGCCGCGGCGAGCTCTGCTTCCCGGTGCGCGACCGCGCGGCGCTCGTCGCGGGCGCTGCGATCGATCTCGCCGAGCTCGCGCGCATCACCGGCCGGCCGCTCGCGCTCGACGTCACGGAGCGCGCAGCGGCGCTCGGCACCGCGCTCGAAGATCGGCTCGCGTCTCTGCGCGGCCTCGAGGCGCCCGACTTCACGCTCCCCGACTTCTCAGGGGGAACGCACACGCTGTCGGCGTATCGCGGCAAGAAAGTGCTGCTGATCGCGTACGCGAGCTGGTGAGGCTGCCGCGAGGACCTGCCCGTGTGGCAGGCGCTGTACGAGGAGCTCGGCGCGTTCGGGTTCGTGCCGATCACGGTTGCGCTCGATCGCAATGCCGACGGTCCGAGGCCGTTCGTCGAGAACGCGAAGCCGACGCACCCGAGCCTGCTCGACACCGAGCACGTGCTCGCGGAGCGCTTCCACATCGTGAACGTCCCGACCCTGATCTGGATCGACGAGCGCGGCGCGATCGTGCGTCCCCAGGACAACCAATTCGGCACCGACACGTTCACGAAGTTCCACGGCAAGGCTTCGGGTCCGTATCTCGATTTGGTCCGCGCGTGGGCGCGCGAGGGGAAGGGCGCGCTCGCGCCCGACGACGTGCGCAAGCACCAGCAGCTGCCGAATGCTGCGTCGCAGCTCGCGCGCGCGGAACGCGCGCTCGCGTGGCAGCTGCATCGCGTCGGCCGCAGCGCCGCCGCGGAGCGCCACTTCCAGCGCGCGGCGGAGCTGGCTCCGAAAGACTGGACGATTCGGCGCGGCTCGATGCCGATCCTCGGGCAGAACCCGTTCGGGCCGGAGTTCTTCGAGCTCGCGAAGCAGGGGCCAGCGGAGTTTCCGATGGACGCCGTCACGAAGACGCGCATTGCACCGCGGGCGATCTGAGGGCGGTGCCATCGAAGACTCGGCGCCGCGAAGAGCCTTCGTTCGTGACGCCGCTCGGGGCGGGAGGGGGATCCGTTCCGCTGCGGGCCTTTTCGGGGTGCCGTGCCACCGGGTAGATGAGCGAGCGTTCGGGCGAGCTTGCATCTCGCTCGTCGCGTGCGTTGGCTGGGCATTGGGGCGCTCGCGGGAATCGCTCGTGCGCACGCACATCGCGCCGCACGATCGATCCCCGCGAGCGCCCACAGCGGAACGGATCCCCCTCCCGCCCCGAGCGGAGTCACGATACGAAGCGATTCCTCCTCGAACTCGGCCAGGAGATCGCATGATCAACCGACGTCGCCGCTCGCTCGCGGTTTGGCTGGGTCCCGCGCTCGTCGTGACGGCGATTGGAGGCGCGGCTCGCGCGGAGGAGACGCCTGAGCAGGCGGCGCTGCGCACGCTCGACGCGTTCATGGCCGCGTTCAACGCGCGTGACGTCGAGGCGTGGATTGCCACGCTGCATTTTCCGCACGTGCGCATCGCGAGCGGCCAGGTCGCGGTGTACGAGGACGCGGCGTCCTTCCGCAGCGACTTCGAGTTCGCGCGCTTCGCCGAGCAAACCGGCTGGAGCCGCAGCGAGTGGAGCGACCGCCGCGTCATTCAAGCCGGCCCCGACAAAGTGCACGTCGCGGTGGTCTTCACGCGCTTTCGTGCAGACGGCAGCGTGCTGGCGCGCTACGAGTCCCTCTATGTCGTCACGCAGATGGGCGGGCACTGGGGCGTGCAAGCGCGTTCCAGCTACGCGCCCTGAATCGCAGGAAGGGCTCGCACGAATTAGGGGGTGAGCGATGGCGCGATTCTCGCCGGTCGCCTGGCTGGTCTCCTGCGTGTTCTGGACCGCCGCCCCCGCGCTCCCAGCGCTCGCTCAGTACGCGTCCTACGCCGAGGGCCCCGAGACCGCCGCGCTGCGCGTGCTCGACGACTACATCGCCGCCTACAACGCACGCGACGAGGCGGCCTTCGTCGCGACGCTCCACTTCCCGCACGTGCGGATCGCCGGTGACCGCGTCCGCACGTTCCCCGGCATCGGCGAGTACATGCGCGAGCTCGAGCTCGAGAAGGGCGGCTGGGACTACAGCACCTGGACCGAGCGCCGCGTCGTGCAGAGCGGGCCGACGAAGGTGCACGTCGCCGCGCGCTTCACCCGCTACCGCGCCGGCGGCATCCCGGTCGGCAGCTACGACTCGCTCTACGTGATCGTGCTGCGCAACGGGAAGTGGGGGATTCTCGCGCGATCGTCTTACGCTCCGTGAATGGGGTCCCGCTTCGCGGCGCTTGCGGCCGCGTTCTCGCGAGATCGCGGCGATTGCCCTGAGCGCGCGACCGGCGTACAAACTTTCTCCGCGCGCCGAGGTGCTCCCGATGTTCGCCTTCAACCCGCTCGACCCGGCGGTGCGCCGCGATCCGTATGCGCTCTATGCGCGCGGCCGTGACGAGGCGCCCGCATTCCTGCACGCCGGCCTGCCGCTGCGCGTGATCTCGCTGTTCCGTTACGACGACGTGCAGGCGACGCTGCGCGACGACGCGCGCTTTTCGAACGCGCCGCAGGCCGCGCTGCGCGCGCAGCTGCCGGCCGAGCTCGACGTGATCCCGCCGTCGATGCTGGTGACGGACGGCGCCGAGCACACGCGGCTGCGCGGGCTCGTCAACAAGGCGTTCACGCCGCGCATCGTGTCGCGGCTCGAGGCGCGCATGCACGCGCTCGCGCACGAGCTCGTCGGCGCCGCGGTGGCGGATGGCGAGGCGGACCTCGTCCAGGCGCTCACGTATCCGCTGCCGGTCACGGTGATCGCCGAGATCATCGGGATTCCCGCCGAGGACCGGGCGCAGTTCAAGACGTGGTCGGATCGCGCGGTCGCGAGCCTCGGCCTCGCGTTCTTCGGCGGCTTCGACGAGGCGCGCATTCGCGCGCAGATCGCGCTGCGTTCGGAAATGCGCGACTACCTGATCCCGCTCGCCGAGCGCCGCAAGCGCGAGCCGCGCGAAGACCTGATGACCGGGCTCGTGCAGGCTGAAGTGGACGGCTCTCGGCTCTCGCACGACGAGATGCTGCAGATGCTGATCCTGCTGCTCGTCGCGGGGAACGAGACGACCACGACGCTGATCCAGAACACCGTGCTCGAGCTGCTCGCTCACCCGGAGTGGGAGCAGCGTGCGCGCGCCGATCTCTCGCTCGCGCCGGCCGTGATCGAGGAGACGCTGCGCCACTCGTCGCCGGTGCAGTTCGCGCCGCGCCGCGCGACGAGCGAGCTCACGCTGCACGGCGTCGAGATCAAGCCGAACGACATGCTGCTGTGCTGGATCGGCTCCGCGAATCGCGACGCGAAAGTGTTCGACGACCCGGAACGCTTCGATCCGCTGCGCGAGAAGAGCCCTCACATCGCGTTCGGGTTCGGGCCTCACTACTGCCTCGGCGCGAACCTCGCGCGGCTCGAAGCGCGCGTCGCGCTCGAAGCGCTGCTCGCGAAGACCTCGCGCATCGAGCGCGCGTGGAGCGGCGATCTCCCGCTGCACCCGAGCCCGGTGTTCCGCGGCGTGACTCAGCTGCCCGTGAGGTTGCGCGGGGCTCGACGATGAAGCTGGGTGTCGCGTTGCGTTCGATGGGGCCGCAGTCGTCGCGGGAGACGTTGCTCGCGTGTGCGCGGGCTGCGGAAGACGCGGGCTTCGCTCACGTCTGGGTGCAGGATCATCTCGCGATCCCGCCCGACGACGCGGAGGGCAGTGGCGGGCGGTATCTCGATCCGCTGAGTGCGCTTGCGTTTCTGGCAGGAGCCACTTCGCGGATCGGGCTCGGCACGGGCGTGATCAATTTGCCCTATCGGCCGGCGCTGCCGACCGCGAAGGCGATCGCGACGTTGCAGGAGCTGTCGGGCGGGCGCTTGCTCGTGGGCGTCGGCACGGGGTGGATGGCGCCGGAGTTTCGCGCGCTCGGAGTGCCGCGAGCCGAGCGTGGGAGGCGCACGGACGAGACGCTCGCGTTCCTCGCCGAGTGCTTCGCGAACGACGTCGTCGAAGCGAACGGGCAGAGGTTTCTGTTCCTACCGCGCCCGCAGCGACCGCCGATCTTCGTCGGCGGGAATGCTCCGCACGCGCTCGCGCGTGCCGCGAAGTGGGGCGACGGCTGGATGCCGATGGCGCGCGACGCCGCCTCGCTGCGCTCGGGCGTCGCCGAGCTGCGCGAGCGCTTCGCCGTCGCGGGCCGCGGCGCGCCCGAGGTCGTCGTGCTCGCCGGCTTCTCGCGCAAGGACCCGAGCGCCGCTGCTGCGCAGGCGCGCGCGTTTGCGGACGCGGGCGCGACGCAGCTCGTCTTCGCCGAGCGCTACGCCGACGCCGCCGACTTCCGCCGCGGCCTCGACTTCGCCGCCGCGCACCTCCGCCCCCAGGTCCCGTAAGTCACCACAGCGGGGACGTTCATACTTCGCGGTGACTTCGGGGGCAGTCTTCGCCGCTGCTCCGCCCCGTCGGACCGCCAAGGGTGGCACGAAAGTCACCGGCACGTATGAACGTCCCCGTTCTGGTGACTTGCGCGTCGGCGGGCTGCGATACGGTCGCGCAGGACGACGCGAGGCCGAGCATGTACGAGCATCTGCTCTCTCCCACGCGCATCGGCAACGTCGCGCTGCGCAACCGGATTGCGATGGCGCCGATGGGCGTCGAGCTGGTCGAGGCCGACGGCGCCGTGCGCGAGCCGACCGTGCGTTATTACGAGGAACGCGCGCGTGGCGGCGCCGGGCTGCTGATCACCGAGAACACGTCGGCCGCCTATCCGCGCGGCGCGAATAGCGCGCACGAGATCGCGGTCTCGCACGATCGCTACCTCCCCGGGCTCAGCGCGCTCACCGACGCGGTGCACCGTCATGGCGCGAAGATCGCGATCCAGCTCGCGTTCCACGGCAAGATCGCGCGGCTCGACGTGACCGAGGGCCGCCCGATGATCGTGCCCTCCGAGCCGCGTTTTCATATGGATCTCTCGGGGCTCGGGGAGATGACCGAGCAAGAGCTCGCGTGGATGATGGCCGCGAACACCGGCACCGGCGGGAAATACCGAGCCGCGACGAAGGCGGACCTCGCGCAGATCACCGAGGACTTCGCGGACGCGTGTCTGCGTGCGCGCCGCGCTGGCTTCGACGCGGTCGAGCTGCACGGCTCGCACGGCTACCTGTTCTCGAGCTTCCTCTCGCCCGGCTGGAACTTCCGCGACGACGAGTACGGCGGGCCGCTCGAGAACCGCGCGCGCTTGTTGTGCGAGGTGATCCGCGCGTGCAAGCAGCGCGCGGGCGCCGACTTCACGGTCTGGGCGCGCCTCGACGCGCACGAGTTCGGCGAGCCCGGCGGCATCACGCTGCCGGATGCGGTGCGCACCGCGCAGCTGATCGAGGCCGCCGGCGCGGACGCGGTCCACGTGAGCGCCTATGCCGCGAACAATCTCGGCCACCACTTCCTCGACGCGCCGCTGCCGCAGCGCGTGAACGCCTACGTCGACTACGCGACGGCCGTGAAGGGCGCGGTGCGCATTCCGGTGATCGCTGTGGGTCGGATCGAGCCCGAGACTGCCGAGCGCCTGATTCGCGACGGCAAGGCAGACCTCGTCTCGTTCGGTCGCAAGCTGCTCGCCGACCCCGAGCTTCCTAACAAGCTTGCTGGCGGCCGCGCGAGCGCGGTGCGTCCCTGCGTCTACTGCTACGTGTGCGTGGCGCAGGCGTTCTTCGACAAGCCGGTGCGCTGCGCGGTGAATCCCGAGGCCGGCAAGGAGGCCGAGCGCAGCGCGTTGTTACGGACGCCGGCCGCGCAGCGCAAGCGTGTGCTGGTCGTCGGCGGCGGGCCGGCCGGCATGGAGGCCGCGCGCGTCGCCGCGCTGCGCGGCCACGACGTGACGCTCGTCGAGAAGAGCGACCGGCTCGGCGGCACGCTGCGTTTCGCGGCGCTCCCGTACGAGCCGAACGAGCGACTTCTCAGGTACTTCGAGGAGACGATACGCAGCGCAAATCTGAGCGTGCGGCTCGGCACCGAGGCGAACGCCGCGCTCGTTCGCGAGCTGAAGCCCGACGTCGTGATCGCCGCGGTCGGGGCGCGCCGCGCGCGGCCCGCGATCCCGGGCGCCGAGCGCGAGCACGTGTTCGACGGCGACGACCTGCGCGCGCTGCTCACCGGCGAAGATGCGCGCGAAGCGAGCGGCAAGCTCTCGCTGGTCGGGCGGCTCGCCGTGCGCGCCGGCCGGCTGACAGGCATTACGGGCGATCCCGCGAAGCTGCGCGAGGCGTCGCGCGCCTACATGCCGGTCGGGAAGCGCGTCGCGATCATCGGCGGCGGTCTCGTGGGCGCCGAGCTCGCGGAGTTCCTCGCCGAGCGCGGCCGCGAGCTCACGCTGCTCGAAGAGGGCGCGACGCTCGCGAAAGAGATGGCGCATCCGCGCCGCTGGCACGTGCTCCACGAGCTGCGCGCGCACGGCGTGCGCATGCACACGCGCGCACGCGTGCTCGAGATCGGCGAGCAGACGCTGCGCTTCGAGATCGCGCCCGCGAAAGAGGGCACCGCCGCGACGCTCGACGAAATCTCCGCCGACACCGTGATCCTCGCCGCCGGCCTCGAGCCCAACCCGGCGCCTGCGCGCGCGCTGCGCGAAGCCGGCGTGCCCGTGATCGAGATCGGCGACGCGACCGGCGTTGGATACATCGAGGGCGCGATCCACTCGGGCTGGAAGGCCGGCGCCGAGCTCTAGGCATCGCCGGCGCTCGCGTGCCTCAGCGCGCGCCGCCGTCGGCGCGGAGGCTCTGTCCCGTCACCCAGCCCGCGTCCTCGCTCGCGAGGAACGCTACGACGTGCGCGATGTCCAGCGGCTGCCCGATCCGCCCGAGCGGCGTTCGCTGCAGCACGAGGTCGCGGAATGCCGGCTGCTGCTTCAGCAGCCCTTCGAGCATCTCCGTCTGCGTCATCCCGACCAGCACCGTGTTCACCGTGATCCCGCGACTTCCGAGCTCGTTCGCGCAGACCAGCGAGAACTGCTCGAGCGCGGCCTTGCTGCCGCAGTAGATGCTCTGGTTCGGGAAGCCGACGGTGGTCGCGCCGCTCGAGATGTTGATGATGCGCCCGCCGCGCGGCAGCACGCGCGCGGCCTCTTGCATCGCGAAGAAAGGCCCGCGCGCGTTCAGTGCGAACACGCGATCGAACTCTCGCTCGGTCGCGTCGGCGATCGGGCCGTGCGCCGCCGTTGCCGCGTTGTTGACGAGGATGTCGACGCGGCCGAGCTGAGCGTGCGTCTCGCGAAACAGCTCGCGCACCTCATTCAGCTCGGCGACGTCCGCGCGAATCGCGAGCGCCCGTCCGCCGGCGGCTTCGATCGCCGCGACGACGTCCTTCGCCTGGTCTGCACTGTGCGAGAAGTTCACGACCACGGACGCGCCGTCGCGCGCGAGGCGTTCGGCGATCGCCCGCCCGATCCCGCGCGAGGCGCCGGTCACGATCGCCACGTTGTCCGCCAAGCCGAGTCGCGGCATCCCGATTCCCTCCGTCCGCAACGTCCCGCAGCGAGAGCTGCGGTCGATTCCTCAGGAGGGAAGCGGGCGTCGCTACGAAAGCGCTTCCTGGAACAGCGCGAGCATCCGGCTCCACGCGCGCTCGGCCTGCTGCTCGTCGTAGACCGGCGAGTCCGGCGGGCACCAGCCGTGCGCGGCCGGGTAGACCTCGATCTCCGCCGGGAGTCCCGCTTTGGCGAACGCCTCGCGTAGCACGTTCTTCGCGTCCGGCTCGCGCTGATCGTCGTTCTCGGCGACCGCGAACAGGTATTGCGCCTTGATCTTCGGGACGAGCAGGTGCGGGCTGTCCGCGTCCTTCGTGACGAGGTTGCCGCCGTGGAACGACGCGCCCGCGCCGACGCGATCTGGCGCTGCGGCCGCGGTGCGCAGCGTGATCGGGCCGCCCATGCAGTAACCCATCGTGCCGAGCTTGCGTCCGCGGTCGACCGCGGGCTGCGCGTCGAGCCACGCGACGAACGCCTTCGCGTCGCTGACGTGCGTAGCGGGGCTCAGCTTCTTCGCGAGCGCGAACACGACGTCGCGCGTCGCGGTGTCGGCGATGCTCGCGCCCGGCGGCACGACCGGTGCGCGCTTCTCGCGATAGAACGGATTCACGACCAGCACCGCGTAGCCAGACTCGGCGAGCCGTTTGCCCATCCGTCGAAACGCGGGCCGCAGCCCGACGATGTCCGGCCAGATCAGCACGCCCGGATGCGCGCCGCTTGCGGGATGCACGAAGTACGCATCGGCGACACCGTCCGGTGTCGGGATCTCGACCTCGCTCTCGCTGACCGTGAGCGCGTTCGCCGCGCGCGGCAGCAGCATCATCAGACCGGCCGTCGTGGCGACCGCTCCGAACTGGCGCCGCGTGACGAGGCCGCGGCGCAGGTACTGCTGAAGGTCGTCGTCGAAGTGATCTCGGTCGCACATGCGAGATTTCCTATCCGATCTTCTTCGCGAGCCACTCGTAGATTCGCGCGTTCGCCGCGCGCGCCATCGCGACGGGGAACATCGTGAAGCCGTGCACGCACTCGGGGTAGATCGCGAGCTCGCTCTCGCCCCCGGCCGCGCGCCAACGCGCGTGCAGGAACAGCGAGTCGTCGTAGAGGTAGTCGGCGCTGCCGACCGTGAAGAGCGCCGGCGGCAGTCCTGACAAGTCCGCGTAGAGCGGCGAGATGTCGGGGTGCTTGCGGTCGTCGCCGCGGATCTTCGGCAGATAGAGATCGCGGAAGCTCTGCACGCCGCCGCGGCGCTGCGAGGGCGTGCCCGAGACGTCGTAGACGCCGAACACGAGGTTCGCCGCGCAGAAGCGCGACGCGCTTTGGTGTCGGTCGCGCATTCGCAGCAGCGTGGTCGCGGCGAGGTTCGCGCCGGCGGAGCCGCCGCCGATCGCGAGCCGGCTCGTGCCGAACTCGCGCTGGGCGTTCGCGAGCAGCCAGAGCGCGCCGGCCTCGCAGTCGTCGGGGCCGGCCGGGTACGGATGCTCGGGGGCGAGCCGGTAGTCGACGCTCACGACCGCGCAGCGCGCGCGCCGCGCGATCGCCGCGTTGTCGCGGTCGCCCATCTCGGGCGCGCCCATGAAGAAGCCGCCGCCGTGGACGTCGTAATAAACGGCGCGCACGTCGTCCGGCACGAACGTGCGCAGCCGGATCGGCCCGCGCGGGCCGGGGATCTCGCGCGTCTCGAAGCCGGCGATGCCGGCGTTCGCGAGCAGCCCGCCCATCACCTGCGTGAGATCGCGCGCGCGGGCGATCGCCGCGGGCGTCCATTTCATCCGCGCGTCGTCGCGCGGCAGCTTTGCGTTGAACGCGCGCACCTCCGCGACGTGCGCGTCCAGGGCGGGGTCGTAGAGCGGCTCGGTCGACATCGCCCCTCCGGTCAGGCGCCCACGGGCTTCACGCGCCGGAAGAACGCGAACGCGAACACGAGCATCGTCCACTCGAGCCCGAGCGCCATCACGGTGTAAGACGAAAACTCGCCGGCGTTGGCCGCGGAGACGACGCGCGAGACGCCGAGGCCCGCCGCGATGCTGCCCAGCGCGAGCAGCGCGTGGGGCGCGAGCGACGCGCGCAGCGCGCCGGCGAGCGCGAGCGCGCCGACCGCGGCCTGGAGCCCGCCGTACATCGCGCGCAGCTCGATGCTGCCGGTGACGCTCGTCGCCGCGACCCCGGCGGCTTCCGCGAGCGAGCCCGGGTTCGCGAGGCAGTAGAGGCCATACGGAAGCCAGATCACGGCGCAGAGCGCGAGGAAGATGCGGATTGCGAGCATGCTCACCTCGTTTCGTGTCGGCGCTGGGGCGCCGCTTCCCATTATGCACGCGAAGCGCACCCCGAGCGCTGGCGCCGCGCGGGCGAGCGCGACAAGATGCGCGCGATGCGACGGCCCCTGTTCCGCTTCGCCGCACTGGCGCTGCTCTGCACCGCCGCTCCCGCCGCGGCGGAGGAACCGATCCTGTTCGCACGCGACGTCTGGCCGATCTTCGTGCGCGACTGCATCTCGTGTCACAGCGTGAAGCAGCGCTACGCGAACCTTCAGCTCGACTCGCCCGCGCGCATCCTCCAGGGCGGCGACATCGGGGCGACCGTCGTGCCCGGGCACCCCGAGCGCAGCGAGCTGATTCGCCGCGTTTCGCTGCCGCCCGACTCGCCGGATCGCATGCCGCGCGAGCGCAAGCCGCTGACGCCCGCCGAGCTTGCACGCATCGAGCGCTGGATCGCGGAGGGCGCGACGTTCGGCGCTTGGGTCGGCATGGGCGCTGCGGCGCGGGGGCCGCAATGAGCGAGGAATCGGGAGTCACGCGACGGGCGCTGCTCGGCGGCGCCGCGGCGCTGGCCGGCGCGGCGGCTCTCGGCGGCCGCGTGGAGGCGAAGGACATGCGCACTTCTCAGGGCGTCGCGCTCGGCGCCGACGCGATCGTGCTGGAGAAGCCGATCGCGCTCGCCGACCTGGCCACGCCGGCGCTCTTGATCGACGAGGCGATGCTCGAGCGCAATCTGCGCAAGATGGCTGCGCACGCCGCGCGTAAGAAGATCGGGCTGCGCCCGCACGTGAAGACGCACAAGTGCCCGATCCTCGCGAAGAAGCAGATCGCGGCCGGCGCGCTCGGCGTGTGCGCGGCGAAGGTGAGCGAGGCCGAAGTGATGGCGGACGCGGGCGTCGACCGCGTGCTGATCACGTCGCCGCTCGCGAGCCGGGACAAGTACGAGCGCGTCGTGGCGCTCGCGAAGCGCGCGCCCGGGCTCCAGGTCGTCGTCGACGCGCCGGGCGCGGTGCGCGCCTTCGACGCCGCGGCCGCCGCGGCGGGCATCACGCTCGGCGTGCTGATCGATCTCGACACCGGCACGCGCCGCACGGGCATCGCGCCCGGCGAGCCCGCGCTCGCGCTCGCGCGAGAGATCGCCGCGCGGAAGCATCTGCGCTTCGACGGCCTGCAGGCCTACTCCGGCCACGTGATGCACGTCGTCGGGCGCGAAGAGCGCAAGAAGAAGTCGCTCGAGTCTCTCGCCGCCGCGCTCGACACGAAAGCGCTGCTCGAGCAGAGCGGCATCGCGGTGAAGGCGCTGACCGGCGGCGGCACCGGCACCTACGACATCGACTGCGACGTTCCCGGCATGACCGACCTCCAGGTCGGCTCCTATCTGTTCATGGACGTGCAATACCGAATGATCGGCGACGCGGACGGCGAGGTCTTCGACACGTTCGAGCCCTCGCTGACGGTGCTCGCGACCGCAATCAGTCAGCCGGTTCCGCACCTGATCACGATCGACGCCGGGTTCAAGGCGTTCGCGCACGAGCCCGACGCGAAGCCGCAGTTCAAGGACCGCGCCGGGCTCGCGTACTTCTACGGCGGCGACGAGCACGGCATCTGCGCGTTCAGCGGCGACGCGCGCGAGCTTGCGCTCGGCGACAAGGCGGAGCTGCTCGTCTCGCACTGCGATCCCACCGTGAATCTCTACGACGCGTATCACGTCGTGCGCGACGGCATGGTGCGCGAGCTGTGGCCGATCGCGGCGCGCGGGAAGTCGCAGTGATCGGACGCCGCGAGCTGTTACGGACGACTGCAGGAGCGGCCGCGTTTGCCGTGACGAGCGGCGGCCTCGTCGCGCGCGCGTTCGCCGCGGCCGCGAAGCCGCCGGAGTGGTCGAACTGGTCGGGCTCGGTGCGCTTCACGCCCGCGGACAAGCTCGCGCCCGCGACCGTCGCCGCGGTGCAGTCCGCGGTAAAGCGCGCGGCCGCGGCCGGCCGCGGTGTGCGCGCGATCGGCAGCGGGCACAGCTTCGTGCCGCTGTGCGAGACGACCGGCCTCCAGCTCGTGACGAGCCGGCTGCGGGGCGTCGAGTCGGTGGATGCGAAGAAGCGCGAGGCGTGGCTGCTCGGCGGCAGCAAGCTCTATCAGGTCGGCGAGCCATTGCGGAGAGCGGGGCTCGCACTCTCGACGATGCCCGACATCGATCGCCAAGCGCTGGCCGGCTCGATCGCCACCGGCACGCACGGCACCGGTCGCGAGATCGGCAGCCTCTCCTCCTACGTCAGCGGAGTCCGCCTCGTGCTCGCGAGCGGCGACGCGCTCGAGCTCGGCCCTGACAAGTCGCCCGAGCTGTTCCGCGCGGCACAAGTCTCGCTCGGCGCGCTCGGCGTGATCACGCACGTGAAGCTCGCGCTCGAGCCCGCGTTCCGGCTGCGCGAACGGATCTGGACGACCGGCTTCGACGCGTGCATGGCGCAGCTCGACTCCCACATCGCGCAGAACCGCCACTTCGAGTTCTTCTGGTTCCCCGACCCGAGCGTGTTCATCCGCACCAAGACTTCGCCGCCGCGCGACGTCTGCTCGATGAAGACGCTGAACCCGACGACCGAGCCGCGCGACTACGAGCGCTGGGACGACCCCGACCAGACGCGCGGCGAGCGCGTCGGCTGGAGCGACACGATCTTCGCGACGCCGCGCGACGTCGCGTTCAACGAGATCGAGTTCGCGCTGCCGGCCGAGCGCGGGCCCGACTGCGTGCGCGAGCTGCGCCAGCTGATGCTGACCAAGCACAAGGCCGCGCTCTGGCCGCTCGAGTACCGCACCGTGAAGCCCGACGAAGCGTTCCTGTCGCCGGATCACGGCCGCGCGACCGTGACGATCTCGGCTCATCAGCCGGCCGAGCGCGCGTATCGGCCGTTCTTCGACGACGTCGAGGCGATCTTCCGAAATCACCAAGCCCGCCCGCATTGGGGAAAGATCCACAAGCTCACGTCGAAGGAGCTCGCGCCGCTCTACCCCAAGTGGAACGAGTTTCAGCGCGCGCGCGCGAAGCTCGACCCGAAGGGCGTGTTCCTCAATGCGTTCCTTCGCCGCGTGCTGGGCGCCTGAGCGGTCTCAGAGGTCGCACGCCCGCGAGAAAATCACGTGGCCGCGGCGCTCGGACTGTTCGAAGATGCGAGCGACGGCGCGCGCGCTCGCCGTTCCGGGGGAGAACCATGCGTTTCGATTCGACTGCGCTGCTCCGCGGCGCGGCGCTGGCCGCATTCTCGTTCGCGCTCGCGTCGCTGCCTGTGTTCGCGCAGGAGGCGCCCGCGCCCGCCGAGCCGGACGCGCAGCCGATCATCACGACGGGCATCGAAGAGATCGTCATCACGACCCAGAAGCGCGCGCAGAATCTCCAGGACGTTCCGATCTCCGTCACTGCGATCACCGGCGACGAGATCGCCGAGCTCGGCATCGGCGAGAGCGTCGACATCGCCGCGCAGACGCCGGGCCTCGAGATCGGCTTCCCGTCCGGCGAGACGAACACGCCCGCGATCTTCCTGCGCGGCGTCGGCCTCAACGACTACAACGCGAACTCGAACGGCTCCGTCGGCTGGTACATGGACGAGGTCTACATCAGCCAAGTCACCGCGCAGAACTTCCAGCTGTTCGATCTCGAGCGCGTCGAGGTCGCGCGCGGACCGCAGGGCACGCTCTACGGCCGTAACACCACGGGCGGTCTCGTCAGCTTCATCTCGAAGAAGCCCAGTCACGAAGAGAAATCGGGCTACTTCACGGCCGGCTACGGCAAGTGGAACACGGTGAAGATCGAGGGCGCTTACGGCGGCCCGATCACCGACACGCTCGCCGGGCGCGTCTCACTCGCATACAACCGCGCCGACGGATACATCGACAACGAGTTTCCGGGCGGCCACGACCAGAACGACGCGAACAATTGGGCGGGCCGCTGGGCGCTCGATTGGGACGCGAGCGAGAACGTGTCCGTGCTGTTCAACCTGCACGGCGCGCAGAACCGCTCGCTGTCGGCTCAGTACGAGCATCAGGGGACGAACGACCCGGGGACGGGCGCGCTTTGCACCACGAGCCAGATCGAAGCAGACAACTTCTGCGTCGATGCCCTCGGCTACCGCGACACGCGCAACAACGAGCGCGGCGAATACAACAAGGAGGGCGATCTCGACGTCGACACGCTGGGAACCTTCCTGCGCGTCGAGGCGGAGCTCGGCGAAATGACGCTCACCTCGCTCACCGCGTACGAGTGGGTCGACAAGCTGTTCGAGGAGGAGACCGACGCGAGCCCGAACCAGCTGATCGAGATCGACTACCTGAACGACGGCTGGGAATTCACCCAGGAGCTACGGCTCGCGCGCGATACCGACCGCTACCACTGGCAGGCCGGGCTCTACTACCTGCAGGAGCGCGTGAACGTCGACAACTTCCTCGATCTGTTCCGCACGTTGCGGCCGCTCATCGAGGCGATCGACCCGGTGACGTATCCGGGTGGATTCGACCCGGCCGGTGCTGCGATCGGTGCGCCCGCCTTCTTCAGCAAGACGCATTACGTGCAGAAGGACAAATCCGTCGGCGCGTTCGGTCAGCTCGATTGGGACTTCACCGAGAAGCTGCGCGGCACGATCGGCGGCCGCTTCACTTGGGAGAAGCGCGACTTCGCCGAGCAGGTCGAATTCCAGGAGCCGACGTTCTCCGTGCCGGTCTTCACGCTGTAGGACTCCGTCGACTTCAAGGAGTGGTCGGCGAAGTTCGGCCTCGACTACAAGCCAATCGAAGACCTGCTGCTCTTCGCCAACATCAGCCGCGGCTTCAAGAGCGGCGGCTTCAGTGGGGCGTTCGCCTTCGACGCTGCGGAGCTGCCGTCGTTCGATCCGGAGACGCTCTGGGCCTACGAGGTCGGCGCGAAGTGGGAGCTGTTCGATCGCAGGGCGCGCCTCAACGGCAGCTTCTTCTACTACGACTACCAGGACCTTCAGGTGTTCACGACCGTGAACATCGCGCCGAGCGTGATCATCACGATCCTCGACAACGCCGGCACCGCGAAGATCTACGGCAGTGACATCGAGCTCGAGCTGTTGCCGCTCGAAGGTCTTTCGATCGCGTTCGGCGCCGAGTTCCTGCACACCGAGCTGGAGGAATTCGAGAGCGATGACCTCGCGCTGATCGACGCCTACGAGGGCAACGAGCTCGTGTTCGCGCCCGGCGTCAGTCTGAACGGGCGCGCTCGCTACGAGCTCTCGGCGGGGCCGGGCATGCTCTCGCTGCAAACCGACTTCAGTTATCAGGACCGCACGTTCTTCGAGACTGGGAACGACCGCGCGCTGTCGCAGAGCCCGTATGGCGTCTGGAACGCGCGCATCGCCTACGCGCTCGAGGACGGGCACTACGAAGTGGCTGCGTACGGGCGCAATCTGCTCGACCGCAACTATCTCGCGTCGGCGTTCAAGCTCTCCGGCCTCGGCTTCAACGAGCAGATGTGGGGGCATCCGCGCATGTTCGGAGCGGAGCTCACGGCGCGCTTCTGAGGCGCTCGCCGACGATCGCTAGACGCTGACGCCGCCGTCCGCGACGCGCTCGGGATGTTGCGGCACCGCGGGCGCGGCGCTCGGCGCCGGCTCCGCCTTCTGCGGCGCACGCGCTGCGCTCGCGTTCCGGATGAGCGCGCTGCCGTTCGTCGTCTCGAGCCGTAGCGGCGTGCCGCCGCCGCCGAGTGTGCCTTCGAGGCGAGTGCGCGAGGCCGTGCCCTTGCGAGCGAGCTCGAGGCCCTCCGCGCGCACGGAGCCGTTCAGCACGCTCGCGCGCAGCGAGACTCTGCTCGCCGCCGGCAGCGCGACCTCGACGGCGCCGTTCACCGATTCGACGACGACCCGGCCCGCGCCTGTCAGCGGCTGCGCGAAGGCGAGCTCGACGCCGCCGTTCACGGTCTTCGCACTGACCGTTTGCGTCGCGAGCGCCACGCCCTGAATCGCGCCGTTCGTCGTCCGAATCTTCAGCGCGCCGCTCAGACCGCGAACCGAAACGTGGCCGTTCTCGTTGCGCAGGTCGACGTCGACGCCGGCGGGCACGCGCAGCGTCCAGCTCACCTCGACGTTGCCCCGGCCGATCGACGTCGGATGCACGACCTCGACCCGCACGCTGCTCTCACTCGCCGTCTCACGCATTTCGAGCTCCGCGAGCCGCTCGCGCGCGGCGCTCTCGCTCCCGGCGGAAGCTTCGCGCCTCGCCACGAGCTCGATCTCGGCGCCGTCCGTCGCCTCCGCGGCGATCGCGCCGTTCACGTTCACGAGCTCGAGCCGCGCACCCGGCGACGCCGGACAGCGGCGCGCCCACTCGTCGCGCGCGCGCGCGTCTCCGCAAGCGGCGGTCGACAGCGCGAACGCGACCAGGATCGAAGCTGCGGCGAGCGAAGGCTGCATGAGAGTTCCTCCGGCGCGGCTACGAGCCGGGCGCGGCGGAGGTTCGCCTGCCGACACAGTCACCTGCTAGACGGCGCCGCTTGCGACAGGTGGCCCGCCGCTGAGCCCGACCAAGCCGCGCGCCGCCGCCAGATCTTCTCGATGATCGTCAGACCCTGATCACCGATCTCCCCGAGCTCGGTCACCTGGGCAAACGCACGCTCTCCGCGCTCGTCGGCGTCGCGCCCTTCAACCGCGACGGCGGGTCGATCCGCGGCAAGCGCCCGGTCCGCGGCGGCCGCGCCGCGGTCCGCGGGATCCTCTCCATGGCAGCTCTCACCGGCAGCCGCTTCAACCCGGTCCTGAAGGCCCTCTACGCGCGCCTGCTCGCCGCCGGCAAGCCCAAGAAGCTCGCCCTGACAGCTCGAGGCGCGGCGGGAGACCGGGCACCAGTTGTACCAGGTGCAGCTCGGGCTCGAACCGAGCGATTGGAAGCCGATGCCCTCGGTCGGGCCGGGCGTGATCGAGATCAGGGCGCACGAGACAGGTGAGTACCGGGTGCTGTACGTGGCCAGGTTCGCCGAAGGCGTTTACATGCTGCACGCGTTCGAAAAGCGAACCCGCCAGACGCGAAACGCCGGCATCGAGTTTGGCACGCGGAAACCTGGCGGAGGTGCTGCGGCACCGACAGCGATCGGAGAAGCAATGGGAGCCAAGGTGCGACGAGCGAGCGGCAGTGTGTTCCGGGACCTTGGGTTCGCGGAGGCCGACGCCGAGAACCTGCGAATCCGGTCTGAGCTCATGGCGCGACTACGGAAGCTGATCGAAGACGGGGGCTTTACGCAGGCGCGCGCGGCGCGCCTGTTTGGCGTGAGCCAACCACGGGTGAGCGACCTCGTGCGCGGCCGGATCGAGCTCTTCAGCATCGACGCGCTCGTGAACCTGCTCGCGCGAGCCGGGATGCGCGTGACAGTCAAGGCACAGGCGCGCACGAGGGCCGCCTAACGGCCGGCCAGCTTCAGCGGATTGTTAGGCCGTTTCTCACGGGCAGTCTGCGGCGCGCTACTCAGCAACGAGAGTGACGTTGACGAGCCACTGGTGCGCATCGGTGGCGCTGTCGCGATCGCTCGTGACAGCGATGGCGACCGCGGTCGCGGGGCCTTCCTCGAATTTCGCCTTGCCCAGGATCGACGCCTCGACCTCCCATTGCTGGGCACTTCCGGTGCAAGTCTCGAAGGTACGACCCTCTGCGACCGCCCCGGTCGAACGCTGGCTCACGGTCACTCGCAGGCGAGACCGCTCGCCTGGTGTGCACTCGACGGGTCCCGTCACGAAGAGATGCCGGCCGTCTTGACTTACGACCGCGACGGGGTCGATCGTGTTTCTCGCAACTCTGGCGAAGGCGGCTGAGGCGGCGAGCAAGCCCGCGAGAATCGCAACCAGGGCAGCAGTCACAGGAAATCTCGAATGCAGCATGAGCACTCCTTAGGATCGGTCCCTCGGACGGCGACCGTGGATGGACGGTTCAGGCTACCACGGTAGATCTGGCACGCTCAAGGAGGATCCCACCGCCGGGGTCTCCGCTCCGGCAGGCGCGGGCCGCGAACCTTTCTTGAAGCGGCCTAACGGATCGGCAATAAGCTGCCGGCCGCCCGTGAGCGACGTCAACTACTTTTGCCGCTCGCATTGCTTCGTCTTAATTCCTACCAGCCGGGGGTCGTTGCCTCATTAGGTTTGCTACCCGCGGTGGCGGACCGATGGAGGCAAGGATGTCCAGGAAGATCAGCGTGCAGGCCCGTCAGGAGTTGGTGCAAGCGATCGGGGAGCGGTAACGCGCAGGCACGCGAGGAGAGAAGCTCCGCATCTTGGACGAGTTCGTCGCGGTGACGGGCTACCACCGCAAGCACTCGATTCGGCTCCTCAACACGGCGGCGGTGATGGCAGCGGGGCGGCGCCCTCGGTTACGCCTTTACGACGAGGCAGTGCGCGAGGCCCTGATCACGCTGTGGGAGGCCTCGGATCGCGTCTGCGGCAAGCGGCTCAAACCGCTCCTGCCGTTGCTCGTCGAAGCCCTCGAGCGTCACGGTCATCTTCGCCTCGATGACGTCGTTCGCGCCAAGCTCCTCGCAGCGAGTGCCTCGACGATCGATCGGCTGCTTGCGGAGCCGCGCACAAGGGTCGGCCGAAAGCGGTCGGCGCGAGCGGCGCCGGCGATTCGACGGACCATCACCGTGCGCACCTTCGCCGATTGGAAGGAGCCGCTTCCGGGATACATGGAAGCTGATCTCGTGGCGCATGCCGGCGAGAGCGTCGAGGGAAGCTTCGTCCATACGCTTGTCATGACCGACATCGCTTCCGGGTGGACGGAGTGCGCGGGGTTGGCCGTGCGCGAGGGGTCGCTGGTGGTCGAGGCCCTGGAACGGCTCCGAACGACGATGCCGTTTCCGCTGCGCGGCCTCGACACCGACAACGGCAGCGAGTTCATCAACGACGCGGTGCTCAACTACTGCACGCAAGCCGGCATCGAGTTCACGCGATCGCGCCCGTACCGCAAGAACGATCAGGCGTGGGTGGAGCAGAAAAACGGATCGATCGTGCGCCGCCTCGTCGGCTATCGGCGGCTGGAAGGGATCGCCGCGGCCGAAGCGCTTTCGCAGCTCTATGCCGCCTCGCGGCTATTCGTGAACTTCTTCCAGCCCTCGTTCAAGCTGGCGGAGAAGAAGCGTTTCGGAGCGCGTGTCCGCAAGCGCTACCACGCGCCCGAGACCCCGTGCGCTCGGCTCCTGCGGTCCGATGCGGTGCCGGAGGAGATGAAGGAGCGGCTCCGCGCCGTTGCGACGACTCTCGATCCGCTCCGTCTCCTCGACGAGATCCGAAGCGCGCAGTACCGCCTCGCCGGGCTCGCTGCGGGCGAGTCTCCGCACGTGGTCCCGCGTCGCGACGGCGAACTCGACCAGTTCCTACGCAGCCTCGCGACCGCGTGGCACGAGGGCGAGGTGCGCCCAACCCATCGATCGCAGCCGAAGCCGCGACGCGACTGGCGCACGCGGAAGGACCCCTTCGAGGCCGTCTGGCCTCGCATCCTGGGTTGGCTGCAAGCGGAGCCGGATCGCACGGCGGTCGAGCTCCTACACCGCCTTCAGTGCGAGCAGCCTGGCGAGTTCCCTGACGGGCAGCTCCGAACGCTCCAGCGTCGGCTCAGACTCTGGCGACGTGCGGCGGCCCGAAGGCTCGTCTTCACCGGAAGCCCAATGCCCTTCGCCAACGCGAGACCCTTCGCACGACCCCCTGGTGCGATCTTGGTGAGTAGCGGCTGGTAGCATCGATGCGTGAGGCAACACGACCGGCAGAAGTAATTGTCGTTGCTCAGCCCGTGAGCCTACCACGTGTGCTCCGGAGGCCGGGCGCGTGACGACCCCGGATCGCCCGGCCGACGGCTGACCGGCAACCGCAGACCGACCAAGCGGCGCCAGGTCTGCTGCAGCGCCTTGAACGTCATGGGGTCCTCCTCCTGCGCACTACTCGCTCTGAGTAGCCTCGCGCAGTTCGTAACAAGCGCGCGCGTCGCGCAAGAGGAGAACCCGATGCGATTCTACCGAGGCCAACAC
>Ga0187894_10001486_pt1 | contig 29976 bp, 27 predicted proteins | sample GBC1701081metaG_FD_136650 | JGI IMG/M metagenome (GOLD analysis project Ga0187894, IMG submission 136650) | White microbial mat communities from a lava cave in the Kipuka Kanohina Cave System on the Island of Hawaii, USA - GBC170108-1 metaG ...
CGCCCTTGCCGAGGGCAATGGCTGTCCCAGCCGGCAGCCCGCCTATCGGAAGATCCTGGGGCGACATTTGCAGGAGATCGATGAGCGCGTCCGCCATCTTTTGGGACTGCGCGCTGCGATCGAAGGCCTCATGTCGCCGCAACGACAGGCAAACGCCCAAGTGTGCTCATGGGGCACCTGCGAGTGCATGCGCGCAACTGAACCTCCCTCGTCAGGTGCCGCAACATCGTCCAGCAGGCATCGCAACAAAGGAGGAACCCATGTGTGAGTGTTGTGGCGATGTCGTCAAACGCTCCGTGAAGTGCTCGGTGGAGCAATCGAACAAGGGAAAGGAGCTTGGCATCCGTATCCTTGCGGTTGCCTCAGACCCGAAGCCAACTCACACCCGCCTTACCACGATCGACGAACCGGCCCGCACGCCGGTCGAGGAGGCATCAGCCAGGTAAGTAGCAACCGGCGATGCGCGCACCGCCGTCATTGGCCGAGGTGCGTGCAGCATGGAGAGTGACGTGAACGCGACTTCGTGGTCGGTGCTCCGGTTGTGGATTCGCTATCGCCGTGGCCGTTCGCCACCGACCTCGGTGCCCGATCCGGTGTGGTACTTCGCCTATGGCGGCAACATGAGCGAGCGTGTCTTCGTTCAGAGGCGGCGCATCAAGCCTGCCGAGACGCGCGTCGGCCGGCTTCGCGGCTACCGCCTGGTCTTCACCGTCGCCGGCGGCATGCGGCCGGGCATCTCGGCGCCGGCCAACATCGTCGCCGCGCCCGACGCGACCGTCCATGGTGTCCTCTATCGCCTGCCGCTGCGCCAATTCGTCCGCCTCGACGCCGGAGAGGGGCGGCAGTACGACTACCTGTGGACGGAGGCGGAAGACGCCGGCGGCAACCGCCTCGCCGTCGCCACCTACAAGGTCAGGCAGGCCGCACAGGAAGGGCGGCCGGGGCGCAGCTATCTGAATACGATCCGCGAGGCTGCGCGGCAGCGCGGGCTGCCCGAGGACTACGTCGCCTTCCTCGATCGCGTCGAGGCTCGGGAGTGACGGAAACCGCGATAGGAGGTGCCCGCTGGCGTCGCTGGGCGCCCTGGATCAGCGGCGCCCTCGGCGTCGCGGCGCTGGCCTGGGTGCTTCGCGGCATCGATCTCCATCGCTTCCTTGCCGTGCTCGCCGGCGCAGATCTCAAAATGCTCGTGCTGGTGCCGGTCGCGATCGCCGGCGAGCAACTGGTGCGCGCGTGGAAGTGGCGCCAGTTGCTATACTCGCTCCGGCCGATTGGCACCCCCGGCCTCTTCGGCGCGATCATGGCCGGCTATTTCGCCGGCCTGCTGATCCCCGGCGCCAGCCCGATCGTGCGATCCTGGCTGGTCGCCCGACGCGAGGGCCTCAAGACGAGTTCCGTGCTCGCGACGGTCGCGATTGATCGTCTGATTGACGGGATCGTCTTCGCCGGCTTCGTGCCAGTCGCGTTGCTCCTCGTCGCCGTTCCCGACCCGACGGGCGGCATCCGTGCCGGGCTGGCCTGGGGTGCAAGCGGCAGCCTCGTGCTGTTCGTCCTGCTGCTCATCGCCTTGGCCGGCTATCGGGAGCAAGCGATTGGCGGCGCGCGCTGGCTCGCCTGGTGCATCGACCGTCTGCCGCGCCGGCTTGCCGAGCCGACGCACAGGCTGGCCCGGTCCTTCGCCGAAGGCATCGTGTGGCCCAGGGAAACGGCGCGCCGCCTCGGCATCGTGGCTGCTAGCGTGGCCATGAAGCTGATCGCCGCCACGCACCTGCTGTGGGCCGGGCTCGCCCTTGGCGTGCTGTTGCAGCCAGCGGAATATCTGTTCCTCCTGGTGTTTCTCGGATTTCTGGTGATTCTGGCGCATTTCGCGCGGATCGTGGCGGGCTTCACCATCGGCGCCGTTTTCGCGCTCGGGCTGCTGGGCGTGCCGGAGGAGCAGGCGCTGGCGATGGCGCTGATCGTCCAGAGCGCGAGTCTGCTGACCGTCGCTGGCATTGGTGCCTTGAGCATCTGGTGGCAAGGGGTTGCACTCAGGGAGCTGCGTGCCGTCGGAGGAGGAGATCGTGCGCCACACGGTTGAACCGCGGTCCCGTTTCTGGCGCATCGCGGCCGCAGGCGTCTTCTTTCAGGGCGGTGCCGCGGCGGTCGACACGAGCACCATCGTTGCGGCGCTGGTCCATGCCCTGACCGGCAGTCCCTTCGCCGTCGGTGCAGCCGCGGCCATCGCCCGGTACGGCTGGCTGTTCCCGCAGCTCGTCGTCGGCTGGCTGGCGCAGCGACGACAGCGGCGGCTGCCCTTCTATATGGTCGGCGCTTTCGGACGCGTGGTGTGCCTCATTGGGGTTGCCGGACTACTCAGTTTTCCAGGCAATCACCCTGGCGTCGGGCTGACAGCGGCGTTCTTCATAGTGTGGACAGCCTATGCCTTCGTCAGCGGCATCGTCGCCGTTCCCTACAATGACATTGTCGGCCGCTCAGTCGGTGCCGCGCACCGCAGCCGCATGCTGGCGGTCCGCTTCTTCGGCGGCGGTCTCCTTGCGTTGGCGGTCGCCGGCGTCGCAGATCGGTTGCTGGATACGCTCCCGTTTCCGGGTGGTTATGCCGCCGTATTCTGGTTAGGGGCCATCCTCCTCCTGATCTCGGCCTTCGCGTTCATTTCGGCCGGCGAGCCCGAAGCGCCGCCGATCGTTGACGGACCGAACGGCTTCATCGACTTTCTGCGCGATGGCATCGGCATCATCCGCGCGGATCGGCGCTTCCGCCACTTCCTCTATGCCCAATGGCTCGGTGGCGCCGTCGCGATGGCGCTGCCGTTCTACATCCTGCAAGTGACCGCGGTGCAAAGCACGCCCTCGTCCGTGGCCCTGCTGCTGGCCGCTCAGACGGCAGGTGCACTTCTCTCGAACCCGCTCTCGGGCTGGTGGGGCGATCTTCGAGGTAAGCGAAGCCTGCTGGAGGCTGTCGCGGCGATCGGCATCCTGGCGCCGCTGCTGACGCTCGCCTGGATCGCGGCCGGCCAGGCTGCAGCGGTGCTCCCTTGCTTCACGGCAGTGTTCGTGCTGCTCGGCGCGGTCGGCAGCGGCGGGACCATCGCCCAGCTCGGCTATCTCATGGAGATCTCGCCCGACGACCGTCGACCTGCTTACAGCGGCTACTTCAACGCGCTTGCAGCCCCGGCCGCGCTGCTGCCACTGGTCGGCGCGGTCATCGCGGAAGCCGCGTCGTATGCCGCGGTATTCGCGGTGAGCGGCTTGGCTGCCGTGTTCCAGTTCGTCGCCGTGCGCCGGTTGCGAGAGGTCGAGAGGGGAGGCGATGGACCGCGATGAGAATCCGATGGCGCAGACTGATCGCGAAATCCTGGACGCTGTCCCGGTTCTACTACTGGGTTCACGGGCACCGACTCGCGGGCCGGCCGTCGGAGGAGGTGTGGTACTTCGCATACGGCGCCAACATGCACGACACCCCGTTTCGCGAGCGCCGCAATATGCGGCCGCTCGAATGGCGCCCGGGCCGGATCAAAGGCTATCGGCTGCGCTTCAACTTGGAGGGGCGGCCGAGGGGCAAGGCGGCGCCGGCGAACATCTGCCTTGATCCCGGCGCCGAGGTGTGGGGCGTGCTCTACAAGATCACGCGTCGAGACCTGCTGCACCTTGATTCTACCGAGGGCGTGCCCGGACGGCGCTACCGGCCGATCTGGCTCAAGACCGAGGACATTGAAAACCATATCCTGATGGCCGTGACCTACATCGCGCAGGGCAAGGAGACGGACGGATGTCCCTCCCTTCGCTACATCACGTTGCTGCGCGAGGGTGCACGCGCCCATGGACTCCCTGAACCCTGGTTGCGATTCCTCGGGAGCGTCAAACACGCGGAGTAACTGCTGGGCGCATCCACTCGGTTGGGCGTTACGTTCGTGCAATCAGTTGCACTCTGCTCCCCTCCCGTATCTCGTGGACACCACCCGCTCTACGGCCACAGCGCCGAAGTCCACTTAGGGCCCTAGGTCGGTAAAAAGCGGCGGGGGCAGGATTTGAACCTGCGGCCTCGCCACTCTCATCCGTCGAAGCCGTCACACAGGGGCGTGAAGCGTTGGCGGTGACGAAAGCCCGAGCAGAGGCCTGCGCCGCGGCGATTTCGGGTCGATACCCTCCCATTTCGCAAGGAATTTGTTCTTGATTTGTTTCGTTTTCTGTGTATGATATGAGAACATAAGCTGCAACACGGCTCGCGTGACGCCCGTCTCCGCGTGGGCGCGCCGGACCGGCAGCTCATCGATCCGCTTGGGTGAAAGCCATGGACACGCAGCTCCTGACAGATCCTCGGCCGGCCGATCCAATGCCGTCCAATGCGTGGCCGCGCCTCGATCCTGACGCTGTGGTCCTGATCGAGACTGCCCGTCGCGCCGCCTTGCCGCTTCTCGGCCCGCCCGCCGCCACTGTCCTCGAAACGGCGCCGCGCGCCGATTTCGCCCGAGCGATGATGGACCTGATCCCCATCCTCATGCCCGGGATAGAGGAGGGTGACGACAGACGAAACGGGCTGCTGACCCTGGCGCGGATCTGGACGACGCTCGCAACCGGCGAGATCCGCCCGAAGGACGAGGCTGCCGACTGGGCCCTCGCGCAGCTTCCCGAGGAGCACCGCCCGGTCCTCGCACACGCCCGGGCGGCTTATCTCGGCGAGGAACCCGAGAATTGGCGCGATCTCGAACCACGGGTGCGGCCGCATGTCGACCACCTCGTCTCGCTGATCCGGACTCTTCCCTGATCGGGGAGATGACCGACGCCAGCACGCAACGCTCTGATGCGGATGCCAAATCACATTGTCTACGACAACGGTGTTCCTGAAGCGCGGGAATTCGCAGGAAATCGCAGATTCGGCGGAGTTGGCGCCCCGGCGTGGACGAAAGTGATAACTACGTTTCCGCTGGAGCAGTATGACATGGCAGCCGTCGGCGCGCAGGCACCACCAAGAACATCCGAAGCCTGCCAAAGCTACTACGAGGCGGGCTTCGTCTGGGCGCCAGCGCATCGCGGCCCCGGACTGGGGCGCGTTCTTGATCCTCATGCCTTGGCGGAGGCGCTGCTCCGCCCCTATTCTGTCTCCTCAGACGGTCAGCTGTGCGCTATTCACGTTCCGTTCCGGCGAATGAAGAGGATACAAAGGAAGAGGGAAGAGGATTATGACGGGCGATCACGCCGAACGGCCTCCGCGGTCCTTCACCTTCGGGCCGTTCGTGCTGATTCCCGAGCGCCAATTGCTCTTGCAAGGCGAGGCCCCCGTTCGGATAGGCGGCCGCGCGCTGGACATCCTGACGGCCCTGGTCGAACGCCCGGGCGAACTCGTAAACAAACGCGAGTTGATGGCGCGCGTTTGGCCGAACATCATCGTCGATGAGGGCAACCTCAAGGTCAACATGGCTGCCTTGAGGCGAGCCCTCGGCGACGGCGTTGGGACCGCACAATACATAGCGACGGTAACGGGGCGGGGCTATCGGTTTATTGCGTCGGTCCAGGTCAGTGGATTGTCTGGCTTCGCGCCACCCTCACCGGCGGCGGCAACGCGCAGCCACAATTTGCCGATCGCGACAACGAGGGTCTTCGGAAGGGCGGATGCGATCGAAGCCATTCAACGCGAATTGGGTGCGTCCCGGCTCGTGACGATTGTCGGTGCCGGCGGCATCGGAAAGACGACGGTTGCGCTGGCCGTCGCCGAGCACGCGCTGGGGTTGACCAGGGATGGCGTCTGGCTGATCGATCTGGCGCCGTTGAAGGATCCTTCGCTTGTGCCCAACGCCATCGCGGCCGCGATCGGCCTAGCAACGCACTCTACGAACACGCTCGCTGCGTTGGGCAGCTATCTGCGGGATTGCGAGATGCTGCTCGTGCTCGACAATTGCGAGCACATCATTGAGGCCGCGGCCCTCTGTGCGGATCGGATCCTGGCCGAAGCGCCAGACGTCAGGATCCTCGCCACCAGCCGGGAGCCGCTTCGTGTGAGAGGCGAACGCGTCCGCAGGCTACCGGGGCTGGGCGTGCCGCCCGGTTCGTCTGGCTTGAACGCTGCGGAGGCGCTCAGGTTTTCGGCCATTCAGCTCTTCGTAGATCGTGCGACCGACAGGCTTGAGTCGTTCGAGCTGAGCAACGCTAACGCACAGATAGTTACTGAGATTTGCCGGCGACTCGATGGTCTCGCGTTGGCGATCGAACTTGCTGCGACGCGCGTCGATTCTTTAGGCATGGACGGATTGCTCGCGCATCTGGACGACCGATTCCGCCTGCTGAGCGGGCATCGCGGGGGCCCCGAGCGCCATCGCACACTGACAGCGATGATCGACTGGAGCTACGATCTTCTCTCGGACAGTGAATGCGTGGTCATCCGCCGACTCTCGGTTATTGCCGGTTCGTTCAGTCTCGATTCCGCGTGTGCCGTCGCCGGTGAGGGCCTCGAACGAGTCCGGGTGATCGATGACTTGGCCAACCTCGTCGCAAAGTCACTGCTTTCGGTGGACGTGGATGCCGACGATCTTGCCTACCGCCTCCTGGAGACGACGCGCGCATACTGTCTCGAACGACTGCGGCTGAGCGGTGAGGAGGAGGTAGTCCGCCGCCGGCATGCGGAGCATATTTGCGCGGTTCTGGAACGCGCAGCGAGCGAGTGGGCCCAACGGCCGGCTCCAGATTGGGCGCGTGCCTATGGAGGCTTCCTCGACGACCTACGTTCGGCGCTAGACTGGGCTCGAGGGACTGACGCGAATAGATCACTGTGCACCCGGCTCTCCGTCGCGGGAAGCCTGCTCTGGAACCACTTCTCTTTTACCGAAGAATGTCGTGTTCGCGTCTCGCAGGCGCTCGAGGAACTCGATGCAGCGGGACTTGTTGGGACGGCGGCCGAGATGCAGCTTCAGATGTCGTTCGCAGGCACGACGATGTTCACGCGCGGCGCCATACCCGTGGCCATGGACGCGATGCGGCGGGCGTTGGAAATTGCGGTTCGGATTGGCGACATCGACCATCAACTCCGTTGCCTACGGATGATTGGTACATACCAGTTGTTCGGCGGCGAGCACGATGCCGGGATCGGGACGCTTGAGACCTTCGTTTCAGTCGCCGCCGCGGCGGACCCATCCGCGTTGCCGGCGGGCGAAACGCATTTGGCCGTAGCCGACCTATTCATCGGCCGGCTTGAAGGCGCTCGGCAACGTATTGAGCGCTTTTATGGGAACTATTTGAAAGACTCCAACGACCCACGGTTCGCGCGTTTCCTGTACGATAGAAATGTGGATGTCGGGAATATCCTGTCGCACATACAGTGGCTGACGGGTTTCCCCGACACGGCCGAGCGCACGACGGAGGTGACAATCGCGCTCGCGCGAAAGACGGAGCATGAGCTTTCGCTGAGCAATGCTCTCGCATGGGCTAGCCTAACCTTCCTTATGAGCAGGCGTTACCAGGAATCTGGCCGCTTTGTCGCGATGCTCGACGATCAAGTCGTGCGGCACGGTATCGTTATCTGGCGGCCGGTTGCCATCTTCTGTCGCGGTGCAGTGGCATGCGCGCAAGACGACACGGCGGCCGAAGGGCTAGATGTGCTTGAGCAAGCTGTTGGGGAGTTCCGCGCTATAAGGCATCTGGCGCGGTTCCCCTTCTATCTCGGCGGCTTCGCGGACGCACTCGCCAGGTGCGGCCGCCTGGCTGACGCCGCCACCACCATCCAGGAAGCGCTCGATTGCGCCCACGCGCAGAACGAGCAGTGGTGCGTTCCTGAGCTTCTGCGCATCCGGGCGTCCATTCTAACGGCTGAGGGCCGACCGGATGAGGCGGAGGCGCTCCTCGTCGAGTCGATGGGGCTTGCCCGGGCAATCGGCGCATTGTCATGGCGCTTGCGCGCAGCAAGCGATCTCGCAACACTCTGGTACGGTGGGGCAAGGGCGGAAGACGCACGCAGGATGCTGTTGCCTGTCTACGACGATTTCACCGAAGGGTTCGAAACGCCCGATCTCGTGGTCGCCGCCAAATTCGTGGCCCCGTTTACACGTCTTCCCGATACAGCCTGACGGTCTAGCTGCCCTTACGACCTAGAAAATCCTTGATTATCGCGGCGATTTCCGGCCCGTCGGTCTCCAGGGCGAAGTGCCCCGTATCAAAGAGATGAATCTCGGCGTCGGGCACATCGTTACGGAAGGCATGTGCGCCGGCCGGGGCGAAGAAGGGATCGCCGCTTCCCCAAACAGCCAGAACGGGCGGCCTCGTCGCGCGCAGATAATCTTGCCAACGCGGATAGAGCGCGACATTCGATCTATAGTCGCCGAACAGGTCGAGTTGCACTTCCGGATCACGGTCGAGAATGGCCTGATCGTGCGCGATCGCATCAGGGCTCACGAGTTCGAGTTTCACCTCGGGCACACCGTGCGTGTACTGGAAGCGCGTGGCCTCGATCGTCAGGAACGAACGCAGCGCGTCGCGGTTTGCGGCGGTGGGGTGCTCCCAGTAAGCCCGCATGGGCGCCAAGGTGTCGTCTCGCAACCCTGCCTCGTAGGCATTGCCGTTCTGAGTGACGATGGCGGAAATCCGGTTCGGATACGCCGCGGCCAGACGAAAGCCGACAGGTGCGCCGTAGTTGAACACCATCATGGCAAATCGTCCGAGATTGAGCGCATCGACGAACGATTGAACAGCTTTATAGAGATTGCCGAACGTATAGGCATAGTCGCCTCGACGCGGCGCTTTCGTCGATCCGAATCCGGGGAAATCCGGGGCAATCACCCTGTACTTATCCGCGAGCAGCGGAATGAGGTTGCGGTACATATGGCTCGATGTCGGAAACCCGTGAAGCAGCAGCAGGGCAGGCGCAGCTATGTCTCCCGCTTCACGGTAAAACATCTTCACCTCGCCGAGATCAACGGTTTTGTATTTCACGGCGTGTGCGTTCATAAGTGGCCCCTGCGGACTTCCATTGTGTTGCACACCGCTCGGCGCGGTCACGCCCCGCTCAGTTCGGCATGTCGGTGAATTGCGGAAGGTCCAGCGGCTTGACCCAGACCAGGCGACGCTTCGTGTACATCTCGAGCTTCGGCGCGATCAGGTCGGGGCGATCAAGGCTTCCCAACTGGACAAAGACGAGGCCCGGGAAGCTCTCCAGATTGCTTGTGAACAGTCTCGATCCACAGTCCGGGCAGAAGTTCCGATCGAGTCCTTTGCCGGAGTCGGCAATATGGTGGAATGCCTTCGGCGCGCCGCTCAGCAGGGTGAAATCATCATCGGGAACGCCGAACCACGTCGCCGCTTCGCCTCCGGACGCCTTTTTGCAATCCAGGCAGTGACAGACGGCAATAAAATCCGGTTCCTTCTCGAACTCGAACTTTACTGCGCCGCAGGCGCATCGGGCCGTGTATTTCTTAGCCATGGTCGGTCTCCTCTTGCTCCAGCGTTGTCTGCACGCCAGCTGCGTCGGCCGTCAGCCTTTTAGGAACTTCAGCAGGTCGGCGTTGAGCCGCTCACGGTGCGTGAAGGTCAATCCGTGTGGCGCGCCCTGATAGACTTTGAATTGAGCAGACGGCAGAAGCCGTTCGACCGCGCGCAACGACAGGTCGATCGGGACAATCTGGTCGTCATCGCCATGGATCACGAGCGTCGGACGATCGAACTTACGCACGTCCTCGCGAAAATCCTCCGAGAAGGCGGCCACGCAATCATACGTGTTCTTGAGGCCGGCCATCATGCCCTGCCGCCACCAGGAATCGGCTTCGCCCTTCGACACGCGTGCGCCCTGCCTATTGAAACCATAAAACGGGCCGTTGGCGATGTTGCGGAAGAACTCCGCTCGGTCGGAAATCTGCTCGGCGCGCTGACCATCAAACACCTCCATCGGTGCGCCGTTCGGATTGTCTGCCGTGCGCCGCACGAATGGCGTCACCGCGGAGATCAGTCCAAGCTTCGCCACCTTCGACGTGCCGTGACGGCCGACAAAGCGCGCCACCTCGCCCCCGCCAGCGGAAAAACCGAAGATCGACACGCGGCTCAGGCGCAGATGATTGATGAGCTGAGCGAGATCATCCGCATAGTGGTTCATGTCGTTGCCGTCCCATGGTTGGCTGGAACGACCGTGACCACGACGATCATGCGCGATGACGCGATAGCCGCTAGACGCCAAATGCATGGCCTGGCCGTCCCAGCTGTCTGCACTGAGCGGCCAGCCGTGGCAAAGCACCACCGCCTCGCCATCTCGAGGACCCCAATCCTTGAAATAGATGCTCACATCGTCACTGGTTTTGAACGTCGTCATGATCGGATGCTCCGGTGGAATTGTGCTCCATGAGGTGGTTGCGGATACACCGACGAGAACGGCCACCGACGCGCCGACGATCACGTCGCGGCGTGAGGCTCCCCATTATGCAGCCGCTCGTTGAACGTCTTCGCTCACAACATCTCTTCTTCTTGGGCGACGTCGGCCGGATCAAGCGTCAGCGCTGTTCTGTCGGCGAGATCGCCGATCCGTTCGAGATAGGTCTTGAAATGCGGCGTCGCCCGATGCGCCTTGGCCGCGGCTTTGTCGATGTAGAGCTCGTTTAGAACGAAGCGACGCGGCGCCTCCTGCTCGCGCCACACGTCCCAAAGCCTGTTTCCCGGCTCAGCGCGACTGGCCGCGGCCATCCCTTTGAGCAGAGCCTCCAACTCACTGGCTTTGCCCGGGCGAGGTGCGAGGATCGCCACGATCTTTACTGGAGCAGACATCGACCGTCTCGTTCACAGAAGGGGCCGGAGGCCAATACAGCCGCCCGGTTGTAAGTCACGCTGCCGCTTTGACGCGCGTACCACCGAGCGCGGCGAGCAACTCTTTCGCCAGCAGTCCCGCTGAGGCGGGGTTTTGGCCAGTGATGAGGCGGCCATCGACGACGACGTGCGGTTGCCAGTTCGCCGCTGACGAATACTCCGCGCCCTCCGCCTTCAAGGCATCCTCGAGTTCGTAAGGCACGTCATCGCGGGCATAGTCATACTCTTCCTTTTTCGAGAACGACGTGAGCTTCTTGCCGCGCACGAATGGCGCGCCATCACCGAGGTCCACGCCGAGCAGTGCGCACGGACCGTGACAAACAGCGGTCACGATCTTGCCTGTGCTCCAAGCGCGCACGATCGCTTTCTGGACGTCCGCATTGTGCTGGATATCGACCATGGGCCCGAGGCCGCCAGGTATCAGGATGGCGTCATAATCCGCGGCGTCCACTTCGGATAATTTGCGGCTGTGATTCAGTCGGCGAAAGGCCTTGCTCTCGAGAAACTCCTTCTGGGCAGGGTCCTTCTCATCGTACGCGTCGTACGGCGTCCATCCACCTGCGGGTGACGCGAACTCTACCGCGATCCCCGCCTTGTCGAGCACGTCGAAAGGATGAGCGACCTCGGCGAAAAAGAAGCCGGTCTTGCGATTGTGCGGGCCGATCACGGCTGCGTTGGTGACGATGAACAGGACATGTTGGGTCACGGCTTTCTCCTTGATTGAATGATGATGCGTTCAGGGATTCGGGTTGACGGCTGTCTCGATGAAGGCGGCGACCTCGCGCGGGTGCGACAGCATCACGGCATGGCTGCTAGCCAATTCAATGGTCCTGGCGCCGCTGCGCTTCGCCAACATTCGCTGCACGCTGGGCGGGATCATCCGATCCTGGGTAGCGACCAGGTACGCCGTGGGCTTCACCTTCCATGCGGCTTCGCGGACCTCGGCCTGCACGGCGGCGAGTCCCCACGGGACCTGCGACGCAGCCATGAAGCGAGTCGTCGACTCCGGAACGTCGGCCGCGAAGGAGGTGGGAAACTTCGCGGGATCGACCATGCGATGGCCATCGCGCGGCGGCAGCAGCGGTGCGCGCGACTCGCCTGGCTGCGCAGCAACCTGGGCCAACTTCGCCACCGACTCGCCGGGCTCGGGTGCATACGCGGCGACGTAGACCAGACTCTTCACCTTGGGATGGACGCCAGCCTGGCTGATGATCATGCCACCGTATGAGTGACCGACGAGCACCACGGGAAATTTCGCGGCGGCGATGACATTGGTGACCGCTGCCACGTCACCTTCGAGCGTGGCGGTTGAGTGCTGCGTTACCAGGACCTCGTAACCATTCCGCGACAGCAGGTCGTACACCTCCTTCCAGCCTGAACCGTCCACGAACGCGCCGTGCACCAGCACGATCGAGGTGGCCTTTTCGTTCTCAGCAGCGCTTGCACCGTGCGAGGCGAGCAACGCAAGCATCAGCACGAGGGCAAAGCGGATCATGGCCCGGCTCTCATCTATGACCGACTGCAACGTGCGCCTTCTGTTCATCGAGAGATCGTTGGCACAGAAGGCCTTCGCCCGACGATAGGCTACCCAACCGCCACCCTGCGTTTCGATCCGGGTAGCGTTGGAATCGATGATCAGCACTTCTTCTTTGCTCATGGTACGCCCCCCTTGAGAATTTCCATGCGCACAACCTTCACGCGGCCATCGGCAAGTTCGGGCAACCTGGCGAACCAGTCCTTCACGTACGGCATGGCGTTGTGAGCTTCGAAATCGGCTTCGTTGGCGAATATCTCGTAGAAGATGAAATGCCCCGGAGCCTCGCGGTTTTCCTGGAGGAAGTAGGCGAGATTCTTCGGATCGCCCCGGACGAGACCTATCAGGGGCAACGTGGCAGCGCGCAGTTCGGCCTCCTTGCCGGGCTTCGCCCGAACCTCAGCGACAATCGAATAGGCTCCACCGGGAATCTGCGCGTAGCCCTTACCCGGGCCGTCCTGCGCGACTGCGGGCGTCGCACCTGCAGGGCACACAAGTCCCGCGAGCAGAATGGCCACAGTGGACAATCGCATCATCCTGTTCATGCCGTATCTCCTTCCTCTAGGCGGCTATGGGCGAACGACCGGCGGCGTGTATGGTGGTCGCCGGCTTCTTGACGTGACCGCAACGCCGGTGTTCGGCGGTCATCACTTGGCGCTAACCGGGAGCCGACGCGCCTCCAGTGCGTCGTCGAATCTCTTCTTCACCGGTCCCAGCGCCTTGACGAATTCGAGCTGTTCGCCCTCCGGGCCCTTGCAGTAGATCAGCTCCCAGCCATCTGACGGCGCCACTGTAACCTTGTTGGTGTTGGCGCTCTGTGGAGCCGCCCTTCGCTGTTCCTCGGTCGCCACGCGGATAGTGCGGTTTGCCCGCACTTGAGTCATGCCGCGGCGCGCGGACTCGGCCTCGAGATCACTGATGAACTGGTTGAAGTCGACCTCGTCGCGTACATAGAAGCAGATGTGCATCATGCGCGGAAACGCCGGGCTCATGTGCTGCACCGGTTCCGCGAAGGCCTTGGGGCCGCCCATCGGCTGGTCGGCGTCGCGATATTGCAGCAGTTCGATCACGACATTGTCGAACTGGATGAAGCGCACGTCGAGGCGCTGGGAGCCACCCCGGAGGTCGGGAACACCCAAGGTCCGGGGATTGACGCCAAGTTCGTTCGCCCGAATTTCCTGATCGATCAGCAGCGTGTTGTGGACGACGTCGCCCTGGAAATCGCCATGGCGGAAGACCTCTGTTCCGCCGAGCACCTCGGTGTAGAATTCATAGGCACGGTCCATGTTCTGAACCGTGAGCCCGAAATGCTGCACGCCCTGCAACCGCCCACCGAGCGGCCCATTATTTCGTGCCACCAAACTTGTACGAGGCGTGCCCTGCGCTGCTGCTGGCACGGCGAGCGTCGTGGACACGGCCAATCCACCAATAAGTACAGCGCAGGCAGTTTGAAGAATGGCACGACGTTCTATATCTGGTTCGTCTGGATGCTGATGATCGATCATGCTGCGTCTCCTTCTCCATGTCGAAGATTGGCCGCACTGAATGCGTGCTTTTCCCCTTGGTCGGTTGCGTTGAGGCCGTTCGCTTGCTCACCGCCTCTGGGCCGCTACGAGTGACACGGCATGGCGGCAATCCTGTCTCGATCCGCCCTCACGCGATCACCACTTCATCACGGCCCTACCGACGATTTCTCCGACCCTCATCCGATCGAGATACTCGTTGATCTGCTGGAGCTTGAAGAGGTTGGTCTTGTGGCGAATCCTGTCCTGTGCGGCGAGCGACAGCACTTCCATGAGATCCACGTTGTTGCAGTGCCTTGCCGATCGCCAGGTCGATACTTCCGATCAGCCCGTTGTCCTGGCGGACGAAGGCGACAAGATTTGCCCCCGCGTCCACGACGGCGATGTTGTGTAAGAAATTCCGAAACCTGCGACCGTCTTCTCCGCCGCCGACAACATCCGCTTTGCATCTTCGAGCGTAAGGCTTTCGCAGGATCGGGGCATATCGTCCTCGACAGCGGCAGGTCTGATGACGCCGGTTTGAGGATGTTAGGCGTGAACGCCGCGTCCTGTCCGTTAAGCGTGGTAAAAAGCGGTTAGGCGCTGGCTTCGCGAAATATTCCGTCGCCGCCCGCGGCCTGACTTTGCCAAAGCACAACGCTTGAGGCGTCAGCCGCGCCGCGCGGCGTCGCTTGATGCGATGGGAGGTGCAATTTCGTGGGGGTGTGCAGGGCGGCGATTTGACAGGGCTTTCCGGGAACGAGCGCTAAATGTTTTCCAAGCTGTCGGTGCAGAACTCAATGCGTCGGCTGAAAATCAGGCCTCTGGTCACGGCAAGACTCGCCAGCCCGCCCGAGACGCCGAGATAGGGTTGTTTCCGTCCTGCTATCGTAGGCATTGCGTTCGCAGACGGAGCACCTTGGAACAAAGGTGCAATGAGCCGCCGAAACGACGACAAAAATCGTTGCCGTAGCGTCGTCGCGTAGGACATCGCAGAAACGGATACGTTCTGCGGGATGGCGCCCCCGGCGAGATTCGAACTCACGACCTCTACCTTCGGAGCGCAACGGCCCTTTTAGACCTAAGCGGCGAAAGGCCCGGGTGATTTAGGAGAGTTCTATCTAGCGAAGAATTTGTTCTTGATTTGTTTCATTTTATGTGTATGATATGAGAACTAAACTGCTGCCCGGCTCGCGTCATGCCGTCTCCGCGTTGGCGCGCCGGATCGACAGCTCTTCGATCCGCTTGGGTGAAAGCCATGGATGTACGTCTCCTGACAGACCCTCGACTGGCCGGTCCGATGCCGTCCGATGCTTGGCCGAAGATGGACCTCAGCTTGTTGGACGAACAACACGGCGCGCCGCCGCCGTTCCCGCTCGACGTCCTGCCGCCGTTCTGGCGCACGTGGACCGAGGCCGCCATCGCCAGCACGGGCGCGCCGGCCGACTACGTGGCACTGTCGCTGCTGACCGCGGCCGGCAGCCTCATCCCGGGCCGCCGCGTCATGCCGGCGCCGGGCTGGGTCGAACCCTGCATCCTGTGGACGGCGCTGGTCGGCCCGTCCTCGTGCGGCAAGACGCCGGCGGTGGACGCAGCGTGCGGTCTGCTCAATGGCGTGTGGCACCAACGCCAGCGCGGGCCGCACAATCCGGACGGACGCGCCTTGCCAAAGCCGCTGCTCACCAACGGTACGAGCCTCGACATCATCCTCGAGGTGCTGCGCGAGAGCCGCCGCGGCGTGCTGCTGGTGCGCGACGAGCAGGAGGGCTGGCTGGCGCACATGGCCCGCGGCACGCGCGACGGCAGCGCCCATGCCTTCTGGCTGTCGGCGTGGTGCCAGCGCAGCCTGGATTTCGGCTGGCGCGGCAAGACGGCGGAGCTGGACGACCCGTCGCTGTCGATCCTGGGCACGGCGCATCCCGAGGCGCTGGTGCCGGCCTTGCGGCGCGACGATGGCGGCGTGCTGGCGCGCTTCCTGTTCGTGCGGCCGGTGCCGCAGGCGGACTATCGGCCGCTGTTGGGAGCGGACGCGCAAGCGCCCCAGGCGGTCGCGGCCCTGCGGCGGCTCTACGAGCGACCGTGGGAGATGCGTGATCTGTCGCTGACGGGCGAGGCGCTTGTCGTCTTCGAGCACTTCCGCCGCGAGCATTGCTTCCCGACGCCAGACCTGGCTGGCAAGGCGGCGGCATGGTGGGGCAAGGGGCCCAGCCAGGTGCTGCGGCTGGCGGGCGTGCTGACGTTCCTCGACTGGGCGGCGACGCCCGAGGGCACGGCCGAGCCGCAACAGGTGCCGGCATGGGCCGTCGAGGCGGCCGTCCGCCTGTGGCGCGACCATCTGTGGCCGCACGCGCAGGCGACGTTCCGCATCGCCGGTGCCGGCGGCGAGCACGAAGGCCGCCAGCGCCAGGTGGTGCGCTGGCTGGCGCGGCAGCGCCTGCCCGAGGTGTCGCGCGAGCACATCCGCCGCGATGCACTGCAGCAGGCCCTCAACGCGGCCAGCACCGAGCGGCTGATCGACGACCTGGTCGAGGGCGGCTGGCTGCGGCCCGTCGCGCCGGCCACGGGCGGTCGCGGGCGCCGCCGTCGCCGCTGGCACGTGCACGCCGGCCTCTGGGCGACCAGGCCGTCGGAGGTGCATTTGCCCGAAGCGCGCCCACATCCTGGGCCTGTCGAACGCGCCAGCGGCGCCTCGCCGGCGGCGGGCGATCCCGTCCCCCCTGATGCCGTTTCCGCAATTCCCGCAAGCCCGTTCGACGCAGGCACGGTGCTCGCTGTCGAGCAGGTCGACCTGGGCGTCACGCCGACCATTTCCGCATTTCCCGCAAGCGACTTTGGCATGGCACTGCCTGTCACCGTCGCTCAGGGCCAGTTTGATGCCGCGCCGGGCGTTCCCGCAGTTCCCGCAAGCGCATCCGCCGCGTGGTCCGCGTCGCCCGCGGCCGCCCAGCCGGACCTTGACGCCGTCGCGGTCGTTTCCGCAATTCGCGCAAGCGACTCTGACGCGGCGATTGTCTCAACCGCGCCCTCCCCTGGCAAGGACCGCATCCCGAGCGAAGCCGAGGGGCGCGGCCGTGTATCGCTTGAACCGGAGGCGGCGGGCATCCAGGTGTTCGAACCACCCGAGATCATTCGCGCAATTCCCGCAACCGGCTCTGTCGCCGCCATGGACCGGCCCGGCATCAACGGCCTGCCCGGCGAGGTCGGGGACTCCGGAGACTGCGGAAGACTCCGGAAGACTGCGGAAGACGGCGCGCACCGTCGCAAGCCGTTGGAATCACGGGGGACTCGTGAGACTCCGGAACTCCGGAAACTCCGGCAGCGGCTTGGCGTGCCGCCATCATCGGCATCCACACCCGAGGCCGCGCCTTTGCCGCCGGACGAACTTTGCGCAATTCCCGCAAGTGAGTCAGCCGCCATCGCTCCAATCGCGTTCCGGCAGGTCGAGCATGCTGGCGGCACGGACACTGCCCATGCTGGCAGCGGCAATGGCGTGCCGCCGCGCCTCGGCGCCCGCGCCCGGCGCCGCCTGCGTCGCCGCGAGAAGCTCGCGCAATTGCGCAACGTCGACTCGACGCGGCAGGGCGTGGCGGCCTGATCGGCGCGGAAGTGCCGCGGCGGCCCTCCCGCCGCAGCGCCGGCGACAAGGCGCCTTCATCGCGGCGCGGCAAACAGGCTCGCGCCGGGCGCCGCCTGTCCCCTATGATCGCCGCTTGCCGGGCCTGAACGACAGGCCGGCAGGTTCGTCATGGGAGTTTGTCGGTATGCCGGTGATCGGTCGCGTTCTTGAGATGCAGGAAGAGTTGTCGCGTATCCGCCGCGATATCCACGCCCACCCCGAGCTCTGCTTCGAGGAGCAGCGGACCTCCGACGTCGTTGCCGCCAGGCTGGCCGAGTGGGGCTGCGAGGTGCATCGCGGGCTGGCCAGGACCGGCGTCGTCGGCACCTTGCGGCGCGGCAACTCGACGCGGGCCATTGGGCTGCGCGCCGACATGGACGCGCTGCCGATGCAGGAGGCCAACGACTTCGCCCACCGCTCGACCAACGAGGGCCGCATGCATGCCTGCGGCCATGACGGCCACACCACCATGCTGCTGGGCGCCGCCAAATACCTGGCCGAGACGCGCAATTTCGAGGGCGCCGTGCACTTCATCTTCCAGCCGGCCGAGGAGGGCGGCGGCGGCGGGCGCGTCATGGTCGAGGAGGGGCTGTTCGAGAAGTTCCCCTGCGACGCCGTGTTCGCCATGCACAACAAGCCTGGTATCGGCATCGGCCATATCGCCACCAAGCCGGGGCCGCTGCTGGCCGCGGCCGACCGCTTCGACATCCGCATCAACGCGCGCGGCGCGCACGCCGCCTATCCGCATCTCGGCGTCGATCCCGTCGTCATCGGCGCGCAGATCGTGCTGGCCTTGCAGGGCATCGTCAGCCGCAATGTCGATCCCGTCGATTCGGCGGTCGTCACCGTCGGCTTCATCAAGGGCGGCTCGGCCTACAACGTCATCCCGCCCGACCTTCACCTCGGCGGCACGGTGCGCACCACCACCCCGGCCAACCGCGCCATGGTCGAGCAGCGCATCCGCGACATCTGCGCCGGCACCGCCACGATGCACGGCATCGAGGTCGGCATCGACTACCGCCACGGCTATCCGCCGACCGTCAACAACGCCGAGCAGGCCGCGTTCGCCGCCGAGGTGGCGGCCGAGGTCTGCGGCGAGGCCAACGTCCAGCGCAGCATCCGCCCGGCGATGGGCTCGGAGGATTTCTCCTACATGCTGAACGCCCGGCCGGGCGCCATGGTTTGGCTCGGCAACGGGCCGGGCGAAGGCGGCTGTATCCTCCACAACCCGCGCTACGACTTCAACGACATGGCGATCCCGTTCGGCGTCAGCTTCTTCGTGCGCCTCGCCGAACGCTTCCTGGCCAAGGAGTGACATGACCGCGGGACGTCACACACCATACCTTCCCCCGGAGGGGGAAGGTGCCCGAAGGGCGGATGGGGGATGTTCGATTGTGCGCGATCCGTCCAATGGAGATCGCACCTGTTGCAATATCCCCCTTCCGGCGCTTCGCGCCACCTTCCCCCTCCGGGGGAAGGCGTAGATCAGCACCCGCATGGACTTCCTCGCCATCTACGCCCGCGTCTTGCGCATGCTGCGGCCGGAGCGGTGGCTGGCGATCACGCTGGCGCTGGCCAATGTCGCCGTCGCCGGGCTGCAGTTCCTCGAGCCGGTCCTCTTCGGCCGCGTCGTCGACGTGCTGACCAGCGCCGCCGGCCGCCCGGCCGATGCGGTCTGGCGCGATGCCCTTCAGATCCTCGGGCTGTGGGTCGTCATCGGCATCGGCGGCATCGCCGCCAACATCGTCGTGTCGCTCTACGCCGACCGCATGGCGCACCGCAACCGGCTGGCAGCCATGGCGCGCTACTTCGAGCACGTGCTGTCGCTGCCCTTCGCCTTCCACAACGCGCAGCATTCCGGCCGCCTGCTGAAGATCATGCTGCAGGGCGTCGACAACCTGTGGAGCCTGTGGCTCAGCTTCTTCCGCGAGCACCTGGCGACCGCCATCGCGCTGCTCGTGATGCTGCCGCTGTCGCTGCTGATGAACTGGCGGCTGGGCCTGCTGCTCATCGCCCTGATCGTGTTCTTCGCCGTCGCCAACGCCATCATCGTCAAGCGCACGGACAAGCTGCAGCAGAAGGTCGAGGAGCACCATTCCGAGCTCGCCAGCCAGGCCGGCGACGCGCTGGGCAACATCCACCTGATCCAGAGCTTCGTGCGCCTCTCGCACGAGACGCGCACGCTGCACGAGACCATCCGCAGCCTGCTGGCCGTCCAGTTCCCGGTGCTGACCCTGTGGGCGGTGCTGACCGTCATCACCCGCGCTGCCGCCACCGTGACGGTGATCGCCATCTTCATCCTCGGCACCTGGCTGCATCTCAATGGCCAGGCCTCGGTCGGCGAGATCGTGAGCTTCATGGGATTCGCGACGTTGCTGATCGGCCGCATGGAGCAGGCCTCCAGCTTCGTCGCCCGCATGGTCTTCCAGCTGCCGCCGCTGGCCGACTTCTTCAACGTGCTGGAGACCGAGTCGACCATCCGCGACAAGCTCGGCGCCCAGGCCCTGGGCCGGGTGAACGGTGCGGTCGAGTTCGACCACGTGAGCTTCTCCTACGACGGCAAGCGCCCGGCGCTGCAGGATTTCAGCCTCAAGGTCGAGCCCGGCACCACCGTGGCCCTGGTCGGCCCGACCGGCGCCGGCAAGAGCACGTCGATGGCGCTGCTGCACCGGATGTGGGACCCGCAGTCCGGCGCCGTCCGCGTCGACGGCGTCGACATCCGCGACGTCACCCTGGAAAGCCTTCGCCGCAACATCGGCGTCGTGTTCCAGGACAACACGCTGTTCTACCGCTCGATCGCCGACAACCTGCGGGTCGGCCGCCAGGATGCGACCGACGCCGAGCTGGCCGAGGCGGCGCGCATGGCCGAGGCGCACGACTTCATCGAGCGCCAGAGCGAGGGCTACGCCACCCACGTCGGCGAGCGCGGCATCACCCTGTCGGGCGGCGAGCGCCAGCGGCTCAGCATCGCCCGGGCGCTGCTCAAGGATCCGCCGATCCTGATCCTCGACGAGGCCACCAGCGCGCTCGATGCCGTCACCGAAGCGAAGATCCAGCGCGCGCTCAAGACGCTGATGGCGGGGCGCACCACCTTCGTGATCGCGCACCGCCTGTCGACCATCCGCGACGCCGACCTCGTCGTCGTCTTCGACAAGGGCCGCGCGGTGGAGATCGGGACCTATAACGAGCTGCTGAGGAAGGACGGGGCCTTCGCAAAGCTGGTGCAGACCCAGCAGGCAGGCCTGCTGCCCGGCACCGAGATCCGCCAGTTCCTCGACGACCCGATCGAGGGCGAGTCGGTCCCGACGCCGTGACGACGCCAGGATCCGGGCATCCGCACGCGGCACCCTCGTCGTCGTCCCGAGAGCCTGTGAAAAAGGAAGGATCGCTTCATGGTGAGCCTGTCGAACCATGAAGCGACCGCCCAACGCGTGCGAACGCCTTCATGGTTCGACAAGCTCACCATGAAGGCTACTGAAACAGGGCAATTTCAGTCAGACTCTGAGCGAAGCGAAGGACCTTGCGATGGCTCGTTCAGTCCGTCATCCCGAGCGTAGCGAGGGATCTTCTGCGAATGGAGACTCCATTGCGGGGAGATCCTTCGCTCCGGCAAAGGCCTGGTGAGATGGGCGCCGGACCATCGCGCGTCGGGCATCGCCCAGCCACCGACACGCCGCGAGAATCACAGAGCTCTCTTGACCGGGGTCGACCAGCGCGGGCCAGCAGTGCTGCGTTTCAATTGAAATCAGACCGGTTTCCCGACCTTCACCTGGTCAATGATGATGTTGGCGATTGCCAGCAGGTCTGCCATCGGCGAGGCGTACAGGTCCGTGTAGATGGTGGTCAGCAGGGCGGCCTGCGCCGCGCTCGACATGCCCGGCGTGAACGACGCGCGGAATCTGCTGACCTCGGAGATAAAGTGAGTACATACTTATCACAGATCGCGGGGCTTTTGCCAACCGGATCAACATTCGCGCCGACAGCAACAGTCGAGACCGCCCATCTCCGGGATGAAGGAGAAGTGCTCATAGGCGCTGCACGTTGGTGCGAACGGACCGCGCGCCTCCCGGCGCGCTCATGCTTTGCCGCGGAAAACCGAAAAGCGCGGCAGGAGCCGCGCGGTCCGGTTGGGCCACCGTGCGTCAAAGTTTGCGTCTATGAGCGAAGCGCTTGCCGGCAAACCCTTGCGCGCGGAGATGGTCGCGTTCCGGGAGCGCCGGCTTCCAGCCGGCTCATGATCCGGCGTTCCCACATGGAGAAGAGGCGCGGGCCGCTATGGCCCCAGCACGGCGTCCAGCCGGAAGCGCGTGATGAGACCGACCTCCGCCAGCGCCGCCTTGACCTCGGTGTCGCGATCGTTCGCCAGCCGCGTCTCGTAGGCGGCGAGGATCGACTCCCGCGTGTGACGCCTGACCGCGACGATGAACGGGAAGCCGAACTTGTCGCGGTAGTCGGTGTTGAGACGGTCGAAGCGCGCGTATTCTTCGTCGCTCATGCGGTCGAGGCCGGCGCCGGCCTGCTCCTGTATGGAGTCCGCCGTCATGGCGCCGGCGCGCGCCGCCTTGCCCGCCAGATCCGGGTGCGCGCGCAGCAGTGCCAGCTGCTCTCCGGCTGGCGCGGCCGCGACGACCTGCATCATGGCGCGGTGCAGCCCGTCGACGCCGTCGAACGGCCGCGCCGCCCAGGCGCGCTCCGCCACCCACGGCGAATGCTCGAACACCGGCCCGGCCAGGGCCAGGAAGGCAGCGTGGTCCAGCGCGTTCAGGCGGTCGGCGGCGGCGTTCATCGATCTTCCGGACGATGGACGCCGACCGTGCCGGCACCCGGCCATCATGGCAAGGACCGGGTCTTGTGGACAGGTTCTGCCGCGGTTGGCAGCGCGTTTGCATGGGGGGCAGGGGGCGGCTAGTTTGGCCGCGGCGGGGCCTCATGAGAACGACCAAGAGGGAGGCGCCGGCTGGATTGGGGACTTTGGGAGACCATCGACGATGAGCATGAATTCCACCACGCGCCGCGCCGCCCTGGGGGCCCTGCTGGTTGCCGGCCTGGCGCTGCCGGCGCAGGCGCAGACCAGCATCAAGTTCACCCTCGACTGGGTGTTCCAGGGCCCGACCTCGCCGTTCCTGGTGGCCCACGCCAAGGGCTACTACAAGGCCGAGGGCCTCGACGTGACCATCGACGCCGGCCGCGGCTCGGCCGATGCCGTCGGCAAGCTGGTCAGCGGCGCCTACCAGATGGGCTTCGGCGACATCAACGCCATCATCGAGCACAACGCCAAGAACCCCGGCAAGGAGCTGACCGGGGTGTTCATGGCCTACGATTTCCCGCCGTTCGGCGTCTACGCCCTGAAGAGGAGCGGCATCGCCAAGCCCAAGGATCTGGAAGGCAAGAAGCTCGGCGCGCCGGTGTTCGATGCCTCGTTCCGCCTGTTCCCGGCGTTCGCCAAGAAGACCGGCATCGACCGCGCCAAGGTCGAGCACATCAACCTCGCGCCGCAGCTGCGCGAGACCAGCCTGATGAACGGCTCGGTCGACTTCATCTCCGGCCACTACTTTTCGTCGTTTCTCGATCTGAAGGCGCGCGGCGCCAAGCCCGAGGACATCGTCGCGATGCGCTACAGCGACTTCGGCATGGACCTCTACGGCAACGCGCTGATCGTCTCGCAGGCGATGCTGAAGGACGAGAAGGCCATCGCCGGTTTCATCCGCGCCACGGTGAAGGCGTGGAAGGAGGTCGTGGCCGACCCCAAGGCGGGCATCGCCGTGATCTCCAAGTACGATCCGGCGGTCAACGAGACGCTGGAGATGGAGCGCCTGCAGATCTCGCTGGCGACCAACATCGTGACGCCGTACGTGAAGGAGAACGGGCTCGGCGACGTCGACCCCGCCAAGTTCGCACGCTCCGTGAAGGACGTCGCCGATGCGTTCGGCCTGCCAGCCGCGCCGGAGCCCGGGAAGGTGTTCACCGGCAAGTACCTGCCGCCCAAGGCCGACCGCATGGTGGCCAAGTAGGAGCCTTTCGTCGTCCTGAGCGAAGCGAAGGACCTTGCGGTGGTCCGATCAAACGCGTCATCCCGAGCGCAGCGAGGGATCTCCCGCGAACGGGGACTCCATTCCCGGAAGATCCCTCGCTGCGCTCGGGATGACGGACCGGACCAGCCGCCGCGAAGGAGGCCGGCCGCGTGACCGAAGCCCCGCTGATCGATCTGCGCCAGGTCAGCCTCACCTATCGTATGGGCAAGGACACGACGCTGGCGCTGGCCGACGCCACGCTGTCGATCGGCAAGGGCGAGTTCATCGCCGTCGTGGGCCCCTCCGGCTGCGGCAAGTCGACCATCATGAAGCTGGTCACCGGCCTGATCCTGGCTTCGACCGGCGAGGTCCTGGTGCATGGCCGCAAGGTGACGCAGCCGATCAAGGGCGTCGGCATGGCGTTCCAGAACCCGACCTTGATGCCGTGGCGCACCACCATGGACAACATCCTGCTGCCGATGGAGGTCGTCGCGCCGCACAAGCGCCGCTTCCGCCGGAACCGTGCCGAGTACGAAGAGCGCGCCATGAAGCTGTTGCGCACGGTGGGCCTGGCCGACTTCGCGCGCAAGTTTCCCTGGCAGCTGTCGGGCGGCATGCAGCAGCGCTCCAACCTGTGCCGGGCGCTGATCCACGAGCCCGAGATCCTGATGCTCGACGAGCCGTTCGGCGCGCTCGACGCCTTCACGCGCGAGGAGCTGTGGGGCGTCATGCAGGCGCTGTGGCTGGAGCGCCGCTTCACCGCCGTGCTGGTGACGCACGACCTGCGCGAGGCGGTCTACCTCGCCGACACCGTCTACGTCATGAGCCGCCGGCCAGGCCGCATCATCATGGTGCAGAAGGTGGCCATCCCGCGGCCGCGGACCCTGGCCACGACGTTCGAGCAGGAATTCGTCGACCTGGTGCACAAGCTGCGCGACCGCATCCACGAGGAGCACGCATGACGAACCTCGAGAGGCAGCCCTGGGTGCGTTACGCCATGCCGTGGGCGGCGCTGGCGCTGTTCTTCGTCGTCTGGGAGCTGTTCTGCATCGTGAGCGGGGTCGAGGAGCTGATCCTGCCGCGGCCGAGCCGCGTCTTCGAGGTCATGGTCCAGAAGCACCACGCGGTCACGGTCTACTGCCTGCGCACGCTGTGGACGACGATCATCGGCTTCCTGCTGGCCATCGGCTTCGGCCTGGTGCTGGGCGTCGCCATCGGCGCCTCGCCGCTGGTCTATTCCGGACTCTACCCGCTGCTGATCGCCTTCAACGCCATCCCCAAGGTGGCGATCGTGCCGATCCTGGTGATCTGGATGGGCGTCGGCTGGAAGCCGGCCGTGACAACGGCGTTCGCCATCAGCTTCTTCCCGATCGTGGTCAACGTCGCGACCGGGCTGGCGACGATCGAGCCGGAGATGCGCGACGTGATGCGCTCGCTGGGCGCATCGCGGCTGGAGATCCTGACCAAGATCGGCATCCCGCGCTCGATGCCCTACCTGTTCGCCAGCCTCAAGGTCGCCATCACCTTGGCCTTCATCGGCTCGGTGATCGCCGAGACCCTGGCCGGCAACGGCGGCGTCGGCTACCTGATGCTGACCGCCTCGCAGCAGAACGACGCGCCGCTCACCTTCGCCGGCCTGTTCGCGGTCGCCGTGATGGGCATCGTGATGTACGCCGGCTGCGCCCTGATCGAGGGCCGCATGACCCGCTGGGCCTTCAGGGGCGAGCTAGTGCAGTGAGGTGTCAGTGCGGCGCAGGGACCGGTATCGGTCAGGCCGTGAGGTCTGCGAGCCGGTAGCGTTTTGACCTGGGAATCCGTGCACGCCGGATCGCAGCAATATCTGCCTGCGACAACTCTTCGATAGCGAGGGATTTGCGATCACGCCGGCGCCGGCGCTCGAACTCATCGACTGCAACCAGGACCACGGAGGGGCGGCCGTGACGGGTAACAGTCACCGGTCCCCGCCGCGCTTCATCCTGATAGCGACCAAAGTTCTTCTGAACCTCAGCTGAGGTCACGCGACGCGGTGGCAACGCAAAGCCTCCATGAGGTTGATACATCGTCACTCTACGTAATCTACGTAAATGTGTAAACTCGCGGCACGCCCGCGCATCCAGGGGACGCACTGTCTCAATAGCCTCGCTCCGCATTGAAGAGGTTGGGCAGTGCCTGGCCGCGTTCGTATGCGGTCAGCGCCGCGGCCACGGCGCGCGTGCGGGCGCGGCGCGAGGCGAAGCCGGCGACGTGCGCGGTGACCGTGATGCGTGGATGCCGCCAGGCCGGATGATCGGCCGGCAGCGGCTCCGGATCGAACACGTCGAGAAACGCCGCACCAATGTGGCCGTCGTCGAGCGCCGCGATCAGGTCCGGCATGATGATCAGCGAGCCGCGCCCGGCATTGACGATGCCGGCGCCCCGCGGCAGCCGTTCCAGGCGCTGCCGGTCGATCAGGCCGCGCGTCTGCGGGGTTTCAGGCAGCAGGCCGACCAGGATGTCGCTGCGGGCCAGGAAGCCGTCGAGTTCCGCCATCCCGGCATAGGCTTCAACCGCTCCCTCCGGCCGGCGGCGGCGTGCCCAGCCGATGACCGGGAATCCCAGGCCGCGCAGCATGCGGGCTACGACCTGCCCGATATTGCCGAGCCCCATCACGCCGACGCGCGTATCAAACGCGGTGCGCGTCCCTTCGAACGAGTCCCAGCGCGCCTGGGCTTGCGCGGTGGCGAGGCGCCTGGCGTCGCGCAGGAGTGACAAGGCGGCGAGGCAGACGTACTCGCCCACCGTCTGTGCTGTTTCCTCGCTCGCCATGCGCACGATCGGCACGCCACGCGGCAGGTCCGGATCGCGCGTGATGTGATCGACGCCGGCGGCGGAGCTGAAGATCACGCGCAGGTTGGGATAGCGCACCAGCCGGCCGGGCTCGGGCTCCCACACCAGCACGTAGGTGACGGCGTCGGGCTCGACTGCCGGATCGTGCCACCCGCGCACCTCGAGCCCCGGCGCTAGCTCAGCGAACAGCGCCTGCCACTCCGGCACCGCGGCCTCGCCGCCGGATTTCACCAGCAGCAGGCCGCGGCGTTCATGCGCCGTTGCCATCATGAGTCCGGTTGCGGGACCAGGTCGGCGAGCGGATAGCCTGCGCCGCGCTTCACCTGCTTGATGGTGACGTAGCTGAAGTACTTTTCGACCCCCAGGTCGCGGTCGAGCAGGCTCTCGACCGCGGTCTGGTAGTCGTGGATGTCGCGGGCGATGAACTGCGCCAGGTAGTCGTAGCCGCCCGTGACCAGGAAGCAGTTGAGGATCTGCGGGATCTCCTGGATGCCGCGCTCGAAGCGCAGGAAGTCCTCGCGGCGGTGGTTGCGCAGCGTGATCTCGGTGAACACCACCATGTTGGCGCAGATCCGGTCGATGTCGAGCTGCGCCCCGTAGCCGCGGATGTAGCCCGCCGCCTCCATGCGCCGCACGCGCTGCATGCAGGGGGTCGCCGACAGCCCGACCATCTCCGCCAGCTCGAGGTTGCTGATCCGGCCGGCCTCCTGCAGGGTCGCCAGGATTTTCAGATCCAGCCTGTCGAGCCGGATGGCGCCACCACCGCGTTTCATCGCTGCCCCCGCCGGATCGCGCGAGCCGCCGGCCGCGCCTCACGCAGCTTCGCCGCGCAGGTGGGCCTGATGCAAGATCACGAAATCGGCCATGCTGGCGACCTCGACGTCCGGGGTGGTGGCCGCCGCCTCGGCCTGCGGCGCCGGCGTGGCCCCCCAGCCGCCGACCGACTTGCGGCGGTTGATCCACATGGTGCTGAGCCCCACCGTCTTCGCCGGCACGACGTCGTGGAAGATGCTCTGCGCGGTGTGCAGGATGTCGGTCTTGCCGGTGCCGAAGGTGCGCTCCAGGTCGGCGAGCGCGAACTCGAAGTTGCGCAGGCTGGGCTTGTAGGAGCCGACGTCCTGGGCGGTGATGATACGGTCGAACTCGACGCCGAGCTTCTGGTTGCTGCGCGCGAAGGAGGCGCGGTCGACGTTCGAGAGGATGACCAGCTTGTAGTAACGCTTGAGGTACTGCAGCGATGTGGCGCTGTCGGCGAAGGCGGGCCAGCGTCCGACCGATTGGCCGAATTCGGCCGCTTCGGCGGCACTGGCCTTGACGCCCCATGTGTCGGCCAGCCGGCGAAGCGTCGCGGCCAGGATCTCGGGATAGAGCGCGCTCGGCGTCTCGGCCTCGCAGGCCGCCTCGGTCGTGCCGAAGACCTCCAGGATCGCGTTGTCGTCGAGGTCGCGCCGCCCGTTGCGGTCGACCCAGGGACGCAGCTCGGCCAGGATGCCCCGCTCCCAGTCGATGAGCGTGCCGTAGCAGTCGAAGGTGAGCGTGTTGAACTTGGTGAGGTCGGGCATGGGCTGCTCCCGTGAGCGAGGTGGCGGCCGGATCGGCAGGAGCCAACACTAGGCCTCACGGCACGGCATCGGGCACCAAATTCGCGGCACCGGAAAGAGACTCTCACTGTTCCGCGGCCCTCGAACAGCGATCTTCACGCAGGCGCCCGGCATCAATGCAGCCTTGCCCGGCTGTGTGCCCGCATGGGATCGGTCATGCCGAAGCCCCGTCATTTTCCTTGCCCGGTCCGCTGGCCCATCAGGTTAATGTCGGGTATCCAGCGATATCCCTCAAGGAGAGTTGCAGCATGTCGCGCTGGCGTGTCGGCGTGGACTCGGGCGGGACATTCACCGATGTCTGCCTGTTCGACGAGGAGCAGGGCCGGGTCGACGTGTGGAAGGTTCCCTCCACGCCCGACGATCCGTCGCGCGGCATCGCGCAAGGCGTCGAGGAGGGCATGCGCCGGGTGGCGCCGCAGGCAGATGGACAGCCCGCCGCGCCGATCGTCTACTTCGGTCATGGCACCACCGTCGCCACCAACGCCTTGATCCAGCATCGTGGCGTGAAGACCGGCCTGGTCACGACCGACGGTTTCCGCGACCTGCTGGAGATCGGCCGGCAGAAGCGGCCGGATCTCTACGACATGCAGGCCGACAAGCCGCCCATCCTGGTGCCGCGCGACCTGCGCCTGGAGGTGCCCGAGCGCGTGCGCCACGACGGTGAGATCGACACGCCGCTCGACGAGGTGAAGATGCGCGCCGCCGCGCGAGCGCTGCGGGCGGCCGGCGTCAAGGCGATCGCCGTCTCCTTCCTCTACGGTTTCATCCGCCCCGAGCACGAGAAGCGTGCGGTGGCCATCCTGCGCGAGGAGAACCCGGACGCCTTCATCTGTGCCGGGCACGAGATCGCGCCCGAGTTCCGCGAATTCGAGCGGCTCTCGACGGTGGTGATGAACGCCTATCTCGGCCCGGTCATGCGCACCTACATCGAGCGCCTGACGCCGCGGCTGCGGGCGCTGGGCATGACGGCGACGCCGCACCTGACGCAATCCAACGGCGGCGTCATCGGCTTCGCCACCGCCGCCGACATGCCGGTGCGGGCCGTGCTCTCGGGCCCGTCGACCGGTGTCGTCGGCGCCCAGGCCATCGGCGCGCTCGCCGGGTTCGGGGACCTGATCACCTTCGACATGGGCGGCACCTCCACCGACGTCGCGTTGCTGCAAGGCGGGCGGTGCAAGCTGACCTCGGAAGCCGTGGTGCACGGCTACCCGATCAAGGCGCCCATGCTCGACATCCACTCCGTTGGCGCCGGCGGCGGTTCCATCGCCCATATCGATGCCGGCGGCCTGCTGAAGGTGGGGCCGCGCTCCTGCGGCGCCGATCCCGGCCCGGTCTGCTACGACAAGGGCAACACCGAGCCCGCCACCACCGACGCCAACGTGGTGCTGCAGACGCTGAACCCAGAGTATCTGCTGGGCGGCCGCATGCCGATCCGGCAGGATCTGGCGAAGGAAGCCATCGGACGCCTGGCGGCGAAGCTGGGCCTTGGCCTGATGGAAACGGCGCAGGGCATCCTGTCGGTCGTCACCGCCAACATGGCGCGTGCGATTCGCGTCATCTCCATCCAGCGCGGCCACGACCCGCGCGACTACACGCTGATGGCCTTCGGCGGCGCCGGCCCGCTGCATGCCGCCCGGTTGGCCCGGGAGCTGGAGATCAGGCGCGTCCTGGTGCCGCGCAACCCCGGCATCCTCTGTGCCATGGGGTTGCTGCTGACCGACCTGCGCGCCGATTTCGCGGTCACCAGGCTGCAGCCCGCGACCGAGGCCGCGGCCGCCGACGTTGCCGAAGCCTTCGCCGGCCTTGCCGGCCGCGCCGAGGCGTGGTTCCGGCACGAGGGCATCGCGCCCGCCGACCGGCGCCTCGCCCGCACCGCCGACATGCGCTACCACGGCCAGAACTATGAGCTGGCGGTGCCGCTGCCGGAGGGCGAGATCACCACGGCCACGATGCGCGCCCTCGCCGAGGGGTTCGCCGAGGCGCACCGCCAGCGCTATGGCTTCGCCGCCGAGGGCGAGGCGGTACAGCTCGTCACCTTGCGGCTGGAAGCGACGGGCCTGGTCCGCAAGGCGGCGCTGACATCCTACCCCGAAGCCGGGCCGGATGCGTCCGGC
>Ga0187894_10001487_pt1 | contig 29976 bp, 20 predicted proteins | sample GBC1701081metaG_FD_136650 | JGI IMG/M metagenome (GOLD analysis project Ga0187894, IMG submission 136650) | White microbial mat communities from a lava cave in the Kipuka Kanohina Cave System on the Island of Hawaii, USA - GBC170108-1 metaG ...
CTGCACGAGGATCTGATTATTCTCCTCCCGGCCATATCGTTGAATCGTCGGCTCGGCGACGCCGAACTGATCAACGCGCTGCTCAATGATGATCTTGGCTTGTTCAGTGGCTTCGCGGCGGAATTGATCGGCGGCGGTTTTATTGAGCGTGAAAGTCACCGAGGCCGGATTGGCGCTGGTCGAGACGGTCCAGGCTTCACTGCCGAAGTACGGCAGGATCTTTTCGCGAATCTCGCTCTGCTTGCCGGCGTCGGGAGTTTCGATAACAACCAGGCCGTTGGCGGGCGCCTTCACGGCGTTGAATTGAATGCCGGCTTTCTTCAGCTCGGCTTCGGCCTTCTCGCGGTTACCCTCAGTGATGTTCTTGATCACCTCTTCGGCTTGCACTTGTAGCACAAGGTGAGTGCCGCCTTTGAGGTCAAGACCGAGACGGATGTTTTCCGACAGGTTCTGTTTGAGGTTTGAAGGCTTGTAGAAATCGGCCGCGCTGCGACTGTACCCTTTGGGCTTGTTATAAGGCCCGAACATTACGATCAGACACAGCGAGGTAACCACCGTGATAATGATACCGCGTATACGAAGATTTCTGCTCATAAGACTATAACCCGCCGCTTCGATCAGATCGCCAAAATGGCTTCGAGGAGCGGCGTCTTTCCGAAATCCGAAATTGTGGGAATGGGTGAAGCGAGAAGAGTTGCGGGTAATGATCGTCTCACTACTTCATCTACTTCTTCTCTTCTGGCGCATCCTGCAGGCCGGAGATTGCGCTACGGGCGACTTCGACCCTGATGACAGGGTTTTCTGAAATCTTCAACTGCACGGTGCGCTTGTCTTCGCGTAGGCTGACAACCGCTCCGTAAAGCCCGCCGCTGGTCACAACCTTGTCGCCCGGCTTCAGGTCGTTGAGCATCCGGTCAACCGCGCGCTGGCGTTTGCGCTGAGGCACGACGATCAGAAAATAAAAAAGCACAAAGACCAGAACCATCGGGATCAACATCCCGAGCGGATTGCCTTGTGCCTGAAATAGAAACAATGCGATTTGTTGTGACATCACCAGGGCGGGTTTAACCTCTTCCACAAGATTGTTCGTCTCACTCGATGCCTTGAAGCTTGCTCAAGTAGCATGCGCGAAATTGGGCGAAGGCGCCAAGTGCGATAGCTTGCCCGATCCGCCGCATGCTGTCAAGGTAGAAGGCCAGGTTGTGGTACGAGCAGAGCGTTGAAGCCAGCATCTCGCCGCAGTTATAGAGATGTCTGATGTATGCGCGCGAATAGCGCCGGCAAACAACGCATTCGCAGTCTTCATCCAGCGGGCGTTCATCGCGTCCGAACTTCGCGTTACGCACATTCATCTTCCCGCGCGAAGTGAAGACCTGGCCGTTGCGCGCGTTTCTGGTGGGCATCACACAATCGAACATATCCACGCCCCGCGCCACACACTCGATCAAATCCTCCGGGGTCCCCACGCCCATCAAATAACGAGGTTTGTCGGCGGGCATTTGCGGCGCGATGAATTCGGTCATGTCGTACATCCGCCGCTTCTCTTCCCCGACGCTGAGGCCCCCGATCGCGTAGCCTTCAAAACCGATCTCAACCAACCGATCCAGACTCTGTCTTCGCAGATCCTCATAGACGCTGCCCTGGTTGATTCCGAAGAGCGCGGGATTAGCGGCGGTTGATTGCGGCGTATTCTTTAACCGGTCAAATTCCGCGCGCGAACGGCGCGCCCACCGCGCCGTCAATTCCAATGAATCCCGGGCCTGCTCACGCGTGGCCGGAAACGGGGTGCATTCGTCGAAGCACATCACAATGTCGGAACCGAGCGCGTGTTGAATTTGCATCGAAACTTCCGGCGAAAGAAACTGCTTCGACCCGTCCAGATGCGAACGGAACTCCACGCCCTCTTCCCGAATCTTCCGCAGATCGCCGAGGCTAAAAACCTGGAACCCGCCGCTGTCGGTCAGAATCGCGCGATCCCACGAGATGAATTTGCGCAACCCGCCGAGCTGAAAGATAGTCTCGTGCCCCGGTCGGAGAAAAAGGTGGTAAGTGTTTCCAAGGATGATACGCGCATCGAGCTGTTCGAGCATCTCCTGCGTGACGGCCTTGACCGTGCCGGCGGTTCCGACGGGCATAAAGACGGGCGTTTCGATCTCGCCGTGAGCGGTTTTGATCCGTCCAACGCGCGCCTGGGTCCGATCATCTTTATGCTCTAATTGAAAAGTTAAAGGCGTTACCTCAACATCCATCTATAGACCTCAAGAAAAAGAATTTCTCCACGAAGGACCACGAAGGTTCACGAAGGAAATCGAATGATCTAACCCTGATTGTCTTCTTTCTTTCTTCGTGCTTCTCCGTGTGGCTTCGTGGAGAAATTCTTTTTCTTAAAAACTATAGCGGCCGTTTCGCCGCTGGCCACCCGTGTGGCGATCATTTGACCGTACGGGTGCACTGCCACGGTCATCAATTTCAACTGCGCCAGATCGGGGCGATGATCTTTGCTATGACCACGCTGCATCACCCCATTCTCGTGCACTTGGTGATAGCCGCTGGCCGTCGTCGAGTCGCAATGCGCGCTGTAGAGTTCGCCGACGCTCGGCTTCAAGATCTCATAAACCGCGACGCTGCTGTTCCAGACCGCGGCTTCAAACCGCTCCCAGCGTTCGGGCTTCGACAGTCGCGAGAGCACGCTGCCGAGCCGATTATCATTGAAATCTCCAGCGCGAATCTGCCGCCCCGTCAGGCGCGACAACAGCTCGGTGTGACGTCCGACCCAGTCCTCGACGTTGTATTTGGTATGGTCGCTCTCGGTCAGGATGAAGACTATCCAGATCGCGAACATCCACCCGCCGCTCAAGCCCGTGTGCAATCCGTGATCTCCGATCTCCCGGTCATAGATTGCCGGGATGTCCAGCATGATCAACAAGCCGAGCAGCAACGGAATATCACCTACTTTTGTGTGGGTAAGTTGGAGTGTCTCATTCATGTCCCCAACGATACCCGGATAATTTCAGAAAGTCCCGGATTCGTTTCCGGGAAACGGCAGCTATAGTTACTCAATAGCTCAACGCCATCTCCAACACCGGGTCGCGCCCCGATTGATAAGCCGCCCAAGGATACTCGACCAGTATCTCTGGCATTACAGCAGGCGGATCATCATCAAGCCGCAGGCGAAAGAACTTGGTCGAGTAGTTTACTCTCAACCCCGAGTTAGGCAGGTTGAAGTTTCCAAGCTCGCCGTAAGAGTTCGGCCTACCACCCGTCGGTTCGCCGATCAGAATCGCCTGTGTGAGGAGTTGAAAACTGTTTGCGTGGATCATCGCTGACGAGGCCGTCCCGTTATTCATCAAGACGAAGAGCTTGCCTCGTTGGTTGAACCGCGGCATCCGCCGGATACCTTCCAGGTAAGGCTGGAAAATACTGGAGTCTCCGCCAGGATTGTCGCGTAAATCAATGACCAAACGATCCACATCGTTTGTCTCGACGACCTCGCCCACCTGCTGCGCGAAGACGGCAAAGGGCAATGAAGCCATCTCCCGGCAAAACCTGTAACGGAAATACAATGTCCGCTTATCCGCCAGATACTCATACCAGTAAAACACCGTGTCAGGGCGGCTATAAACAAGTGGATCTGACCAGCGCCTAAGCCCGGGCCAGCGCAGATAACTGACTTGGCCTGCGTCGCTCACCTCAAACGGCGCGAGTTCAATCTCCATCCGGTGGCCGTCCGATCCTTCGACCACATACCGGCCGCGCTCCATGTCAGGCATAATGCCCAGCGCGTTCAAGATCTCGGGTACCCTTAGGAAAAACGGGATTCTTTCGGTCAAGGAGTAAGTGTTGCCAGGATCGGTCGAAGCCAAACTCGACACCAACCGGACGACTTGTTCGACCTCCATATCGCCAACGCGAACGAGCCTCGCGCCTATCGCCTGGGCATAGGCATAGCGCAAAGGCGTCCGCCTGCCGCCCGACCTGATATTCCGTACCGCGGTGACGAACAGCCCATCTTTGCGATTGGAGAAGAAGATCGGGTAGCGCCTGACCGGCTTGCGCCCTGTTGTCAGATCCAAAGACGTATGCGCATCGCCGATCATAGCCACAAGCCTCATCATCTTCGTGGCGATCACGTGGTCCGACAACGCGGGGATCTCCGCATCAAGCTCCGCCGCCGCCGCCGCAAACACGCCCGGTGAAGTCTGATGAAAGGCGTTCAGATGTCTTCGCGGCAACTCTTCAGCCAAATAGCGCAAATCTTCCCTCCATTGCTCCGGCGTCAATGTCGGGTTTTGCGCTGCTCTGGCGGAATCACCGGCGCCTACGCTTAAGCTGAACAGCAAAGCGGCTAGAGTCACAAAATATGCAATGGATCGAACAACTCTTGAAGTCATCGGGACACCTCCGTTAGTCTGCATTTCAGTGTTGAGGGCTCCCTTAGAACGGTTTGCCTCAACCGGATTGCATACTTCCGATTGTTTGGACATGAATCCAATTGTTCCTTTCAACGTTGCCTTCCACGCTGTTTGATTCGAATCGGCGTCGCAAAAAAGTCAAACGTCTCACGCAGCCGGTTGATCAAATACCGCTCGTAAGAAAAATGCAGTTTGGTCTTCGCGCCTGAAGTGAACACGACGAACGTCGGTGGGCGCGTTCCGGCTTGCGTCAGGTACAAAATTTTCAGCTTGTGACGATTCGAGATTGTCGCGCGCGGCTGGTCCAGGTGATCTTCAAAAAACTTGTTCAACTGCGCGGTCGGGATTCTCAAATTGCGCGCGTCATTCGCCCTTTTGATCAGATCGGGCAGCTTGACCACTCGCTGTCCGGTCAACGCCGAGATAAAAACTATCGGCGCGTAATCCAGGAACTTCATCGCGTCACGAATCTTCTCTTCGTATTGATAGACGGTGTAGCTGTCCTTTTCGACCACGTCCCACTTGTTGACGACGATGATGACGGAACGACCGGCCTCGTGCGCATACCCGGCGATGTTGGCGTCGAGCGCGGTCACGCCTTCAATCGCGTCAATCAGCACTAAGACGACATCCGCGCGCTCGATGTGTTTGCGCGCCATGACGACCGAAAGCTTCTCCTCCATTCCGGTCGTCTTGCCTTTGCGGCGAATACCCGCGGTGTCAATCAGACGGAGCTTGATCGCGCCGCTCTCTTCGCCTTCTTCCCCGACTTTGGCCTCGAACACGCTGTCAACGGCGTCGCGCGTAGTGCCGGGAATCGGCGTGACGATCGCGCGCTCCTCTCCTAACAGTTTGTTGATCAACGAAGATTTGCCCACGTTCGGACGACCGATGATCGCCACGTTGATCTCGCTCTGTTTGCGCTCGACAACTTCGACCGCGGGCAGCCGTTCGATCATCGCGTCGAGCAGCTCGCCCACGCCCACGCTGTGTTCCGCCGAAATCGGAAACACGTCTTCGTAACCGAACCGGTGAAATTCGCCGGCGAAATCGGCCACCTGCGTCGTATCGGCCTTATTCGCGACGACTAAGACCGGTTTGTCGAGGGCCCGCAGCCTCCGCGCCAATTCCTCGTCAATCGGCGTTATTCCCTCGCGCACATCAACCACGAACAACAACAGACTCGCCTCATCAATCGCCGCGCGAGCCTGTTTGAAGATGTTGGCCGGGATCACCGCCTCGTCGTCGGGCACGATTCCGCCGGTGTCTACAACCCGAAAGGCGCGGTTCTGCCATTCGGCCTCGCCGTAGATGCGGTCACGCGTCATTCCGGGAATATTGCCGACTATCGAACGCCGCGCGCCGATCAGACGATTAAACAGAGTCGATTTGCCCACGTTCGGGCGGCCGATGATTGCGACCACGGGAAGTTCGACGGGGGCTTCGAGCGCGCGCGCTCCATCAATATTTTGTGATTCGTCTTGCGTCATATCCCATCCTGAGCCTTACTGCAAAAGCTCCAAAACCGATTCTGGTTTTGAAGGTTTTGTAGAATAGAAAATGATTGGCGATATGACAAACACAGCGAGGAAAAACAAAAAACAACACAAAGGGTCAAAGGGTCAAAGGGTCAAAGGGTCAAAGTGGATTAGAGGTTTTATGTTTCTCTCTTCTTCTTCTTTGACCCTTTGACTCTTTGTCCCTTTGTGTTGAGCGTTATCGAGTTTCGATCAACGCCCATCGGCGGTTCCGCCTTCCGCAATGAGGTCAATCGCATCCCCTTCTTTACTTCGGGCGTCCATCTCGTCCAACAATGCCGCAAATCGCGGATCATTGCGAAGCCCTTCAAAATCCGGATCGCGCCTTGCCCATCCTACGCTTACTTCACGCTTTTCCAGCGCAATTCGCAGCAACGATAACGCCTCATCAACATTGCCGCAAATCGCTTCAAAGCAGGCGCGGCTGTAATCGCTTTCTTTCGCATCGGATTTAAAGATCGCCCGTCTGTTTATCTTCTCTCCCGCATTTCGGACAACGGCGCGGCGAACAAACCCGGCAGTACTCTTTGCCGCATTGCGGGCACGGCGCGTGGCCCACCGGGCTGACAATGTGCAACTGATCGTCGCACACCACTCGCGCGCCTTCAGCCACGAAACTCCACTCACACGGCGGCGGGTCGAGTTGTCTTGCAATCGGGTTCCAATCCAGCGCCAGTTTGCGTTCGCCTTTGCGGCGTTTGACGACGAGGGTGACTCGTTGGACCTGGCTGATCAGTTCCAGCGTCTGAACCGGCTCGACGTTTATGCGCAGATCGTATTTCTGTTTGAGGTCGGCGACCTTGGCCTGGTATTCGCGCTCGGCGGCCTCGATCCGTAAGCGTTCGCGCGCGGCGTCGCCTTTCTGCTTCTTCAATTTGCGCCAAGATTCTTCGCGCAATCCGCTGAAATATTCGTGGAGGCGCTCCAGATCGCGATCCAACCGTCGCTGCATCCCGTTGACGAACTGGTTCAGATGAGCGCGGACGCGGAGGGGCAAAGTCCTTGTGACCGCCCTCTTCAATTTCTCCGCCGTCCAATCAGCGGGCAGTTGCGATGTCGCCGGCTTCGTCACGGCTTCGGTCGCGCCCTCGTCCAGCGCCGCGGCCAGCAATTGATCAACTATCGGATCAATCGCGCTTCCGTTGACCAGGTTGATTCCGAACTTGACGAGGCCCTCGCGTTTTTCGTCCGAGATCGCTGTGTAGCGGGAGACGAAGATCAGATACCGCGTCCACGCCTGCTCAACTTGCGACAGGCGGTAAACGGCGTTCTGCAACACGACGTTATGTTCGACTATGCGTTCGACATGGCCGAGCGGCGGGACGGTGGCGCTGACGGTGAATTTCAACCGCTGGCCTCGCTCGTCGAGCAATCGCCCGAATTTTTCGAGCCAGTCGGATTCGAGGCTCGCGCGCTCGGCGGCGCCGGGCAATTCCGCCGCGAAACCCAGTCGCAGAAACTCCGGCGCGCCGAGCGCCTGTTGCAGATTTTCAGGCAACATCGCTTCCAGGCCGTATGGTTCAATGGATTCGACCAGCGCGCCCTCGTGTTCAAGCAATTGCGCGGCGAAATTGCGGAATCGGTTTGATGAGTCACTCATAAATTTTGCAGTGAAGAGAGCGCAGGAGATTACGGAACAGACGGAAATAACGGAACAAACGGAAAAGAACCAAGAAAACGCCTTTCCGTCTTTTCCGTCTTTTCCGTACTCTCTCATCCTGTCACAAACTCTTCTCCAAACAACTCTTCATCGAGCGCCTTGACCTCTTCGTACTGTTGCTTGGCCTCGACCAGCCGCTCGCCCAACTGCTCGAACGCCGACCCGCGTTCGGCTTCCGTGGTCTCGACCCACGCGGCGTAAACCAGTTCGGCGAAATCCTGCTCGTCTTCCATCTCGCCCAGAATCTCGCCGATCTCGCCGACCACCAGCTCGAACATGTTGATCTTTTCGTCGAGGATCTTCAGCACCTGTTCTTCGAGCGTGCCGCGCGCCGCCAGGTTGAAGACGAAGACGTCGCGCGTTTGGCCGATTCGGTGGATGCGGCCGATGCGTTGCTCAATCGTCATCGGGTTCCACGGCAGGTCGAAATTGATCAGCGTGTTGCAGAATTGCAGGTTGCGTCCCTCGCCGCCGGATTCGGTGCAGATCATCAACGGGGCTTCGTCGTGGAATCGCCGAACGGCCGCGTCTTTCTCCGGCCCCGTCATTCCGCCCTCGAACCGCTCGCAGGCGACGCCTTCGCGCGCGACCAGTTCGGCCAACCGATGCAATGTTTCGCGATGGTGAACGAAGACCATCTTCTTCTCCGCCGGATTGCGATGCAGCAATTCGACGAGCGCCTGTTCTTTGCTGCTCGGCTGGATAGCGGCGTAACGCTCCCGCAATTTCCTCCACTCGCGATTGCCGTTCTTCGATTCGATATACCGCCCGATCGCGCCAGCCGCGGTCGAGGTCGTCGAACCGGCGGCCGAGAGCAGATAACGCAGCGCCATCCGTTGTTGCGCGGTCGCTTTGCGGTGCGCCTGAGCAACCAGGCCGGTCAGATCCAAATAACAGGCGCGCTCTTCTTCGGTCGGATCCAACCGCAGAGTCGTCGCGTGGCGCGGCGGCAGTTTCACGTCAACCAGCGAGCGCGTGTTGCGGATCATCACGTCGCGCATCAGGTCGCGCATCCTGTCTTTGTTCGCGGGCGTGCGCGGTTTGCCGCCGGTCATAAAGCCGGCTCGAAACTCTTTTTCGGTTTTGAAGATTCCGGGTTTGAGCAGCGTCAGCAGGTTGTATAACTCGACGAGCGAATTCTGCACGGGCGTGGCCGAAAGCAGCAGCAGGAAGCGTTTATTGAGAGCGTTGACCAGCTTCCAGTTCGCGGTCGCGCGGTTCTTCAGGTGATGCGCCTCGTCAACGATGACCAGGTCGTAATTCTGTTTGGCCAGTATCTCCTGATGCTCAGCCCGCCGCGCCATTGCGATTGAAGCGATGACGCGCGGCTGCGACCAGAACTTTTCGGGATCGTTCCTGAGCAGCGAATCGTAACTGGTCGCAAACTCGATCTCGAATTTCGCCGCCATCTCTTCATGCCACTGGCCGACAAGCGTCGCGGGCGTCAACACGAGCGCGCGCTCGGCCATCCCGCGCAGCAGGTACTCTTTCAAGACCATCCCGGCTTCGATGGTCTTGCCCAATCCGACTTCGTCGGCCAGCAGCACGCGTCCCCGGAACTGCTTCAACACCTTTCGCACGGTTTCGAGTTGATACCAATAGGTCTCGACATCGCGCAGCGTGGGCAGGCAGAGCAATTCGTCGAAGCCTTGCAGCAGGCCGAGCTGCGCCAATTCGTAACGCAACCGGAACGCGTCACGATCGAATTCACCCGAAGAGCCACGGACAGCCAGCGACGCTCCGAGCGAATCGGAGAATTCAACCGAGAGGGGGATACGGATTTGGTAACGTGGTAACGCTGAGAATTCAGGCTCGGTGGTTTTCGCGTCCTCCGCCGTGGCGCTCGCCGCGTCCGCCGTGATCGTTTCTTTGGCCTGAGGTTCCCGCGCTTTCTCTTCCCGGCCAGGCCGGCCTTGTTTGGCGTCGCGCGCGGGCTTCGCGGTTTCGGCCTTCCGCTTCTCCGCGGCCTTTTTGGCGGCGGCTGATCGCTTTTCGCGGTCTTCGAATCGCTCGATCTTGCGCACCCAACCGTGCGCCCAATCGCGCAACACCCAACTTCCGGGCAGATAGGTGAACGCGCTGTAAAGATTGGGCCAGCCGATCTGTTTCCCGATCATCGCGGCCTGCGCCCAGAGGCCCTGCTGCGCCAGAGCTATGGCCCGCAACAATTGATCTTCTTTCTCGCGCGACTGCCAGTTCTTGGTGAAACGATGCAAAAACCGGAGCGCCTGATCCGGCTTTTCGTCCATCAGAGCCGCCATAATCGTCAACAACAACACTTCGGCGTCGTTAGGGTAAGCGTTGAGCGCGGGCAGCGCGGCTTGCAAAGCGTTCGGCAACCGATCCAAAACGTGGTCTACCAAATTTCCTCTGAGGGCCGCCCTATCGCCCGCAACCGCCTGCGCCGTGGGATCGTCTTTCTTTTGTTCATCGTTCATCGAATCAAGGTGTTCCGCCAGGATTTGGCGCCCCGGCTTGCGTCATGGCCAATCCTGAGCTTTACTGGAAAAGTAATGAAACCAACTGTTCATTCCGAAAGTCTAGTAGCATAGAGAAAGAGTCAGTGTCCGGCAAGCTGCCAGTTTGCCGGACTTTTTGAGGAGTTGTTCACGTCGCAATGGGCGGCGCCCTGAAACAATGAAAATCAACCACGAAGAAACGAAGGACACGAAGTAAAGATCAGAAAAAACCGATGTCGTAACGTTTCTTCGTGGTTGATTTTCCGAGGAGAATCGAAATGCGCAAACTGATTCTGGTAATAATCGCCGTTATCTCGATCCCGGCTCTCGCGTTGGCCCAAACGCCCGACGCCAAAGCGAAGGCCGAGCAGATACTCAAACAGGCCCGCGCCACCATCGGCGACGAAAAGAAATTGAAAGACCTGCAAGGCCTATCCGCCACCGGCACGGTTCGCCAGAGCTTCGGAGAGAGACAAAACGAAAGCGAACTTGAAATCGAGATGTTGATGCCGGATAAGGTCAAGAAGACGACCAACAGCCAATTCGGGACTCAAATCAACGCCCTTAACGGCGATCAGGTCTGGAGCGACTTCATTCCCGGAGTGGGAATGGGCGGTGGCGGCGGCGCCTTTGTAATCCGAGGAGGAGGCCCAGGCGGCCCTGGAGGCCCCGGAGGACCGGGCGGAGCAAACCCGGCCATGGCGTCTTACTTTCAGCTCAACCAGCGCCGCGAGTTTTACCAGGTCATGCTCGGCTGGCTGCTGACCGCTCCAGCCTCGGCTCAGGTTGAATTCGCTTTCGTCGGCGAGGCGCCCGGACCGGAAGGCAGCAAACTCAACGTGCTCGACGGCAAAGGCGCCAACGGTTTCAACGTCCGTCTTTACTTCGATCAGCAAATGCATCAACTGGTCGGCCTCAGTTACAAAGCAAAACAGATGAGGCGAATGTTCGGCGGTCGTGGCCCCGGCGGGCCAGGCGGCGGTCAGGGCGGCCAGCGTCCACAGCAGGGCGCGCAAGACGGGCAACCAGGGCAGGGCGGACAGCGTCCGCAGCAGGGCGCGCAAGCCGGGCAACCAGGACAGGGTGGACAGGCAGGACAGCGTATAGAAATCTCTCCCGAGGAACGCGAACGCAGAATGAAAGAGGCTCAGGAGAGATTCGAGAAAGCCCCTGAAGTTGATTTCCGCTGGGCCTTCAGCGATTACAAGAGCGTTGGCGGCCTCAACCTCCCGCACCGTCTGACCAAGATCGAAGATGGCACGCCAAACGAAGAGTGGGAGATCAGTAAGATCAAGATCAACCCCAAACTCTCGCCCGATAAGTTCGTGAAGAAAGAGAAAAGCCCGACCGGCAATTAGCGAGGATTGAGGATCGAGGATTGAGGATCGAAGATCGCCTTGCGCGCTATGACGCGATCCTTGATCCTCTATCCTCTATCCTCGATCCTCGATCCTCTATCCTCTATCCTCTATCCTCGATCCTCGATCCTCGATCCTCGATCCTCGATCCTCAATCCTCGATCCTCGATCCTCTTCTTTGCCTTTCCATAACATAAAATTTACATCGCCTCGCCACTCAATTCGCTTGCTCATTTCATCAGGTCAAAAATAGAATCCAGTTTGCTCAACGCAGTCTCATTAAAATTCCAAAGTCAAACTTACAAAACTAAGGAGATACTCAATGAAGAAACACACAGGACTAGGCGTGTGTTGCTCCCTGATGGCGTTGCTGTTGTTAATGGCGACGCCGATCTTCACACACGCTCAGACACAGATCACCACAGGCGTCATTCAGGGGACGGTCTTCGACGAGGCCAACGCGGTCGTCGCCGGCGCCGACGTCGAGGTCAAAAACACGGACACCAATTTCACCAAAACTTTAAAGACCGATTCCGACGGGCGGTTCGTCTTCCTCCAGTTGCCTTCGGGCCGTTACACACTGACGGTCTCGAGACAGGGCTACACCACGGTGACGCAGGAAAACCTGAGCCTGACGGTCGGCCAGGCGATCAATCTCAACCTGAATCTGAAAGTTTCAGCCGTGCAGGAGCGCGTCACCATCACCGCCGCTCCGACGATTGACACGGTCAGAGTGGAATCAAGCTCGACCCTCAACGAGGTCGCCATCAGCCGCACACCTGTACTCGGCAGGAAGTTCGAAGACCTGTTGACGCTCACCCCTGGCGTGAGCATCACGCAGGGGCCGGACGGCGACGAGATCAATTTCAACGGCCAGCGCGGCATCTTCAACAACGTCAGCCTCGACGGCGGCGATTACAACAACGGGTTCTTCGGCGAACAGGCCGGCGGCCAGCGCGCGGCGATTGACATCTCGATGGAGGCCATCAAGGAGTTCCAGGTCGTCGCCACCGGGGCGAGCGCAGAATTCGGCCGCAGCGGCGGCGGCATCATCAACGTCATCACCAAATCGGGCACAAACAAACTCAGCGGCAGCCTGTTCCATTTCCAACGCCTGGAAGCGCTGACCTCGAACACGTCCGACGGCAAACCGCTCAAGGATTTCCGCCGCGAACAGTTCGGCGGCAACATCGGCGGGCCGATCAAACAGGACAGGGCGTTTTACTTCGCCAACTTCGAGCAGATCACCGGGACCCTGACGCGCCCCAATCTGAGCGAGGCCATCGGGGCGCCGTGCTCCGTTCAGACCCCGACGATCCAGGCTAACGAGGCTCTGATCAGTTCGAGCGCCGATTGCCAGCGGCTCGCGCTGCTCAACTTCTTCAAGGCCACGCGCCAGCAGGATGAAGGACTGCCGATCAAGAAGCCGATCAACACCTCATCGTTCCTCGGCAAGCTCGATTTCAAATTGACGGAGGCCAATGAACTGGCCTTCTCTTACAACTTCCTGCGCACGAACAAGGAGAACGAAACGTTCGACGTGCCGACTTACGGCGCGTCGGCCAACGGCACCGAAGGCCCCGGCAAGATTCACGCCTTCAACGTCAACTTCTTCACCACGTTTTCGCCGACGATGCTGAACGAGTTTCACGCCACTTACCTGCGCGAAGAACGCCCGCGATCAGCTACACAATCGAACGTGCCCGCCGACACGGCGATGGGTTTCGTCAACACGTTCCGTTTCGGCGCCCCGTTCTTTCTGGGACCGAATGTTGACGAGTTGTTCCAGCGCTTCCAGTTGCGCGACAACTTCTCGATCGTCGCCGGCAACCATACGGTCAAAATGGGCGGCGATTGGACGCTCAGCAACAACGCGCAGGTCTTCCGCGGTTTCTTCCTGGGCCGTTACATCTTCGATAGCGTAAACGGCTTCCTGCGTTATGCCTCGCCGGCTTCGTTGGGAGCGGGCTTCGGGCCTAACGCGGGACAATGCGCCAACGGCGCGTGGGTGAATATCGGCGGCGCCTGCCCCGGTGGCGGCGCGGCCTCCACTCCGTTGCTGCTCTACCTTCAGGGCGCGGGTCTGACCGGTCCCGCCACCGACGCCGCTGGAGCGTCGAACATTGACAACGAAGAGTACGCGCTCTTCATTCAGGACAAGTGGCAGGTCACGCCGGGCTTCACGCTCAACTATGGCCTGCGCTGGGAGGCGCAACTCTTTCCGGATCCGGTCGTGGCGCCTTCGCGGACGGCTTACGGAATATTCCTGAACGACCCGCGCTTCCCATCCGATGGCACGCTGCCCGATCAGTTCAAGATGATCCAACCGCGCGCCGGCTTCGCGTGGGACATCGCGCGCAACAGCAAATCGGTGCTGCGCGCGAGCTACGGCATCTTCTACGCGCGCCAGAACATGCTCTCGCAGGTCGGTTCGATCACGACCAATGGCGTGCAGCAGCAGACGATCGCCGGCGGCGCGTTCGCCAATCCGACCATTCGCCCGATCTGGCCCGGAGTGGTGGCGCCGCCTTCGACCGTGACTCCCTGCGTTGATCGCGGGATTTCAAATCCGTTCCCCTGCTTCAGCGGCGTGCGAGTCTTCAGCCGCGATTACGAAAACCCGCGCATCTATTCGACCAACGTCGCCTTCGAGCAGCAGATCGTCAACAACCTGGCGTTCTACGTGGACTTCACACACTCGAAGGCTGTGCATCTGACGCGCTTTTTGAACATCAACCGCAACAACTTCTTCTCACCCTTTCTGGGTGAACTGATGGTGACCAGTTCGGTAGGTAAATCACTCTATCGTGGTTTCACGGTGGGCATGAGGAAGCGGTTCAGCAGAGGTTTCCAGTTCGACTGGAACTACGTGCTGTCGAAAGACCTCGACGACGATTCGAATGAGCGCGATCCGTTCACCGACCGCGCAGTCGACATCAGCAACCTGCAAAAGGACTACGCGCTCGCGGACCGCGACATTCGCCACAAGTTCAATTTCATTTTGAACGGCGAGCTGCCGTATGGTTTCGAAGTCAACGCGCGCATTCAGGCTCGCAGCGCCCAGCCGATCACGCTGGGCACGCGAACTCCCGCCACTCCGGCGCGCAACGACGGGCGCAAGGACAACGAATACTTCTCGTTCGATTGGCGTCTGTCGAAGGTCTTCCGCTTCGCCGAACATTACTCGATCATCCCGACCATCGAGATGTTCAACACGTTCAACAACAAGAACCTGATCAACCCGCTCACCACGCCGGGGCTGTTCAATTTCGATGGATTCCTGCGCCAGGGCGTGGGCGATCCGCGCCAGTTGCAACTGGCTGTGAAGTTCACGTTCTGAGAGCGCACAGCAAATAGAAAAAACGGAACAGACGGAAAGTTGTTTGACACGTTTCCGTCTGTTCCGTTCACTCCATCTATTCCGTATTCTCTTTTTGCCTCGCAATCACCCGATGATCTATATGAACTGTGGGTCTAGCCTCAGACCCGTTAGTTCTTTACGAAGTGGGGGCCGTGCTGGGCGGGTGGCAGAATGAGACTATTACCTTGTTTTGCACCCTGTTACTCTATAAGTCACTCCAGGCGCCTTAACTGTGCCACTATACGCCCTGTATCCACCGGAACCATCTGCTACGGATTCGCCTGAAAACCGTCCGGGGCTATCCGAGTCGATACACCCGCCTTCCCTCTTTAATCAGGATTGCGAAAAGATCGAGTGTGGAGGTACTTTGCCCTTTCTCGCCTGACGCCATCGCTGGTGTGAGACAACATTCGCGTCCAGGTAAACAGTACCGTCACGCAACTTTGTTGTTCCCTCAGCGGTGGTGATATATGTTTCCGTACGGCGGCTCCCGGTGGCTGCGTTTACTCTGCTGCCCACATACTTCCAGTCAGAGTCCGCCGCCTGATGCCCTTTCAAATCCCCCAGCATAACGTGAACGAATACGATGTCGCCGGTATCTTCGGCAATTTGAAAACAGCCGATCAAGTGCCAGCCTGAATGGCCATTGTGACTCTCTCCACCTTTACCGACCTTTATCGTCGTCTTTACTTCCAGCCCGACGGTTCGTCGCGCGCTCGGATCGGTTGCAATCAGGTCCGGGTATGCTTGATGAGAGTTATGCTTGAAAGGCGTGAGCTTGGAAAATGAATTACACAACAGATTGGATATCAACCCGCTGAAGTTATTCCCTTGCATATAATGAACTAATGGCTGAGCGCCGATATTGATCAGAGAGACGTTGATCAGATGTATAATGCGCTGAGTTTCGTTGAGCGCATCTTTCAGGTGATCTACGGTCAATGGTCGAGGAAGAGGGACATCGCTTCTGAAGAATTTCGGGTTGATATTTGGTGCAGGGGAGAACGTTTCTTCAGTGAAGGCTGCTTGAACTAACTTTGGCAAATCAAGCTGTAATGCTCTGCTGATTGAATCGAGCACGCCGTTGAACTTATGGCATACCGACTATTCCATCAAAGTTGTTTTGAATGGCTGCGAGAGCAATCTCCCAATTCGATTCATGCCGTCTGCACTGATCCGCCATACGGTGTCGTTGAGTTTTCCGATCGTGAGCTGGAAAAACTACGCGCGGGGCGAGGTGGGGTGTGGCGGTTGCCGCCGAGCTTAAACGGCAGTCAGCGTGCGCCACTGCCGCGATTTACCGTACTTACTTCGGAGCAGCAGAAGGCCGTCGCCAGATTTTTTTTTGAATGGGGTGAGCAACTCATCAGGGTGATTGTCCCCGGCGGTCATGTTATCGTTGCAGGTCATCCGATGCTGCAACATCACGTGCAGGGGGCAATGTCACAGGCCGGGTTTGAGGTGCGCGGCGCGGTAATCAGGCTTTACCAGGGCTTTCGAGGCGGTGACCGTCCGAAGAATGCCGAGCTTGAATTTCCAGACGTATCGGTTACTCCGAAGGGCGGCTATGAGCCGTGGATGCTGTTCAGAAAACCGATAAGTGAAGGGACGGTCGCGGCCAATCTCCGCAAATGGAAAACAGGCGGTTTACGCAGGCTTGCGGATAGCAAGCCGTTCCCGGAAGTCATCTTCAGCGGCAAGACTCCGAAGGCGGAGGAACAGATTGCTGACCATCCCTGCCTCAAACCACAACATTTCATGCGTGTCATCGTGCGCGCGCTCCTGCCACTAGGCGAAGGAGTGTTGGTGGATACGTTCATGGGTTCAGGGTCAACAATCGCGGCAGCCGATTGTATTGGTTATGACGCAATCGGCATAGAGACGGATAAAAAATACTTCGAGCTGGCAATCCAATCAGTACCGCGACTTGCAGCGTTATACCAAGGCTTTACGGGCCAGATATTGGAACGCCCGGAGCCAGCGTCATTGCCTGTTTCCAAAGATGAGGATGAGCCACTCCTCTTTTCAATGCGTTGACTTATTCGCTTGGTAATCCCGCCACAACCACCGCAGCGAATCCGGCAGAATCGCTCGCCCGTGCCGGTCGCTATGGAATCCGTGTCCCCATTCAAACTTGAAATCATACTTGGCGAAAGCCAGGGATTTGGCCATCTGCTGGTTGGCCAGCGGCCAGTTGCCGTGCGCGTTGTCTAAATCGTTCTCGCCGTCCTGCAAGAAGACGCGGATCAGTCGCTTCGGAGTTTTGCGAATCAGCGCCGGATAGTTGTGCCCGCCTTCGCGCAACGTCGGCCCGCTGGCGATGTTGGTGAAGCTGCCGACCCAGGACAGCACTTTGCTGAATTCCGCGGGGCGCTCCCACGCCACGGTGAAGGCGCAGATGCCGCCGCTGCTGATGCCGCCGATGGCGCGGCTGGCGGCGTCGTGGCGCAGTTTGTACGTCTTTTCGACTTCGGGAAGGATCTCTTCGAGCAGGAACCGCGCGTATTGATCCGAGAGTGTGTCGTATTCAAAACTGCGGTTCGGCTTGCCGTCGGCCCTCGTTCCCGGCGGGATGAATATGCCGACCGTGACCGGCATGTCGCCTTTCGCGATCAGATTGTCGAAGACGACCGGGACGTAGTTCTTCGCGTTCTGCCCGTCCTGAAAGACCATCACGCAAGCCGGGCTTTCCGCTTTGTATTGCGATGGAATGTAAACCCACCAATCGCGCGTCGTGCCTTCAAAAATCTTGCTCGTCCATTTTGGTTGTTGGATCAGTTTGCCTTTCGGAACGCCGGGCTGATCTTTGGCTTCGGGCGGAATGGTGTAGACCTCCAGGTTTCCGCCGCCGATCTTCTGATCCCCGACTTCATATTGCCATTTGAACGCCGCGCCCCAAGGCAATTCGGTTACGGCGGCGTAAACGTTCGTGGAGCCAATGCGATTGAGCGGCAAAATGAATTTCGCGTCGCTTGAACTGACGCGCGGCGAGGATTTCGCGTCCGGAATCTCAATCGCCCACGCGACGACCAGTTCGTCAACTTTCGGCGCGGCGCCTTTCGACAAATCCGCGATCTCTTTGCCAAACCAGGCGCGGACTTGTTCGGCCAGCTTTTCGGCCTCGGCGCCGTGAGGCCTGGACATCAGAGCCGCCTGCAAAGATTTCGGCGTGAGTTGATTCTCCTGCGACGCAAAGACCGCCAGCGAGAACAGGAATGTGACAGCAAGAGTGATACACGAAGTCATTTGGGAAATCATCCGGGTCCCCTTTCATATTTTGTTTCGGAGTGATGTTGAAGCGGCGGCAATTTACCATCAGTCGAGATTTCGCAACAAACGGAAACAGATATAAAAAAGTAGTAACTGCTCAGCCGGAAACGCAGTACGGGGAGTATAAGGGGCCTGAGCTTCGATAAAACGGCCCCTTGCCGAGGCTCAAATCGCTGACGCTCCCCGTACCGCAACGGGGCCGCAACAGTTACGAAACAAGTAAGACCGATTGCGGGGCAGACCATCAATCTGATAAAGCCCTGCGCTTTTACCTGAGGTGAATGTAATGACGAAAAGATTGACCGGTTTGATGGTTCTGACCGCTCTAACGGCGGTCGTTCTGGTCGCCGGTTCCGCCAGTTCCGATCCCGCGCATTGGCCGCAATGGCGCGGGCCTTTCTTCAACGGCATGGCCCGCACCGCCGCGCCGGTTGAATTCAGCGACACGAAAAATATCAAGTGGAAGATCCCGATTCCGGGCCGAGGGTTTTCGACTCCGGTGATGTGGGGAGACCGAATCTTCCTGACCACTGCCGTGCCTACAGGCAAAGTCACTCAACCTGCGCCAGCGCCGCCGGAGCAGGCCCAGAATCCCGCCCAGAATTCTGCCCAGAATCCCGCCCAGAACTCTGGAGGCCGTGGGCAAGGGCGAGGCGGCCCCGGTGGGGGATCGGGCGCGGGCGAAGAGCATAAGTTCGTCGTGATGTGCCTGGACAAGAAGACCGGCAAGATATTGTGGGAACGTGCGGCCAAGGTCGCCACGCCGCACGAAGGCTATCATCGTCAATACGGCAGTTTCGCCTCGAACGCGCCGGTCACGGATGGCCGCTACCTCTACGTTTCATTCGGATCGCGGGGGATTTATTGCTACGACCTCAACGGCAAGCTCATTTGGGAGAAAGACCTCGGCGTGCAGATGAAGATACGGCTTCAGTTCGGCGAAGGCTCGGCTCCGGCGCTACACGGCAATCTGCTGATTCATCCCTACGATCATGAGGGCGGATCGTTCGTCATCGCGCTCGACAAACGCAACGGCAAGGAGGTGTGGCGCGCCAACCGCGACGAAATGAGCGCGTGGTCAACGCCGCTGATCGCGGACATTAAGGGGAAGAAGCAGATCGTCATCAGCGCGACCAAAAAAGTGAGAGCTTACGACCCCGACAACGGCAAGCCGATCTGGGAATGCGCCGGATTGGGCAGCAACGTGATCCCGCACCCTACGCAGCACAACGACACCGTGCTGGTGATGAGCGGCCACCGCGAACCTAAGCTCATGGCGATCCGGCTGGGTCGCGAAGGCGATCTGACGGGCAGCGACGCCGTCCTGTGGAGCCAAACGCGCGGGACATCCTACACGGCTTCGCCCGTGCTCCACGACGACAAATTCTACTCGCTGACCGACTCCGGCATGCTCAGTTGCTTCAACGCAACCACGGGCGAACCTTACTATCACCAGCAGCGGCTGCCCAAGCCGGACACTTTCAAAGCCTCGCCGGTCGGCGCCGGCGGCGGCCTCTATCTGGCGAGCGAGAGCGGAGTGGTGACAGTCGTCAAGATGGGAGAGAAGTTTGAAATCCTGGCGACCAACACGCTCGAAGACCAGATGTTCGTAGCCTCGCCCGTCGTGGCTGAAGGCGAATTGTTCCTGCGCAGCAAGACCCACCTCTTCTGCGTCAGCGACGGAAAACAATCGAAATAGAGAACGCCGTGATACGCGGAAGAGGATTGAGGATCGAGGATCGAGGATCGAGGATCGAGAATCGAAGATTGAGGATCGCCTCGCGCGCTATGACGCAATCCTCGATCCTCAATCTTCGATCCTCGATCCTCTTTCGCGCGCTTCGGAGGATTGCGAAATGGCGATTCGATTCAAGGTCAAGCTTGAGCGGTACCAAGACACGCAGGTTTTGCATGTCTATCTCCCCTTCGATATTTTTGAAACCTTTGGGACGCGCGCCCGTTTGGCGGTGAAAGGCGCGATTAATGGCTTCCCTTTCCGAAGCTCCATATTTCCGATGGGCGGCGGCAAATTCTACATGGTCGTCAACCACGCGATGCGCGAAGGAGCGAAAGTGAAGGCTGGCGACACCGTCGAATTCGTGATGGAAAAGGACGACGAGCCGCGCGCAATTGCGACGCCTCCCGATCTGCTCAAGGCGCTCAACGGCAGGAAGACCGCGAAAGCCGCGTGGGACAAGCTGAACTACACTCATCGCAAGGAGTACATCAGCGCAATTGAAGAGGCCAAGAAGCCCGAAACGCGTGCGCGGCGGATCGCGAAAACACTCGAAGCGATTGCGCCGCTGAGCAAGCTCGTGGCCGAACCTGCGAAGAAACAGGTAGTGAAGAAAGCCGCGAAGAAAGTTGCGAAGAAACCCGCGAAGAAGACCGCGAGAAAGAAATAGAGCTTCACTCGCCACACTTTCCACCACTCCACAAATTGCCTATGATCTCTCTGTCGCCGGCTCACATGTCGCCCGGCGTTTTCATTCATCAACAACGGTCAAAGGAGTTTTAAATGTCACAAGCGATTCATCCGCAAGTTGGCGCCGAAGCAAACAATCCGTCCGCGTTCCTCGACGGGATCAAAAACACGGACAGCTTTCGCGACTACGCAACCGAATCCCGCGCCTCGGTCAGAGAGTTATACAGGCTCAATCACGCCAACCAGACGCTCGATTTCGCGCTCGCCAAGAAAGCCGAATACGGCAAGCTCGACAAAGCCGAGATGGGAATCTGGGAGGCGATGGATTTTTTGAACAACCTGGTTGACGACAGCGACCCGGACCTGGCGCTGCCACAGATCATTCACGCGCTGCAAACCGCCGAAGCGATTCGTCAGGATGGCCACCCGCGCTGGTTCGTGCTGGCCGGATTCATTCACGATCTGGGCAAAACGCTCTGCCTGTTCGGCGAGCCGCAATGGGCCGTCGTCGGCGACACGTTCCCCGTAGGTTGCGCCTATTCGGACAAGATCGTCTATCCGGAACTCTTCAAAGACAACCCCGATTACAACAACCCTGCGTTGCAAACTCCGAACGGAATTTACGAGGAAGGATGCGGACTGGACAACCTGCATCTGTCGTGGGGGCACGATGAGTATCTGTATCTGGTGACGAAAGATTATCTGCCGCAGGAGGCGCTGTGGATGATCCGCTATCATTCCTGTTATCCGATTCACAGCGAGGGCGCATACGCCCATTTGTTGAACGAGGGGGACCAGGAAGCGCTGCGCTGGGCGCGCGCGTTCAATCCCTACGACCTCTACTCGAAATCCGAGGTGGAGCCGAACCTGGCCGATCTGAAGCCGTATTACGAAGACCTGGTCTCCGAGTTCTTCCCGTCGAAGATCAGGTGGTAAAGTGGCCCGGTAGTCTTAGGCCCGATTTGATCAAATCATCACGTTTATTTAACGCCCACTACCTAAAATGCAGGTTCGGAGCCTCACACAGGATCCAAATCATAAAGCTGGTTTTGCCGGGAAATGTCGCAATCAGAAACTGAAGTGGTTCATTCCCACTCCCGATTAAATGGAGGAATCAATTATGAGAAACAGACCTTTCGTCTTCTCATTTCTATTTGCGCTGTTGATGCTTTGCTCAACCGCGGCGTCAGCGCAGCAAGAGACGGCGACTATCACTGGAGAAATCAAAGACGCCAACGGCGCGGTCGTGCCGAAGGCGACGATCACGGTGACAAACGTCGAAACCAACATCAGCCTCAAGAGCGAAACCAACGACCAGGGCGTTTACACCGTACCGAGCCTCAAGCCCGGTCCATATTCGATTACGGTCGAGAAGGCGGGCTTCAAGAAGACCCTGCGCAGCGGCGTCACGCTGCAAGTCAATCAGGTCGTGCGTGTGGACGTGGCGATGCAGGTCGGCGAACTGGAGACCGTAGTCGAGATCGTCGAGGCGGCGACCCTGTTGGAGACGGAGACCTCATCGCGCGGTTCGGTGATTGACCAGAAGAAGATCGTTGATCTGCCCTTGAACGGCCGCGATTACAACCAGCTCGCGCTGCTCTCGCCGGGCGTGCTACCGGGCACGCCGCGTCTGGCTTCCGTCAATTTCAAAGGCGTGCTCAACGTCAACGGCAATCGCACTTTCAACAATGTTTTCCTGCTCGACGGCGTTGACAACATCTCTTACTCGAACAGTTTTCGCGGCGAGAACGTGCAACTCGTCCAGCCCTCGATCGAGGCGTTGCAGGAGTTCAAGATTCAAACCAACGCCTATTCGGCGGAGTTCGGGCGCAGTTCCGGCGCGGTCGTCAACGCGACGATCAAATCGGGCACGAACAGCATTCACGGGAGCGTTTACGAATTCCTGCGCAACGACGCGCTCGACGCCAACAATTTCTTCTCCAACGCGCTCAGCGCGCCCAAACCTGTGCGCAAGCGCAACCAATTCGGCGCGGCGGTCGGCGGCCCGCTCATCAAGAACCGCACCTTCTGGTTCGGCGATTACGAAGGACTGCGCGAGGACGAGGGCGTACCGCGCGTGCGCCTGGTTCCGACCGCGGCGGAAAAGGCCGGACTGTTCAGCTCGGCGGTCGTTGACCCATTCGCGGCGGGCCGGCCCGAATTCAGCAAGAACGCGGCGGGCCAGTGGGTTATCCCGGAGAGTCGTTGGGATCCGGTTGGCGCGGCGATCGTCAAGTTGATTCCTAATCCAACCAATATCGTGAACAATGTCCCGGTCTATGCTTCAACCCCAGTGACCAGCACGCGCCAGGACCAATTCGACGTGCGCGTTGACCACCAGTTCGCAACCAACATCACTTTCTTCGGGCGCTACAGCTTCGTTGACACCAACACGTTCCGCCCCGCGCCACTGCCCGGCCTGGGTGAAGGATCGTTCAATGACGCTTTCGGAGCGAACCTGAATCGCTCTCAAGGACTGGCGTTCGGCTTGACGTGGACGTTTTCGCCCTCGCTGGTCGGCGACTTCCGGTTCGGCTTCGCGCGCGGCAACTACTTCACTAACCCGCCGAACTTCGGTGTGGACGGCGCGGCGGCGATTGGTTTGAAGAACGTGCCCAACGCCCCGGAGATCACTGGCGGTGTCCCCAAAGTTAACATCCAGGGCTTCGACGCCGTGGGCCGTCATACTTCGACGCCGCAATTCCAGACGCCGCGTTCGTGGAATCCGCGCGCGAGTTTCAGTTGGAATCGCGGGCTGCACTTCATCAAGTTCGGAACCGAATTCCTGCACGTCCAAACCAGGATCAATGACCTGAACGCGACTGTCGGGCGCATGAACTTCGAGAACCGCTTCACCAACCGCGCGGTGGGCGATCTGCTCCTGGGTCTGCCGTCGCAACTGGCGCTGACCAGCTTCACGGTCATGGATCAGGGGCAGAACATGCAGTTCTACTTCATCCAGGACGATTACAAGATCACGTCCAAGCTGACTCTGAACCTGGGTCTTCGCTACGAATACGCGACGCCGCCGGTTGAGAAAGACAACCAATTCGCCAACTTCGATCCGGTGACCGGAAAAGAAGTCTTTGCGAAAGACGGCGGCATCTTCGAACGCTCGTTGATTCATCCCGACCGAAACAACTTCGCGCCGCGCTTCGGCTTCGCCTGGTCGCCGACTTCACAATGGGTGGTGCGCGGAGCTTACGGCGTTTTCTTCACGCATACCGTCAGGCAGGGGCGCGAAGGTCTGCTCGGCTTCAACCCGCCGTTCCTGGTTGACAATCTCTTGCAGACGACGGTGTCGGGCGCGGCGGCAGTGGCTACGGCGGCCCCGTTCCGGCTGGTCAACGGTTATCCGGCGGGACTGCTCGATCCGACCACACTGGCGCCGACCATCGGACGCCGCGCGCAGGACGCCAACCAACGCACGCCCTATATCCAGCAGTACAACTTCGGCATTCAGTACGAACTGATGAAAGACTTGCTGCTCGATGTCGCCTATGTCGGCAACAAAGGAACGAAGCTGAACGGCTTCCGCAACCTGAATCAACGCGCGGTGATTCAGAACGCGAACGGCTCGCAGTCGGCGGGCGCGCGGCCATACCCCACGTTCGGTGACATCCAATGGATGGAGAACCGCGTCGGATCGAGTTACAACTCGCTGCAGGCGCGGCTGGAGAAACGCTTCTCCCGTGGCTTGACGGGACTGATCAGCTACACGTGGGGCAAAGCGTTGACCGGCTCGCCCGATCACATCTCGACGAGCGGCGGCGGCGCGGGCGTGGACACCGGCACATTCCGCGAGCCGCAGGACGGCAATAACCTGCGCGCCGACCGCGGGCTGGCCGAGTTCGACATCAAGCATCGCTTTGTGGCGAGTTACATCTGGGAGCTGCCCTTCGGTAACGGCCGCCGCTTCGGCAATGATTGGAACAAGGCGGCTGATCTGCTGCTCGGCGGCTGGCAGGTGACGGGCATTCACGTGCTGCAGGGCGGATTGGGTTTGACCGCGACGTTGGGGGGCGCGAGCGTGCTGAATATCGGCGGTGAACGGCGCGCGCGTCCGAACCTGATCGGCGACCCGGTGTTGCCCGAATCGCAGCGTACACTGGGACGATGGTTCAATACCGATGCGTTCCAACCGGCGTTCACCCCCTCCCCGCAAGCGTTCGGCACGGCGGGAGTGGGAATTATGCGCGCCCCCGGTCTCGTGAGTTTCGACTTCACGCTGGCGAAGAACTTCAACCTCACCGAGCGGCGCTACTTCCAGTTCCGCACCGAGATGTTCAACGCGTTCAATCGCGCGAATTTCTTTCCGCCGAACATTGCGCGTGATTCCAGCGGCTTCGGGTCAATCCTGCTCGCCGGCAATGCGCGCATCGTCCAGTTCGGATTGAAGTTCTACTTCTGACAGGTGTAAAGAGAACACGGAACAAACGGAAATGACGGAACAAACGGAGGAGCGTCGCTTCAGGCGGTTTCCGTTTGTTCCGTTATTTCCGTTTGTTCCGTGTTCTCTTCCGCTCTCTTCATCAATTGTTCAAATGACTCACTCCCGACTTCCAATTCTTTTGTTGGCGGCGATCTGCATAGTTCCGGCCGGCGTAAAATCGCAAGAGACCGCTGAATCTCATCATCAACGCGGCGTCGAGCATCATTTGCGACGCAGCCTGGATGACGCCAGCCGTGAATACGCTCGCGCGCTCGAACTCGCCCCGCCGCGCGAACTGACTGACGATGAGTGGCGGCTCGTCCGTCGTTTCGCGCCGCGCATCTACACCACGCCTTCGGAATTTTTCCCGCTCAAGGATTTCGCCGCGATCCTGCATCCGTCAGAGCGCCTTGTCGCATATCACCTCTTCTGGGAAGACGACATAGATTTCCCCGAAGACAACGACCCGTGCGACCACGAGTTGATCTGGGTGAGATATTCGGCGGACAAAAGCTCAATTGAAAAAATCCTGACGTATTTTCACGGGCGAATCCTGGAAGGCGGCCAGGCGGCGATCAATGATGCGCGCGTTCACGGGATGCGTCCTCGCATCAATGTTCAGTGGGGCAAGCACGGTTCCCTGCCTCTCGGTTGGGAAGAGATGACAATCATCGCCAGCCCGGGTGATGTCGAAAGAAAGTATTACCCGCTTAACCAGACAATGACGCTCAAGCAATACCAGCAGGGCACGCATCGCAAATTGAGCGAGGAGGGGCGCAGGCTTGTCAATCATCCGCTCGGCCTGCGCCTGGGCTGGCCGCGGAAGTTCAAAGGCGGATGGGGGGATTTCGTCAACTTCTCGCGGCTCGTCGAGCCGTTGCGGTTGCTGGACAAAACGAAGATGGCGCGCGTTTCGCGCTGGAACAGCGCGACGATCAACCAATACTTTCTGACCTACAACTTTCGGCCAAAGACGGAATGGCCCAAGGAAAATCTCAAATCCGAGATCTCAAATTTGAGAGATGAGATCAGCGCCCGCTCGCTGGACGATTTTCAATTACCGCCGAAATCGGTCTTCGACCCGACAATGCCGCGCTATCCGAACGTGTGGTTTTACGTGGACTCCTCTTTAGCGCCGTCGCACGAGGCGGCGGTCAAACTCGTCACTGAAAACCTGCGCGCGGCGATGCGGCTGCCCGAATTTTACGGCCCGTTCTCGAATCCCGAAGGATGTGATTTCGAGGCTCGGCTGGAGCATTTGCAGCCGTGGGAAATGCGCGAACATCGCGCGCTCCAACACTCGCATGCTTTTCATCTGCGGTACTATTATTCCGCGCTCGCGCGCCAGAAGCTGGGCCAGATAAAGCTGAACGGCGCCCGAACCTTTTACCGGTTTGCGGCGAGCGCGCATTACGAAGTCGAGCATACCAACCCGAACCACGCCGACGTCGAGCTTTGCCCGATCTGCGGGCGGACTGGGGAGTATCGCGATCTGAAAGGCAACCTGGTCGAACTTGTTCATGACCCTCTGGGCCTCGAGTTGATTCAAACCGGAAAGATTCGCGGGGAGGTTGTGCGCTTCGAGGATTGGGAACAGCGCGAGGTCGGCGGCATAACCGCGTTCAAAGACAAATTTTCAGTTCAGCAATTCACTTTCCCGGCGCAGACCGGCGACAAAAACACGTTGCGGATCGGCGTGGTCGTACTCGCGCCAAAGTGATAAACCGATGATCAAACGCCCTAATCTATACGCTTTATTTCTGGCGGCGAACTTCCTGTGGGTTGCGTCGCCGGCGGTCATCTCGGCTCAGACACTGCTCGAAAAGAAATTCAGCGCGGCCGCCGAGGCCGAAGCTCTGTTGGATCTCACCGCCTCCGCGCCCGGAACCTCCTGGCGCGAACGAGGGGCCGAGGCCGCCGTCGCTACAATCTACGTTGACGGTCAGTATCATCAGGACGTGATCCTCTTCGCCGGGTCGCGGGAGTTCACCTACCGACTGATGATCGGACGGATGGCGCCGGGCGAGCACAATCTGCGCGTCGAGTTCAACCGCAAACAATCAGCGCCGAACGCGACGAGCATTCAAATCCGCGACGTAAAGATCGCGACGATTGATCGCAAACATCCCGAATTCCAAGCTATCGCGCGCGCGCCGATCATCTACGCCCGCCCCGACACCATCGGCAAATTCAGCGACATTCCCCTGCTGGCGTATTACGAAATCGCCGGGAAGCGAGAGCCAGGACAGTTGATCAACGACTTGCGCAATTACGTCTGTTTCGACATCAGCTCGAATCAGACCGGCGCCGCGATCAGCGTCGCCGTCAAGCTCAAAGGCGATCCCGTCTGGCGCGCGTCCGATTGGGGCATAGCGAACTACAAGATTGATCGCAGCGGCAATTTCCGAACGACCGCGCTGTTACCGAAGCGAGCGCGCCTGGAGGACATCGAACGTGTCGTCGCGCGATGCGACGTGAAAGGCGATCCCAGGACCAAACAGGAACTGCGCCAGGTTCCCTACGCTTCGTGCGACTTGCGCTCGATCAATAAAATTTTTGTCCTCAACCACGATTACCAGCCTGGCGCGCCTTTGAAACTGAGCTTTCAGCCTGTAAAAATGTGGTTCGGAGAGATGGTCGAAATTTACAACCAGTACCGCGAGCGGTAGCGAGCGCGACTCCATCAATAAAGGCCTCGCTCGCTACCGCTCGCGGCACTGAAAAGCTTAAGGATGAAAAATGAGCCGTCACGTTCAGGTATGCTTGATAACCCTTCTGTTTGCGGCGACGATCATTGCGCAACCATCGAAGCGCGCGCCGGCCACAATGAAAGTCCGGATGAAGGCAGGTTTCGCAAAGGTCGTCATCACGCCTGAAAAGAATATGTGGATGGCCGGTTACGCCAGCCGCGCGAAGCCGTCCGAAGGCAAGGTTCACGATCTTTACGCCAAAGCCCTGGTCATTCAAGATTCGCGCGGAGCCCGCGTTGCGCTGGTGACGACCGATCTGCTGGGGCTGCCGCGCGCGCTCACCTCAGAAATCTCCGAGTACGCGAACAAGAGCTACGGCCTGCGGCGCGAGCAGATCCTCTTCAATTCGTCGCACACGCACACAGGCCCCGTGATCAGAAGCTCTCTGGCCGGCGCACATGAACTCGACGCGGCGCAATCCGCGTTGATTGACGATTACACGCGCCAGCTTAAAGACAACCTGTTGAAAGTCATCGGCGAAGCGATCAAGGATCTGTCTCCGGCCAGGCTGTCTTATGGGCGATCCACTGCTCTGTTCGCGATGAACCGCCGGCAGTTCAATCCGAACGGCGTCGTCATCGGCGTTAATCCCGAAGGGATGGTTGACCGTGAAGTTCCCGCGCTGCGCGTCGAATCGCCTGATGGAGAGTTGCGCGGAGTCATCTTCGGCTACGCCTGCCACAACACGACGCTGACAGGAGAGTTTTACGAATTCAGCGGCGATTACGCGGGATTCGCGCAGGAGGCGGTTGAGCGCGCGCATCCGGGCGCGACGGCGTTGTTCGTCGCGGGATGCGGCGCCGACATCAACCCGTATCCGCGCAGCAAACGCGAACTGGCCGAGCGTCACGGCGACGCGCTGGCCAGATCGGTCGAGCAGGCGATGAGCGGCGCGATGAAGCCCGTCAGCGGCTCGGTCAAATCGATCATCGGAGTCGTGATGATCCCCTTCGACGGCCCGCCCACGAAGGAGGAGTTCCAATCGCGGTTGAATGACAAAAATGTTTTCAATCGCCGCCACGCCGAGCGGATGATCGCGCGGTACGAGCGCGATGGAAAATTGATCTCGGAATACCCGTACACGATTCAGGTTTTGAAGATCGGGGATTTGACTCTGATCGCGCTCGCGGGCGAGGTCGTGACCGATTACGCGCTGCGGCTGAAACGCGATATCGGCGGCGACGTCTGGGTCGCGGGTTACAGCAACGATCTCTGCTCCTACATCCCGTCGGCGCGGATGTTCAAAGAAGGCGGATACGAGGTGGTTGATTCGATGATCTATTACGATCTGCCCGGACCTTACAAACCGGAGATCGAAGAGAAGATCGTCGGCCTGGTTCACGAACTGGCGCGCCGCATCGGAGCCAAAGTGACAAAATAGAATTGAAGAAGCGAACGCTCACAGCAATCATACGCGCCGTCAGCGCCGGTCTCGCCGATTGCGAGCTTACTTTTCTCACGCGCCAGGAGATTGACGTCGCCAAGGCGATCGAGCAGCACCGAGGCTACGAAGAACGCCTCACGCGGCTCGGCGTTCATGTCCTGCGCCTGCCCGCCGAGCCTGATCTGCCCGATTCGGTCTTCGTCGAAGACACGGCGATTGCGCTGGATGAAATAGCCGTGATCACAAGGCCGGGCGCAATGAGTAGACAAACGGAGACGGAAAGCATCGCCGATGCGCTGTCGAAATTTCGTCCGCTGAAATTCATTCAGCCGCCCGCGACGATTGAAGGCGGCGACGTGATGCGCATTGACCACACTCTTTACGCAGGCTTGAGCGCGCGCACCAATCGCGAAGGCGTTCTGCAACTACGCGAGATCGTCGAGCCTCACGGCTACCGCGTTGAAACAATCGAGACGGCTGGCTGTCTGCACCTCAAGACCGGCTGCGCGTATCTGGGCCGTCAAACGATCCTTGCAAATCGAAATTGGATCAACGTTCAACCGTTGGCCGGATTCGATCTGATAAACGTTCCCGAAGACGAACCCTGGGCCGCGAACACGTTGACCATCGGCGACACGGTCTTGACGCCGAGCGGCTTCCCGAGAACCCGCGCGCTGATTGAAGAACGCGGATTCAAAACTCAAGTGGTTGACATCAGCGAGTTGCGGAAGGCGGAGGCTGGTTTGACCTGTTTGAGCCTGATCTTCAAAAACGCGGACGACTGACAATGAGGTTTCCATGACCATTCTCTATCGCTCACTCTTTGCGCTGACCATATTGACTTGCCTCACCGTCGCCAATGCGCAGCGGCCTGATTTCAGCAAAACGATCGAGGCGTTGGAGAAAGACGGTTGTACGATCCATGAA
>Ga0187894_10001488_pt1 | contig 29974 bp, 29 predicted proteins | sample GBC1701081metaG_FD_136650 | JGI IMG/M metagenome (GOLD analysis project Ga0187894, IMG submission 136650) | White microbial mat communities from a lava cave in the Kipuka Kanohina Cave System on the Island of Hawaii, USA - GBC170108-1 metaG ...
CACCGCACCCAGGCGCTACCTAAGGTGCTGCCCAATGAATCGCCGAACCACCCCTCTCGGGAAGCCGAAATCGGCCCCCGAGTCAATCCGTCGCAGGCTCAAGATGTGTCCTCTCCGTAGCGCCTGCGCGGGGAGAAGGGGTGAGCAAGTGACACGCGGCATCGTGCTGCGGTCCGGTGGGGCGCATGGCCGGCACCTGTTGCCGGCAGCGCGGTTCGGCGAAGGCGCAGCGCTGATGGAAGGCGCAGCCCGGCGGCGGCGCCAGCGGCGAGGGCAGCTCGCCGTCGATCGGCTTGAAGGACGTGACCACGTCGTCCGCCAGCGTCAGCTGCGGCACGCTCTGCAGCAGCGCCTGGGTGTAGGGGTGCTGTGGGTTGGTGTAGATCGCATCCGCCGGCCCGATCTCGACGATGCGGCCGAGATACATGATGGCGACCCGGTCCGAGACGTGGCGCACGACGCCCAGGTGGTGGCTGATGAAGATCATCGTCAGCGCCAGCTCATGCCGCAGCGCCAGGAACAGGTTCAGCACCTGCGCCTGGATCGACACGTCAAGCGAGGCCACCGGCTCGTCGCAGACCAGGACGTCGGGTTGCATGGCGAGGGCCCGGGCGATGGCGATGCGCTGGCGCTGACCACCGGAGAACTGGTGCGGGTAGCGTTGTGCGGCGTCGGCGTCGAGGCCGACCTTGCGCAGCCAGCCATCGACATAGGCGGGCGCCGCCGTCCGGGTCACGAGCCGATGGACAAGGGGGCCCTCGGCCAGCGCATCGCCCACGCGCATGCGCGGATCGAGCGAGGCGTAGGGGTCCTGGAAGATCATCTGCACGCGCGTCGTGCGCTTGCGCGCCGGCCGGCGTCCCATCATCACGGGTGCGCCGTCGATCGTGACGGCGCCTGTTGTCGGCGGCAGGATGCCGGCGATCATGCGGCCGAGCGTGCTTTTCCCGCAGCCCGACTCGCCCACCAGGCCCAGCACCTCGCCGCGCACCAGTGCGAGCGACACATCCTGCACGGCGCGCACGGCCCGCGTCTCGACGGCACCACCCAGCGCGCCCGCGATGTGATCGCCCAGCGACAGCTGCGGGTCGAACCGTTTGCTGACCGACGCCACGGAGATGAAGGACGGGCTCATGGCGGCGCTTGCAGCGGATGATGGCAGCGCCAGCCGCGGGCATCCGCCGATGTCGTTTCCGGTGCGACCTGACATCCCGCATCAGCCCGCGCGCAGCGTGGGTGGAAGGCGCATCCCGCGGGCAGCGCGGCCAGGGTCGGCGGCAATCCCGGGATCTGCTGCAACGCCTGTCCGGGCGCCGTGCGCGACGGCAGCGAGTCGAGCAGCCCGCCGGTGTAAGGATGGCGCGGCGTGCGCAGCACCGTCGCGGTCGGACCGTGTTCGACGATGCGGCCGGCGTACATCACCAGGATGCGGCTGGCCAGCGCAGACACCACCGCAAGGTCATGGCTGATCCAGATCAGCGCCGTGCCGAGATCACGCACCAGCGACTTCATCTCGGCCAGGATCTGGGCCTGGATCGAGACGTCGAGCGCCGTCGTGGGCTCATCGGCCACGATCACGTCGGGCCGGTTCAGCAGCGCCACGGCGATCGCCACGCGCTGGCGCATGCCGCCGGAGAACTGGTGCGGGTAGGCATCGAGCCGGCGCGCGGCGTCGGGTATGCCGACGCGCGTCAGCACGTCGACGGCACGGGCGCGGCCGGCGCGCGCCGAGACGCGCTCGTGAGCAGCCAGCGCCAGCTGGATCTGCGTGGCGATGGTGAGCACCGGGTTCAGCGTCGTCATCGGATCCTGGAACACCATGGCCAGCCGCCGTCCACGCAGATCACGCAGCGCTGCGGGCGGCAGGCCGATCAGCTCCTGCTCGCCCAGGCGGATCGAGCCGGCCACGATGCGTCCCGGGGGATCGATCAGGCCCAGCAGCGAGTAGCCGGTGACACTCTTGCCCGACCCCGATTCGCCGACCAGACCCAGGATTTCGCCGGCGTCGAGGTCGAAGGAAACACCGTCGACCGCCTTCATGACGCCAGCGCGCGTGAAGAAGTGCGTCGCCAGGTCACGCACGCGCAGGAGAGGCGCGTTCATCGGCACCACCTCACCCTGAGGAGCGTCGCGGAGCGACGCGTCTCGAAGGGTGCGCCATCGCACCACGTGTGTTGCCCATCCTTCGAGACGGCCGTGCTCGCGCATGGCCTCCTCAGGATGAGGTCGCGCGGAGCGAGCGACGGGAGACCGTCCATGACCGCGTTCATCGCTTGAGCCGCGGGTTGAGCTGGTCGCGGATCTGGTCGCCCACCAGGTTGATGGCGACGATCAGGATGATCAGCGCGATGCCGGGATAGATCGAGATCCAGTAGCGGCCCGACAGCAGGTACTGGAAGCCGTTGGCGATCAGCATGCCCAGCGACGGTTCGGTGACCGGCAGGCCCAGCCCCAGGAACGACAGCGTCGCTTCCAGCGCGATCGAGTTCGCCACCTGCACCGTGGCCACGACGATGAGCGGCGGCAGGCAGTTGGGCAGGATGTGGCGGAACAGCACTGAGCGCACCGGCAGCGGTGTCGACAACGCCGCCTCGACATAGTCCTTGGCCCGCTCCGTGGCGGCGGCGCCGTGCGCGGTACGCGCAAAATAGGCGTATTGCGCCACCGCCAGTGCCGCGATCATCTGCAGGCGTCCCTGGCCCAGCAGCGCCGACAGCACCAGCGCCAGCAGGATCGCCGGGAACGACAGCTGCAGGTCGACAAAGCGCATGATCAGCATCTCGGTGCGCCCGCCGGTGAAGGCCGCCAGCGCGCCCATGGTGGCGCCGACGGCGAAGGCGACGGCCCCGGCGGCGAGCCCGATCATGACCGAGATGCGCAGGCCATAGAGGATGGCCGACAGCAGGTCACGACCCTGGGCGTCGGTGCCCAGCCAGTGCACATAGCCGCCGCTGCCGATCGTGCCGGGCGGTCGCCGCGCGTCACCGAGCACCAGCTTGGCGAGATTGTAGGGATCCTGCGGTGTGATCAGCGGCGCGAAGACGGCCAGCACCGCGATGATGACGATGACGATGAGCGCCGCCACCGCGATGCGGTTGTCGCGGAACTCCGCCCACAGCCGGAAGAGCGGCGCATCCCGGTTCATGGCTCTTTCCTTCCCCGCTTGCGGGGAAGGTGGCCGAAGGCCGGAAGGGGAGCGGACGTGGTCTCGGTTACCAAGACCACGTCCGCTCCCCTCCGCCCCTTCGGGGCACCTCCCCACTGTCGTGGGGAGGAAGGCTTACGCTCGGAGACAGCTACGCTCATCACCGCCTCGCCCGGATGCGCGGATCGAGTGCTGCGTAGGCGAGGTCGATCAGGAAGTTGATGACGATGAACAGGAACGCCACCAGCATCAGGTAGGCCACCATCACCGGGCGGTCGAGGCTCTGGATCGATTCGATGATCAGCTTGCCCAGTCCCGGCCAGGAGAAGATCGTTTCGGTCACCACGGCGAAGGCCAGGGTCGAGCCGAACTCCAGGCCGAACACGGTCACGATCGGAATGGCGATCAGCGGCAGCACGTGGTGGCGCAGGATGGCCCACTCCGATTGTCCCGAGGCGCGCGCGAACTTCACCGTGTCGGTCAGCACGATCTCACGGGTGCCGGCACGCGCCAGCCGCATCATCATCGCCAGCTTGAACAGCGACAGGTTGACCGCGGGCAGCAGCAGATGCTGCAGGCCGTCCCAGGTCAGGAAGCTCCACTCGACGCCGAACAGGGTCGCCGTCTCGCCGCGGCCGCCGGCCGGCAGCCAGCCCAGGGTCACGGCGAAGACCAGGATCAGAACCAGGCCGATCCAGAACGTGGGTACCGAAAAGCCGAGGATCGACAGGCCCATCAGCAGCCGCGACACCGGGCTGTCGGGCCGGTAGCCCGCGAACATGCCCAGCGGCACGCCCAGCACCGTGGCACCGATCACCGCCGCCAGGGTGAGCTCTAGTGTCGCCGGCAGCCGGGACAGGATCAGGTCGAGCACCGGCATGTTGAACACGAATGAGCGGCCGAGGTCGCCCTGCACGAGCCGGCCCAGGAAGGTGAGGTATTGCTGCCACAGCGGCTGGTCGAGGCCGTAGCGGGCGATGGTATCGAGGCGAATCTGCTGCGTGACGTCGGGCGAGATCAGCACATCGATGGGATTGCCGATGGCGAACACGCCGACAAAGACCAGGCCCGCGATCACCACCAGCACCACGATGGCCTGCAGGAAGCGCTGGATTAGAAAGCCGAGCATGGGCGCTGTGTTCTTTTCGGACCGCGCGCGTCCACGCGCGCATTCGCTCGCAGCGAAGCGGAGATCGGAGCAGTGTCGGCGCTAGCGCGCAACAGGCAAAAGCGAGGCTTTCGCTGGAAATGCGCGCGTGGACGCGCGCGGTCCGAAAAAAAGCAACCGACCATGACTTAGGGCCAGCCCTCCTCGATGATCGAACGCGTCTCGTCCACGGCGACCTGCCACAGCGCCAGCACGTCGGCGTCGGGGCGCTGGTGGAGACCGTGGTAGTTGCCGTCGCCGACGATCGCGCGTACCTCGGCCGGATTCGCGATCTGCATGCGGGCCATGTCGACCAGCGGCTTGGCCGTTTCGGGAACCGTCACGCCGGGCACGCGCGTCCACGGGAAGTTCTCCATCCAGCTGGCGTGTGACGCGGCAGGATCGATCGCCTGCACCTTGGCCCAGGTCTTCGGCGCATTCCACCAGTTGTGCAGCTTGATGCGCGCGTCGCGGCGGTGTGCCATCCATTCCTTGAAGAAGCCCTGGATCGGGCTGTTACCGCCATGGCCGTTCACGACCACGACGCGGCGGAAGCCGGACCGGTACAGGCTCTCCAGGATATCCTCGATCAGCGCCACGTATGTCGACAGCCGCAAGGTCACGGTGCCGGGAAAGTCGGCAAAATACGGCGTCAGGCCGAACGGCACCGCCGGGTAGACCGGTACGCCCAGCGGTTCCGCTGCATCGACCGCCACTTTTTCCGACAGGATCATGTCGACGCAGAGGCTGAGATAGGCGTGCTGTTCCACACTGCCGATCGGCAGTACGCAGCGGTCGTCGCGCTGTACGCGCGCTTCGACCTGCATCCAGTTCATGTCGGCGATTCGCATGGGCTTCCTCGGGTCATTCCGACCGGGCGGCAATGACGGGTGGCACTTGACCAAGGGCTGCAAGTATCGTCAAGTTCCATATGGAACTAATTGGGGCGGGGGATGGCGGCGAGCCCGCAGAAGCGATCGAGCGGCACCGTGGCGCGGTTTCCGGCGGCCAAGGCGCCGGCGCTGCATCCGGTCATCGCCGTGAAGCTGTGGGAGAACCCGTGCTGGTTCTCGTTCCGCATCAACTACCTGGCGCTGCAGTTCAACGTGCCGGTCTATGGCTGGATCGAGCGCCGTTACGGCCTGATGCGGCCTGAATATGTCGTTCTGTATTCGCTGTTCCTGAAGGACGGCATCACCGCCAACGACATCTGCCAGTCCTCGGGGTTCCCCAAGAACACCCTCAGCCGCGCGATCCAGAAGCTGCTGCGCCGCCGCTTGATCCGTCGTGCCGCCGATCCGCTCGACCGCCGACGCTACGGCTTGCGGTTGACTGCCGAGGGCCGGCGCATCGCGGATGAAACCCTGCCGCCGATGCTGGAACGCGAACGGCGGATGCTGGCCGCCCTGACGAATGGCGAGCAGCAGGTGCTGTCCAAGCTGCTCGCCCGCCTGGTCTCGGATTCGCCGACCTGGCCAACACATGTCAAACAGGAGGATTCACCATGAAAATCTGTGGACGTACCTTTGCCGCGGCTTTGGTCGCCTGCCTGTCGCTGTCGCCCGTGCCGCTGGTGGCGCAAACCTTGACCATCGGCGTGCGTGCCGGGCCTGAGTCGATCGACCCGCATTTCACGGCGACCGGCACGCATGCCGAAGCGCTGAAGCACGTGTTCGACACCCTGGTGTGGTCGGGCGACGGGCTGGAGCTGGAGCCGCGGCTGGCGCTGAGCTGGAAGGCGCTCGATGCCACGACCTGGGAATTCAAGCTGCGCCCGGGCGTGAAGTTCCATGACGGCTCGGACTTCACGGCCGAGGACGTGAAGTTCTCGATCGAGCGCATCCCGACGGTGGCCGGCCCCAATCCGACGACGATCTATGTGCGCCGTGTCAAGGAAACGAAGATCGTCGATCCGCACACGGTCCACATCATCACCGACGGGCCGGCACCCAGCCTGCCCAACGATTTCATCCGCCTGTTCATCGTCTCGCACAAGGCGGCGGCCGGCCTGACCAAGGACACCGCCAACGAGGCGTTCAACACCGGCAAGGCCGCCATCGGCACCGGGCCCTACAAGTTCGTGTCGTGGACGCCCAAGGAGCAGCTGGTGCTGGAGCGCTTCGACGGCTACTGGGGCCCCAAGGAGCCCTGGCAGCGCCATGTGCGTAAGGAGATTGCCAACGATGCCTCGCGCGTTGCGCAGCTGAAGGCGGGCCAGGTCGATCTGATCGTGCGGGCACCGGCGTCGGATGTGCCGACCCTGGAGCGCGATGCCAAGCTGACTGTGGTGAAGGTCGACACGGTCTACATCTTCAACATGGAGCTCGACCTGCGCGACAAGCCGGCGCAGGTCACGGCCAAGGACGGCGCGCCGCTCGACAAGAACCCGCTGCAGAACCCCAAGGTACGCGAGGCCCTGGATCTGGCGATCGATCGCAAGGCGCTGGCCGACATCGCCATGGAAGGGCTGGGCCGGCCGCAGAACCAGCTCGTGACACCCGGTATCTTCGGCTACAGCAAGAAGGTGCCCGAATCGAAATACGATCCGGCGCGCGCCAAGCAGCTGCTGGCCGAGGCGGGCTACGCCAACGGCTTCAAGGTCACGCTGAGCTTCACCAGCGACCGGCTGCCCGGCGACCGGCAGGTCGGCACGTCCATCGCGCAGATGTTGGCGGCGATCGGCATTGATGCGCAGGCCAATGCGCAGCCCGGCGCCGTCTTCTTCCCGGCGCGCACGCGCGGCGACTTTTCGATGGCGATGTCGGGCTGGGGCACGCTGACCGGCGAGGCGCACTACACGCTGTCGTCGGTGGCGCACTCCAACGACAAAGACAAGAGGATGGGCGCCTTCAACGTGCTGGGCTACAAGAACCCGGAGCTCGACAAGATCCTGCAGGATGCCGCGGTCGAGATGGACGACGCCAAGCGCCGTGCCTTGCTGGAGCGCGCCAACGAGATCGTCGCGGTCGACCGCCCGCGCCTGGCGCTGGTGTCGGTTGCCTCGGCGTGGGCCATGCAGAAGGCCAAGGTGACGATCAAGCCGCGTGTCGATGAAGACACGCTGGCCATGAACATCCGCCCGGTGAAGTGAGGTTTGTTTCCTCCCCAGCGAAAGCTGGGGAGGTGCCCCGAAGGGGCGGAGGGGAGCCGTGGTGATCTAAGTAATAGAGACCACGTGGGCTCCCCCTCCGGCCTTCGGCCACCTCCCCCAACTGCGTTGGGGGAGGGAAAAGGCAGCCAGATTTTGTGAGCACAACCATGTCCCTTCCGGCAATTGCCATTCACGGTGGCTGCGGCACCCTGGCCGCCAATCTGCAGAGCGAGGCCGACTGGGCCGAAACGCAGGCGCACCTGCAAGCCTCGCTGCGCGAGGGATGGAAGATCCTGACCGCAGGCGGCTCGGCGCTCGATGCGGTCGCGGCTGCCGTCATCGTCCTGGAGGACAGCCCGCACTTCAATGCCGGCCACGGCGCTGCCCTGACCGAAGCGGCGGTGCACGAGCTCGACGCGTCCATCATGGACGGCGCCACGCTGGCAGCGGGCGCCGTCTGTACCGTGCGCACCATCCGCAACCCGATTCGGGCCGCGCGGGCGGTGATGGACGCGTCCGACTGCGTGCTGCTGTCGGGTGAAGCCGCCGATGCATTCGCGCGGGCGCAGGGCTTGCCGGTCGTCGCCAACGACTACTTCACCACCGCGCGGCGCGTGCAGGCGCTGGCGTCGCTGAAGGCGCGCGCCCAGCGCGGCACCCTGCTGCAGGCCTCCGAGGCGGAGCGTCACGGCACGGTGGGCGCCGTCGCCCTGGATCGCGAGGGCAACCTGGCGGCCGGCACGTCCACCGGCGGCTTCAACAACAAGCCGGCGGGCCGCGTCGGCGACACGCCCGTCATCGGCGCCGGCACCTACGCCCGCAACGGCGTCTGCGCGGTATCGTGCACCGGCCAGGGCGAGGCCTTCATGCGCCGCGTCGCGGCCTATGACGTCGCCGCCCGCATGTCCTACGCCAGCCAGAGCCTGCGCCAGGCCACCGACACGCTGGTATTCGACGTGCTGTCCTCGCACAAGATCGGTGCCGGGCTGGTCGCGATCGACTCGTTCGGCCAGGTTTGCACGCCGTTCAACACCCTGGGCATGGCGCGCGGCTGGATCGGCACCGACGGCGTGCTCAGCATCGCCACCCACAAGGACGTTCTGCGCATAGGAATCGCATGAGCACGACACCACAGGAACCGATCGTGATCTGGGGCGCCGGCGCCATCGGCGGCACGTTGGGCGCCTACTGGGCGCGTGCCGGCGTGCCGGTGCTGCTGGTCGATGTCGTGCGCGAGCATGTCGAGGCCTGCCGCACGTCGGGTCTTGCCATCGAAGGCCCCGTCGACACCTTCACGCAGGTCGTGCCAGCCGTGACGCCCGACGCGCTGGAAGGCACGTACGGGTGCATCGTGTTGGCGGTGAAGGCGCATGCCACGGAAGCGGCGCTCGAGGGCGTTGCACGGCATCTGGCGACTGACGGTTACGTGCTGTCGGCGCAGAACGGCCTCAACGAGCTTGCCATCAGCGCGCGGATCGGCGCCGCGCGCACCATGGGTTGCTTCGTCAATTTCGGCGCCGACTGGCTGGGGCCGGGCCGCATCCTGTTCGGCAACCGCGCCGCTGTCGTGGTTGGCGAGATCGATGGCGCCAGCCGCGAGCGCACGCGCGCGATGCATGCGCTGTTGCAGCGCTTCGAGCCTGATGCGGTGCTGACCGATAACATCTGGGGCTACCTCTGGGGCAAGCTCGCCTACGGTGCGATGCTGTTCGCCACGGCGTTGACCAACGAGTCGATGGCCGACAATTTTGCCGATAGCAGGCGCTTCGCCGTGTTCGACCGCCTGGGTCGCGAGGTCATGCAGGTCGCTGCCGCGCGCGGGATTACGCCTGTGGGCTTCAACGGCTTCGATCCACACGCCTTTGCACCCGATGCCAGCCTTGGTCAGTCGCGCGCCAGCGTTGCGGCGCTGGCCGAGTTCAATCGCCATACTGCCAAGACCCATTCCGGTATCTGGCGTGACCTCGCGGTACGCAAGCGCAAGACCGAGGTCGATCCCCAGATCGGCATCATCGCCCGGCTCGGTGCCGAAGCCGGCGTCGACACGCCGGCGATCCGCACGCTCGTCGATTTGATCCACGATGTGGAGGAGGGGCGTCGGCCGCAATCCGCTGACACCATGCAACGGCTGATCGACACATGCACATCACCTTCAACGGCCGCACCGCACTCGTAACCGGCGTCGCCCAAGGCATCGGCCAGGCCATTGCGCTGGGCCTTGCCGAGGCCGGTGCGCGCGTCCACCTGACCGATATCGACCGCGACGGCGTGCAGCGCTTTGCCGACCGGCACGGCATGACGGCGCACGTCGCCGATATCGGCGACCGCGCTGCCGCCCATGCGCTTGTCGATGCCGTGCTGGCGAGCGACCAACGCCTCGACATCCTGGTCAATGCCGCCGGCGGTGTGCGCGGCCAGGTCGGGCGGCCGATCGAGGACATCGGCGCCGAGGATTGGCGCGTGATCTTCGCGGCCAATGTCGATGGCGCCTTCTGGCTGGCGCAGGCCGCGGCGGCGCCGATGCGCGCTGCCGGCTACGGCCGCATCGTCAACATCGCCTCCGGTGCCGGCCTGCGGCCCAGCCTCACCGGTATCCAGGCCTACACCGCGGCCAAGCACGCCATGGTCGGCCTGACCCGGCAGCTATCGCAGGACCTGGCGCGCTTCGGCATCACCACCAACGCGGTGGCGCCAGGCTTCGTGCGCTCCAATCCGTCGAGCGAGCGGCAATGGCAGGCCTACGGCCCCGAGGGCCGGCAACGCCTGATCGAGTCCATCCACACGCGCCGCCTGGGCGAAGCCGCCGACATCGCCAACGCCGCGTTGTTCCTCGCAAGCGACCAGGCATCCTGGATCACCGGCCAGATCCTCTCCGTCGACGGCGGCCGTTCGTAGTCCGTCCTGTCATCCCGAGCGCAGCGAGGGATCTCCTGCGAACGGAGTCTCCACTCGCGGGAGATCCCTCGTTGCGCTCGGGATGACAGCATGCGACGCGGGCACTGGCGGACTCTGTGTTCGATGAGCACAATGGGCCGATTCTGAGCATCGCGCCTGATTGGAGTGGAGCTGCCCGATGGCCTGTCTTGACCGCTACGGCCTGCCGCTGTCGACGTCATCCGAACCGGCGGCCGCCGCCTACCGGCAGGGCATCGACCTGATGCTGGCGGCCTGGCCGGGGGCCGCGCAAGCGTTGGACAGCGCGATCGCGGCGGACCCCGATTTCGCTTTGGCGCATGTGGCCCGCGCGCGCGAGCATTTCCTCTACGCCCAGGGGCAGCAGGCCAAGGCGGAAGCAGTGACGGCGCGCGAACTGGTGGCGCGCCACGGTACCGAACGCGAGCGCAGCCACGTCGAGATCCTGGCGCTGAGCATGGAAGGCCAGTCCGCGAAGTCGCTGCAGGGTGCCCTGGCGCACCTCGAGCGCTGGCCGCGGGATGCCTTCATTCTCTCCCTGCCGCTGGGCGCCTTCGGTCTGTTCGCGTTCTCCGGCATGGCCGATCACGACCAGGCGCGCGTCGATCTCTGCGAGCGCCATGCCCGCCACTATGGTGACGACTGGTGGTTCCTGACCTATCTCGGCTGGTCGCACACCGAGAACGGCTGCGCCGGTGCCGGCCGCCAGCTGACGCAGCGCGGCTTCGAGCGCCGGCGCGAGAATGCCAATGCCGTTCATGCGCTGGCGCACGCGATGTTCGAGGATGGCTCGGCCGCCGATGCCCAGGCGCTGATCACCGAGTGGCTGCCCGACTATGAGCGCACCGGGATCCTGCATGCGCACATCTCCTGGCATCAGGCGCTGCTGGCACTGGAGCAGGGCGATGCACCGCGCGCGCTCGCCATCTATGCCGAGCGCGTGCAGCCCAAGGTCTCGGCGGCGCCGGCGATCAATGTCGTCACCGACGGCATCTCCTTGCTGTGGCGCTTCGGGGTCTACGGTCATGCCGTGCCCAAGGACGTCTGGCAGGATGCCGTGGCCTATGCCGAGCGCGCCTTCCCGAGAGCGGGTGTGCCGTTTGCCGACGTGCACATGGCGATGCTGGCAGCGGCCAACGGCGATCACGCCGGCCTCGACCAGCGCCTCGAGGCACTGGAAACACGGGTGAGGGACGGCAAGCTGGCCGCCGGGCCGGTCGTGCCCGCGATCTGCCGCGCGGCGCGTGCCTTCGCCGGCGGTGACTACCAGGGCTGCGTGCAGGTCCTGGAACCGCTGGCCGCCGAGGTCGTGCGCATTGGCGGCAGCCACGCCCAGCGCCAGGTGGTCGAGGACACCTTGCTGGTCGCGCTGATGAAAGGCGGCGAGGTTGCCAAGGCGCGCGCGCTGCTCGATGGCCGCCTGCAGCGCAGACCGTCGTCGCTCGACACGCAGTGGCTGGCAACGATTGCGGCGTGATGGCTGCCTGTCGTCCTGAGCGCAGCGAAGGACCTTGCGGTGCGTCGTTCAAACAATGGCGGCGCTGGTGATCATCGGCGCCGGCAGTGTTGATCCAACACCGCAAGATCCCTCGCTTCGCTCAGGATGACGACTAGCGTCAGGCTCCTTTTGCTTCGCGGCGGAAGGCGCGGCCCATGCTGTCGGCGAACGCGTCCAGGGACGCCCGGTCTGCCCCGTCACGCGCGGCGGCCGACATGCCGGCGAGCGCAATCGTCACGAATCCGGCCAACGCGTCGGCGCGCTGCGGGTACTCAGCGGCGATGAAGTCGCGCAGCTCGGCGCGGGCGCCGTGCTTGGCCGTGGCGGTCAGCGCGCGGGCGTCGGGGTCGGTACTGTTGCGGGCACCGTCCAGCACCAGGCAGCCGGCCACGCCGTCGCATTCGGGATAGAGTTCGGCGGCGCGCAGGAACACGCGCGTGATCACGGCCGCGACCGAGCCGCCCTTGGCGCGGGCATGGGCGAAGAGGTTGGCGTCGCTGTCGCCGTATCGCTCCAGCACACGCGCGAACAGCCCGGCCTTGTTGCCGAAGGCGGCGTAGAAGCTGGGTGGCGTGATGCCGAACGCGGCGACCAGCTCGGCCACGCCCACCGCGTCATAGCCGCGGGCGTGGAACAGCTTCATCGCGGTTTCCACCGCCTGGTTCATGTCGAAGGTCCGTGGTCGGCCTCTTGCAGGCGAATTTTTTATAGCACTCACTATATTGGACCCTTGAATCCGCGCAAAACAGAATATATAGCAGTCACTATACAAACTCAAGGAGGCCGTCATGGCTGATTTTACGGGTAAGAACGTGCTGGTTCTCGGCGGCAGCCGGGGCATCGGCGCCGCCATCGTGCGCCGCTTCGCCAAGGGCGGCGCCAAGCTCGCCTTCACCTATGCCGGCTCGAAGGAGGCGGCGGAGGCGCTGGCCGGCGAGACCGGCACCGAGGCGGTGCGCACCGACAGTGGCGATCGCAATGCGCTGATCAAGACGGTGGCGGGGCGCGGTGCGCTTGACGTGATCGTCATCAATGCCGGCACAGCGATGCTGGGTGATCCGCTGACGTTGGATCCCGACGCGATCGACCGCATGATCGATATCAACGTGCGGGCGCCGTACCACGCTGCCGTCGAAGCGGCGCGCAAGATGAACGACAACGGCCGCATCATGGTGATCGGCTCGGTCAACGGCGATCGCATGCCGTTTGCCGGCGGTGCCGCCTATGCGCTCACCAAATCGGCGGTGCAGGGCATGGTGCGCGGTCTGGCGCGCGACTTCGGCGCCCGCGGCATCACGGTCAACAGCATCCAGCCGGGCCCGACCGACAGCGACATGAATCCGTCCGACGGCCCGATGGCGTCCATGATGCACAGCTTCATGGCCATCAAGCGCCACGCGCACGGCAGCGAGATCGCCGAACTGGCCGCGTTCCTGGCCGGACCGCACGGCGCCATGATCACGGGCTCGATGCAGACCATCGACGGCGGCTTCGGCGCCTGACCGACGCGCTGCATTTTCCTCCCACGCAGTGGGGAGGTGCCCCGGAGGGGCGGAGGGGACCCGACGTGGTCTTCTGTTACCAAGACCACGTCGGGTCCCCCTCCGGCCTTCGGCCACCTCCCCCAACTGCGTTGGGGGAGGGCAGAGTCTAGAAGACCAGGCCGGTCTTGAAGACGAGGCTGGCGTAGAAATAGAGTTCGGCGTCCAGCGCCCGCATGATGTTCGGGCCGCGGCGGAAGCCGTGCTGCTCGCCGGTGAACAGCATGTAGCCGACCGGAACCTGGTTGCGCCGCAGCGCCTCGACCATGGTTTCGGTCTGGCTGGGCGGGACGATCCTGTCCTCGTCGCCCTGGAAGAAGATGACCGGCCGGCGCAGCGTGTCGGCATGGTGCACCGGCGAGCGCTTGCGATAGAGCTCTTCGTTGCCCGCCAGCGGCGCGATCAGCCAATCGAGATAGCGCGACTCGAACTTGTGCGTGTCGCGGGCGAGCGCGGTGGCGTCGCTCACGCCATAATGGCTGGCGCCGCCGGCAAAGGCGTTGCGCACCAGTGCCATCAGCGTCGTATAGCCGCCGGCGCTGCCGCCGGTCATTACCATCCGCTCGCCATCCACCAATCCTGACTTGGCCAGGTGGACGGCGCCGTTGATGCAGTCATCGACATCGACGACGCCCCACTGCCCCTGCAGGCGGTCACGGTAGGCACGACCATAACCGGTGCTGCCGCCATAGTTGACGTCGAGCACGGCAATCCCGCGGCTGGTCCAGTACTGCGTGCTCAGGGCGAGCACGCCGGGCGAGAACGCGGTCGGACCGCCGTGGCACTTCACCAGAAGCGGTGGCGTGCTGCCATCAGGCCCGACATGGTCGGGATTGTGCGGCGGATAATAGAAAGCATACGCGTCCCGATTGCCCGTCGTCGGAAACGACACATGCTGTGGCCTGGTGAAATAGCGCGACAGATCCGGATCGAGCCTCGCCGCGCGCTGCAACACCTCTGTCTGGCCGGTCGCGAGATCGAGTCGCACGATCGCCGCCGGTTCGGTGGCAGAGCCGGCCCGGAAGACGGCCTCGCCCGCGCGCGCCCTGATGTAGCTGTAGTCGGTGTAGGGCAGATCGATCGGCGTGAGTTGCAGCGACGCAAGATCAAGGCGCGCCAGGCGGCCGATGCCGTCCTCGCAGAAGCTGCACACGATCGTGCCGGCACCTGCGAACGCATAGCTGGAAAAAGCGAATCCCCACGGCGCCTGGGCAAAGTCGGCGGCGCGCGGCGCCACCGCGCGTGGCGTGGCACCTTCCAGCCGATAGAGGTTCCACCATCCGCTGCGGTCCGAGATGAAATACAAGGTCCCGTCCGGCGACCATGCCGGCTGAAGGACCGACTCGCCCGACCCGCCGGCCACCAGCCGCTCGTCGGCGAGCGCGCCATCCGGTGCGATGTTGGCGACGCGCAGTTCGGTCTCCACCCACGGCATGTTCGGGTGCCGCCACGTCAGCCAGGCCAGCTGGCGGCCGTCGGGTGACAGCCGCGGTGCCGCGTAGAAGTCGTTGCCGCCGGCGAGCACGCGTCCGGCGCCGCCCGCCGCGAGATCGACATCGACGATGGCGTTCTCGACCGGCCCGCGGGCGCCGGCATGGCTTTCGCGCACGCCGATCCAGCGGCCGCGCGGCATGTCGATGATGCCGTCGGCATAGCGGAAGCCGGCCTCGGTCGCGTTGGACGGCGGGGTCAAGGCCACCGGTGCGCTTCCCGGCACGCACCGCCACAGGCGCTGGTCCGCCATGCTCGAGCAATAGGCGATGCCGTCATGCACCAGGGTCGCGCCACCGCCGTATTCGTGCACCCGGGTGCGCGCGTTGAAATCCGCCGGCGTGAGCTCGAGCGGCGCCGCGCCCGCCTGATGGCGCACCAGCACGCTGCGCCCCTTCTCGCGTGGGCGGCCCTCGATCCAGCAGATCGCCGTGCCGTCGATCTGGACATCCGACAGGCCGATGGACTCCGCGACGATGAGGTCGGAGGTGATGGGCGACAGCCAGGATCCGTAGGGGCGTGTGATCGGCATGACTATCCTCCGGGCGTGATGCGGTCGCGGCAGTGGTGAACGGACCGCAGGTATAGGCCGCGACTCCTGGCGCCCTCAAGCGACGGCATCGATCGCAGGCACCTGGGCGCCGTTGGTTGGCTGCCGCGCGCGATCCTCATCCGAACAGCAGCGCCGCAGCCGGCGGGGCCATGCGGCTGTTCTCGTGGGCGACGCCCGGGACGATCTGCTTGGTCCAGTTGAACCGGGCATTGATCCGGGCCGCTTCCCGTTGCGCGGCGGCGAAGAATGTCTCGCCGCGCGCCAGTCGATAGGGGCCCTGCAGGTTGGCCTCGGGCGTGCGCACGAGCTCGGCGTGCTGCGGATCGATATCCTGATCGCCGAGCAGGACCGTCAGGGGACGGCCGAACCAGGCGCTGTAGTCGGCGTCGGTCGCCGCCGTACCCTTGGGCCCATACGGATAGGCCTGCGACGGGTCGGGCATCATGTAGTAGCCCGCGTTCGCCGCGACGGCGCGGTCGACCCTGGCGTCGGGCATGAAGAGCAGGAAGCGGTGCACGAACTGCGCGCCGGCCGAATGACCATAGATCATGTAGCGCGACCGGCTCGACCCGAATTGGGCCTTGTACGCATCGAAGGCCTGTTCGACGACCGCGAACGACCAGGTCTCGCGCGGCTTGGGCTTACCGGTGGCATCGAACATCTCGCCTTGATTGTAGTCGCGTGAGTTCGGAAACAGCGCGTGGCTGAAATGCGGTGCCAGCAGCACGACGCCGGCGCGATCGGCCAGCCGAGTGAAGGCGCCGAGGTAGCTCTGGGCATTGCGCCCATTGCCGTGCAGGACGAAGAGAACGGGTGCGTCGGCGGTGACGCCGGCCGGGCGATGGTAGAACACATCCATGGTCTGGTCGGCGCGGCCACGGGGGCTGGGTAGCGCGAATCGCGAAGGCGCTTCTTGCGCACCCGCGTTGCGCGCGACGGGTGGCAGCAACAAACCCGTGGCGCCCGCGAGTGCCATCGTTGCGACATTTCGGCGTGTCAGCATGCCTGTTCATCTCCGATTCAGTGTCGAGGAGACTGCCTGATTCGCAACGACGATGCATGCGCGCCGGGCAGGGGAGCGTTGATGCACTTGCGAATCATTCGCAACACGCTAAAGTGACGCGCATGACACACGCGGCAAACCCCTACCGGTTGTTCGACTTGGCACTCGTGCGGCGGCGCGAACTCACGCACAGCCTCACGCGGCTGACCTTCCATGGGCCGGATGTCGACCAGATGGCAACGCACGCACCGGATCAGCGGATCAAGATCTTTTTCCCCGACGCTGCGGGACGGCCGGCGGCCATGCCTGACCGGCCCGACTGGTACGCTGTCTATCGCGCGATGCCGCCGCAGATGCGGCCGCCGATGCGCACCTACACCATCCGGCATTTGCGGCCGCAGGCGGGCGAGGTCGATATCGACTTCGTGCTGCACGGCGATGGGGGACCGGCATCGCGCTGGGCGACGCACGCGCGGCCCGGCGATCCGGTGCAGTTCGTGGCGCCCAATCGTGCCTATGTCGGCGAGGTCGGCGGCTATGAATGGAAGCCCACGACAGGAATCCGCCATGTCCTGCTGATCGCCGACGAGACCGCCTTGCCGGCGCTGAGCGGCATCCTCGAGTCGCTGGCGGCGCAAGCGTCGCCGCCATCGACGCAGGCTTTCATCGAGGTCGGCGATGCCGACGACGTCATGGAGCTGCCGACCTGGCCGCAGCTGGAGGTGCAGTGGCTGCCGCGCAGCCGGAGCACGGATGGCAAACCGCCGATGGTGGCCGCGCTTCATCGCGCCCGGCTGCCGGCGACGAAAGCCGCCGCCGCGACCAACGCATTGCCTGATGTCGACATCGACTCGCAGATCTTGTGGGACCTGGCAGCGCCCGACGATGCCGGCTTCTACGCCTGGATCGCCGGGGAGGCAGCCTCGGTGCTGGCGATCCGCCATCACCTGGTCAAGGAACGCGGCATGGATCGCCGATCGCTGAACCTGATGGGCTACTGGCGCCGCGGCCGCGCCCTGGATGACAGCCTCTGAACGCACGCCGAGGGTGTTGCCGGAGGGAGCCGACCTGCCTACAGTCGCGGCATTATAGCTCAACCCGGCCAGCGACATGGCAGAGCGCCCGTCTGCAGACCCACCGGCAATCATCACCGACCCCGAGTCGTGGCTGAGCGCGCCTGAGCACACCTCGGGTGAGTGGCAAGGACGCGCCAGCAGTTCGCGGATCAGCGTCATCGCCAATCACATGCAGATCGGCGACGGCGCGAAGCTGCACCGGCATCCTTACGCGGAAACCTTCGTTGTCCGAAAAGGTGCGGTGGTATTCAAACTCGATGGACAGACTGTCCCGTGCCGGGAAGGCCAGGTTGTTGTCGTTCCTGCCGGTGTCGCGCATGCTTTCTGGAATCCGGGCCCCGGTATTCTCGAGATGATCGACATCCACGAGAACGACGTCTTCGTCACCGAGTGGCTGGACCCAGCAACAACACCTTAAGCGTAACCAGCGTAACCGCCCAGGTGCCGAGCCGCTGACGGTTGTTGGCAGCGTCAATACTTGTGGTCACTCATGCCGAGTTGCCAGTCCAGGTTGCCTATCTCAAAGACGTCGCCACCCTTGTCCACGAAACCCCTTTGGCCCGCTTGGCCATCCATCGGCAGAAGACCTTTGATGTTCTTTTGGAGGAGGTTCACGTTAGAGAGGGTCAGTACCACGACTTTCTGCGTCTCCCATCCATTTGTTCCGTAGTCTGAGTAGGTCAGCATGCCGCCGTTGCGGGTCTTTTTCGGCAGCTCGATGAAGTAGAGGGAGGAAGTGGTCTTCGAATACGTCCAGAAACTATCGAGACCCTGAGCTGCCTTCGTTTCTGTGCGGATGCTGGTGCCGAAGCTAAGACCAGACGATTTACGGTGGTTCGGGCCGGACCGCCATCGTCCCCAGAAGGTGAAATGGAGCATGGCGTTCGCCACCTGCGCGCTGGGTCCGGATGGATCGGGTATTGGAGCCCAGAGGTCTCGAAGCTGGACATGGGCCCAGCGATCCTTCTGTGTCAGCTTGAGCTCGATGTTGGGCATCTCCCGTCCTCCTGTTCATGACGGGAGCAAGCTAAGCGGCGCCGCTACGGCGGTCTTGGACTCGAGCGAAGCGCGCTATGACAGGAGGGAGCGGCGCACTTTTTAGACTGTGACGTGTCGCCGCGCGAGCGTGATGCGATCATGCCTCAATCCTTGATCGTGCGTGGGTACGTCGATTTTGCGGCGTCCGCCGCCGCCAGGTCGATCTCGATGGTGACCACCGGGTGGGCCGCATCGGTGCGGGCGAGTTCATCGCCATCGGGTCCGATGATCCAGCTGTTGCCGGCGTGGGTGCCGCCGCGGCGATTGGTGCTGGCGACAAAAGCGCCGGCCGAAATCGCCGCCATGCGGGTGGCGATCTCCCAGCGGTGATGCCCGCCGGTGGCGCGCGGCACGGCGATCAGCTGCACGCCATCGTGGCCCAGTTCGCGCGGCGCGGCGCTGACCTGGATCTCGGTGCAGATCAGCGTGGCGAAGCGCAGGCCGTCGTCTTGCACCACATCCACGACCGGTGCGGCGCGATCGAACCACGTCGCCTCCCAGCCGCCCGCCATCTGCGGCAGCCACGCCTTGGACCGGCCGGGCACCAGCCCGCGCGCCGCCGTCCACAGGAAGCTTTCGTTCAGGCGCTGGCCGCCGCTTTCGACGGCGCGCGTGCCCAGCACGCGCCGCGCGGCCAGGCGCGCGAACTGCGCCGGCAGGGCCGCGTGGCGGGCGACCGCGTCGGACCATACCGCGGCGTCGAAGTCAGGCTGCGTCCAGAAACTGGCGGTCGCGACCAGCTCCGGCAGGACCAGCAGGTCGGTCGGCGCCGCCGCCAGCGTCGTCGCCAGGTGATCCCAGGCCGTCGCGATGGCCGCCGTATCGTCGGGAAATTCGCAAACCGTGACTTTCATGGTGCCTGTGTCCTTGCCGGCAAGGGGAGGGGTGTCGGATGAACGACGCCCTCTGACTGTCCCCAGCATGGATCGCCGGCGTGACATTGACCATTGGCACGCATGACAGTTATCGTAAAGATCATGCCAACAGTCACCGACCTGCCTGCGGCGCGTCGCGTCACTCCACGCAACAACCGCGTGGGCGTTCTGGCCTATGACGGCGTCTGCACGTTCGAGCTGGGTATCGCCATCGAGGTGTTCGGCCGGCGGAACATGGGGCCGGACTGGTATCGCGTCATGGTCTGCGCCGATCGGCCCGGGCGGCTTCTGTCGGCCCGCGGCGGCGTCAAGATCGTGGCCGATGCCGGGCTGCCGGCCTTGGCGCGGGTGGGCACCATCATCGTGCCCGGCTGGGAGAACATCGACACGATACCGCCCGAGCCCTTGCTCGATGCGTTGCGCCGCGCCCATCGGCGCGGCGTGCGGATCGCGTCGATCTGTTCGGGTGTGTTCGTGCTGGCGGCGGCGGGCCTGCTGACAGGACGGCGTGTGGCGGCGCACTGGGCGGAAGCCGATGCCCTGGCGCGGATGTACCCCCAGCTGCGCGTCGATGCCGGCGTGCTCTATGTCGATGACGGCGACATCCTGAGTTCGGCCGGCCTTGCGGCCGGGCTCGACCTCTGTCTGCACATGGTGCGGCGCGACTTCGGGACCGCGATCGCCAACGACGTGGCGCGGCGCCTGGTGGTCCCACCGCACCGCGATGGCGGACAGGCCCAGTTCATCCCGCGGCCGGTTCAGGCAGAAGGCGATGCGCTGACAGCGTTGCTGGCGTGGGCGCAGCGTCATCTCGACAGTGACCTGACGATCGCCACGCTGGCCGCCCGGGCGCGCCTCAGTCGGCGGACCTTCATCCGTCGCTTCGAGGAGGCGACGGGCGTGTCACCCGGCGAGTGGGTCCTGCAGGCGCGCGTGGCGCGCGCCCGCGGCCTGCTGGAGGCGACGGCCCTGTCGATCGAGCGGGTGGCGACCAGCACCGGTTTCGGATCGGCAGACGCCCTGCGCCACCATTTCCGCGTCCGTCTCGACACCAGCCCACAGCGCTACCGATCCAGTTTCCAGGCGTGAGGGGCGCACCAGCCGTCGCCGACCTCATCCTGAGGAGGCCGCGGAGCGGCCGTCTCGAAGGATGAGCTGCGGACGTGGTCTTGGAATAGACCTGTTCGTAGCGTCTGCGTTGTAGCCCACCCTTCGAGACGCGGCCCTGCGGGCCGCTCCTCAGGGTGAGGTGAGCCTCGTGCTCGGGAACTAAATGGGTGGTGGGCCATCGGGCAGCGTCGCTGCCATGGCGCGTCGGAACGCCGGACGCACTGCCATGCGATCGAGGAACGCGTTGACGTTCGGGTAGCCGTCAAGGCCGCTGCGATCGTCGTGGAAGAGGGGCGTGACCGCCGTGATGCCCTGCAACGCCAGCGGTGCGATGCGCAACGGGAAGTGCATCATGATGTCGGCGGCCGAGAAGCTGGTGCCGGCGAAATAGAGCCGCGCGTCCAGCGCCGCCTCGGCGAAGTCGAGCACGCGCCGGCTGCCGCCGATATAGAGGAAGGCCACGTCGCCGGGCGGCTTGTCGCCCGCGAGCTGCCAGACCAGACGCTCCATCATTGCCCGGAACATGCCGGAGCCTTCGGCGAAGTGCGTCCATTGCAGATAGTCGACCATGTCAGGTGAATCGGGCGGCGGCCGCAAACGCCCCTCGCCGTAGCGCAGCAGGATGTAGTCGAGGATGGCGCCCGACTCGACCAGCTTCACCGGGCCGTCTTCCAGGATCGGCGCCATGCGCATCACATGCGTCTGCGCGAGTGCCCGCAAAGACCCTCTGACATCGCCGGCAGTGAAACTGAGTGCGTAGGGCAGGCCCAGTTCCTCGCAGAGCCAGGCCACGCGTTCGGAGCGCCGGCCCTCGATGTGGTGAATGACAAGCGGCTGGCGCGGCTGGCTCATGGGGGCGTCTCCGTATTGCCGCCGCCGGCGAAGCGTGCCGTGTCGGTGAACCGGATATCGCCCCGGGCCAGTCCATCGATGACGACCTGCAGGCCGCCCGCTCTGATCATCCATTCCAGCCGGTGATCGCGGAACTGTCGGCGGAAGGCCCCGGCCTTCAGCTGCCCGGCAATCGAGTCCATGCCGGGGATGGTCGCCAGCGCCTCATCCACCGTACGACTGACGGATACCCGCTGCCGGCTTCGCTCGAGCCAGCGCGCCACGGCCGATCCCGCCGGCGGATCGATGCCGAACATGCTCGACATGGTGGCGAAGGGCAGGGCGCTGAGATCGCCCCAACCGAACTGCGCGCCGGCCAGCCACGGGGCCGTGCCGAGCAAACTCTCGAGCCAGGCATGCATGTGGCCGACGTGCGCGACGGCGGCCTGGCGCAGGCCGGGTCCCAGGCGCTCGCCGCCGCGGCGGAAGAAGCGGATCTCGCCCAGGCCCCAGTTGATGGCCTCCCAGTGTGTGTCGCATACCTCCTCGATCATGCGCATCCGCGCCCGGGCGGCCGGCGTCGGCGGCATCATCGCCGGTGCCGGAAAGGTCTCCTCCAGGTATTCGAGGATGATCGTTGAGTCGAAAATGGCCTGCCCGGCGTGGACCAGCGCCGGCACCTCCAGGCGCGGATTGAGCTCAGCGAGCTCAGGATTGTCGCCGCCGCTGCCCAGCCTCTTGGGCAGGCGTGTCTCGAACGGCAGGTCCTTCTCGCGCAGCAGGATGCGGATCTTCTGCGCGTACGGCGACAACGGGTGCTCGTAGAGCACAATGGGTTCGGTCATGGGTTCGCCGTCGAAGCCGCCGTATCGAGGATGCGCAACGGCTCGGCCAGCTTCACGTTGGCCCTGGCATCGAGGCCGAGCCACGCCCGCATCTGCGCTGACAGCCCAGCGACGGTCGTGTCCGAGAGACACGCGTTCCAGTTCTGCTGCGGACGGATGAACGATCGCGAATAGTACCCGAACAGCAGGGCGCGCTCGCGCGATGGGGAGACGTTGGCGCCTGATGTGTGCCAGACGCGACCGTCCATGACCGCGATCGATCCGGCCGGGGCCTCGAACGGCACTGTCCTTTCCGCCGCATTCTCGGGCACCTCCGACTGCCAGCGAATCCTGTGGCTGCCGGGGATGTAGCGGGTCGCGCCGTTTTCGGCGTCGATGTCGTCGAGGCACCAGATCACGTTGATGCTCCACGGGTGGAACCACGGCTCCGGCACCACGATTCCCTGGTCGGAATGCAGCTTCATGGAGCGGCTGCCGGGCAGGGCGATATTGGCCGTGAAGTTGGAGATGAGGAAATCAGGCCCCAGGAGCGCCGTCACGAAGTCGATCGCAACCGGATTCTGGATCAACGCGCGAAAGACGGCATCAAGCTCCAGCAGATGGAAGACCCGCACATTGTGTTCGTTGGGGTCGATGCCGATCCGGCGTGTGGGAACACCGCGCCGCTCGCTCTCTTCAGCGGCGCGCCACAGCCGTTGGCGGACGTCGTCCGTTTCGGCGCGGGTCAGAATCCCGGGAACGACGCAGCAACCTTCTTCGAGCAGCTGGTGCTTTTTCGCTTCGAGATCCATGGAAACCTCCGCACGTTCCTGAGCCGTTGCGCTCACGCCGGCGACTTGCCGTTGACCATGCCCAGCCCTTGCGTGCGATACCCGAGCAGCACCAGCATGGGGTCGGACGCGAACTGGCGGATGGCCGGGTTCAGCGACAGGAACCAATTCTCCTGCTGGCGGTAGATGGGCCGCGTGTACCACGCGAAGATGCCGGCGCGCCGGCGATCTGTGGTCCGGTTGTGGCCCGTCTTGTGCCAGACGCGGCTCTCCATGACGATGAACGAGCCAGCCGGGGCTTCGACCGCAACGGACGCCGTCGTGGCCTCCTCGGCCGTCGGGCTGCGGTTGCGCCGATGGCTGCCCGGAACGACCCGGGTGGCGCCCGTCTCATCGGTGAAGTCGTCGATGCACCAGGCGACGTTCACGCCCTGCGGTGCGGCAGGCCACGGCTCGGGCACGAAGATCTGATCGGCATGCAGGACCATCTCGCCGCCGCCGGGGCCCGTGATGTTGGCCGAGATGTTGCCCAGCAGGGCGGGCCAGCCGATCACGGATTTGACGAGGTCGAGTGCGACGTCGTGCTCCACGAGATCGGTGAAAACCGGATCGCGGCTGAGCAGGTTCCAGACCCGCTGGTTGGTATCGTCGTGCGCATAGTCGAGCCTGAACTTTTGCTCCCAGCCGCGGGCCCGGTCCTCGCTGGCAGCGCGATAGAGTGCGTCGCGCACCCGGGCGAGCTTGTCGGCGGCCAGGACACCCGGAACGATGCAGAGCCCGAAAGCCTCAATGTCCTTCAACGCCTGCGCCGGATCGCGCGTTGGCGCGGGCTGTCCTGTTCGGCCATGGTCTGCCGCATGGGTTGCCATCGTTTCCTCCGAACGGTGCCGAGCGTTCGCTTTTCGGACCGGAATAAGGTAGATAAAATTGAAACGCGTTTCAAATATCATTTCGCGCGGATCGGGGATGAGCGTTCGCGAACAATCGAAGGAGGAGCGGCGCCGGCGGATCGTTGCAACGGCCCGGCGGCTGGTGCACGAGGGTGGCATCGACAATCTGTCGATGAAGCTGTTGGCGCAGCGCGCGGGCGTCAGCGTGGTGACGCCCTACAATCTTTTCGGCTCCAAGCAGGACGTGATGCTGGCCGTGATCGACGAGGACGTCGCCAGCTTCCAGCAGCGGCTGGCCAAGACCCGGCATCGCAACGAGCTGGAAGCGCTGTTTCGCGCCGTCACGTTGGCCAAGCAGGTTTATGCCGCCGAGCCCAACTTCTACCGGTCGGTTCTGCTGGCGGTCTATAACAGCGGCGGCCGCGAATTCAGGGCGATGTTCTCCGGCCCGCGCAGGGCCTTCTGGCAGGACCTTGTCGGCCGGGCGATCGCCGCCGGTTTCATCCGGCGCGACGTCGAAGCGGCGCCATTGACGCTTCATCTCGCCCACGTCTTCGCATCGGTGCTGCTCAACTGGGTGCTGGGCGATATCACGCTCGACGAGATGGAGGCGCAGATTCAATACGGCTTTGCGCTGTCGCTCATGGGTGTGTCGACCGCGAAATCGCGAGAACAGATCAATGGCTGGTACCGCCGCTGCGAGCGGAAGGCAGCCGACTTCGGCCGCCGGCGGACACGCGCGCGTACGGCGGCCAAAATGTCCTGATCAGTCCGTTCTCGCTCAGCCGGCGCTGCCTGCTACGCTGCGTCGACGCTCTGCGCCTGCTCCAGCGCCTGCTGGCTGTCCAGCCAGGCTTCTTCGGCCGTGGCGATGCGGCGGCCGATCTCGCCCAGCTCGATCTGCAGCTCGGCCACCGCGTCCTGGTTGCCGTTGTACAGCGCCGGATCGTTGAGGCGCTCCTGCAGGGCAGTGCGCTGGTCGGTCAGCGTCGCGAGCTCCTTCTCGGCGCGGTCGATCGCCTTGCGCAACGGCGCCAGCTTCTGGCGCAGGCCGGCCGCCTGGCGGCGCTGTTCCTTGCGCTGCTCGGCCGTGGCGCCGCTGGCCTGCTCGCCACCGTTGCCGCCACGGCCGGCGCCGCGTTCGCTCAGCAACTGCTGCTCGTAATCGTCGAGGTCACCCTCGAACGGCGTGCAGGTGCCGTTCGCGATCAGCCACAGCCGGTCGGCCACCAGGCGCACGAGGTGCGCGTCGTGGCTGACCAGGATCACGGCGCCTTCGTACTCGTTGAGTGCCTCAACGAGCGCGGTACGCGAGTCCATGTCGAGATGGTTGGTCGGCTCGTCGAGCAGCAGCACATGAGGCGCATCACGCGTCATCAGCGCGAACAGCAGGCGCGTCTTCTCGCCGCCCGACAGCGAGCGCACGGTCTGGTCGGCCTTGGGGCCGGAAAACATGAAGCGCCCGAGCTGGGCCCGCACCTTGGTCGGCGGTGCATCCGGCATCAGCCGGCGCATGTGCTCGAACGGCGTGCCGTCGAGGTCGAGTTCCTCTTCCTGCTGCTGCGAGAAATAGCCGACGCGCAGCTTGCCTGACTTGCGCACCGTGCCGCCGAGCGGCTTCAGCCGGTCGGCCACCAGGCGGATGAAGGTCGACTTGCCGTTGCCGTTCTGGCCCAAGAGCGCGATGCGATCGTCCATGTCGATGCGCAGGTCGAGCTTCTGCAGCACCGGCGTGCCGGCCGCATAGCCCACCGATGCGCGGTCCATGGTGATCAAGGGCGGCGGCAACTTGTCGGGACTGGGGAAGGCGAACTCGACCGGTACCTCCTCGGCCATGGGCACGATCGGTTCCATCTTTTCCAGCAGCTTGATGCGCGACTGCGCCTGGCGCGCCTTGCTGGCCTTGGCGCGAAAACGGTCGACGAAGGCCTGGATGCGCTTGCGCTCGGCGATCTGGCGCGTTTGCATCGCCGCCTGCCGCTCGGCGCGCTCGCGCCGCGTGCGCTCGAAGCGGTCATAATTGCCGGCATAGGCGACCAGCTTGCCCTGGTCGATATGGACGATCTGGTTGCACACGGCGTTCAGCAGCTCGCGGTCGTGGCTCACCAGCAGCAGCGTGTAGCGGTAGGTGCGCAGATAGTCGGCCAGCCACAGCCGGGCCTCGATGTCGAGGTGGTTGCTGGGCTCGTCGAGCAGCAGGAGGTCGGGCTCGGCGAACAGCGCCTGCGCCAGCGCCACGCGCATGCGCCAGCCGCCGGAGAACGTATCGCACGCCCGGCCTTGCGCTTCGTGATCGAAGCCCAGGCCGTTGAGGATGGTGGCGGCGCGCGCCGGCGCGGCGTGGGCGCCGATATCGGCCAGCCGTGTATGGATCTCGGCGACGCGGTGCGGATCGGTCGCCGTCTCCGACTCAGCGAGCAGCGCGGTGCGCTCGCGGTCGGCTTCCAGCACGGTGTCGAGCACGCTGCGCTCGCCGCCGGGCGCGTCCTGCGACACTTCGCCGACGCGGGCGTTGGCGCGCACCGTGATGGCGCCGCCGTCGATGGCGGTCTCGCCGCGGATCAGCCGCAGCAGGGTCGACTTGCCGGTGCCGTTGCGGCCGACCAGGCCAACGCGATGGCCGTCGGCGACGGCCACCGTGGCGCGATCGAAGAGGGTGCGACCGGCAACGCGGTACACGAGATCGTTGATATGAAACATGGCGGCGCGGCGTTTAGCACGCCATGGCCACCTTGCAAACCGCCGGTGCTCAGGCGCCGGCGCCACCAGGGCCATCCAAAACCGACTCTCAGTGCATCAGGCCTGCTGACATCCAAGGCCCAGTCAGTCTGTGCCCGCGTGGTCTCAGCGCCGGACGAGCTTGAGCGCGGTCGTCTTGTCCGCGGCGGGCTGCTGCGGAACACCGGCGCGGCGCAGGCCTTCGACCAGCTGGGGGAACCACTGGCCGTGCGACCAGCGGCTGCGCAGCTTGCTGTAGTCGGCAACGTTGAACCGCGGGTCGACGCCGAGCAGTTCCGCGACGGCGGCCTCGGCTGGCCGGCCGGCAATGCCCAAGGCGGCAACATAGGCGAGGTGTGCTGTCAGGATCTCCGGGCTGGCCGCGATGGCACGCTCGCCCCAGCGCACGGCGGCGTCATGGTCACCCAGCATGAGCTGCGCGGCGGACAGGCCCGCCACCCAGCCGCCGGCTTCCGGGTCGACCGGGTCGACACGCAGCGCCTCCGCGAAGTGCGCCATCGCGATCGCCGGTTGGTCCTGGTAGATGTGGACCCATCCGGCCGTCGCGCGCGTGCACGAGGCATTCGGATAGAGATCGACGGCCCGGTTGACCATCGCCATGGCGGTATCGCGTCGGTGGCCGAGGTAACCGAAGATGAAGCCGACCTGGGCCAGCACGTGCGGATCGTCCCGCGCCACCACCAGCGCCGCCTCCAGCAGCCGGATGGCCTCGGCCGCTTCGGCAAGCGGATCCTCGACGAAGCGTTGCGCCACGCGCCACAGGCGGCAGCGGGCTGATCCGACCAGCGCCAGCGCATAATCGGGGTCCATCGCCAGCGCCTGGTCGAACAGGGCCAGCGCCTTGGCGCAGCTGTCACGCGTGAACGGCGCCACGCCGGCAATGGCACGCCGATAGGCGGCATAGGCGCTGGGCGATTCCGTCGGCCGCCGCTGCAGGCGCTCGAGCTCGGCGCGCTCCAGGCCCGGCTCGAGCCCGGTCACGATGCCGGCGACGATCGCGTCCTGCAGAGCGAACACGTCATCCGCATCATGATCGAAACGGTCGCTCCATTCCTGCACGCCATCGGTCGTCTCGATCAGGTTGACGTGGACCCGCGTGCGGGTCCCGACATGCTGCACCGCGCCGGTCACGACGTAGCCCACGCCAAGCTCGCGGCCCACGGTCACGTGCGGGACGTCGCGACCCCGGAAGCTGAACGCGGAATTGCGCGGCAGGACATAGAACCAGCGGACCCGCGACAGGCAGGTGATCAGGTTCTCGACGATGCCGTCGGTCATGGGCGAGGGGCCGCCCTCGGTGCCAAGGTCGGCGAACGGCAGCACCGCCAGTGACGGGCCGTGCGGCCGGCGGTCCGTTGTCGATGTCGCGGGCGCTGGTGTCGGTGTCGCGGCCGCCGTCGATCGTGTCGGCGCTGTCGCCGGCTGCAGCGAGCCGCCGAAGCGATAACCGCGGCCGGGCTCGGTGAAGATGATCTCCGCGCCCTCGGCACCGAACGCCTTGCGCAACGCTGAGATCTGCACGGCGAGGTTGGTTTCCTCGACGATCCGGCCCGGCCATGCCCGGGCGATCAGCGTGTCCCTGTCGACGATGTCGCCGCCGGCCTCGATCAGGGCGAGCAGGATGTCGACGGCGCGGCCGCCGATGACGATACGCTCGCCGCCGGCCACCAGGGTCCGGGTTCGCGGCAGCAGCCGCCACTGACCAAAAAAGATGCCTTCCTCGGACATGTCCGGGTTCCGGCGAGAGAGTTACCGCCTACCGACGCTGCCGAGCTATACCGGCGTGGCGTTCGCAACAGTACCGAAGACAGGCAACCGGCGCCATGGCTTTCGGGACGCGCCGGCGCGGCGCAGGGACCGAGCGGATCGCCGTCGGACGGGTTGCAAGTCGGACGGGTTGCAAAATGACGGCCAGCGCGGATCAATGGCCTGAGGTTGACGGGAGGTCTGAGATGTCGGCGATGCAGCAGAAGTTGAAGCCGTTCCAGGGTTACGCCGCGCAGCATTTCCGCTGGGAGGTGCAGGCGGACGGGCGGGTGGCGACGATCACGCTGGATCGGCCCGACAAGAAGAATCCCCTGACCTTCGACTCCTACGCCGAGCTGCGCGACCTGTTCGGCGCGCTCAAGAGCGCCTCTGATGTGCGCGCCATTGTGATCACCGGCGCCGGCGGCAATTTCTGCTCGGGCGGCGACGTGTTCGAGATCATCGAGCCGCTGACCAGGATGTCGATGCCGGACCTGCTGGCCTTCACGCGCATGACCGGCGACGTGGTGAAGGCGATGCGGCACTGCCCGCAGCCGATCATCGCGGCGGTGGACGGCATCTGCGCCGGTGCCGGCGCGCTGCTGGCGCTGGCATCGGATCTGCGCCTGGCGAGCCCGGCCGCGCGGACCGCGTTCCTGTTCACCCGTGTCGGCCTCGCCGGCGCCGACATGGGCGCCTGCGGTCTGCTGCCGCGTGCCATCGGGCAGGCGCGCGCCGCCGAGCTGCTGTTCACCGGTCGCGCCTTCAGCGCCGAGGAAGGCGAGCGTTGGGGCTTCTTCAATCGCATCGTGGCATCCGAGGCGCTGCTGGCGGAGGCCCAGACCTTGGCGCGCAGCCTGGCCGACGGCCCCGCCTTCGCACACAGCATGACCAAGACGATGATGAACCAGGAATGGGCCATGGGCATCGACGAGCTGGTCGAGTCCGAGGCGCAGGCCCAGGCGATCTGCATGATGACCAAGGACTTCCGCATCGCCTTCGAGGCCTTCGCCGCCAAGCAGAAGCCGACCTTCGTCGGCGCGTGAATTTCCCTCAGGAGCAGGGGAAGGTAGGAGATCGCCCTCGGATCACCGCCGGGCCCCAGCACGCCAAGCTCATCAAGGATTGCCTCTTCGGGATATTCGGGATATCCTGCCGGGGATATCCTCAGTGGCTCCGAGGCACCATGCCGCTCTACATCAAGGACAACGCCGTCGCGGCCCTCGCGCGCGACTATCAGACAATGACGGGCGCCAGGACGACGACCGACGCCGTTCGTGCGGCGCTTCAATTGGCGATCGACCAGGCATCCAGGAAGGAGACGGTGCGGGAAAAAATCGCCCGGCACCGCGCCGCGATGCGCAACATCGGCAAGGCGCCGAAGCGCTATGACCGCAAGAAATTCGATGATGGACTGTGGGGTCAATGAATGTTCATCGATGCATCGGCCATCATTGCTGTTCTGGCGGACGAGCCGGAGGCCGATGCTGTCACGGCAAAAATCGAGGCCGCAAAGTCGGCGTTGAGCGTATCGCCCGTGGTCATTCTCGAAGCCGTCGCGAACCTTGCACGCATCAAGAGCATCGGTGTCAAGGAAGCGCACAAACACCTGGAAGCGTTTTTCGACGATTTGGGTGTGGACACGATTGCCATGACGCCGGAGATGGGAAAG